>Ga0208881_1001004_pt1 | contig 9929 bp, 6 predicted proteins | sample Knorr_S23_td_AAI_FD_185610 | JGI IMG/M metagenome (GOLD analysis project Ga0208881, IMG submission 185610) | Marine microbial communities from Southern Atlantic Ocean transect - Knorr_S23_td_AAIW_ad_876m_LV_B (SPAdes) (version 2) | ecosystem: Environmental > Aquatic > Marine > Oceanic | place... | reverse complement strand
ATTCCTTTTTAATTTCATCAAAATATTTTTAACTTCATTTCAAAAACATCTTGTATCTGTACTATAAAGTTTGTAACTTTGTAGTCTCAATCCAACACTGTCAACTCAGGCTGACAAAACTTTTTTTAAGTTATGTGTTGGAACTGAAGCCCCTTTTGCTTTATCCAAAATATCTGCCCAAATGGCAAAAAATATTACACCTCGCAAAGAAGACTACTCCAAGTGGTATCTCGATGTGATTGCAGCAGGGCAGCTTGCCGATTATGCGCCGGTAAAAGGCTGTATGGTGATTCGTCCCACGGGCTATGCCATTTGGGAAGCCATGCAGTCTCGTCTGGACCGCATGTTCAAAGAAACGGGTCATGTTAATGCCTCATTCCCTTTATTGATCCCTAAACATTTTATGGAACGTGAAGCCGAGCATGTTGAAGGATTCAGTCCTGAATGTGCGGTTGTTACGCATGGAGGAGGAAAAGAACTGGAAGAACCGCTAATGATTCGTCCAACTTCCGAGACTGTAATTGGTCACATGTATTCGCAGTGGATTCAAAGTTATCGTGATCTTCCGGTGTTGATCAATCAGTGGTGTAATGTGATGCGCTGGGAAATGCGCACCCGTTTATTTTTGCGTACCTCAGAGTTCCTTTGGCAGGAAGGTCACACAGCTCATGAAACTGCCGATGAAGCCCAGGAAGAAACATTGCGGATGCTGGAAATCTACCGTATTTTTCAGGAAGAATATTTGGCGATTCCTGTGATTACAGGTTTAAAATCTGAAGCCGAAAAATTTCCTGGAGCACTGGCTACGTATTCAATTGAAGCAATGATGCAGGACGGTAAAGCCCTGCAATCCGGAACTTCACATAATTTGGGTCAAAATTTCGCAAAAGCATTTGAGATTGATTATCTTGATCGAAACAATAATCGAAAACATGTTTGGACAACCAGCTGGGGTGTCTCAACACGAATGATCGGCGGTTTGATTATGACACATAGTGATGATGATGGTTTAATTATTCCACCAAAAATTGCTCCCATTCAAGTAGTTATTGTGCCTATCTTTAATGATGATCAGGAACGTGTTCAAACATTTGAGTTTGCAGAAAAAATTTCAAACAGCCTCAATGAGAAAATTGATAAGCTCCAGATAAAAATTGATACTCGTGACAACCTGCGGCCTTCAGACAAGTTTTTTCACTGGATTCAGCAGGGTGTACCGGTGAGGGTTGAAGTTGGTCCGCGCGACGTAAAAAAGCAGTCGGCAATGGTAGTGAGAAGGGATGTAAGAGAAAAAAGTGCAGTACCGCTTGAAAACATTTCTGAACATATTGTAGAGTTGTTGGAAAGGATACAAGACAACTTGTTTCAACGTGCCCTGGACTATAGACAAACCAATACCCGGACTGCTGCAAGTTATGAAGAATTTAAGGAAATTATTGCTGATGAAGGTGGATTCATTTTTGCGCACTGGGACGGTTCAAAGGAAATTGAAGCAAAAATAAAACAGGAAACAAAGGCGACTATCCGTTGTCTCCCACTTGAGGATAGATCTGAGACAGGAAAATGTATGGTAACCGGTAAGCCCTCTGAACAAGAGGCACTGTTTGCAATTGCTTACTGAAGAGCATGCAAAAAACCGAAGAAAATCTTAAACCATTCAAATTTTTGTGAACAAGAATATCATTGTATCAAACGTCAGTGACGAATCTTTTGCGCTTGGAGTCGGCTATGCGCATTCTCAGGAAATTGATATTTCTGATTTGATCGCCCTGAAATCATTTATAAACAATGAGTTTTGCCCAAGATTTTTACAGGATCATGTTACAGAAGAAACTTTGGGACATGGACTAAAGGGCAAATCAGTTTATATCGTGTCAACTCATTCTGCGTATTATTCGCGAAATGAACTGGCAATGAGGAATTATTTAATTGCATCTGCAGCAAAGGAGAACGGAGCAGAGTTTGTTGCTTTGGTTGAACCGGATTTATTTTATTCAGCCCAGGACCGTGGACCAAGAACGCTGGACCATCCGCAAGTTTCCGATTTTGCTTCACGTGAAAAATTTGTAGGACAACCTTGTTCTGCAGAAATGTATGCGCAACTGCTGAAAACATCCGGGGTTGATTCGGTGATGACTGTTCACAACCATAAACCTGATGTGATGCGGAATATATATCAAAAAGTTTATCCAACTGGCAATTCCCACAAAATTCCAGTTTTCCTGAATTTGGACATTTCGCCACTCATTGCCAACTATATTCTCCGTTCTGGACTGGTCCGGCTTTGGAATTATGGAGAACATGTAGGATTTGTTGCACCTGACGAGGGAGCGGTCGATTTTGTTAAACGTGTGAGAGAATTTACGGGCCTTCATAACTCTGTTTTGGTGACTTTCAAAAAAACACGCATGGGTCAACGAGACGTGAAAGTTGATTTAAGCGAAGATGTAGAGTTGCTGAAAGGCAAAGATATTTTTATTCTCGATGATATGGTACGTACAGGAGGAACAATTGCGGCAAATATCAATGCTATTGCAGAGTCAAAAAGTTGCCGACCTGCAAATATCTTTTTCTACAGCACACATTCAACAATCTCTCCGGAAGCTCGTGAAAACCTGAATTCTCCTCACCTGAATCAATTCATAACGAGCAACACAATTCCCAGTGTTCTTAATCGTGACATTCAGGGACGTCTTCGTAAGAAAATTGTGGTCTTGAAAATTGAAAAATGGATTGCCAATGCAATTAGACATTGTCTGGAAGAAGCCAGGTATCCGGATGAAATATATGGAATCAATTCTGTTACTCAATCTGACGACTTTTACGAAGTTGACCTCTCAACAAAAAATCCTCTGCATAACAAGTCCCGAGTTCAACAATACGAGTTGACAATCTGAATATGTCTAAAGACGAAAATACGCTTATCCTTGGAATTGGCGGAGTGGGAATGCACCTCGCTCAACGATTGGTCCATGAAGGTTATCCGGTAACTGTAATCGAATCCGATTCTGAATTACTTGAAGCAGCAGCAGAGTCACTGGACGCCCGTTTGATATGTGGGAATGCCATGCAGCTTTCAAGTTGGCGTGAGGCTCATGCACAGGATATGGGTCTAATGATTGCTGCCACAAATGATGATTCCACTAATATGTTGTCTTCCTTAATTGCTGACAGATTTGGCATTGAGCGAAAAATTGTCCGGACGCGTTCTATTGATTTAATGGATGGAAGTATTTTATCTCCGGAAGACCTGAAGATTGATTTAATCGTACATCCGGAAGAATTGGTAGCACAGGAGATTTTTCGACTGGTGCAGCGAGCATCATGCAATGACCTAACTCCTGTTGGTGACGGAAATATGCGTGTGCTTGCCATGCGAATAAATGAAGATTCCCCTTTGCTGTTTAAAACACCAAAAGAACTTTCAGCAACACATTCAGAATACAGTTTCAGGGTGATGGCGATTGCCCGCGGAATTTCAACCATTATTCCTCAGGCTGATGAACAGATTAGACCACTGGATCAGGTTTTCATTATGGCACGTACGGAGGATATGATGCCGCTGATGGATATGATGAAAATTGAACATAAAAATATTGAACATATGATGATTCTCGGAGGCGGCCTGGTAGGAAGTAGAGTAGCACAACTGCTGGAAAAAGAAGTGGAGATAAAGCTCATCGAAAATAACCAGAATCGTGCGGACGAACTTGCATCTGACTTGAAAAATACAGAGGTTATTCATGGTGATGGAACAGATGCAAACGTGCTGGTTATGTCCGGACTTGATGCTACAGAATCATTCATTGCTACAACAGGAGATAATGAAACAAATATAGTAAGCTGCCTGTTGGCAAAACATTTGATGAATCGAAAAAATCGTGATCTTCAGGCTGGTCACGGTAAGACAATTGCGTTGGTTAACAAGGAGGACTACCTTGTTTTAGCATCTACAATTGGATTGGATATAGCTCTCAACGCAAAAATTTCTGCGGCCAACGAAATCCTCAAATTTATCCGCAGAAATGAACTCTTGTCAGTGGCCCATCTGCATGGAGTAGATGCGGAAGTTGTTGAACTGAAAGCAGGACCCGGCTCGGAAATTGCACGTAAGCCTTTGAAAAAATTGGCGAGTTACTTTCGTCAGCATAATATTTTGATCGGAGGTGTTGAGCAGGATGGAGTTTGGAAAGTCGCTGTGGGTTCAACTCAAGTACAACCTCACAACCGTGTAGTTGCCGTTTGTTCCTCACATCAACTAAAAAAAGTAAGACAGTTATTTAATTGAAATAATTAGTTTTAATACCCCCTCAAACTTTTTAATAATTATTTTCATATAATCCTACCAATATACAATGAATGGGTATATACTATTTCAATGGAATTGCTGTTAAGATGTTTAACAGGGCTGTTTATCCTTATTTCAGTTGGATGTAGCCAAGAGCGAAGGTATGTGTATCCCATGGATCAACGTCTTGAGTTACAAAGGATATGTCGAGCTGTAAGTTCCAGAAATACAAATCGTTTCATGGTTTTATTGGGTAAAATTTACCCCCTGAATAATGACGGGCGCACAGCAGCACTTGAAGAAATAAGTACAAGTTTGGAAGATGCTGGATATTTTTGCGGAACTTATCGCTTTAGAAATGCACCTTGTTCAGTTGGAAAAAACACACTGATTGATCAAACAACGTGTTCTTATTCAAGGTAAATAATTGAAAATATTAGCTTATTTTAACAATTTATTTTATACGATAAAATGTTATAGAGAAATAAAGAAAATATTCACTTCTATGAAAATCATTAAAACCTTGTCTGAATGCAGTTTTAACATGGACAGTAAATTGCACCCAAAGGTAGTTTCATTATTTTCATTCATAATTTCTGCAATTAGTACGAAAATTTAAAGACGAGGAGCATGGATGCCGTCGAACTCTAAAAACAATAACTTGACCGTAGGACTTGATATTGGAACCACAAAAATATGTGCAATTGCAGTTGAAGGTGATGACATTGAAGCATTGAATGTTGTTGGAGTCGGCACAGCAAAATCAGACGGGTTACGTAAGGGTGTCGTCGTCAATATTGAAAAGACAGTCAAGGCAATCAAAAAGGCAGTAGAAGAATGTGAATTAATGTGTGGAGCCCAGATTCGTTCCGTCTTTGCTGGCATTGCAGGACATCATATCAGGGGACAAAACAGCAGAGGTATGGTCACTGTTTATCATAACCGTATTGTTACTGATGAAGACATACGTCGTGTCATTGACGCAGCCCAAGTATTGATTCCCAATGATAGAGAAGTGCTGCACATACTCCCCCAGGAATTCATTGTTGATGACCAGGATGGCGTTCAAAACCCTCTTGGCATGGCTGCAGCACGTTTAGAGGTAAATGTTCACATTGTTACTGGTTCAGTCACCTCTGCACAAAATATTATTAAATGCTGCAATCAGTCCGGACTGGATGTAGAGGACATTGTACTGGAACCTTTGTCCTCAAGTCAGGCAGTCCTCAGTCCTGATGAACAGGAGGTCGGAGTGGTACTGGTTGATATTGGCGGAGGTACAACAGACGTCACTATTTATTCAGAAGGCAGCATTGTCCACACGGCTGTTTTGGCATTGGGCGGCAATCATTTGACACACGATATTGCCATCGGTTTAGGTGCACCTTTACATGAAGCAGAGGAAATTAAACATAATTTTGGTGTGGCGATGTCCTCCATGGTGAAAGAAGACGAAATGATTGATGTCCCCAGCGTAGGCGGGAGAAATAACCGCACCATGAAAAAACGAGTGTTGGCAAGTATCATCGAAGATCGTTTTAGGGAAATATTTGAATTGATTACACATGAAATTGAGAAGACCCACTTTCATACATTGATGGCATCAGGTGTAGTTATTACGGGTGGAACCTGTATTATGCCGGGTGCAGACCGACTGGCTTCTCAAGTTTTGAATTTGCCGGTACGGGTGGGATATCCGGAAAATATTGCTGGTTTACGTGAAATGATTTATTCACCGAAATATGCAACCAGTGTAGGACTTGTACGTTACGGAATAACAAGCAATCAAGGAAAATTGAATTTTGTAGGTGATGACACAAATTTATTTCATAAAGTATCCAGACGTATGAAAGATTGGATGCAAGATTTTTTTTAGTTTTTTGACAGGTCAATATCAAACATGATTTCTATATAACAACCAAAGGGAGCAAACATGCTAAATTTTTCTGATATCCAACCCGTCCGTGACGATTTACCGAAAATAAAAGTTGTCGGTGTAGGCGGCGGGGGCGGCAATGCCGTCAATCGCATGATACAATCGGGTGTTCAAGGGGTAGATTTTGTTGTAGCAAATACAGATTTACAAGATTTACGTAAATCACTTGCTCCTCAGAAATTGCAGATTGGCAGCAATTGTTCCCGAGGTTTAGGGGCAGGTGCTAAACCGGAAATTGGCCGTAATGCTGCGTTGGAAAGTATTGATCAAATAAGAGATTCCCTTCAAGGTGCAGATATGGTTTTCCTGGCCGCAGGCATGGGCGGTGGAACTGGAACTGGAGGAACACCAATAGTTGCTCAGGTAGCTCAGGAAATGAAAGCCCTTACTGTTGGTGTTGTGACATTGCCGTTTAATTTTGAAGCAAAACGACGTCGAAAAGTCGCAAATGGAGGTATAACTGAATTGAGAAATCATGTTGACACGCTTATAGTTGTACCAAACGAAAATTTATTTAGTATCATCAATAGACGAACCCCGATGACCGAAGCCTTTGGATTTGCGGACGATGTGCTTCGTCAAGGAGTTCAAGGTATATCTGATTTAATAACAAGAGATGGATTGGTCAATTTGGATTTTGCAGATGTCCGGTCTGTTATGGCAAACAAAGGGAAGGCAGTTATGGGGACCGGACTTGCCTCAGGGGAAAATAGAGCGAGACATGCAGCAGAACAGGCTCTCCATAGCCCTTTGCTGAATGACAACACAATTGACGGCGCACGCGGAATATTGATTAATGTTGTAGGAGGACTGATGATGGGGATGCAGGAGGTTGAGGAAGCATCTACATTCATAAAGGAACATGGACACAAAGATGCTGAAATAATTTGGGGTGCTGCAATAAATCCGGATTTTGAAGATCAAATGATGATTACAGTCATTGCAACGGGTTTTGATGAGCAGGAAGCAACAGAAAAAATTTCCGTCCCAGGTCTTCCTGCAATGCCTTTTGATGCACTTGTTGTGACAAATAAACATTCCCAAATAAACACGGAAACAGATGAGAAAGAGTTCAATTCTGAAGTTGAACTTAATCTGGAAAAAAATGATTCCATTGAACCATACAGTGATGACGATTACTTTGAAGAAACTGAATCAATTACTGCAGATGATAAAGCTTTTGTTGAAGGTGATCCTGAGGACAGCTCTTTTTCAGCAACTGCTCAATCTGAAGACTCAAATGAAGAGTCAGTAGTCGATGATCAGGAAGAACTTTCAAGTCACCAGATAACTTTACATTCATCAGAAACAGAAAGTGAAGAAATTATCACAACTGAAGAAATTTCATTAGCAGATGAATCATCACATCTTTCAAATGACAGCGAAGAAGAACAGTTGGAAGAGCCGGGGTCATTGATGAACGAAACTTCTACAGTTGAATCTGTTAATTTTCCTGATTCAAATCTGGAAGTTGAGTCAGGCACATTTGAAGATTTAGCAATAAATCATTCTTCTACAGACATTGATGCAGAAAACTATTCCATCCATGGTATTTCAGGAGTGTCAACAAAACTGAATGATAATGATTCAAATGAGACACACTTTTTCCCAGATTCTAATGTCACTTCAGAAAATGAAAATGATACTGAAACCAACCCCGTTGAGACAAGCCCGCTGATACCTGAGTGGGCAAATCAAACGGAAAATCCCACATTTTATCAAAATTTAGACATTCCTACTTTTCTGAGAAGAAGAGGGTCAAATCGACCACGCCAATAAAATAACTTGTAGTTCTATTTGTTTCACATTATTCTATCGCCTGAGGCTGAAAACTGAGCGGTTAGCAGATTATATAGATATTTTTGAAACAGCACAAGTACCAACCGTGAGTAATTACCTGTCGGCTTCAGACATATTTTTCCAAGTTTTTGTAGAGAAGAGTTGCTAATTTATTTTGATTGAATTAGTGGTTCTAAAATTAATTTTTCATTTAGTATTTTACTTATGAAATCAACTCGCAGCTTACATAATGCAGTGTTAGGTCTTCTAGGAGGTCTTGCAAGCTGGACGTTAATGCAAAGCGGGTTTCATGCGTTTGATGCTCTTTCCGTTACAGGACTATCAGGATTAAATATTATTTGGCTCAATAAGTTTATTTTTGAAGGGGCTTTAGTCGGTCTCGGACTGGGCATGGTTCTACAGGCAAGGGTTTCACTTTGGTACCATTATGAATTGGTACATATTTTGTCCAAAATGTTTATCGGTGCTTTCATTGGAGCGATTCTGGGACTAATTTGTTTCAGTATCGGCGAATTATTGCAAGTTTGGCTGGTTTTGCCAGCATTAAGCCGTATAGCAAGTTGGACACTTTTAGGATTATTATTAGTTGGAACCACTGAGTTGTTCCATTCCCGTTCTGGTTTTTTAAGGCCACGAATCATTAGTGGAGGAATTGGGGGAGCAATCGGAGGTGGAATTTTTGAATTATTGCTGCTGTATCAGATGACTGGTCCGGATCACCTTTTAGGATTGATTCTGGTTGGTTTCAGCATCTCATTATTTGTTGGAATTACTGAAAATCGTGCCACTTCTTTTGCTCTTCGAGTTGTGTCGGGCAAACAAGAAGGACAAATATTTCTACTTGATCAAAATAGATTCACTTTAGGATATGGTTCACAAAATGACTTCATTTTGAAAGGTTATGCAGAAGTTTGTGACCTTCATGCAAACATTCTTAAAAAAGGCAAAGAAGTCATTATTGAGAATGCAGACGAAGGAGGTGAAGTCCTGGTGAATTATCGTCTGGTCGATCAACAATCCATGAAAAAAGGAGATGTCATCAAAATTGGTACAGCGCTGCTGCAGTACTATGAAATCTGATGATCTCACAAATAGATCGATGTCTTCGTGCCTGCGTGCATAGCGCTGGACTTTTAATTATTGGAATCCTCACATCAACATCTTTGCCGGCGGCGGAACAGGTCGTTGAACAAAATGTGCTGATTCGGGAAGGCTTTCCCTCTGCGTTTTTGGAATATTTCTTTCCGCAGACTTTTTTCCTTAAAATTAATGAAACCCCCAGTCTGACTCTTATAGAGTCGCTTCTGATATTTGCAGGAGTACTTTTGGCGATGTTTGGATTATGGTTCCTGCAAAAACCGAAAGCTGGAACACAATCCGGCGTGGGTTTTCAACTTCTCAATCTTGGTGAACGAAAACCATTCATTCCTCTGAAATCAGAAATACAAACACTGGAGTTTCTTACTCAGATTCAAACAAGCAAAAAATATCGTTTGTCTGCAAATTTAACCCGGGTGACTCTAACTCCACATCAAAACACTTTTGTACTTGAAGACAAGAACTACAAGAATGCACTACTGATCAATCGAAGACGTTCTCACCGAACAGTTCTGTGTGATAACGATGTTTTGGATGTTGGTGAAATGATTTTACTTTTCCGAAACCATGTAGTTCCTGCAGGTACGATTCACCGTCCAGCAAGTAAAGATTTACAACTTCCAATTGTTGGAATTATTCCCAAAGGACCCGTTCATAAAATGACACCAATTTTAACAGTTTCAGGAAGTACACAGAAAATTCCTTTAGTACGTAACCTGATTACTATAGGATCATCAAATAGTAATGATATTATAGTTGAAGGTGATGAAGTGGCCTTGAGGCACGCAAAAATATATAAGGTTGGAG
>Ga0208881_1000992_pt1 | contig 10004 bp, 8 predicted proteins | sample Knorr_S23_td_AAI_FD_185610 | JGI IMG/M metagenome (GOLD analysis project Ga0208881, IMG submission 185610) | Marine microbial communities from Southern Atlantic Ocean transect - Knorr_S23_td_AAIW_ad_876m_LV_B (SPAdes) (version 2) | ecosystem: Environmental > Aquatic > Marine > Oceanic | place... | reverse complement strand
GGTTTTCTTTGTAGGTTGTGGTCCTGGTGATCCAGACCTGATTACAATCAAAGCAAAAAAACTGCTTCAAAAGGCGGATGTGGTAATTTATTCAGGCTCGCTAATTCCACCACAGATTCTGAAGATGTGCAAAAAGGCCAAAATCCACGATGCATCCAAGCTTGTTCGTGAGGAAATTTTTGGTATTCTAAAGAAAAATGCCAAAAAAGGTAAAAATGTGGTACGGCTTCATGATGGCGATCCCACAATTTACGGTGCAATTCGTGAGCAAATGGATAACCTTTCCAAAGAAAAAATTGATTCTGAGATAATTCCAGGCGTTACATCATTTCTTGCCTCTGCAGCGGCACTTGGAATACAACTTACACTACCTGGTGTGACACAGACTATGATCATAACAAGAGCGGAAAAACGTACAAAGGTTCCAAAGCGGGAAAAAATTTCTGAACTTGCAAAACACAAGGCTACTATGATCTTCTATCTTAGTGTTCATCTCATCTCAAATGTTGTAAAGGAAGCATTGGCAGGGGGATATCCAAAGTCAACACCAGTTGGAATTGTTTATCGCGCAAGTTGGAATGATCAAAAGATTATTACGGGAACGCTAGAAACAATTTCAAAAAAGATTAAAGAACAAAAGATTTCGCGAACTGCCATAATCATAATTGGCGATGTTGTAAAACCAAAATCATATGAATACTCTCGTTTGTATGACAAGACGTTCAGTCATATGTTTAGAAAGGGGAAAACTAATTCAAAAAACTAACCTTTTTTTTGATTCCCATCTTCCAAAGATGATTTTGAAATTTTTCTGGCTCAGAGGATGTAAAAATTTTCATACTATTTCTTTTTGATGATTTTTTACCTAAAATTTTTCCAACTTTATTGGCAATTTCTTGAGCAGGATCTAAAAAAGTAACAAGAGGAAATTGCTTTTTCAAAAATGGTAGCAAAAATGGTAAGTGAGTACTAGATAACGTTGCCACATCAATATTGTATTTAGAAAACTGTTCCGAGAGTGTTTTTCTAACAACTCTGTTACACAAATTCTGATTATCAATAAATTTTGCAGATTCGACCAATTGTATCAATCTTGATGCATTTATCTTTTTGATGTTAATGCGTTTTGGAAGTCTGTTCTTTTTTATGAACTCAGATAATTTTTTACTTTTTACAGCAGCAAGAGTTGTAAGTATTGCAATATTACCTGTCACCGAAATTTTGGCTGCAATTTTGATAGGAGGTAGCACCTTAACCACATTTTTTTTGTTGATCTTAACTAGTAATGATGGGGTATTAGATCCGACTACTATCAAATCTGGCTTGAATTTTTCTTCAAGAAATTTTATTCTATTTGTTATGATCTTAGTTAATTGAGACTTTGATTTTCTTCCATATGGAAAATTTTTTTGATCAGCATAATAGATCAAGTCAGACTTTATTGTATGCTGTATTGGCTTTATTACTGAAAGAGATCCAAATCCCGAATCAAATACTATGATTCTTGCCATGAAACGCAATAATTTGTTCTGGTTTTTACTGTTTGTTAGCTAAATTTAGCCTATGGTTGATCTAAATATACACCCGCCATTAAGAATCAAATTAGAAACGATTGCTCATGCCGACATTTGATAAGACATGGGCACATCAGGAAACGAAAGCTGTTACTGAAAGAATTAGAGAAGCTATCAAGCCACAAGGAGCATTAAAGCCTCGAATTCAGACAGCAGTGAACAAACTTCAGATCCAAACATCAAAGATGGACGCTATGTTGGCAAAGCTAGGTCAAAGAGATCGACAGGTTTTTGATAGAGTTGTAGTGGCATTGAAGAACCATGACACATCTGGCAGTCGGGTTTTATCAGCTGAACTCTCAGAAATTCGTAAAGTTTCAAGAACATTAAGTAACGCAAGAATGTCTCTTGAACAAGTTCAACTACGATTAAGTACAATTCACGATCTTGGTGATGCAATGATTGCACTTGGACCAGCAATGTCAACCATGAAAGGTTTGAAATCATCACTAGGTAAATTCATGCCTGAAGCGGATTCTGAATTGAGCTCTATGACACAAACACTCAACGGATTAATGGTTGATTCAATATCAGGTGATGCATTTTCCATGGAGTCTGAAGTCTCAAATGCAGAAACAGAATCTATTCTCCAGGAGGCAAATGCAGTTGCAGAGCAGCAAGCAGATCAGCAATTTCCATCAGTACCAACTTCTGAAGGATTTCAATCTCAATCATCATCATCATCTACTTTTGAGTAGATCTGAGACCTGAACTTTCTTTTTATTTTTCTTTTTAGCAAATTCTATTAAAAGGGAATATACAAAAAAATTGTACGAAGCCCGGTAGTGTAGTGGCAAGCATAGGGGCCCTTGGAGCCTTTGACCTCGGTTCGAGTCCGGGCCGGGCTATTTTTTTTAAAAATCCATTTTAGTTAACAATTTTGTTGCGATAACAAAAAGAATAGATGCGAGTACTATCAAAATTACCATTTCTAAAATAACAAACTCTGTAATGGTACCAAAAATTCCAGCCCTGATTATATCTACAAGGTATGTTAATGGATTGAGATAAAATATAGTTGCAAGAGGTTGTGGAGCGCCAACAGCAGGATAAAAAGCCGTACTTACAAAAGCAAAGAAAATAAAAACGGTGTTAATAATTACATTAAAGCCCTCACTTGAACGCAGTCTTGCGGAGATGATTGAAGCAATGGAACCAAATAATATTGCGCCAACTATTGAGCTAAAAACTATGAGTGGAATTGTCACCAAGCTAAATTCTGCTGATTGAAAAAATACCGGATAACCAACTGCCGCTATTAACGCTGCACTAACTAGACCGACTATTGCAATAGTGGTAATATTGCTAAGGATGTAGTTTGATCTTGTAAAGGGACCTGACATTATTTGTTCAAACATTCCATGTCGTCTATCATTCCAAATTATAATTCCAGAAATTAGCGTACTGTTCATAATGTTAAAACCAATCATCCCAGAAGCTAAGAATGCTGGATAGCTAAGACTCTTAGTTCCAAAAGATACTTCATCTATCAGTGCAGTGTACGCGAAACCAGCTACAAAAATCCAAATTAGAGGAAAGATTACCTGCCAGATTAAAAAACCTGGGTTGACTGAAATCGTAATGTTTCTATTAACTAATCTAATTATCGGGTGCATCAGAATCACTCACAACTTTGAGAAATATTTCTTCAAGATTTGTTGGTATTGCAGACAAATCATCTACAGCTATATTGTTTTGATTTAAAATTTTCAGTATGTTCATTAAAACAAGTTCAGAATTAGTAGACTGTATTGTGATTGTTGCCCCTGTGTTAAACTCAATTTTACAATCCTGAATATTTTCTAAAAGACTTCCTAACGCTTCAGTGTTAGAGGAAACATGAATTTTGATTGTTTTTTCACGCCCAAATCTATTTTTAAGTTCATCTGGAGAGTTAACAGTGATTATTCTGCCTTTGTTAATGATTGCAATATTATCGCATAGATATTCTGCTTCTGTCAGTACATGAGTGGTGTAAAATATTGTCAGATTTTTTTCCTTTACTTTATTTTTTAAAAAATCCAATAATTGTCGTCTAGCGGTTGGATCTAGCCCTACAGTAGGTTCATCTAAGAATAGTAAATCCATATCATGCATGAACTCACGCGCAACCTGGACTCGCCTTCTCTGACCAATAGAAAGATCCTCATTTCTTTTCTTTCTAATTTCAATTAGATTAAAAGTTGCTAACAATTCTTCAGTTCTATCTTTCCTAGTTTTTTTGTCAAGATTCCACATCATTCCATACTTCTCTAGGGATTTTTCTACAGAGAGTGTTGGTTCATAACTTGGTTGTTGTAAAACTACGCCAATTTTTTTTCTTATCTTCAGCGGTTCCTTTGCAGCATCAATTTTTAGAACTGAAATTTTGCCGCTGGTTGGATGGATCAATGTGGTTAACAGTTTAATCACAGTTGATTTTCCCGCACCATTTGGCCCTAGAAAACCAAAAATTTGTCCCTCATCTACATCAAGATCTATGCCATCTACTGCATTTATTCCGTCATATGATTTGAAAAGAGATCGCGCAAGAATCGACTTCATGCATCTAAAAATCCTAGACTCCTTAAATGTTAATAAGAGATAAAAAAATGAAACAAAAGAGGGAGTAACGTGTCTGAATTTGAAGTATTATTAGAAAATTTGTTAGAGCAAAAACCAGAATTCACCAGGCAAGATATTGAAGATAGGATTAAACAAAAAAAGGAAAAGATAGGTGAGGGTTATTTAACGGACAGTGGTGCTCTTTTTCTTATTGCATCAGATCTAGGAATATCGTTAACTCAGCCTTTGAAACTAGAGATTGGATTAAAGGATCTTTACATAGGCGCTAAGGATGTATCGTTGGAAAGTCGAGTCTTGAATATTTCTCCTGCAAAGCAATTTTCTCGAAAGGATGGTACTCCTTTTCTACTTAGAACAATGACTGTTTTTGATAATGATTCTACTGTAAATGTAAAACTCTGGGATGAAAAAGCCAATCTACCAGGAATTGAAGAACTAAAACCTGGTGATTTAATAAAAATAATCAAAGCCTATGTAAAGGAAGATCTTAATGGAAGCCCAGCAATAAATATTGGTTCAGGTTCTGACATAGAACCAACTAATCATGAAAGTAAAATTCGTTCTATTGAAGCTATGACTATTGGTGTGAGTGAAATTAAGGTAAACCAAAACAATTTGATAATTTCAGGGAAAATAGATGGAAGTATTAACACAATGGAATTTACCAATCGGCGAGGCGAAGCAGGAAAAGCTGTTAGGATGACCTTGAAAGGGAATGACGATAAACTAACAAGAGTAGTATTATGGGGAAAGGATGAATCTCTTCTACCAAAAATAATATCTCAAAATGCAAAGGTTAGGCTTTTTGGTGTTAGAACTAAAGAAGGAAACCAAGGCATCGAAATTCATGGAAATGAGGCAACTATTGTTGAAATTGAAGGAAGTAATGAAACTAAACCAACTATCCTTCGTATTGCTATAGTAAAAAGAGATCAACAAGAAAAAACTACTGCAATTGGTATTGACAATGAAAAAAATATCATTTATGTATCAGATTCATCAAATATGTTAGATTCCATCAATAATGGAGATGTCATAGAATGCATGCCTTCAAAAATTCGCACAAATTACTTAACAATAGATAGTGATTCATTTCTGAGAAAGATTGATGACGAACAAAATATCCCAACGTTATCCGATCTAAGAACAAAAATTTCTGAGATTAATCCTGGTAATGATTACTACGTTGAAGCTATAATCTTGAAAGCACCGGAAAGTCGAGAGATACAGACAAGAAATGGAGAAACCATTTTGCTAGCGGAAATGTTTGTCGAAGATGATACTGGGCAGATATGGATAAAGGGCTGGAGAAATCAAGCTAAACTTTTACAGGGTTATTCTATTGGCGAAGTAATCTCTGTTACTTCTGTTAATGCGAAAGCTGGTCTTGAGGGAAGAACAGAATTATTTTTAACACCAATTTCAATTATTAGTAAAAGACACTAATCATCCCAAAAACCTCTAGTCATTACATACTGCCTTTCAGCTTCGTAAATCTGTTTATACATAATTTCTTCATCAATCAAATTACGTAAAATCCTTGCAGCTGTATCTGCGCCTATGCCATAACCTGATAAGACAATTATCGCATTCTTCCCAAAAGTTTGAATTAATGAAGCCACCTTCCAGGCTCTTTTAAATTTATGATTTTCTTCAGATGAAAGTTTTTTGCCTTTGTGTTTTTTCTGAATTATTTTGACCAAATCATAATCAGAGTAAAAAGTAGAGGTAATTTGCCTGCTTTTACAATATTTACAAATTAGATTTTCCTTTGCTTCTTCGGTGATTATTGCTAATTGCCATTTACCACAGCGAGCACAAACTAGACGATGTTTAGTCTTAAATAATCGCTTTTTCACTAAATCAAGGACTGCTTTGTCTACACTTGCTGGAGAAGAATAGTATTTCGTAGTGTGATCTAAGAGAGGTTCAGCTAACTTTGAAAACTTGTTAACATCTATCCATTCAATTTGAATTTCATTATTTCTTATTCTGGTTATGATGTCTTCTGTTCCAGTTAGATCAAACTTATCATGAAATAATTCCCGTAATGATTCCTTGACAACAGGAGTATTTTGGTATCGTTCATAAAGAAAATGACCAGATTTTCTATCATAAATAGATCCACGACTAACTATACCAAATTTTTTTGCAACACACCACGTTCTCCAATTAACATTATGTGTTCCAGTTAGAGATACAGAAATAATATCATACAGATTAAATTTTTCAATTAGTGTTTCAACAAATATTTTCTTACGAATTCTTGCATTAGACGTTAAAACAATTCGATATGCATCAGATCTTGACTCAACAACATATCCAAGTGTAGATGATAGAAAAGAAGAGAGTATAGTTGCTAAAGTTGAATTAATCCTGCTTCCAAAGCATGCATGAATTACAAGTGTGCCTTCTGTTCTCAGTGATTCAACTACGATAGTTTTTTCATCAGGTATAATGTTATAATCTAGTTCAGAAATTATTTTATTAATCATTGAAAGTGAACCCTGTTTTACTTTAGTTCTTAGTAATCCTACCTTTTGTGCAGTATCAAAATCTACTGGAATATTTTCACCTTCCCAGTAAGGAACTTTTTTACCACCACCCGTAACGGGCTCGACATTGATTTGTAATAATTTTTCATCGACGTTTAGGATTATCCACTGCATTCCACGCAGGACAAAAACATTTCCTGGTTCACCAAAATCCCCTACAAATCTTTGATCTAATGAGCCAACAATTTTCTTTCCTACCGAATCAAAAACTTTGAATTTTAAAATATCTGGAATAGTTGAAAGGTTCTCATAATAATATCTATATGCGTTTCTCTTTTTCCAAAATTTCATTTTTTCCTTATCAAAAAATAAAATATAGATCGAATCTAGAATTTCTAAAACACTGCAAAATTCATCTAATGTTAGATTTCTAAAAGGATATGCTTGTTTGATTATTTTATACGCAAAATCAACAGTTACTTCACCTATTTGTAATGACAAACCCACTAAATGATGAGCTAGTACATCAAGAGATTTTTCATTAATTTTTTGCTCCTCAATTGAGCTATTTTTTATTCTATCGAGAATTGCTGTTGCCTCAAACTCATCATCGCCACTATTTGAGATTACTAATCCTCTTGCGGAAGAATTTTTAGAATGTCTACTTCTTCCAATTCTCTGAACAAGTTTTGATACTTGTCTTGGAGACCCATAATGAATTACAAGTTCCACAGAACCAATATCTAATCCTAATTCAAGAGATGATGTGCATACGACTATACCATTTGCTCCGCTTCTTAGAACACTTTCAGTTTCTTCTCTAACTTGTTTTGATAAAGAGCCATGGTGTAATTCAATGTTCATTGTAGTCTTTTCTTTGAGTATAGAAGCTAAGAATTCAGATTCACCACGAGTGTTAGTAAATAAAAGAATCGGAGAATCTAGATTTAATTTTTCCACATATTGAATAATTGAATCAGCAACTTCAGAAATGGAGCCCCCTACAAATTTAACCTCAACTTGATAATTCCTAATTGTTTTGTCTTGAACAATCTCGCAAGGCCTATTTGTCCCAACAAGAAATTTGGCCGCCTCATCTGTATTTCCGATAGTAGCAGATAAGCCATTCCGGATGATTTTTTGATTTGAATTAAGTTGTAATCTTTCAAGGCTTAATGAGAGTTGGGAACCCCTTTCACTAGCCAGGAGTTCATGCACTTCATCAATTATTACCCATTCTAATTCTGAAAGCGCCGTTAACATTTTCTTTTGGGTAAGTAGGATAACAAGTGTCTCAGGCGTTGTAATCAATATATCGGGAGGCGAATCTGAGATTTTTTTTCTCATTGTTTGTGATGTATCCCCGTGTCTGATCTGAATAGTTAGGCAATCTTGTTCTGCATATTTGATTATTCTTCTAAAAACATCTCTGTTGAGTGCTCGTAATGGCGTGATGTAAAGAACTTTGATCTTTCCTTGTTCTTTCGTTTTTTTCACATGTGAAAAAATGGGAATAACCGAACATTCCGTTTTACCAGAACCAGTTGGTGCTATAATCAACGAATTTTTTTTTTGATAAATTACGGGTATCGCTTTTTTTTGTATATTAGTTAACTGTTCAAATCCAAATGAACGAAATTTTTCCTCAAGAAAATTTTCAGTCGGAGGATTCCTCAATATTTTTTGTTCTAGATCGTTCATATACCATAGCACCTACAATCCCAATTGCAAACAATATGACTACAATAATAGGGATAGAATCAAAGAATCCTGCCATTAACAACACTAACTTGTTCAGTTTTAAATAGATTGAGATGTATCCTGAAGACCAGAAGGTGTTATAATATATGAAAATTTTTTGTTTTCAAAGGGAGAAATAACCTGACAAACACATTCATTATTATTTTTTGAAAGTCTTATCTTAATATGAGTAAACATACTGATTGATTTTTCCAAGTTTTCATTTTCAAGATCATTAATTTTTCCCACTGTATTTGTTACAATTATTGGAATTTTAGTATTAATAGCAATGTTGGATAAATCATGCATGTATTTCATAAAGAAAATGTGTTTTTCAAGTGCATGTTCTTTTTTTGAATATTCGAATGAGAAAAGGTCAGTTACGTTATCTATTATAATTAAGGAAAAATTTTTGATTGATATTTTGGATAGATATTGAATTTGTTGTGTAGTGTTTGTAATTAACCCTACTTTGATTTTTTCAAGAAGCGCTGAACTGATTTCTTGTTTTCTCATCATTTCAACAAGTCGTTCAGGTCTAAACTCATTAGTTGTATCTTGGAAAAGAACTTGACCTCCATTTTTTAACACATTAAGAGAAATTTGCAAGGCTAGTTGTGTTTTTCCAGTTGCATTTGATCCATATACATCAGTAATCAAACCCTCCTTTATCCCACCTCCTAAGAGCTGATCTAATTTTTTTAAGCCTGTTGAAATCATGTTATTCATATATCATTAAAAAATAAAGAATTTTCCTAAATAGTTCAGATTGACAAGGCTTTTATTTTGGTTACAAAGGAAATCAGCATTAAGTGGATACAGTGTCAGAAACAACTTCAAAAAGACCATTAACTATGTTACAAAAACACACAAAGAAAAATGTTATAGTTAGATTGAAAAATGATGTTGAGTACAAAGGTAAGATGGATAATGTGGATTCTTATATGAATTTGATAATGGCTGATACTGAAGAGATAAACAATGGCAAACCTGTTGAAAAATTTGGTCAAGTAATTGTACGAGGAAATAACGTATTGTTTATCAAATTAGAAGATGAATTTTAGTGCAATTATAAATGTCTAGAAATTTTATTTTTACATCTGAGTCAGTAACTGAAGGTCACCCAGATAAGGTATGCGACCATATTTCTGATGCAATATTAGACGAATTTCTTCGACAGGATCCAGATTCTAGGGTGGCAGTTGAGACGCTTGTAACAACAGATTTTGTTACAGTTGCTGGTGAGGTTACATCAAAAGGAAAATTTGACATTGAGAAAGTTGTGAGAGATACTATTGCGGAAATTGGTTATGATGATGCGGTCTTGAAATTCGATGCAAAAACTTGCAAAGTTGTTGTAAAGATAGACCCACAGAGTCCAAATATCTCTCAAGGAGTAACAGTATCACAAACACAAAAGGAGCAAGGAGCAGGGGACCAAGGTTTAATGTTTGGTTATGCAACAAACGAAACTGATGAGCTTATGCCATTACCAATATCACTGGCTCACAAGCTTACAAAAAAACTTGCTGATGTTAGAAAATCAAAAGAATTGACATGGGTAAGACCAGACGGTAAATCTCAGGTTTCTGTTGAATATGTAGATGACAAACCACAAAGAGTTCAAACC
>Ga0208881_1000990_pt1 | contig 10007 bp, 9 predicted proteins | sample Knorr_S23_td_AAI_FD_185610 | JGI IMG/M metagenome (GOLD analysis project Ga0208881, IMG submission 185610) | Marine microbial communities from Southern Atlantic Ocean transect - Knorr_S23_td_AAIW_ad_876m_LV_B (SPAdes) (version 2) | ecosystem: Environmental > Aquatic > Marine > Oceanic | place... | reverse complement strand
TAGAATGACCATAAGACTGCCATCTTCATAGACCCCTAGGCTTCAGCCTATTGCCCCTCAACCTGCCTGCCGCAGGCAGGCTTAGGATGACCAAAAAACCTTTTCCTGTACCTTTTACCTAGTACTTTTTACCTAGTACTCACACATTGGTATATTTTTTAAAAACTGATAGCGTTTATTTTTATGATCCATCATGCAGATATAATGTTCCATGCCGTTGGTAACGATCAGTAGTTCTGTTTTGAGTGTCATATTATAACGAGCAATCTGATCGAAGGTGTCTTGAGAAATTTTTATTGAGGGTGCTTTACATTCTACAATAATATGTGGTAAGCCCTTATTGTTATAGAGTACGATGTCGCAGCGTTTTTTAGTGTTTATTACATCAATTCCCATTTCTATAGCCATTAAAGAAGCGGGGTAACCCTTCTCTTGAATCAAAAATTGAATGAAGTTCTGACGTACCCATTCTTCCGGAGTAAGAACGATATATTTCTTTCGTACAGGGTCGAAGATCAAGGTCTTATTATGCTCCTTTTTGAGTTTAATGGAATAATTAGGTAAATTTAGTTCTTGCATAGATACAGTTGAGGAACGAATATACATTAAACGCAGATAAAAAATACAATAAGTTATTTATGAAAAACAAAAATGAAATAGTAAAAGATTGGCTACCAAGATACACTGGTGTTGAATTGTCTGAAATGAGTGAATATGTTTTGCTCACTAACTTTCAACATTATTTAAATGAGTTTGCAGAAATTCATCATTGTAAGATCAATGGTCTGGATAAAGCTATGCCTAATGCCACAGTAAATGGAGTAACAATGATCAACTTTGGTATGGGAAGTGCTAATGCCGCTACTATTATGGATCTATTGAGTGCTACCAAGCCCAAAGCCGTGTTGTTTCTGGGGAAATGCGGAGGGTTAAAAAAGAAAAATGAACTTGGCGATTTAATTCTTCCTATTGCAGCCATAAGAGGTGAGGGGACTTCAGATGATTACTTGCCGGCAGAAATCCCGGCTTTACCATCTTTTGCATTACAGAAGGCCATCTCTACGACCATTCGTAATCATGAACGCGATTATTGGACCGGAACGGTATTTACGACAAACAGACGTGTTTGGGAGCACGATGAAGAGTTTAAAGCGTATTTAAGAGAAAGTCGCTGCATGGGAATTGATATGGAGACTGCAACGCTCTTTACCGTTGGTTTTGTAAATCAGATATCTTGTGGAGCATTGTTACTTGTTTCCGATCAGCCGATGGTTCCCGAGGGTGTGAAAACTTTAGAAAGCGATAAAATGGTAACCCGAGAATATGTGAAAGATCATATTCAAATTGGAATTGATGCCCTGATGGAACTGAAAAATGAAGGACTAACCGTAAAACACCTACGTTTTGGTTAATAGCAAAGTTTGTAGATCACTTCTTTCAATAAGTCACCATGAGAAGTGGAGGGGTTATTATACCCTTTAGATTTCATGTCGGCCTGGCGAAGTACGTCTAATGCTTTAACCGAATTTTTAAGGTTATACGTTTGTGCAGCTTTTTGGTAGTCTTTCACGAAATAAGGATTAACCCCCAAGCTTTTGGCAACCGATTGTGGGTTTTTATCGCTAAGACCATGGTAGATAAGTACTTTGCTGAATAAATTATAAAGCACCGACAAGGTAACCACGATCGGATTGTTTTTAGAGTTAGCTTCAAAGTATTTGATAATTCGATTGGCTTTCAGGACATCTTTGTTCATCACGGCGTTCTGAAGTTCAAAGTTGTTATAATCTTTACTGATACCAATATTATCTTCAATGAGCTGCTCCGTAATTTCTGATCCTTTAGGAGCCAGAATGCAAAGCTTATTAAGCTCTCCGGCGATTTTAGATAAATCATTTCCTAGAAATTCTGTTAGCATGGCTGCAGATTTATTACCAATGCTGTAGTCTTTGGTGCGTAAATAAGCCTTTATCCAATCGGGAATTTTGTTTTCATAGAGTTTGTTACTTTCAAAGTAAAGACCCTTTTTCTGCAGGCTTTTATATAAGGCTTTGCGTTTGTCAAGTTTTTTACCTCGGTAACACAAAACTAACAGTGTGCTGTCGAGTGGTTGCTCAACGTAAGATTTTAATTCTTCAATTTTTTTAAGATCCTGAGCTTCTTTAACGATGATAACCGTATTCTCTGACATCATTGGAAATTGCTTCGCAGCAGAAATTAAGGCTCCAATTTCTACGTCTCTACCATATAATACGGTTTGATTAAATCCCTTATCAGCTTCATTCAACACATTCTTTTCAATGTAGTCGCAAATTAGATCTATGTAGAAAGTCTCTTCTCCGGCTAAAAAGTAAGTGCTGTTGTATTTTTTTGCTTTTAGATCAGCTAAAATTTGTTCGTGCGTCATAGAATTTGAATTCCAACAAATATATAATTTTAATGACCTTTTATTGTATGATATTATAATTTGGAAAGATTTAAGTGACCAGTGACCAGTTGGTAGTTTTTAGTAAATTTCCAAACCTAACTACTGAAAGCCGACAGCTACGAAAATCACTCAAAATTATCACCATCACTATGGGTACTTTAGGCACTTCAAGTACTTACAGCTTATAAACTTTGGTGGGTAGGGGCACCATGGTCTTTAAATGACCGCATGACTGCATGATTGCATGATTGGATGACAATAACAAACAACAGCTTAGCCCTAAAAATCGTTAATAAGTGTAAATAAATCCCATAAAATAAGACTTCCGGTTTGTTAATAAGAATTGGATTTTCTCTGTGATTTGGCTTATTAAATAAATAACTTAGTAATAGCTAAAAACTACTCATTATTAAAATTTAAGTTATGTCTGATATTAAAGACCAGGAAAAAATAAATGCTTCACAGCAAAATCATGAAGAAGATTCATTTTCATCGTGGTTAAATGATTTAGAAGATAAAGAACAACCACAGGCTTGTTCTATTGATGATCCTGACTGTGAAGCTTGTGGAAGCTAAGTAAACCGAAAGGTTAAAGAATAAAAAAAGAGTTCATTTTGAACTCTTTTTTTAGTGGGTGGTTTATTTTTCAGGGAAAGTAAGTCGTACAGAAGCTTTCGACACCTATGCACCTCATTACGACAGAAGGCATCATGTAAACTTTGTAGGTTCGCATGTATTTGGTAAAAATAAATCTTTGACGATTGATACCCGTTGGAACTTTGGCTCAGCTTTTCCGTTTACGAAGACACAGGGCTATTATGAGAACCTGACTTTTGAGGATGGTATTGCACAGATGTATCACAGTCAAACGATGAATTGGGCGTGTTATACCCAGATTATAACTTAGGTCAAATGCCCGCGTATCACCGTATGGATGTCTCTATTAGAAAGCAAATAGAGTTTTCTAAGCGAAGTGTTTTAGAAACGATTTTTAGTGTTAGCAATCTGTATATCAGAGCGAATATTTTCTATTATGGTCGGATCACAGATTCAAGAATAAACCAGTTACCTTTAATGCTGAGTATAGGTGAGAATTAGCAGTTTTAAAAAAAATCAAAAACGCTGCTTTGTCTGATTGATAATTTCTAATTTTGGGAGGTTGTTTTAAAAACATCGTAAACCCAGGAAAATAATCTTATTTAATGGCGTCAGCTAAGTATGTATTTGTAACAGGTGGTGTAACATCATCTTTAGGAAAGGGAATAATCTCAGCTTCATTGGCAACACTTCTACAGAGTAGAGGTTATCGAGTGACCATTCAAAAATTTGATCCTTATTTAAATGTTGACCCCGGTACACTTAATCCTTATGAGCACGGTGAGTGTTTTGTTACGGACGACGGAGCTGAAACAGATCTAGATCTTGGGCATTACGAACGTTTTATGAATCACTCGACTTCTCAAGCGAATAATGTTACCACGGGTAGAGTGTACCAGTCGGTTATTGAAAAAGAGCGTAGAGGAGATTTTTTAGGAAAGACGGTTCAGGTGATTCCACACATCACAAATGAGATCAAAGAACGCATGCAGATCCTTGGTAATTCCGGGGATTATGATGTTGTTATTACTGAACTTGGTGGTACTGTAGGTGATATTGAGTCTTTGCCTTATGTAGAAAGTGTTCGTCAGGTTTGTTGGGAACGACCGGAGGACTGTGCTGTAGTTCACCTAACATTAATTCCTTATTTATCTGCAGCAGGTGAGCTTAAAACAAAGCCAACACAACATTCTGTAAAAGCATTACAAGAGTCGGGGGTATTTCCGGATGTATTGGTGTGTAGAACAGAACATGAGATAAATGATGGCATTCGAAGAAAATTGGCATTGTTTTGTAATGTGCAGACTGATGCAGTGATACAGTCTATTGATGCAGCTACAATTTATGATGTACCTAAATTAATGAAAGAAGAGCAGTTGGATAAAGTTGTTCTTAAGAAGTTAGGTTTAAGTTATTCAGGAGAAGCAGATATTACCAGTTGGGAAGAATTTGTATACAATCTTAATAATCCTAAAAATACGGTAGATATTGCCTTGATAGGTAAATATGTGGAGCTTAAAGATTCTTATAAATCTATTTCTGAATCATTTATCCATGCCAGTTCAGTTTCTCGATGTAAGGTGAATTTACACTGGATACATTCTGAAAAGTTAGATGATATTTCTGCTGAGGAAGCTTTAAAAAATATGGATGGTGTACTGGTCGCTCCTGGTTTTGGACCCAGAGGTATTGATGGTAAACTTTATGCCGTACGTTATGCCCGCGAAAACAACATTCCATTTTTAGGAATTTGTTTAGGTATGCAGGCTTCAGTTATTGAATATGCCAGAAACGTATTAAATTTTGAAGGAGCACATTCTGCAGAGATGGATCCCGAAAGTGCTTATCCGGTCATTGACATCATGGAAGAGCAAAAGAAGATCACCAATATGGGGGGTACGATGCGTTTGGGATCTTGCGCATGTGAATTGAAGAAAGGTTCTATTGCTCACGCAGTATATGGAGCTGATAAGATTGATGAGCGTCACCGTCATCGTTATGAATTCAATAACAAGTATTTAGCAGATTTCGAAGCTGCAGGTATGAAAGCTACGGGTATAAACCCGGAAACAGGATTGGTGGAAATTATTGAGATCCCCTCACATCCCTGGTTTGTTGGGGTTCAATTTCACCCGGAATATAAAAGTACAGTTGCTAACCCGCACCCACTTTTTGTGAGTTTCGTTAAGGCAGTATTAAAGAATAAAGCTTAAGTAAATGCTACAACAAGAAAAAAAGACCGATTTTAATTCGATTATTGGATTTGCCTTAATAGGTATTGTACTTTTTTGGTTTTTAAATAACCAGGCCGGTATAGAAGAAACCCAACTTCAAACAACTACAGAAGAAGTTTCAAGTTCTGATGAAACTGTAAGTTCAGCTGTTTCAGATGCTACAGTTGCTTCGGGCAGTTTTGAGTCTGATTCGGTAGTTTCAGTTCATTTGCAGGAGGCTTACGGCGCCTTTGCCAATGCAGCAGCCAAGGAGGATCTTTCGGAGAAGTTCTACTTAGAAAACGATTTGGTAAAAGTTGAGCTGGCAGCTAAAGGAGCCCGTGTAACAAGTGTATTCTTAAAAGAGTATCAAACTTACGACTCTCTTCCTTTGAATTTATTGCGTGAAGATTCTTCACGTTTTAATTTGACTTTCTGGTCACAAAATCGTCGTTTACAAACTTCAGATTTTGTATTTGAAACTACAGAATCTAAATTCGGTGACAAGCAGGTTCTTTCCATGCGTTTAAACGTACAGGAAGGAAAGTATTTGGAGTTTGCCTATGCATTAGAACCCAATTCTTATAAAGTTGATTATACGGTAAACCTTGTAGGTTTAGATGGTCTTATTCAGTCGCAGACACCTTTAGAACTCGACTGGGCTGTAAACATTCCTCGTCAGGAATTAAACAGAGATAATGAGGCGATGAATACTTCTGCATATTACTTTGTAGATGGAGAAATAGATGATTTGTCGGCTACTTCAGACGATTCTGAAAGAGTCTTAGACCCGGATTGGATCGCTTTTAAATCTCAGTACTTCTCAACAGTTTTATCTGCTAAAGAATTATCTAAAGAGATCGAGTTGAGTACAGAGGCTCATCCGGGTTCTGATCGTTATTTAAAGACGATCAGTGCTTCTGCAAATCTTAATTATGAAGGAGGATCACACTCTTACGCAATGGAATGGTATTTTGTACCCAACCACGTTAAAACTTTAAAATCTTATGGAATAGGCCTTGAAGGATTAGTTCCTTTAGGATGGAGTATTATTGGATGGATCAACAAGTATGTTGTTATTACTATTTTTAATGCTTTTGAAAATTGGGGTTTTGGTTATGGTATGATCATCCTCATGATGGCTTTACTGATTAAAATGGCCTTGTTTCCATTTACTTATAAATCTTATACTTCTATGGCGAAGATGCGTGTTTTAAAGCCGCAAATTGACGCCATTAATGAGAAGTATGAAGATAAAATGAAGCGTCAGCAGGAAACGATGGCTTTGTATAAGCAAACCGGTGTTAGTCCTTTGGGAGGTTGTATCCCAATGCTATTTCAAATGCCTATTTTATTTGCATTATTCCGTTTCTTTCCGGCTTCCATTGAATTACGTCAGCAAGGTTTCCTTTGGGCAAACGATCTGTCTACTTACGATTCTATTCTTGATCTCGGATTTAATATTCCTTTTTACGGAGATCACGTAAGTTTATTTACCCTGTTGATGACGGTTACTACGGTATTGCAAATGAAGTATAGCAACAGCATGTCTGCTTCCAATGCTCAAATGCCACAAATGAAATACATGATCTATTTCATGCCGGTGATCTTCTTAGGGGTAATGAATAATTATGCAGCTGCATTGAGTTACTACTATTTCCTAGCCAACTTAATTACTTTTGGACAGCAAAAGATCATTGAGCGTATGACAGATGATTCAGCTTTATTGGCTAAGATGGAAGAAAACAAGCAAAAAGACCCTGTCAAAGGGAAGTCAAAGTTTCAGGCTCGTTTAGAGAAAATGATGAAAGAGCAACAAGAAGCTAAGAAAAGAAAATAAGGTTTTTCTTAAAATCATAAAAAGGTGGTCTGAAAAGATCACCTTTTTTTATTAAGTCTTGTTGTTTGTGTTTCGATAGGCTCAGCATAACAGCTTTTAGCGCTCAATTCAAACCAGCTGTGCACCTTATCTATGGGGTTCTGAAACAAGCCTTCCGGCAAAGGCAGGTTCAGAATGACTACCTGATAGTTTTCAATTCGTAATTTCTAATCCCTAATCCCTAATTCATCATTAGTCATTATCCATTATCAATTATTCAGTGCTCTTTTAAATTGAATAAACTCGTCGTACTCCATTAACTTATCGTGTTGTGCACCCGGATTAATTTCTATAATACGATTTGCGACAGATTGTGTGATGGTATGGTCATGAGAAGAGAAAAGCATGGTGCCTTTAAACTCTTTCAGGGCATTGTTTAATGCCTGAATAGATTCAAGATCCAGGTGAGAGGTAGGTTCATTAAACATGATAAGGTTTGCCTGAGCTAACATCATGCGGGAAAGCATACATCTTACTTTCTCACCACCAGACAATACTTTGGCAGATTTAAAGGTTTCTTCGCCACTAAAAAGCATCTTACCCAGGAATCCACGTACATATACTTCGTCTTTGATCTCAGAGAATTGACGGAGCCAGTCAATAAGGCTGTCATCTGTATCAAAGTATTTTGCATTATCGTTAGGAAGGTATGCCTGAGTGATGGTTTGTCCGTAAGAGAACGCTCCACTTGTAGGTTTTTGTTTGCCGTCTAAGATGTTGTACAATGCTTCCAGAGCTAATATGTTATTTGCTAAAAGTGCAATTTTATCACCTTTGTTCACTTTGAAGTTAAGCTTTTCAAAAAGAACTTCTCCGTCATCAGTATGAGCACTTAAATTTTCAACTTCCAAGATCTGATCACCTGCTTCACGCTCCTGATCAAAAATGATAGCAGGGTATTTACGGCTTGAAGCCTGTATGTCATCTAGATTTATTTTCTCTAGTAGTTTTTTACGACTTGTGGCTTGTTTACTTTTTGAAGCATTAGCGCTAAAACGAGAGATAAATTCTTGCAATTCTTTACGTTTATCTTCCGCTTTTTTGTTTGCCGAAGCACGCTGACGAAGTGCCAATTGACTCGACTCGTACCAAAAAGAGTAGTTTCCGGTGAACAATTTAATTTTTCCAAAGTCGATATCAGCAATATTCGTACAAACCGTGTCTAAGAAATGGCGGTCGTGAGAAACGACAATAACCGTGTTTTTAAAGTTTAATAAGAAATCTTCCAGCCACTCGATTGTATTTAAGTCAAGGTGGTTTGTAGGCTCATCGAGAATCAAGACATCGGGATTCCCAAATAATGCTTGTGCCAGCAGGGCTCTTACCTTGATGCTCCCTTCTAAGTCTTTCATTAGCTTGTAGTGGTCTTCGGCAGGAATACCTAAGCCACATAGCATGTTGGAAGCATCTGATTCAGCGTTCCAGCCATTCATTTCTTCAAATTTAACCTCCAGATCAGCAGCTTTTAAACCATCTTCTTCGTTAAAGTCAGGTTTGGCATAAACAGCATCCTTTTCCTGCATGAGGTTCCACAAATTATCATACCCCATAATGACCGTGTTTAATACCGAAACATCGTCGTATTTAAAGTGGTCCTGACTTAATACAGCCATTCGTTTTCCTGCCTCTAAGCTTACCTGACCGGTGTTTGGTTCCATTTCACCCGATAATACTTTGAGGAAAGTAGATTTTCCGGCTCCGTTTGCGCCAATCATTCCATAACAACGCTCGCCATGGAATTTAACATTTACATCGTCGAATAAAACTCTTTTTCCAAATTGAATGGAAACATTAGTTGCAGTGATCATAGTGTTAATTTTGAGGGTGCAAATTTAGTTGTTTTTTTATCATTTTAAGTCAGAATAAAGTGATTAATCAATGAATAGATAGGTCTTATTCTTCTTTTAAATTCAACTAAATTTGGTGTTGATCAATATTCATTATTTTACAAATTGGATTTACCACAACGATGACACGTAAACTTACTTTACAAATAGCGGCATTATTAGGTGCCTTGTCCGTAATTATTGGTGCTTTTGGAGCACACGGATTACATGATCTACTTATTGAGAACGATAGATTAGATGTTTTTGAAAAAGCGGTTATGTACCAATGTTATCATAGTTTAGCTTTATTGCTTGTAGCAATTTTGATGCGTTCTAATGAAAGTAGGTATTTAAACTGGTCGGCTGGACTTTTTGTATTTGGTGTCTTTATTTTTTCAGGATCGCTTTATGCTTTATCTGTAACAAATTTTACAATTTTTGGGGCGATCACCCCGATTGGAGGTATACTATTTATATTGGGTTGGTTGGCTTTGTTTCTATTTGCGAATAGTGAACAGCATACTGTTACTGGTAATTAGCAAAATTAAAATTGCCACACTGTCCAAGTAAATTTGTTTAGATGGTGCAGTGTGGCAATTTCATAAATTACTGATCACAGCTCTGTAGGACAACTTTCATCACATACATGGTCTTTTTCTCCATGCGCATGATAACAGCCCTCAGCAGTACATTTATCAGAACATACATGCTCTACATATTGGACCTCCTCAACAGGAGTAGCTTCAGGGGTTTCTACGGCAGCCGGAACTTCCGCCGGTGCACTTGACTTTGAATTTTGAGTACAAGCACATAGAGCTAGAATAGCAAAAAGGCTTAGTATTCCAATTAATTTTCTCATGACAATTTAAATTTTATGATTCACAGCAATTTACGAATTTTTACTTAACAGTAATCATTTGGTTGTTGGTTGTCGTCAGCCTGTTAAAGGGTGGTCATTTTGTTCAATACAACTTCATGAGTGCAAGAAAGACAACATGACTCTTAATTGAATAGGTTAAAGATTGTTAACTGTTGTTGATGCAAGCTCATAATCTGTATTTTTG
>Ga0208881_1000983_pt1 | contig 10050 bp, 6 predicted proteins | sample Knorr_S23_td_AAI_FD_185610 | JGI IMG/M metagenome (GOLD analysis project Ga0208881, IMG submission 185610) | Marine microbial communities from Southern Atlantic Ocean transect - Knorr_S23_td_AAIW_ad_876m_LV_B (SPAdes) (version 2) | ecosystem: Environmental > Aquatic > Marine > Oceanic | place... | reverse complement strand
AAGGTGATAATAGACACACACGCTCACATAGATATGGATGCGTTTGATGATGACCGCTCTGAGGTTATACAACGCGCTAAAGACAATGGAGTTGATTACGTTCTTAATGTTGGATGCGATATCGAGAGTAGTTTGCGTTCAATGGAACTGGCAGAACGCTATGATTTTATATATGGAACCGCCGGAGTACATCCACATGATGTAAAAAAAATAGACCGCCAAACCTATGATCAACTCAAGCAACTACTTGCCCATCCTAAAATGATCGCTCTTGGAGAAATTGGCCTCGATTTTTACAAAAACTATTCTCCTCCAGATCAACAGAAGGAACATCTCCGCAAACAAGTTGAACTTTCACGTGAACTGAAAAAACCAATTATTGTTCACTGTCGCGATGCTAACGAAGATGCCGTTGCTATACTTTCTGACTATTTTCCCAAAGATCCTTCCGCACGCTCAGGGATCTTTCATTGCTTTTCAGGAAATCAAGAACTTGCAGATCGAGCACTTGAGATGGGTTTCTATATCTCTTTTTCCGGTTCGGTCACTTTCAAAAAGTCAGAAGAGCTTCGGGCCATTGCTAAGACAATTCCTGCGGATCGATTGTTCGTTGAAACTGATTGCCCATTTCTTGCTCCAGTACCAAAGCGTGGTAAACGAAACGAACCATCTTATGTCATGCATACAGCTCAACTAATTGCTGATGTTCGCGGAGTTGACATAAAGGATATTCAACGCACCACCTCACTCAATTTTTTTGAATTATTTGGAATCGGCAAGGAAGCTAAAACAGGGACCGTCTCATACCAAATTCGTAACTCGCTATATCTAAATCTAACAACACGATGCACAGCCGATTGCTCGTTCTGCACTCGACTGACTCGACCAGTAGTGCAAGGCTACAACCTAAAACTCGACCGCGAACCCACAACCGAGGAAGTTTGGCACTCTATAGATGACTGTAAAAAATATGATGAAATAGTTTTTTGCGGATATGGCGAACCAACTTTGAGACTAGACACCATCAAAGAAGTCTCCAAGAAAATCAAAGAAGCTGGAGGAAAAGTTAGATTAAATACTAACGGACATGGCAATGTTATTAACAAGCGGAATATCCTTCCTGAACTCAAAGGATTGGTTGACTCAATATCTATCAGTCTTAACGCAGATACGGCGGAAGCATACGATAGAATCGTCCGGCCTTTGCCCGGCCTACGCGATGAAATATATGATAGAGTTAAGGAGTTTATTGAAGAGGCAAAGAAATATATTCCAGAAGTACAAGCAACTATAGTGACTCATCAAGAAGGAGTCGATGAAGAGATGTGCGAAGAGATATCTAAAAACGAGTTCGATGTTAAATATAGACCAAGACGATATAATATCGTTGGATAGTTCGACTTAGACAAACTCACACATGGCAAGATATAACACCAACTTATTAACTTACAATTGTTCGTAAATATTTTTTCTTTAAATCTATGAATTGGATTTCAACAGGGGCGATTTTCAGCGGACTTAGTGTAATGCTCGGTGCAATGGGAGCCCATAGTTTAAAAAATATTCTAACTGAAAAAAACCTTAGCGCATTTCAAACAGCCACTGACTACATGGGTTACCATGGTCTAGCCTTAATCCTTGTTGGCATAGTTTCTTTGCAACTTAGCGATAATGGTGCAAAAGCACTTAGGAAAGTTGGAATTCTTTTTTCCGTTGGAATATTGATGTTTTCGGGTAGTATTTACATCCTTATTTCAGATGGACCCCGTTTTTTTGGTCCGGCAACTCCGTTAGGTGGACTTTGTTTCATATTAGGCTGGTTTATATTCGCTGGCGTGATTATTAAACATTTCAAAAGTAACCCTTCTTAAACATTCCCTCAAACGTTTGCTCTCAAACTTTCATAAAATGCAATTTTGTTAGTCGATGCCTAAACAAATCTCTTAGCTTCCTTCACCGCCTGAGAAAAGTTGAGTTGTTTTTTGTTCTGAAATAAGATCGCAAAAGAATGGCTCCTATCAAAACAAGGATTGCGCCCAGTGCTGGAATTATAGCCGTTCGTTCTTGAATGGATCGAAAGTCAACTTCACCACTAATATCTCCGGTATAATGATTCAACATTTCGCCATATTCCACCAAAAGGTGCACAGGGTAGATAACAGCGGGGCTTCCCTTCTGACGTTTTACGACCACTTTTATATTTTTCTCCTGTCCACCTCGAATCGTAACCCCCATCATTTGTACCAACTCGTCTGCCACGAGTCCTGGAGGTAATAAGAGCATTAATCTAATATTTTTAAATGATGCAGAATTATTTTTCAGAAAAATATCTAGCAATGATTCATCACCATTTAAGGTCGTACTGATTTTCCCATTGATAGCAGACTCCACCTGCTCGCGAAAATAAAATGAGCTCGTATGAATATGCGTATAAGGTTGCATATGCAGATCCGTTTTATATTGAGTCATGATAATAAGCGGATATCGTCCGCTCCTTAACACCGGAGGATGATCATCATTTTCAAGAATAATTTTTTGACCTGGTTCAAGCTGGATGATCTTGGGCATCATAGCCATAGTGTGGTGAAAGTGAACCATTGGTTGAACATCATAAAGAGTCCTTTGCCCATTATTTTGTAACGTCAAATGGATACGAACCTTGCCTTCTTCAGTCACCAAAGTATTCGTGACAATAACAAGCTGTTGGCCATCCGCCAAAACCAAAGGAATAAAATTAAACATAAACAACAAAAGAAAAATCACCTTTTTCAAAGCATCAGTACCATTAAAAATTAATCTAGAAATATTGTTACGCTTTTCTGTTTATTAAAAGGAAAAACTGTTAACATTAAAATACAAAAACTATGTAGGAGGTGGTAAATGGACGCTACCATAATTATTTTAATATTGCTTGGCTTGCTTCTTTTTAGCGCGTTTAATATTCTCAGAGAATATGAGCGCGGGGTTATCTTTATGCTGGGTCGATACTGGAAGGTAAAGGGTCCGGGACTCATCATCGTTATTCCCGGTATTCAAAAAATGGTTAAGGTAAGCCTGCGCACAGTTGTCATGGACGTCCCGCCACAAGACATCATCACTCGAGACAACGTAACAGTCAAGGTTAACGCAGTTATATACTTTCGCGTAATGGACTCGAAGAAGGCTATTATCGAAGTTGAAGATTATCTTTACGCCACATCGCAGCTAGCACAAACTACACTGCGAAGCATTCTGGGCCAGAGTCAACTAGATGATCTTTTATCTAAACGAGACGAGATTAATGCCCAGTTACAAAGAGTGATAGACGAGCAAACTGAACCATGGGGAGTTAAAGTTGCTAATGTTGAGGTTAAAAATGTTGACCTGCCTCAAGAAATGCAAAGAGCGCTCGCCAAACAAGCGGAAGCAGAGCGGGAGCGACGTGCCAAAGTAATCAATGCTAAGGGTGAATTTGAAGCAGCGGAAAAACTAGGCCAAGCAGCAGATACCATAGGACAACACCCGCCTGCATTACAATTAAGGTTCCTGCAAACAATTTTAGACATCTCGACTGATCGCAATACAACTACCTTCTTTCCACTCCCCATGGAACTATTTGAGGGATTCTATAAACAGAGGAAACCTGAGAATAACAGTCATGATGATTAAAATAAGCTAAGCTTCAGCTTGTCACTTACTTTCAAGCGAAAGCAAATGCAGTAGAACTTCACGCTGATCTGCTTTCATAAGTTTACAACCATGGAATCTCAAGCGATCATCCCAGGCTTCTTACATAGAATAAGACGGCTACGTTTATATTCCTACATCCTCCACGGAACATATATTCTCCTAACATATATTGTCAGTTTCTCTCTTTTAACTTGTCTGGCGGCACTGAGTTATAAACCGATTGCTGAATGGGCTTTTTCAGCAATAGGAATTTTTTGTATAGGGTTAGCCTATATAATTTATAGTCATTTCATTAAAATCTTAACCACACCGCTTTCTAATGATGATGCAGCGTTACTTACAGAAACACGTTATCCGGAAATAAACAACTCTCTAATAAACTCCAGCCAGTTAAGTCAGCATCTCAATGATTCACATTTTAAAAATACTGTTTCCCTGGAATTAATCAAGGAGTTACATAGAAGGACAAGTAAAGAACTAGACAAAATTGACCCATCTTCAGTAATCGACCAAAGCAGAATAATTCTTAGTCGAAACTTGTTTTTAGGTACATTAGGGTTGCTAGCAATAACAACCGTTTTCATTCCCGAACTTCTCACAAAGGGATATGAGCGTTGGACCACTCCAGAAAAATTAACTCAAGCTTCACAAGAGAAAATAACTAACAAAAATCAAGTAAAACCTTCACTAAGTAATATAAATTATTCAATTGAGTCTCTAGGTTTGAGCTTTCATTTCCCATCTTATACCGGGAAAAATCCGAAATTCGTAAAACCTTCCGATGGGTCAATCCATGTCCTACCGGGGACTGAGGCCCATATATCAGCTAAAACTAACAGTCCGGTAATGAGGGCCAACCTAATCTTTAACGAGCAAGATGTGCTTGCTATGAAAAAAGAAAACAATATCTCCTTCAATTCAAGCCTTTTAGTTAAAGAAAACGGATTTTACCAATTCAAAATTAAGGACCCGGAGAGTAAAGAACACCTAATCTCAAAAAAATATCCGGTAACACTTGCAAAAGACCTGTCTCCTAATATTGTTTTATTTTTGGCTAACCCTAAGCCTGTATATTTTAATACCGATAAAGTGCAGTTATTTTATGAGGGAACTGATGATTTTGGTATCAGTGCCGTGGATTTAGTGTTTTCCATAAATGGCGAAATAAATCGGATTTCGGTAAAAAAATACAAAAATCGAGAAAAAGAGGCTAAAGGCGATTACACCTGGTCTCTTGCGCAAATAACTATAAACCCGGGTGATGAGGTTAGTTACTACCTAGAGATAAATGATAATGACAATATTTTTGGTCCCAATAAAGGACAGTCTGAGACTTACAGTTTCAAAATCTTTGACTCGGAACAAGAGATGGAAAACCTCGTTGAGATGCAAGAAGAACTTACTGAAAAAATGATTGCTCTTCTCGCTACAGGATTAGTAAAAGGAGCCTCTCTTAAAAATCAACCAAACAACCTGATAGGCTGGAAACAATTATTAACGACCAATATTGACGAGCTAATCAAAATAGTAAGCCTCACCCAGAGAATTTTTGATCGAGGAAAAACAATAGATCAGTTTCCTCAGCATTATTTAGATTTACTTAAAAACATCACAAGAGGATTATCACAAATTCGAAAAAGCCAGATAAAAGATCTAAGTGATCTTCAAAGCCAGATAAATAAGCCTAGCCAAGCAACACTAAAACCCACATCTCCATATTCTCCCGTCAACAACCAAATGACAGAACACCTCGAAAAAGATATTTTATTCCTGGTTAAAATGACTAACCAGCACAAACTAAATAGAACAAAAACTCTAGAAGAAGAACTAAACGATCTTACCCAAGCTCTAAGGGAAGACCTGGAAAAATCTAGCAACGAGAAACCTTCTAAAACCTCAAAGGAATTAAAAAATAAAATAAATAAAATCCAAAAAGTCCTACAGGAATTAATGAATCAATTGTCACGCCAGACGCAATCGATGCCAGATGAGTTTTTAAACCCAAATGCGTTTAAACGATTGGACATGGGAAAACTTTCTGAGGCTCTAAAAAAGATGCAACAGATGGTAAGCCAAGGGAAGTTTAAAGAAGCTATGGAAGAACTAAAAAAAATGGAAGAGGACCTTAAACTTCTTGCGAACAAGATACACCGTGCTGACTCAGAAAAAGAAAGTTTTCTTGATCCTGAAACAATGAAGACAATTGACAATGGCATTAAAGATCTCGGCCAATTAGAAAGGCGACAAAAAAATCTAACAGAAGCAACTACTCAGATGAGTCAGAAACTGAGGCAGCAGCAATCAAAGGAATTTGAAGATCAATTGGACAAATTATTCAAAGACCTCCTACATGACGTAGATACTATCCGCAATCTTTTTAAAGGCGATAAAAAGTTTCTTGCAAATCATGAAGTAATGAAACAAATGGAAAATTTAATCGACAAAGAAATCGAAATAAATAGAACGATAAAAAAATTAAGCCAGGCAACAGTTGATTCTTTTCAGTCAGAAAAACTAGACCAGAAATTCAGTAAACTTAAAGAGGCACGTAGCAACCTCTCCCAGTTAATCGAGCAAAAGAATTCGCTTCACGTGAATGAACCCCAACGATTCAAGGAAGCTCTACCTCAGCTACTAAAAAAATACGACTCTTTGAACAAACTGGCCCAACGACAAGACCTCAATGAATTTGCAGACGTTTTCAAACAAGCGTACCCAAATGTTTTAAAATGGCAGCATAGATTACGCACAGCACTCAACCTACGGGAAGAACTGTCTAGCAAACTGGAGAAGGACTTAACTCGAGCGTCACAGATAAACAACTCAATATCTAAAAAACTCGGATCAATGATACGTTCAATTAGAAAAAATTATAATTCGCCGGTCACGTTAGGACAAAAAAAAGAATTAAAACAATTGGAAAAACAAGAGCATCAGATACGAAAAGAATCACAAGAACTATCTCAACAGTTTAATGAATTAAGCAAAAAAAACCCAATGATACCATCAGAACTCTCACAAGGAATGAAACAAACCGAACGTCACATGAAACAGGCAGAAACAAACCTTAGAGAACAGAACATGCGGAAAAGTATCGAATCTGAAAACCTAGCTCTCAAGGGACTAAACGAGACTCGCGACCTATTAAACCAGATAAAAAACTTTAAGGGAGAAACCAAGCAAGCAAAAAGACAAAACCCCAGAAAACTTGGTACGGGGAGCAACCCAGATTCTCGACGCGGAGGCGCCACAAGAATGCAAAAGGAACGCGTGCTACTACCAGATGAAACACAATATAAGGCTCCAAAAGAATTCCGCGAAGAAATACTAAATGCGATGAAAAAACAAACACCTAAGGATTATGAACGCATGGTCATGGAATATTACAAGGACCTAGTGAAGTGAAACATACCTTTTTGACCATAAGTACCTGCCTGACTGGATTGATCTTAGCTTTTCCACCCATTATGTCAGCGATTGAATTGCCTCCAGAAGAGGTATACGCGGGACATAAACTAGTAGACGACTGGAATACTGAGGCAGCAGAACATTTCACAAATGCCCTGCTTAAAAAATACCCTAAATCAGGGGACGCCTATTTTCTCAAAGCACGCGTGGAGTTTTTAAAAGGAAACCATGAACTTGCCGCAAAAATCCTAAAACAAGTAACTGGCAAGCATAGCGAAGTCCACGAATTCAAGAATCTCGTATACGAGACATATGAGGAAACAAAATTATTTGCAACCAGCGAGTCAAAACATTTTATCTACCGATATCAAAAAGGATCAGATGAAATACTGGTACATTACGCAACCAAAGTTCTGGAAAAATCATATAAGATCCTAGGAAAAATTTTTGATTACTATCCAAAAGAAAAAGTCCTGGTTGAGTTCTACCCCAACAGAGAATCCTTTTCCAAAATTTCCCCATTAACTCTTGACGACATTGCCATCTCCGGCACCGTGGCTCTCTGTAAATACAACCGAATTATGATGATCTCGCCAGGATCTCTGGTACGCGGCTATAATTGGATGGACACCTTGAGCCACGAATACACCCACTACATACTAACTAAAAAAAGCCGAAACAACTTGCCTTTATGGATGCACGAGGGGATTGCAAAGTATTTCGAGACTCGATGGCGAAACAACTACGCATATCTAACGCCTATCATGGAAACAATGCTTGCAGGAGGACTGCAAAAAAACTATCTAATATCATTAGACGACATGATGCCTTCGTTGGCAAAGCTAAAAACAGCCGAAGACGTCCAACTCGCGTATGCTGAAGTTTCTACAATGATTGAATATCTTACCCAAATCCATGGAGATGAAGTGATTTCTACTCTTCTCGAAAAATTGGCTAAAGAAGAATCTTTTGACTTGGCAATGTCTGACACGATAGGAATAAACTTGGATATCTTTCAGAGAAAATGGAAGAACTTCGTAAAACAAAAAAAACTCAAAACTATCCCAGGGCTCAAACCTCCAGGGGTCCATTTCAAAGCAGACCGTTTATCTGGTGAACCAAACAAAGAATATCGTGAGATTGATGATCGAAAGAGCCGAGACCTGACATTTTTAGGCGATATTTTACAATCAAGAAATTTCTACAAAGCAGCTCTTATCGAATATCAGCGCGCCATCGACCAATCAAAAGTATTCTCCCCTATACTCCATAATAAGTTAGCCAAGGCTCACCTCATTACCAAGGAATACAACAAGGCCGAAGTTATCCTAAATAGGAGCTTAAATTACTATCCTATGTTTCAGTCAACTCTAGCAACTATGGGCGAATTATATTTTGATACAGGCGACACAAAAAGATCTCGTGATTTCTATGAACGGGCTATTCAGATTAACCCATTCAATCCTTTTGTACATATGCGGCTAATGACGATCTACCAAAAACTCGAGTGGAAAAAAGAAAAAGAATTGCAAACAAAGCTTTTCGGATATATAGATCATTAACCATACCTTCTACCAGAGATTAGAATGACTGAAAACTTAGAGCTAGCAAAAGAGCTAGTCGACTCAAAAAGTCGCATAGTAAATGAAATTCGCAAAGTAATCATAGGGCAAGACGAAGTGCTAGAAGACTTACTAGTAGCACTTTTTTGTAAAGGACATTGCCTTTTTGTCGGCGTCCCCGGTTTGGCAAAAACCCTACTCGTAAAAACTCTAGCAAGAGTACTTAACCTTAGTTTTAGTAGAATTCAATTTACTCCTGATTTGATGCCCTCCGATATTACTGGAACGGATATACTTTACGAAGATCAAACAACCAATAAAAGAGAATTTCGCTTTATCAAAGGTCCGATTTTTTCAAATATTGTTTTAGCAGATGAAATAAACCGAACCCCACCAAAGACACAAGCCGCACTACTCCAGGCAATGCAGGAACAACAGGTAACAGTTGGCGGGAACACCTACGAACTTGATCAGCCTTTCCTAGTTTTTGCGACACAAAACCCAATTGAACACGAAGGTACTTACCCCTTACCTGAGGCGCAACTTGACCGTTTCATGTTCATCATAAACGTCGCCTACCCTACCCTGAAGCAGGAAGTGGAAATCGCGACGACCACTACTTCTGGAGTACGCCCGGAAATGGATATGGTGTTAAATGCGAAACAGGTTCAGGAATTCCAACACCTGGTACCTAGTGTTCCCGTTTCAAAACATATCGCGGAATACGCGGTAAGACTCGCGCAAAGTTCACGCCCAAGCAAAAATGGGACCACTTTGGATTTTATAAACGAGTGGGTTGACTGGGGAGCCGGGCCACGCGCGTCTCAATATCTCCTAATGGGAGCAAAGGCACGAGCCCTGATGGACAACCGGGTCGCTGCCACTATCGAAGATGTTAAACGTGTAAGCCGTCAAGTGCTGGAGCATAGAATCATACTAAACTTCAAGGCCGAAGCTGAAAGCATTACCACCCATGATATTATCGAAAAACTTTTGAATTCCATCAAACCATGAGCTAGGCAGGACTTATTAGGCTGGCTCTTTTCCACTCTACTTTCAAGTCTTTAGCTACCCCCGAGCGAGTAGAATATTTTACGTAGCCATGTGATTCTCCATAGAGAAACAAATCACGGGTGATTTCTACATCCTGTTTGCAATACTCAATGATCTTATCTATCTTCCCTTCTTTGTACCATTGTAACGAGACCAAACCATCAGCGCTTTTTTCAGCATTCAGTGTATTTTCTGCCAAGTGATTCAGACTGAGTCGATGACCAAGTTTTTTATTCACGTCAATAAGCATGTCGAAAGTGGTAATTTCATCAAGATCAAAATCAGCATATGGTTGTAGCACTCCATAATCGAATTTTTTGACATTGAACCCCACAACGAGGTCAGCTGTCCGAAGCTT
>Ga0208881_1000982_pt1 | contig 10053 bp, 9 predicted proteins | sample Knorr_S23_td_AAI_FD_185610 | JGI IMG/M metagenome (GOLD analysis project Ga0208881, IMG submission 185610) | Marine microbial communities from Southern Atlantic Ocean transect - Knorr_S23_td_AAIW_ad_876m_LV_B (SPAdes) (version 2) | ecosystem: Environmental > Aquatic > Marine > Oceanic | place... | reverse complement strand
TGCACCGGGCATATGCTCGTCCAGATATTCTGTAATAGCTACAACGGTTGTACGCGAGGCATCGGCAGCTACAACCCCACTGATCAAACCGTCCCCGCTGAGTCCAAATAGATATCGCAATAACAGCAGTCCATCACTCAAGGCATCGACCTGACCATTACCATCAACATCTGCAATTGCCGATGCAGCTGCAGCCGATAATTCAATTTCACTGGCGGTCAACGGTGAATCGACGGCTACAGCGCCACTCGCCAATGCATCACCTCGAACACCAAATGCGTGCCTGAGCAGTAACAGGCCATCGGTAAGGGCATCGACCTGTCCATTAGCGTCAATATCCCAAGTGGCTGAGCTCGGTCCTTGGGGGCTGAACGATCTTACGCCACCATCACCTTCACCCCAGCAGGTGACATTATTGCTCACAATTGCGCACGTCTGATCCATACCGAGAGCTAATTTAAGGTCAGCGACCAGTGGATCATTGTCTGTATCCACGGCATAGCCACTCAGACTGAACATCATTAGCATCAATAGACTGGAGATTTTTAATAGCTTTAAGGCAAATTGCAGGGGCATCTTTATCCTCTTTTTATTGTTTAGCTGTTACCTTTTGGGCTGATAACAGAAAGTCACTCTATTAAACGAACTAAGTGATCCAATAAGATATTCATCAAGGTATATTATTTTGATTGGCTCAGTCAAACCCACTTGCGCCATAATCTTTAGTTTGTTGCGGCCATTGTTAGCCAAGCCGCATCTCGCTAGTCTTACTTATACGCTTTATGCATTCTCAATTAAATAATACTTATGTGTTAGAAGCCTCTCTGGGGTGGGCATTTTGTATTGGCGCAAGACAGCGTAACTTGCAAAATGCAACTTTATGTCCGATGCAAAAGAAATTACCTCAACCTACTCCACACTCTTAAACAAAAAAAATCCCCCGCACTTTCATGCGAGGGATTCTGCGTTTATATCTTCAATATTTACAGCCAGGCAATGATTGAAAAATGCTGTAAAAAATCTTGTCAATACATGGCTTTTTATGGCGTTTTATGGCAAGAAGCTGTAAATCAAAAACTGTTAAGTCATTGATTTGTATAGATAGGATTGGTCGGGACGGCAGGATTTGAACCTGCGACCACTACACCCCCAGTGTAGTGCGCTACCAGGCTGCGCTACGCCCCGATTTAAGCTCGGCAATGATACACAAGGATTCGTCTATTGCAACCAGTATAGGATAATTTTCTAGAATGGAGGTCACTATCGAGGCAGTGATTTGAGGATATCCTCTAGCTCCGAAATAGTTTGTTCCACAAGCTGGTTATAGGGCGTACTTTCCTTTTTGGTAGACTCACCATCCAAACGCTGTTTAGCACCGCCGATGGTAAACCCATGTTCGTAGAGTAGAGAGCGAATCTGCCGAATAAGCACAACATCCTCGCGTTGGTAGTAGCGCCTATTTCCGCGGCGTTTGACCGGATTTAGACTGGGAAATTCCTGCTCCCAGTAGCGGAGCACATGGGGCTTAACGGCGCAGAGCTCACTGACTTCACCAATAGTAAAATAGCGTTTCCCAGGGATCGTCGGCAGCTGGTTATTGTTACTTGGTTCCAGCATACGCCTCTACTCTAGCCTTGAGCTTTTGACCGGGCTTAAAGGTCACAACGCGCCGCGCTGAAATAGCCACATCTTCCCCAGTCTTAGGATTTCTGCCGGGACGACTGCGTTTGTCTCTTAACTCAAAATTACCAAATCCAGATAATTTAACCGTATCATTGTTTTCAAGCGCCTGACTGATCTCGCTGTAAAACATTTCCACGACCTCTTTGGCTTCCCTTTTATTGAGGCCCAGTTCGTCGAACAACATTTCTGTCAGATCAGCTTTTGTCAAAGCACCCATTCAAATAATACCCACGGCTAATAGTCAATTATATAAAAGGCTACACTCAACTACGAAGCTCAGCCTTTAGTTTACTGCTGAGGCTATTAACCACATCGTCTATAGAACGGTTTATTTCCTCATCAGTAAGAGTGCGCGAACTGTGTTGAAAGGTCAACCCCAAAGCGATGCTTTTTCCTTTATTTTCAATGTCTTTGCTATGATAAACATCAAATAACTTTAAATGGCATAGATTGGCACCTGCCGCTGTTTTTGCCGCACTGATCAAATCATCTGCGGACACCTTATCATCGACAAAAAACGCTAAATCTCGTTTAACTTCTGGAAATTTACTGACTTCTTGGGCTTTTATAGAGCCAAATTCGGCGATCTTGTCGACATCTAATTGGAATAGATATGCCGGTTTACTAAGCTCTAACTGCGCCTCGATCTGTGGATGCAACCGCCCTATCCAACCCACATCTTGCCCATTGGATATCAGTGCAGCCGACTGACCCGGGTGCAGTGCGGGGTGAGTTGCGGCGCGAAATTTAAATTTATCTGGCCACTGACTATCTGCCAGAATTGCCTCTAGATCACCTTTGAGATCATAAAAATCCACCTGCTCTTTATCAGAGGTCCAGCCCACTGGTAACCGAGAGCCGCAAATCAGTCCGGCCAGAGCCAGATTCTGCTCGAGCCCAGCCACTGCATTTGGATCCTCTGAGGGCACAAAACATTGGCCTATTTCAAAGATACGCACGCGACTTTGCTGTCTATTTAAGTTGTGAATAGCGGTATTGATTAATCCGGGCCATAGGTTGGTGCGCATCACAGATAGATCTTGAGAAATCGGATTGCTCAACTCAACCCCTTGCCGATCTGGATCTAACAGCTGTCTTAGCTGTGGATCCACAAAGCTGTAGGTGATGGCCTCCTGATAACCCAGAGACACCAAACGATCTCTAAAGTACTGCGGTGGCTTTACAGCCTCCCTGCCAGCCTTTAATTCCACAGCCATAGCTGGGGTTGTCACCGGCAGGTTGTTATAGCCGTAGACCCGCGCCACTTCTTCGACAAGATCTTGCTCAATGGCCAGATCAAATCGCCAACTGGGAGACTGCCAAGTACCCTGCTGTTTATCGCGCTGCTCAAGGCTTAGCCCCAAACGCGATAACATATCATCAACCTTATCAGCGGCTATGGATACCCCTAGCTGTTGAGCCAAATGCTGATCGCGCAGCTCGATGCTGGCGGCTTGCGGCAAATGTTCTGCAACTTCCGCTGTGCTTATTGGGCCCGCACTGCCGCCACAGATCTCCAGCATTAGCGCGGTTGCGCGCTCTAGGGCTTGAATCTGTAATTCACAGTCAACACCGCGCTCAAAGCGATGAGATGAGTCGGTGTGCTTGCCGTAGTTGCGAGCCTTACCGGCAATCTCAATCGGGTTAAACCAGGCGCTTTCAAATAGAATATCTACCGTGCTGTCGGAGACTGCCGATACAGCACCTCCCATAATGCCCGCCATAGCCAATGGCTTAGATTGGTCGGCAATCACTAGGGTATCACTGGCCACAGTAACCTCAGTCTCATCCAGTAGCACAAGTTGCTCATCGCGGCCCATACGCACCACTATGTCGCCATCAATTTTTGCCATATCGAAAGCGTGCATCGGCTGACCCAGCTCCAACAGTATGTAGTTGGTTATATCCACTGCTGGCCCCAGATATCTAAGACCGCTGCGACGCAGTCGCTCCTGCATCCACAGAGGCGTTGGCCGATTTAGATCAACCCCGCGAATAATACGACCCGCATAGCGACCACAGGCTTGCGGCGCTTCAATAGATACCTGCAGGCAATCCTTTATAGTGGCCTCGACAGGAGAAATCACCTGCTGTTTAACTGGCTCGCAGTTTAGCACTCCCACTTCGCGAGCTAGACCGCGAATGCTTAGGCAGTCGGCGCGATTGGGGGTTAAATCTACTTCGATAATATTGTCATTGAGGTCTAGATACTCAATAAGATCTTGCCCAACTGTTGCATCAGTTGGCAATTCCCACAAACCATCGTCATCGTCGCCCAACCGCAGCTCGGTTTGGGCGCATAGCATACCCAGAGATTCCACGCCACGCAGCTTGGCTTTTTTGATTTTAAAGCCCTCGGGAAGTACAGCCCCCACTGTGGCGAAGGGTATTTTGATACCCACTCGCGCATTGGGCGCACCACAGACAACCTGCACCTTACCATCAGCGCCACCCGCTACCTGACAGACCCGCAATTTATCGGCATCTGGATGCTGCTCAACGGCAATAATTTCTCCCACAACAACCCCAGATAGTTCTGGTGCTGCCGAAACAACCGAGTCCACTTCTAGCCCCGCCATGGTTATCTGCGCGACTAAATCCTCTGTTGAAATAGCGGGATCTACCGATTGCCGCAACCATGATTCACTAAATTTCATAGATTACTCCAATCTAAAATTGCTTGAGAAAGCGCAGATCATTTTCGAAAAACAAGCGCAAATCATTAACCCCGTAGCGCAGCATAGCCAAGCGCTCGACGCCCATGCCAAAGGCAAAGCCGCTATATTGCTCGGTATCTACGCCACAACTGGCGAATACATTGGGATGTACCATGCCACAGCCCATCACCTCGAGCCAGCCGGTTTGACTGCACACTCGACAACCTTCGCCAGCACAGTTAGTGCACTGAATATCGACTTCGGCGGAAGGTTCTGTAAAAGGAAAATAAGAGGGCCTAAAACGCACTGGTAAGTCAGCTTCAAAAAACGCTTTTAGAAACTGGTCAACAACCCCTTTTAAGTCGGCAAAACTGATATTTTTATCCACCACTAAGCCTTCGACTTGGTGAAACATTGGGCTGTGGGTGAGGTCTGAGTCACAGCGGTAAACACGGCCGGGACAAATCACCCGTATTGGCGGATCCTGAGTTTCCATGGTGCGTACCTGAACCGGCGAGGTATGAGTGCGCAGCACCGTACTGGGATCTATATAGAATGTATCGTGCATGGCCCTAGCCGGATGATGACTGGGGATATTGAGGGCCTCAAAATTATGGTAGTCGTCTTCAACCTCAGGGCCTACCTCAACGCTGTAACCCACCTGAGTAAAAAATGCCTCAATACGCTCCATGGTGCGCGTCACCGGATGCAATCCGCCCATCTGCTCACCGCGTCCGGGCAATGTGACATCGATGGTTTCCTGCGCTAAACGCTGACTGAGAGCCTCGGCCTCTAGACTTTGCTTGCGCTGATTTATCTGCGCCATCAGCGCCTGTTTGGCCTCATTGATTTTGGCACCAGCAGCGGGTCGCTGTTCGGCAGAGAGCGCCCCAAGACCTTTGAGCAACCCTGTCAGTCTGCCTTTTTTGCCCAAATACTCCACCCGCAGGGCATCTAGAGCAGAGAGCTCGGTCGCAGAGGTTATCGCCGCCTGTGCTTGATCTGTAATCTGTTCTAATTCAATCATCAGTATGTCACCAGATAACTATTTCTAGAGCTTTTATTTATAACGCATTTTATATTTAGTTAACTCTACCTGTAAAAAAATAGGGAAAGAGCCTTAGCCCCTTCCCTATTTCGCCAGCATATTATCCATTATATGAATAATTAGCTGTTAGATATTACTTAGCAACTTTGGCTAGGGCAGTCTTTGCTTTCTTAACTACCGCGCCAAACGCAGCCTTATCATAAACTGCCAAGTCAGCCAGCACGCGCCGGTCTAGGACAATTTTAGCCTTGCTTAGGCCGTTGATCAGTCTGCTGTAAGAGAGACCCTCAACTCGAGACTGGGCATTAATTCGAGCAATCCAAAGTCTGCGGAAGGTGCGTTTTTTAACACGGCGGTCACGGTATGCATACTGTCCGGCTTTGGTGACTGCCTGTGTAGCTACTCGATAAATTCGGCTTCGCGCACCGTAGTACCCTTTGGCCTGCTTTAAAATCTTTTTGTGTCGACGATTGGCTTCAACACCACGTTTTACTCTAGGCATAATATTCTCCTACCAAAATTCAGTTGTTTTACAGGCCGCGCAACATGCGATCTACTCGTGGCTTATCAGTAGCAGTTAGAATACTGGTACCGCGGAGTTGACGCTTGCGCTTAGTGGTCATTTTGGTGAGGATATGGCTTTTGTGCTGATGCTTATGCTTATAGCCCGCAGCCGATTTTTTGAAGCGTTTTGCAGCTCCACTATGAGTTTTTACTTTTGGCATTTCTAGTCTCCTAATGAGAGGGTTAAATTTCAACAAGAGTCGCCCGGACAGCCTGCCAAAAAAATTGGCTGAACGCGGGTCAAACTTTACTTCTTGCTGTTGTTACTACTTCTTCTTACTACTTCTTCCTACTTAAAGGCGCCAATACCATCGTCATTTGGCGTCCTTCCAACTTGGGGTATTGCTCTACCTGAGCCAACGCTGAGAGATCAGCTTCCACGCGCTGCATCATCTCTAGCCCCAATTCTTGGTGTGCCATTTCGCGACCGCGAAAGCGCAACGTTACCTTGGTTTTATCACCGTTCTCCAGAAATCTGACCAGATTGCGCAACTTAATTTGGTAGTCGCCCTCATCAGTTCCAGGTCGAAATTTCATTTCTTTCACTTGGGTCTGCTTTTGCTTCTTCTTCTGCAGAGCCAATTTTTTCTTAATATCAAAGACATGCTTACCATAGTCCATGATTTTACAGACTGGAGGCTCCGCATCTGGAGAAATCTCTACCAGATCCAATGATTCCTTCTGCGCTGTTGAAAGAGCGATTTGCAACTCAACCACACCCACCTGAGAGCCGTCTGAACCAATCAACCTTACCTCTGAACAGGTGATATCCTCATTGAGGCGTGCCCGCTTACTGTCTTTTTTAATAGATTTTACTCCGTTTCATTTACAAAAGCTCGACTGCGACATTCTGCATCCTGTTTAAACAGGGCAATTACCTCATCGAGAGGCATGCTACCCAAGTCCTCCCCATCGCGAGTTCGGACCGCCACAGTACCGGATTCTTTCTCTTTATCCCCAACCACAAGTAAATAAGGTACCCGTTGCATTGAGTGACCGCGGATTTTAAAGCCGATCTTCTCGTTTCTCAAGTCACAATTGACTCTAAATCCTTTATTTTGCAATGATTTAGTCACAAACTCGGCATATTCGGCCTGAGAATCGGTAATATTGATCACAACAGCCTGTTCTGGTGCCAACCAAAATGGAAATGCGCCTTCGTACTGTTCTATCAAAATTCCGATAAAACGCTCGAAGGAACCCAAGATCGCCCGATGCAACATCACCGGAGTCTGGCGACTGCCATCCTCGGCTACATACTGTGCATCGAGACGTCCCGGCATGGAAAAATCCACCTGAATAGTACCCAGCTGCCAGACCCGACCAATACAGTCTTTCAAGGAAAATTCAACTTTAGGGCCGTAGAAAGCGCCCTCGCCCGGCAGCTCTTGCCAGGGAAGTTCTTTGGCATCTAACGCCTCCGCCAGAGCCTGCTCGGCACGATCCCAGCATTCATCAGAACCCACGCGCTGCTCGGGGCGCGTTGACAGTCTGTAGATAATCTCATCAAAGCCAAAATCTGCATAAACTTCATGAAGAAAATCAATAAACTCCGATACCTCGGACTGAATCTGCTGTTCGGTACAGAAGATATGCGCATCGTCCTGAGTAAACGAGCGCACGCGCATAATACCATGTAGGGAACCCGAGGGTTCATTGCGGTGACAGGAGCCAAATTCTGCCAACCGTAGCGGCAAGTCTCTATAACTTTTCAGTCCCTGATTAAAAACCTGAACATGACAGGGGCAGTTCATCGGCTTGATAGCGTACTGCCTATCCTCAGTGACAACGGTGAACATATCATCACCAAACTTATCGGCATGCCCAGACTTCTGCCACAAACTGTAATCTACAACCTGAGGTGTTTTAATCTCATGGTAACCGCGCTCTATCTGCTTCTGGCGCATAAACTGCTCTATGCTGTTATAGATAGCCCATCCCTTTTGGTGCCAAAAAATCGAACCGGGCGCCTCTTCCTGCATATGATAGAGACCTAATTTTTTACTGATCTTGCGATGATCGCGCTTCTCCGCTTCCGCCAAGCGGTTGATATAGGCTTTTAACTCCTTCTTGCTGGTCCAGGCAGTGCCATAGATTCGCTGCAACATTTCATTATTGCTATCACCGCGCCAGTACGCCCCAGCCACCTTGGTTAATTTAAACGCCGATAACTTACCGGTAGAGGGCACATGGGGCCCGCGACAGAGATCGATAAAATCGCCCTGTTTATACAGGCCAATAGGTTCATCTGAGGGAATGCTGGCGATAATTTCCGCCTTGTAGTCCTCACCTATACCTTTAAAAAACTCAACGGCTTGATCCCTGTCCCACTCCTCTCTGGTAATGGGCAAATCCTCTTTGGCCAACTGTTGCATACGCTGCTCGATGGCCTGCAAATCCTCTGGCATAAAGGCGCGCTCAAAGGAGAAGTCGTAGTAAAACCCATCTTCAATCACCGGCCCAATCGTGACCTGCGCCGAAGGAAATAATTGTTTGACGGCCATCGCCAGAAGATGTGCTGAGGAGTGACGAATAATATCCAGCGCCTCTGCGGATCGATCGGTGACAATCGATAGACTGGCATCCTCTTCGATTTGGTAAGAGGCGTCCACCACCTCTCCAGCAACTACACCGGCAAGCGTGGCCTTGGCTAATCCTGGCCCAATATCGGCGGCCACATCCAGCACTGAAATTGAATCGTCAAAATTGCGCTGAGAACCATCGGGAAGGGTAATAAGGGGCATAGCTATTTCCTTTCAGTGGTGACCCATACCAAAGGCCACATGAACTGCACTTATGTATTTATGTACTTAACATCTTTAAGTATTTATATAGGCGCGCATTTTACTCTCTGACGCTGGCTTTACAAGCCTGTATGCAATATTAAGTGTGAGTTACAATAGGTTTGAGATTTATTGACGAGTAACTAATTAGCTGTGAAAATTTATGTGGATGCCGATGCCTGCCCGACGGTCATCAAAGATATACTTTACCGAGTTTCACAGCGCACTTATGTTGAAGTGATTCTGGTGGCCAACCAACCGTTGTCCACCCCGCGAATACCCACGGTAAGCGCGATTCGCGTCGGCTCGGGCTTTGATGTGGCGGACGATCATATTGTGAGCCTAGTAGAAAAGGACGATCTGGTTATCACTGCCGATATACCACTGGCCGCCGAGGTGATTGAAAAACAGGCTGTGGCACTGAATCCGCGAGGAGAGCTATATACCACAGCTAATATCCGCGCCCGCCTCAATATACGAGATTTTATGGATTCCATGCGCTCCAGTGGCGTGCAGGTGGGAGGAGGACCGCCGCCATTGACTCAGCGCGACCGCATGGAGTTCGCCAATGCGCTGGATTCATATATCAGGAAATTTTTACCCTAGCTGATCGAGCATTCGCGCTATCTGCGCCGAGGTAAATGGCCACCCCTTTTCACTGCCATCGGGAAATAGCACCACCGGAATACGCAACCCATATAATTCGGCAACTGCTGGATCATCCTCAATATTGAGTTCCAGCAACTGCATCTGCCGAGCACTGAGTAAAGGCTGAAGAATAGCCTTTGCCTGCTCGCAGAGATGGCAATGGATGCCTGTAACCAATCTTATCTGTAGAGGCATCCCTTTAGGCACCAAAAGAGCTGCGTTTAGTGATTAACCATACATTGTGAATACGCGGGTTGCGCTCAAAATCCATATCTAGGGTTTGCGGAGTCATATTTTCACAATCAAACTGCCGCGCTATCAACTCATCCATTTTAAATTTACGGAAATTATTGGAGAAAATTAATTTGCCATCGGGATTTAATTTTGCCATTGACTTGCGAATTAGCTCTGGGTGATCGCGCTGTATATCCAGCGACGAATCCATTTTCTTTGAGTTTGAAAAGGTCGGTGGATCAAGAAAAATAACATCAAATGTCTGGCTGTCACTATCCAGCCATTTTAAGCAGTCTGCCCGCAACAGGCTGTGTTTTGATGCATCTATACCGTTGAGAGAAAAATTGCGCTGCGCCCAGTCCAAATAGGTATTTGACATATCGATACTCAGCGAACTGTCGGCACCGGCGAGCGCCGCTTGCACAGAGGCTGCAGC
>Ga0208881_1000978_pt1 | contig 10088 bp, 9 predicted proteins | sample Knorr_S23_td_AAI_FD_185610 | JGI IMG/M metagenome (GOLD analysis project Ga0208881, IMG submission 185610) | Marine microbial communities from Southern Atlantic Ocean transect - Knorr_S23_td_AAIW_ad_876m_LV_B (SPAdes) (version 2) | ecosystem: Environmental > Aquatic > Marine > Oceanic | place... | reverse complement strand
GTAATACCCGATCCCATTCCGAACTCGGAAGTCAAGCCCTTCTGCGCCGATGGTACTTTGTCTTAAGACACGGAAGAGTAGGACATTGCCAGGCTTTTAAATTTATGAAAATTAAGAGCTCATTAAAATCATTAAAAAAAAGAGACCTGAACTCTATATTAGTTAGAAGAAGGGGCAGAGTTTATATAATTAATAAAACAAATCCAAAATTTAAAGCTAGGCAAAAATAGTTTTATGGAAAATGATAGCCCTGAGAGCACATGGAACAACTCTACCAAGTTTGTGCTATGGGCCACTGTTATTGTATTTACTGTTTTAGTATTTATGGCAATATTTTTACTTTAATTAATTTAAATGAAAATCGGTTCAATTTCCGAAAATAAACAATTTGAAAAAAGAATTGCAATAACGCCAGAGATAGCAAAAAAATATATAAATCTAGGTTTTGAAGTTAATTTAGTTACAAATTATGGTTCACATTTAGGATTTAATGACAATCAATATAGAGATCTAGGAGTAAAAATTATTAGTGACGAGAAGGAATTGATCCATAATTCCGATTTAATTATTCAATTGAATTTATTAGAGAATGAAAAAATTGCTTTAATAAAAAAAAATCAGACATTAGTTGGGATTTTTGATCCATATAAAAATAAAGAAAAAATCGATTTATTATCAAAAAATAAAATAAATGTTTTTTCTTTAGAATTGCTTCCTCGAATCTCAAGAGCTCAATCTATGGATATACTTTCATCTCAAGCTAATTTAGCAGGATATAAAGCAGTTATAGAATCTTTTGCGAGTTTTGAAAAAGCAATACCCATGATGATGACAGCCGCTGGTACGATACCAGCTGCAAAAGTATTAGTTGTTGGAGCAGGGGTTGCAGGTTTGCAAGCAATAGCAACTGCAAAACGAATGGGCGCAATTGTTTTTGCTACTGATGTAAGAATGGCATCAAAAGAACAGGTAGAGAGCTTAGGTGGAAAGTTTTTAACGATAGAAGGAGCTGAAAATTTAGAAACTGAAGCTGGTTATGCAAAAGAAGCATCAGAAGATTTTAAAAAAAAACAAGAAGAACTATTAAGAGAGACTTTAAAGAAAATAGATATTGTGATCTGTACAGCTTTAATTCCAGGCAAAAAAGCTCCAATAATTATTAAAGATACAATGATACAAAATATGCAAGCTGGTTCTGTAATTTATGACCTTGCAGCTGTTCAAGGAGGAAATACAGCTTTTACAGAAGTAGATAAAATTGTTGATAAAAATGGAGTTAAAATAATGGGAGAGAGAAATATTTTAAATAAGTTGCCTGTTTCGGCATCAAATTTATATGCAAAAAATGTTTTTAATTTTATTTCTAATCTTTACGATAAAGATAATAAAAAACTTAATATTAATTTAGAGGATGAAATAATTGCAAAAACATTAATTAAATAAAATTATGGAAATTGACCCTTTTATATTTCGATTGAGTATATTTATCTTATCCATATTTATTGGATATTATGTTGTGTGGAGCGTTACACCATCATTGCATACTCCTTTAATGTCAGTAACAAATGCAATTTCATCAGTAATTATTGTAGGTGCTATAATTGCTGGTTTAGCTGGAAATTCTGAAAGTATTTTTAATACTTCAAGTATCTTTGGCTTTTTAGCAATATCTTTAGCAGCAATAAATATTTTTGGTGGATTTTTAGTCACTCAAAGAATGCTTCAAATGTATAAAAAGAAAAAGAAAGATAAATAGATATGTCAGCAAATTTATCAGCAATATTTTATTTAATTTCAGGTGTATTATTTATTTTAGCATTAAGAGGATTGTCATCCCCAGAAACATCTAGACAAGGAAATTTTTTTGGGATTTTAGGAATGGTAATAGCCATTACTGTAACTTTTTTGTCTATTGGAAATTTTTCTAGTGGTTTTATCTATGTATTAATTTTTTTATTGATAGGAGGTTTAATAGGAACTTTCATAGCATACAAGATACCAATGACTGCCATGCCAGAACTAGTAGCTGGTTTTCACAGTCTTGTAGGACTTGCAGCTGTTTTTGTAGCCATCTCAGCTTTTTTAAATCCTGAAGCTTTTAACCTTGGTTCTCCTGGAAATATTAAACTTGGTAGTTTAATTGAAATGTCAATTGGCGCAGTTGTAGGTGCTATAACTTTTTCTGGCTCAATAATTGCTTTTTTAAAACTTCGAGGAATAATGTCTGGCTCCCCAATAACTTTTAGAGGTCAACATTTACTCAATGCTTTAATATTGATTTCAATAATAGTTTTAACTTATTTGCTTTGTTCAACCCAGTCTTCAAATTTATTTTGGACACTACTAGCTGTTTCATTTTTAATAGGATTCTTATTAATAGTTCCAATTGGTGGAGCAGATATGCCAGTTGTAATTTCTATGTTAAATTCTTACTCAGGTTGGGCTGCAGCAGGAATTGGATTTACTTTAGAAAATAGTGCTTTAATTATTACTGGTGCTTTAGTTGGATCTTCTGGAGCAATCTTATCTTATATAATGTGTAAAGGCATGAACCGTTCATTCTTTAATGTTATATTAGGAGGATTTGGAGCTACAGAACAATCTTTGTCAAAAGATAATGAAAAAAAACCTGTTAAGAGTGGTAACGCTGAAGATGCGGCTTTCTTGATGAAAAATGCTTCATCGGTAATTATTGTACCAGGGTATGGAATGGCTGTTGCACAAGCTCAACATGCATTAAGAGAAATGGTAGATACTTTAAAAAAGAACGATATTAAAGTTACTTACGCAATTCATCCAGTTGCTGGAAGAATGCCAGGACATATGAATGTACTACTTGCTGAAGCAAATGTACCTTACGATGAAGTTTTTGAGCTAGAAGAAATAAATAATGATTTCGCTAATGCAGATGTAGCGTTTGTAATAGGTGCAAACGATGTAACCAATCCTGTGGCCAAAACTGATCCTCAAAGTCCAATTTATGGCATGCCAGTGTTAGATGTAGAAAAGTGCAAATCAGTTTTGTTTGTTAAAAGAAGTTTATCACCAGGATACGCAGGTATAGATAATGAGTTATTTTATCGAGATAATACATTAATGTTATTTGCAGATGCAAAAAAAATGACAGAAGATATAATAAAAAATCTTTAGGACAAATTTTGAAAACTAAAATATTTTGCGATATTGCCGATATTAAGCAAATAAAAAAATTTAATAAAAAAACTTTAGTAAAAGGTTTTACAACAAATCCAAGCTTAATTAGAAAAGCCGGAGCAAAAGACTACAAATCCTATTGTAAAAAAATATTAAAAATATGCAAAAATAAACCAGTTTCAGTTGAGGTATTTGCTGATGATTATCAAAATATGAAGAGACAGGCATTATTAATTAATAAATGGGCAAAAAATGTTTATGTAAAAATTCCAGTGGTGAATTCAAAAGGATTATTTATGGGTAAATTAATCAAAGAGCTAAATAATAAAAGGATAAAATTAAACATAACTGCTGTGTATACTTCTAAACAAACAAAAGAAATTTTAAATAATATAAATAAAAAAACTAAAATTATAATATCAATTTTTGCTGGCAGAATGGCTGATACAGGGAAAGATCCAGTTCCAGAATTTAAAAAAAGCTTAAACTATTCAAAAAAATTCAAAAATGTAGAAATTTTATGGGCTAGTACTAGAGAGCCTTATAATTACTTGCAAGCCAAACAATTAGGTTGTCACATAATTACTATTCCACCTTCAATTATTGAAAAAATAATGTTTTTTGGAAAAACTTTTAACTATTTAACAATAAATACAGTTAAAAATTTTTTAACTGATAGTAAAAAATCTAATTTTAAAATTTAAAAAATCATTCTAATTTGATGAGCGGAAAAGAGTGAGGCAATTTACAAAGTATAATAAAAAAGTTAGTAAATTTAGGATTAAAAATATTTTATAAAAGTTTCATTTATGTACAGAACTCCATAATCATTTAATCCACCAATGATTAATTGAATTGCAACTATAACAATAACAATAAGTCCAACATAACCAATCCATTTATTCTTTTGTATAAATTCTGCAAAATATGTTGCGATAGTTCCAATTAAAACAACAGATAACAATAAACCAAATATCATTAATCCAAAGTTATCTTTTGAAGCGCCCACAACACCAATAACATTGTCAAAACTCAAAGTTATATCTGCAATAATTACTTTATACATACTTTGTAAATATGAAGGTTCTTTTGATACTTTAGTTGGAGATTTGATTTTCTTTTTTTTGCCAAATAAATCTTGTTGAAGATCATGCACGATCCAAATTAGTAGTGCACCACCAATAATCTTAATTATTGCAAATTCAAATAAGTAAGTTGCAGAAAGAGCAAAAATAATTCTAAAAATAAATGCAGCTAGTACACCCCACATAATTATTTGTCTTCTATTTTTTGGTGTAAAATTTGCAGCAATAAGGCCGATAATTATAGCATTGTCAGCAGCCATAATTATATCAATGAAAATAATTTGTATAAATATTATAGATTGTTCAATCACTATTTTAATTTTTATATAGTATAACGATCAAATTTAAAATTCAATAAATGCTTGGCCCAAAACTAATACAGCACTTACAAAACACACTATTAGTATAAGTTTTTTTAAATTAGTATTTACATAATTTTTTACGATAGTTTGTCTTCCTAATATTAAACCTGCTAAAACTCCTGGAGCTAATAACAAACATCTCATTACTTCCCTAATAGTTATTAAATCTATGTATGCTAGTACAAAAACTGAAAATAATGCTCCAATTCCAAAAAACATATTTAACGTGGCCACGGCATTCCTTGCGGAACTATTTTGATAAACAATTGCCATCGGTGGTCCTCCAACACCAGTAAGAGTTCCCATAAAACCAGAACACATTCCAGCAATTGTTATATTTTTAATAGTCGCTTTTAAATTCCATTTTTTTGCACTTAAGAAAACTGTAATTAAAAGTAGTACACCAAAAATTATTAAAAAACTTTTTGTTCCTATCGTTAATGAAATTAAAGGAACTGATATTAAAGTTCCAACTACCCTTCCAGAGAAAGAATAGATTAAATCTTTTTTCAATATATCCTTATAACTAAGAAATGCATTGCTAAAGGCTAAAAATGTACCCATCAAAACAATACAACCAGGAACCATGTTAGGTTCAAAAAGAACCAAAAAACAAGCAGGGATTCCAAAACCTATTCCAATAGCACTTTGAGTTATAGCACCTATAATTATTAAAATTAGGGCAAAATAATAAAACTCTATTGAAGAAAAGTAACTAAGGATATCTAGCACCTTTATTTTCTAGGATCATCATGGTCTGGGTTAAATCTTGTAGGAAGTAATCCAGATTGAAACCATTCTATAAAGGTATAAATATTGAATACTGGGACTTCAAATTTTTTTCTAATATCAGCAGCAAAAGGACTCATGTTTGTACATTCCATTACTATTGCGCCTATATCAGAATTTTTTTTCATTAATTCTTCTGTAGCATCTAAATGATCTTGTCTAGCCAAATCTACATCCATTTCTTTTTCATCATTTAAAATTACACGACTAAATTCTTTTCCATTTTCAGTTCCTACAATAGGCGTATCTAAAGGAACATTTGCAGCTTTTAGATGCTCCTCTTTTAATGAAGGTTTATGAATAGTTAAAATTCCAACTTTTTTATTTTTAGGCAGTAAACTTTTAACCATATGAACTTGCATTAAAGAAGAAGTTGCAACAGGAACATTTACTGCTTCTGCCATCTTTTCTTGAAATAATGACAAGAAACCACAGTTTGTGGTAATACCATCTGCTCCCATTTTTACTAATTGTTTAGCAGCATCAATAAAACCATCTAAAATTTCTTTACCACCATCAAAGACAGCTGCTTTGGGTGTTGCACCTGGAACAACTCTGTAATGAACGGGTACACTCCAAGTTCTAGCATTAGCAATGTCTCCATGGATTCTTGGAAACTGTGTATCAAGCATACAAACACCAACGGTTCCTCCATAAACTGCTTTTCCACCTACGGCTATATTTTTGTAGTTGCTTCCATTTTTCATTATTTAAATCTACTTTTAATTAATTATTAAAACAAGTATTTAAAATTGACTTTAAATAAATTTATCTATTAACTATTTTTACTTATGGCAAAAAATTTAAAAACAAATTATTTAACTGGCGCAGAAGCAATGGTAAAATTATTGGATGGCCATGGAGTTAAATATATATTTGGTCTTTGTGGAGATACGTCACTTCCTTTTTACGATGCCCTATATAGATTAAATCATTCTATTACACATATTCTAACTAGAGACGAAAGACATGCGAGCTACATGGCTGATGCTTATGCTAGAGTTACTGGCAATGTTGGAATTTGTGAAGGCCCAAGTGGAGGTGGAGCTACATATATTATTCCTGGAGTTGTAGAAGCAAATGAGTCTTCAATTGGATTAATTTCTTTAACAAGCGATGTACCTCTTTCTTCAATTGGTCATTTTCCTTTAACCGAACTTAATCAAAAAGAGTTATTTAAACCTCTTACTAAATGGAATGAAATTTTAGACAATCCTAAAAATTTAGGAAATATAGTCCGTAATGCTTTTAAAGAAAGCACATCAGGTAGACCAGGGGCCTGCCATATTTGTTTTCCATTTGATATACAAAAGGCAGAGATATCAGAAGATGATATCTGGACACAAAAGGAATTTTCTAAATTTCCAGCTCTTCCTTTATCACCAGATTCTTCAAAAATTGATGAAATTGTTTCTGAAATATCAAAATCAAAAAATCCTATGATTATATGTGGGGGAGCAATTAAAAATTCTTTTGCTGAAAAAGAATTAAAAAAATTGGTTGAAAAGCTAAATATAATCTTGGCCACAAGCGTTACTGGAAAAGGAACCTTAGCAGACACTCATCCAAATTGTTTAGGAGTAGTAGGTAGTAATGGTGGGTCTATTTCAACACGAGAGGTAATCAAAAAATCTGATTTAATAATTTTTATTGGTTGTCGTGCTGGATCTGTAACTACAGAAAAATGGCAATATCCAAGTTCAAAAACTAAAATTATACATATTGATATTGATCCTAAAGTTATAGGAGCAAATTATAAAACACACATTGCTTTAATAGCTGATGCAAAATTATCATTGATTGCTTTAAATAAAAAAATTAAAAAAAATGATTTTAATGGAAAAGAAACAGTTCAAGCAGTTAAACAAAAAAAGTTTTTAGAATTTAATAAACTTTCTAAAATAAACAATGGTTTAATAAAACCAGAACGCATAGTCCACGATCTTAATAACTCACTGCCAGAAAATTCTTATATTGTTGTTGATCCTGGTACTCCATGTCCTTATTTTGCTGCATACTATAAATTTTCTAAATCTGGTAGATATTTTATAACCAATCGTGCTCATGGAGCATTAGGATATGCTCTACCAGCATCAATAGGGGTTCAAATTGGAAAACCTAAAAATAAAGTTGTCTCTGTAATGGGAGATGGAAGCTTTGGTTTTGCTGTTGGAGAACTTGAAACAGCAGTTCGTTTAAAACTTCCAATAATATTTATTGTAATTTCCAATAGTGTTTATGGTTGGATTAAAGCAGGACAAAAATCAAGTTTTGAAAAACGTTATTATTCAGTTGATTTTTCAAGAACAGATCATGCCGCAGTTGCTTCAGCGTATGGATTAAAAAGCTGGACTGTAAAAAAACCTAAAGAATTGAAAAAAATAATTTTACAAGCAATAAAACATAAAGGTCCATCCCTAATTGATATTATAAGCCAGCCGCTACAAGATGCTAAAGCACCAGTAAGCGAATGGATAGCTTAAAAATGCATGATTTAAAAAAAACAATTGTAATTGTAGGTGCAGGAATTATGGGCATTTCTTCTGCTTTAAATTTAATTAGAAGAGGATGCGATGTCACTATAATTGAAAAAGAAATTGATGGACAGTCAGCATCGTTTGGTAATGCATCATGGTTATCTAGTCCTTCAATAACTCCTGTTTTAACACCAGGAGCTATTTTTAAAATTCCAAAAATGTTATTTTCAAGAGATGGACCATTATTTTTAAAATTTCCACAAACATTAAAAATAATGCCCTGGCTGATAAAATATTTAACCTATTCTAGTGAAGAGAAAGTTAATTATATATCAAAACATCTTACTCCTTTACTAGCCAATAGTATTGACGAACATAAAAAGTTAGCACAGGGAACGGATGCTATACAATGGATTAAAGAATCACCTTTTTTATATATTTACAAAAATAAGACAGATTATATTAAAGACTCTTTTACTTGGAATATAAGAAAAAAACATGGTTTTAAAATACTGGAAATAGAAAAAGATGAACTTGATGAATTGGTTCCTGGACTTTCAAAAGAATATACGTTTGCCATTAAAATAGACAACCAAGGTTATATTTCTGATAGCAAAAATTATTTAAACGATTTAATAGAAGGATTCAAAAAACTTGGAGGAAAGATAATACAAGATAAAGTTATTGATATTTTGTCTGATGAAAAAAAAATTAATATTAAAACTGAAAAAAGTGAAATTTTAGTTGATGGAGTTGTCATTGCGGCGGGTGTTTATTCAGACAAACTCTCTAAAAAATTTGGAGCAAATGTTCCTTTACAATCAGAAAGAGGTTATCATTTAGAACTAAGTGGCACCAATGTGAAATTAAATTTTCCATTAATGAATGGTTATTTAAAATTAGCTATTGCTCCGAAGCCAAGTGGAATTAGATTTGCTGGCTTAGTAGAGTTTGGTAGTTTGAAATCAAGTCCAAATAAAAAAGCTTATGATTTGCTTTTGAGAAATGCACTATCTATGTTTCCAGGTATTATTTATGAAAACAAAAAAGAATGGAGTGGTCACAGACCAGCAACAATTGACAGCCTTCCTTTAATTGGACAGTCATCAAAAGATGAAAAAGTTTTTTTTGCATATGGACATCATCATATTGGATTAACTGCGGGCCCAAAGACTGGAGAATTAATTTCTAAAGCCGTTTTCAGAGACAATGATCAAATGGATTTATCTCCTTATAAATCTGACCGTTTCTAGAAAAATTCAATTTAAAGTTGTGTAAAAAAATTACTCCTGTTGATATTTATAATTTATCGTGTTCAAATTGAAAAATTAAAACAACATAACATAAAGGGGATAATAAAATGTTAAATAAAATCATTCGATTAATCTCAATAGCTCTTTTTTCAACCGTGTTTACATTAAACGCACAAGCGGCTGAAAAATGGGATATGCCTATGGCATACTCAGCTACAAATTTTCATAGTCAAAATGGAGTTTTGTTTGCAGATGCTGTTAGAGTAGCTACTGGTGGTGAAATTGATATTACTGTTCACCCAGGTGGATCTTTATTTAAAGGTGCAGAAATAAAAAAAGCAATTCAAACCGGACAAGTTCCAATAGGAGAAAGATTGCTTTCAGGACATCAAAATGAAAGTTTAATTTTTGGAACAGATTCAATTCCATTTTTGGCAACTTCTTATAAGGCGTCAGATAAACTTTGGAAACATTTAAAACCTGAGTTAACTAAAATATTAGATGATCAAGGTTTAGTTTTGCTTTACGGAGTTCCGTGGCCTGCTCAAGGATTATATTTTAATAAAGAAATTAATTCTGTAGCAGACACTAAAGGAATTAAATTTAGATCATACAATAACTCAACAGCAAGAATTGCTGAATTGATGGGAATGTTGCCAGTGCAAGTAGAAGCAGCAGAACTATCCCAAGCTCTAGCGACTGGAGTTGCAGAATCTTTTGTCTCTTCAGGATCAACTGGTTACGATAGAAAAGTATGGGAACATTTGACTCACTTTTATGAAGTTAATGCTTGGTTACCAAGAAACTATGTAATGGTTAACAAAAAAACTTGGAAAAAACTTGATAAAAAAACGCAAAATATCATTATGGGAGTAGCACAAATGGCTGAAGCAGCAGGAACTGCTAGATCAGAACAGCTTTCTGGTTGGTATTTAACTCAATTGGCTGCAAATGGAATGACAGTTCAAG
>Ga0208881_1000976_pt1 | contig 10093 bp, 10 predicted proteins | sample Knorr_S23_td_AAI_FD_185610 | JGI IMG/M metagenome (GOLD analysis project Ga0208881, IMG submission 185610) | Marine microbial communities from Southern Atlantic Ocean transect - Knorr_S23_td_AAIW_ad_876m_LV_B (SPAdes) (version 2) | ecosystem: Environmental > Aquatic > Marine > Oceanic | place... | reverse complement strand
CAATTTCCGCCTTGTATGTGCAGTAAGAGCACGTATCTCTGCAAAGGTTTACGATGTTAAAGAACGCCTTTTTAGAAAAAGAGACTACTTTTCCCTTATGGATGTCACGAAGATCACTGGCAACTTTGAAAATTTTTTCCGAATTATATTTTGAATGTGAAAACACTTCGCATGCATCATCTTTTGTGATTTCTCTGCCGTCTAAAACTTGGTTTAATGCTTCAAAATCAAATTCTAATCTACTCAACAGAAATGATGTTTGACTTCAAGTATTTATTTTTGATTTTTGATTACAGATCTGGTCTTTCAATTAATACTAAAATTATATGCATTACTTCACCATCCCTAAGGATACCCAAAATCATTTCATCCCCGACGGATTTTTCCTCTTGTAAGTGAATCAGAATGTCGCTAATTTTTCTTACCTCCTTGCCGTCCACTGAAATTATAATGTCACCATCCGCGGGATATTCCTTATCACCGATTATTTTTATTTCTGAGACTCCCTTCAATCCAGCTATTTCCGCTGGACTACCTGGTACAACAGTAATTATCAAAAATCCTTTTGATTGGTCTAGATCACGGACTTTGGCTAGTTCAGGATCAATGTCTTTTCCAGAAATACCAATCCATGGGTGGGAGTATTTTCCCTTTTCAATTAAAACAGGAACTACTTTTAGGATTGTATTAGAAGGAACTGCAAACCCAATTCCAGCAGATTGTCCAGTTCCAGATTGGATTGCAGTGTTGATTCCCATAACTTTTCCTGCCATGTTCAATAATGGTCCGCCAGAGTTTCCTGGGTTTATTGCGGCATCAGTTTGAATCACATTGGGAATTGAAAACCCTGTGTCTTGAGAAGGCAGTAATCGTCCTATCTGGCTTACTATTCCTGAAGTCATTGAGCCAGAAAGACCAAATGGATTGCCAATTGCTGCCACTTGCTCGCCAACCTTGAGAGTGGAGGAGTCACCCATTTGCAAAGGATGTAAGTAACGTGGTTTCTCTTCAACTTTGATAACCGCTATGTCAGTAAATTTGTCTGAACCTATTATCTGTGCATTGTATTGACTTCCATCTAGGAATGTTATCGTCACACTACTAGCACTCTCAACTACGTGCGCATTAGTTATGATGTGACCTAAATCATCAAAAACAAAACCTGATCCAAGGCTACCTGTTTCTAGAGACGAATTAATTTTATCGACGTCAATTCTTACCACACCACTTTCAGATTTTTCAAATAATTCCACAAGAGTGAGACTCTTTTTTGTTGAAAGTATTGTTTCATCACCAAACTTTGTAACGTCATGTCCATTTGAAATAATCAAATCAGGAGTCGAAATTTGTTGGGCAGGCATTAGGACAAATGCAAAAATCAATATCACTGCAGCAGCTCCAATCACTCCTCCTACGATGAATCCAGATTTTGTCAAGTGTATACCTCCTCAAGTTTTTGACTATAAATTATACTATACATTAATCGATTTTTGAATTTGATCCTTCATATAATATGTCCTACCCCTCCATGATACTGCATCTTTACTAGTTGCTTGAAGCAAACCCGCAAAAAAACCACAAACTACAATAAAACATCCTACGGGTACAAATAACGAATACTTCATTCCTGAACCTACACCCTTTGCAGCATCTAATATTCCTCCTGTGTATACTAGTACAGATGCAATTGCAGCTATCACAAAAAGAACTGATGACGAAATACCTATGTTAAGAAAAATTGCTGAATATACAAGTAATGGAAATGGCATGAAGAGTAAAAATAAAACCGCAAAAGAACTTCCCACCGCAGTTTTTGCATTTTGTAGATAAAGTGGTATCATGAGTCTTTTCAGCGCATTCCACAGAGTAAAAGAATCTCTTGCCCAAACTGCATCGATAAGGTGCTTGCCGTCAACCATTCGCATTTTAAACCCAGATTCCTTTACCTTTTTTCCTAACGCACCGTCTTCAATAAGTTCCCTCTTTACGCCTTCATGCGTCCCTACTGAATCATAGGTTGATTTTTTGATAATGAAAAAACTTCCAAAAAAATATCCTGTATTTTTTGATGCGTCATTAACCCGTAAGGCAGAAAACCGTGTATGCAAGAATATAGAAATAATCGGAAGTGTAATCTTAGTTACAGAATCTAAACATAGCATTTTTGGAATAACTGTCAAGGCATCTAGTTCTAATGATAATAAATGAGATACGGCCAGTGATACTACAGAAGTTGCGTGCTTAGTGTCAGAGTCCGTAAACAAAAATAAATCACCAGTGGCTTTTTTGTATCCCTCCATACATGCCCAATTTTTTCCTATCCATCCTTCTGGCTTTGGTCTCGCATCTACGTGGATCAATTTGGGAAATTTTTCAGCATACTTTTTGATTATGGTTCCAGTTGAATCATCTGATGAGTCATTAATTACTATAATTTCGTAATTAGTGTAATCTTGATTTAAGAGAGAATCAAGACAATTAGCAATAAATTTTTCCTCATTTCTGGCTGGTAAAATTATAGATACTTTGGGACTTTCATGCTCTTTTTTTTTGAATTTATCCAAAAACGGTGTTTGTTGGAATGTCCTAAACATCGATTTGATTAAAAAAATCCATGTTGCTGATACACCAATTAAAATTGCCACAAATATGTAATTGAAAATATCTAGTGCCAGGTTCATAAATTACTGACTCTCAGCTTCTAGTTTTATAGATTCAAGCGCTTGTTCTGTTCCACTTTTCACGTGTTTCGTTATCATACCTGTAAACATGCCAGCTAGACCAGACATTTTAATGTCCCAATTGGCTTCAAGTGTCAAATTACTTTCCTTGGGTTTGAGGCTTAATGTTTTTGAGCCCTTAATGATCCCTTGAGTAAATTCAGCGTAAATTTTTTCTTTAGGATACAATGTAATTTTTTGCATGCATTTGGAATCTCTGAACGCAATAATGATTTCTCTAGTTATCTCATTCCCATCTTTTGATATAGTCCTGGTTTCTTTAGTGCCTTTCCAAAATTTTGGCTCGTTATCAAGATCTGAAATTATGTTCCAAACCGTATCTACAGAAGCGGTGATGTCAACAGACGTGTTTATTTCTGCCATATCATCTGTAATGTTTTTCAAAATATTAGTCTTTGATTTCGAAATTCATTTTAAACCGGTAAACAAGGGAAAGTTATGTCTGCTAGTTATGATGATTTTAAGAAATTGGACATACGAGTTGGGAGCATACTGGAAGTGGAAAAAATTCCAGGCAAAACAAGAATTGTCAAAGGTGTGGTTGATCTTGGAGAAGAAAAACGTGATGTAATTATAGGTGGTGCTGAGTTTTATGAGCCCCAAGACTTGGTTGGTAAAACTGTAATTGTTATTGCTAACTTGGAAACAAAGAAAATTGCTGGGATAGAATCAAACGCTATGCTCTTAGCTGCAGACGTAAACGACAAACCATTTTGGCTAACCGTAGACAGTAATGTACCACCTGGAACGGAAATCAAGTAGCAAATGTTTTAATTTGATCGAAGATTCGATTTGTTTGTGGATTTTAGCGATTTAGATATACTTGATGAATTTTTTGGAATGGGTGATGATTCAAACCCACTTATGATGCTAATTTGGATTCTTCCGATAATTCTTTTTGTGTTTTATGGCCAGCGAATACAATTAATTATCACATCAGGTGATATAAAAAAAAAACTTGTCCAACTAGAACAATTTAGAAATGATTCAAGAAGTGAACTGATTGAATATATTAAAAAAGATTTGGGAGTCAAAGACGACGTAACTCAGAAACTTGATAGAATATTTGATTACTTTACCATCATGCCGATAGACATTGACCCAAATGGTATAATTCCTAAGATTCACCGTCTAATCCGTTCAAGGGAAGATACTACCAGGAAGCAAATTCAGTTATTATTCTCTGAAATTGATACAATGGAGATTACTAAGATTCAAAACTTGTTGGAAATTGTTACATACCTGCAACTTTTGCACAAAATTGTAAGGCACCTATTTTTAACTGCAAAAAAACAAAACAACTATCCTTTGATACTACCACTGCAGATGATGTTGCCATTCATTATGGAGCAGGCTGAAGCACTCAAAGATGCAATCCCCGCATTTAAGCTTGGGCAACCAATAGGTGATGGGATTGGTCCACTTGTAGTAGGTGAAATGATGCTTGATACAAAAAAACAGAGAGTTGAATTTGAAACCGTTTATAGTGAGTCAAAATTTGAGGGCAGAAAATTAATCCTGCTCAAGGCTGAAGGACCATTTGCTACTGTTGGTAGGCCAGCTGAGGCTGCTGAATTTCTTGTTGAAAAATCCAAGCCTGACATTATTGTGATGATTGACGCCGCGTTAAAACTAGAAGGTGAAGATTCAGGAACTGTGTCACAAGGATTTGGGGCTGCAATCGGTGGAATTGGCACTGACAGATTTAAGATCGAGGAACTTGCTACAAAATTTGACATTCCTATTTTTTCAATTGTGGTAAAACAATCAGTAAAAGAAGCAATAACTCTCATGACAAAAGAAATTGCCGACAAAGCTGAAAATGTCAAAACACAAGTTCATGAAATGATCACTGATAATACTAGCCATGGTCAAACTGCACTTGTTATAGGTGTGGGAAACACTTTGGGGGTATCCCAGTAATGTATAACAAAAACGAAAATATGGAATCATACACTTTAGAACAATGCGGTTCCTGTACGAATCAATTCAAGCGTAAATTTTCCAAGGGGGATTTTGTTTTCAAGATTATGTCAAAATGTTCATCATGTCAGGGACAAGTAGTAATCACAAAGATTTTTGCTGATACACTTATCCCATAGTAGTGACTGTGACGCCAGTTTTGGTTGGAATAAACGTATGTTCTGCTTGAGCAACTGTTTTGCCATGAGCCTCAACAAGAATAGCATATGCGTGAACTACTTTCTTTTTAACCAAAATTTCTAGTAGTTCTCTTGCTTCCTTTTCTTCCCAATCTTTAACAAGCCACCTTAGTGCAAATGGTAACATGTTAAAGTTGTTCCAGATATATTCTACCAATCTATCTGCCTTTTCATTTTTGGTTTTTTTTCTTGAAGATAAGGCATAGATATTTTTAATTTTACCATTACGGACAAATCCCAAGCCATTCTTAGTCGTAACAAACGGCTCACACGCAAATGCCTCATTTTCTGAAAACAAAAATGAGCCTATTGTCCACATGTTCGGAACAGTTTTTCCCGCATGTATTGTGTATTGATCAAGTGAGTGGCCACTTAGATTAGCAATCGGTTTCAATCCCATATCCATTATTGTTTTTTGAATTTTTCTACCAACATCTTTTGATTTTACACCAACCTTGATCATGGACATTGCATTTTGTAGTGCATTTTCTGCTGCCTGAACAAGCAAATCGTATTGTGGATCATAATTTACCGTTACTGCGGTATCTGCAATATAGCCATTGATTTGTGCCCCGAGATCAATTTTGATCAAATCTGTGTCTGAAACTGTTTTGGGATCATTTGGTTCAGCTGTATAATGAGCTGCAATTTCATTTAGACTGGTATTTACAGGAAATGCACATTTAGCACCTCTCTTAATAATTTCTGATTCAACATACTCACAAATATCTTCTAAAGTAAAACCAATCCAATTTTTTCTACGAACATTTTCCCTTACTTCCCCAGCTATACTTCCAGCCTTTAGGTAATCTTCAATCTGCAACATGTTATCTCATTTTTTAAGTTATTAAAATCATACATTAATTAATTAAATTTAAATTCAAAATAGGAATGAACAAGCAAATTAGTTTTATTTTAAAGCGTTCTTTTTTATTTGGCTGTCTCATCATCTCTTTTTCACTATTTGGATTTATTCTGGAGGTTGAGAAAACTCCGTCTTCATTTCAGTTTGTAAACCCTATCGAAGTATTACGTTTTCTTAGCATAGAACATTTTGCTGGCCATATAGTGTGGGGACTAATGGTAGGATTTGTCACCCTAAGCTTTAGGTATATCATCCTCACCGGTTTTTTTGCTATTTTGGTTGACGCGGACAACTTGTTGAAAATACTGGGTCTTGAAGAATCATTCAGGATGGCACATTCCATTCCATTTGGAATTTTAGCTGCAGTTGTGATGATGTTAGTTTTCGGAAGAAAAGATTGGAGATTGGCAGCTATATCTTTCGGAGCGATTTTAACTCATATTTCATTTGATATCATTTCTGGACGTTCTGGGAGTTTTCGAATTTTCTCACCGTTTTACATCGAAAATATATATTTTCAGGAGTTTTACTGGATCATTTTTCTTTTGGCGGGATTTATTTTGGTTGGCATTGTTACTTTTTTTACACGACATAAACAGCAGGTAGCTTAAATTGGGCGTGAAATTTTGTCACACAGAGGGAACGTGGTCTAGCTTGGTATGATTCGGGCTTTGGGTGCCTGAGGTCGCAGGTTCGAATCCTGCCGTTCCCATTATCTTTTTATCAAAATCTTCTTGATACCTTATTGTGCATATACAGGTATTGATGTTAAAGCAGGATGATCCAAAAAAATGCACTGCTGCAAAATTAGTAAAATTTGGACTTGCAAAACCTATTAACCAAATAACTTCTCGCACACTTGTCTTAGATCCATTTTCAAAAAAAACATTGTTGAAATCAGATAAAAAACTTATCAGCTCTATTACTGCTATTGATTGTTCTTGGAATCTTACTATCACTGTGTTCAGCAAGAAATTTTCCGGCATCCATAGAAAACTTCCACCATTATTAGCTGGTAATCCTGTTAACTATTCTAAATTAAATAAATTGACCACTGTAGAGGCATTGGCAGCTGCAGTTTACATAATGGGTGATTTTACCCTAGCGTCTTTACTACTTGACAAATTCAAGTGGGGCCACACGTTTTATGCACTAAATAAAAACCTCCTAAATGATTATTGTAAAGCGGAATCTGCATCTAACATTTTTGAAATTTGTGGTGAATATGGTCTTGCTGGCTCTGCGGTCGCTGATATTTGATTAATAGTCCTAATAACTACAGTTTTACTCATGACTAGGGAGTAAAATTTCCTTTAGATTAAGCTCATGTTCTACAAGTGCTACAGATTTATTCAAGTGTAATCTCAATCGGTTCGATAATGAGTAGTGAAACAAAGTCATCTGGACTAATCCGAAGTCTTTCTCTTTCACAGGCAATAATGATAGGCGTTGCCTCAATGATCGGTGGAGCAATCTTCGTGCTAGTAGGACCTGGTATAGATGCAGCAGGACCTGCTTTGATAATCGCATTTCTTCTTAATGGTTTTATCACCCTCTTTACCGCATTAACTTACGCTGAACTTGGTTCCGCATTACCTGCTACAGGTGGGGGTTACAAATGGGTAAGAGAAGGGCTTCCTAGACCAAATTCATATCTGAGTGGCTGGATGGCGTGGTTTGCACATACTATCGCAGGCAGTCTATATGCTGTTGCATTTGGAACGTTTCTTGGACATTTGTTAAAGTCTGCTGAAATAATTGATAATGCATCCGGATTACCACTTGAAAAGATCTTTGCGGCAATTGCAATTGTGATATTTGCTTTTGTTAATGTTAGAGGATCTTCACACACAGGGAAGGTGGGAAGTGCGATTACATTTTCCCAATTAGTAATTATTGGTATCTTGATAATTGCCGCCCTAGCAGCTATGACGTTCATAAATCCTAATTGGCCTGGAAACTTTCAAGACTTTTTTCCTAATGGCACAATGGGATTGGTGCTTGCAATGGGTATAACATTCATCGCCTTTGAGGGCTATGAAATAATTGCGCAAGCTGGGGATGAGATTAAAAAACCGAAAAAAAACATTCCCAAAGCCATTCTTATCTCCTTAGGAATTGTGTTATCTATTTACGTGCTGTTTGCATTTGTCTTTATTGGAGGCTTGGATCCCATGCAGTTGGGACAACCTGCATGGGAGTTTATTGGGGGATATGGAGAGCTTGGAATTATTGAAGCTGCTGAATACTATCTTCCATTTGGCGCTCTAATTGTACTGGCTGGGGGATTTGTTTCAACACTTGCTGCGCTGAATGCAACAACATTCGCTGCAAGTCGTGTCTCTTTTGCTATGGGAAGAAATCATGATCTACCACCAGTTTTTAACCGCTTACATAAAAAATACCGTACACCATATGTTTCCACAATTTGTTCGGCCATAGTTATGATGGTTTTAGCTATGTTATTTGATCTAACAATGATTGCACTTGCCGCCAGTGTCATGTTTTTGTTTTTGTTTGCACAGGTTAATGTAGCCTGTATTACAATACGAAGACTTGCCAAAGAAAAAAAGTTGGTTTATGGTTTTAAAACGCCATTATTTCCTTTAGTTCCAGTTGTTGGTTTTGCCCTTGTTTCTATCCTGGCTGTTTATCTATTATTCTCTCAACCGCTTAGCTGGTTAATTGCTATTGTTTGGGTGGGAGTAGGTTTCTTGATTTACAAATTGTATACGTCAAGGAAAGAGAAAGAATATCATGCGCCTCTTGTGTTCAACCAATCACCCGAAGAAAGAAAGGAGTATAGAATTTTAGTTGTTTTTAAGAAACGAACAGCAACTAGACTCGTCAAACTTGCTGAGGCAATATCTGATCAGAAAGATGGTGAAATATCTTTTCTTAACGTTATAACCGTTCCAAAACAAACCCCTTTGTCTTTTGCAAACAAATCAGGTGAAACTGGTATCGATGTATTTGATAAATTTAAGAAATCAATCTCTCATTCAATACGGCATAGATACCTAGTCAGACTTTGCCATGATCCTACTGAAGCAATTCTAGCCACAGCAGAGGAACAGAGTATTAACACGTTAATAGTGGATTTTTCCTTCCTGCGGAATAATAGAAAATTACTGTCACTGACTACTTGTGATATAATTGGGGTAAAACTAAGAAAAAATTTTGCTAAGGATATTTCTAATCTCATTGTTTCATATGACAGTGGACGTCATTCAAACCTTGGGCTTGAAATTGCAGCTGCAATCTCAAAACAACACCAAAGTAAAATTAGAGTCGTTCGTGGTATAAACCGGTCTCCTAAAATTGAGACTGAGATTGTTAACAAAATTAATGACGTGATGTTTAGTCTTGATATAAAAAAGATACAGTTTGAAGAGGTAGAGCCCAAAACAAAAAATATGCTGGTATCATCTGAACTCTTGAAGAACTTTGGCCGAACCAAAACGGGCATTGTGATTTTAGGTGCAGGGAACCAGGCTGATACGGCTTTTAGCCCGAAAACATTGGAATTAGCAGACAAATCAAACAAATCAACAATTATTGTGCGTAATCATATGTTCTCAGAATTTCATGCGAGATCATTTTGGAATGTATTCATGCAGATATTAAAACAAAACAAGTATCTTTACCGTACATACATAGAGTGTTTAGCATTTGTATACATGATTAAACCTAAGAAGAAGATTGAAAAGTATAACGAAGATTACTTTGAATCTCGATTATAAGAAATGTTGAAATTACCTATTTTTTAATCCTAATCAAGTGTGAGCTAGTGGACGAAACGCTGCTACGGCAGAGGAAACTCCTCCCTTCATACAGGAAATGTGATCTGTAGATAGATAGTCAGAGATGGCTGGCAACAGAACAGAAAAAAATCCCATCTGGAGTACAGTGATGGTACTGCCTGAGGTTTCCAGAGACGGAATGAAAATCTGCCCCACATGAAGCAAGGTCAAATCGAACCATAGGTTCCTGTAACAGGTTCAGGTAGACCGCATAGCGAAATATCGTTTAGAACAGAAGGAGGGTTACGGCTAGCACTCACTTATTTTTTTGGTTTGAAGCCTTTTGGCATGGCGCCACCTGTTGTACTGGCTGATTCAGATTTTTCTTCAACTTGTGGCTTATCGTCATCATAATAGCTTCTATGTTGATCATAATCATCTAGCCCTTTTACTTGAGCTTCACCCCTAACTGTTTGATATCCACCAGAGCTTGCACTTGTTGCAGTAGCAGAAAGAGCACTTGGATCAATTCCAGTCTGATCATAATGTCCTTTCTCTTTTGATAGTTTTCTTTTACTCATC
>Ga0208881_1000974_pt1 | contig 10109 bp, 8 predicted proteins | sample Knorr_S23_td_AAI_FD_185610 | JGI IMG/M metagenome (GOLD analysis project Ga0208881, IMG submission 185610) | Marine microbial communities from Southern Atlantic Ocean transect - Knorr_S23_td_AAIW_ad_876m_LV_B (SPAdes) (version 2) | ecosystem: Environmental > Aquatic > Marine > Oceanic | place... | reverse complement strand
GCCAACAAGCTGGGCGAGTGGCTGGATAGCGGCCTACAAGAATGGGATATAAGCCGCGATGCACCCTACTTTGGCTTTGAAATCCCCGATGCCCCCAACAAGTATTTTTATGTGTGGCTGGATGCCCCCATAGGCTATATGGCGAGCTTTAAAAATCTCTGCGATAGGGAGTCATTGGACTTTGACCAGTTCTGGGCGGCCGATAGCAGCGCAGAGCTGTACCACTTTATCGGCAAAGATATTGTCAATTTCCACGCCCTGTTCTGGCCCGCTATGTTATCTAGCGCCAATTTTAGAACACCCACTAAAGTCTGTGTGCATGGCTTTGTCACTGTCAATGGTAAAAAGATGTCCAAATCTCGGGGCACCTTTATTAATGCGCGCTGCTATCTGGATCACCTAAATCCGGAGTACCTGCGCTACTACTACGCTTCTAAACTCTCCAACTCAGTGGAAGATATAGATCTAAATTTCGAAGACTTTGTACAGAGAGTGAACAGCGACTTAGTCGGCAAGCTGGTCAATATAGCCAGTCGCTGTGCAAAATTTATTACCAAGGGCAATGATGCTGTACTGTCGATGACTGTTGAGAATCCGGCACTGTGGCAACAGGTAAGCGGCGCCGGGGAGAAAATTGCCAATTTCTACGAGAACCGCGACTACAGTAAGGCGATCCGAGAGATTATGGCTCAGGCCGATGCCGCCAATGAATATATTGCCGCCAAGGAGCCGTGGAAGCTCAATAAAGACCCAAGCAAGCAACAGCAAGTACAGGATATCTGCTCATTGGGAATCAATCTGTTCCGAGTGCTGCTAACCTACCTGAAACCAGTTTTACCTGTGATGGCCGCTGCGGGAGAAGAATTTCTCAATGATTGCTTGAGTTGGGAGAGCATACAGGCACCACTCACTGGACACAGAATAAATAACTTCAAACCACTGCTGCAACGGGTGGAAAAAGAAAAGGTCGACGCTATGCTAGAAGCCAGCAAACAGGAAGCCGAACAGGCCGCCACAAAACCTCTTGAAGGACCATTGGCCGATGAGCCTATCGCCGACGAAATCGGCTTTGATGACTTTATTAAAGTGGACCTGAGAGTGGCGCACATTGTGAAAGCGCAAGCCGTCGAGGGTGCTGATAAACTGCTTGCCCTAACACTGGATATAGGCGGCGAGACTCGCAATGTGTTCTCAGGTATCAAGTCATCGTATAACCCCGGTGATCTCGAGGGTCGACTCACGGTTATGGTGGCTAACCTAGCCCCCCGAAAAATGCGCTTTGGGGTTTCCGAGGGTATGGTATTGGCGGCTGGTGATGGCAAGGGCATTTATCTTCTTGCGCCTGATAGTGGTGCAATACCTGGACAGCGAATCACCTAAATCTGCGCTAGTGCTGCAATAACACAGGCAATTCAATAGACTTTTGAGTGAATTTGTTATTCCTAAAAGCACTAAAAACAAGGCCTTTATATATTGAATCGAGATAGGTAATTCCACGATAATACACATCTAACTAGGGTAATTTGAGAAAACCATGCAAGAAGTGGCGGTAATTCTGGTCAGTTCAGTTCTGATCAACAACTATGTGCTGGTGCAGTTTCTTGGGCTGTGCCCTTTTATGGGCGTCTCAAAAAAACTTGAATCAGCTATAGGTATGTCCGCCGCCACCACCTTTGTGCTGACACTGACCGCCATGGCCAGTCATATAGTCAATAAAATGCTGCTGATTCCACTCGAATTGGAGTATTTGCGCACCATCAGCTTTATTCTGGTGATCGCCGCAGTGGTTCAGTTCACCAAAATGTTTATTGAAAAAACCAGTCCCCTGCTATACCGAGTACTGGGTGTATTCTTGCCCCTGATCACTACCAACTGTGCGGTACTGGGGGTAGCACTACAAAATTCCTCCAAAGATTTAAACTTTATGCAAGCATCTTTCTACGGTTTTGGTGCAGGCGCTGGCTTCTCGCTGGTACTTATCCTATTTTCAGCTATGCGTGAAAGGTTGGCCGCCGCAGATATCCCACAGCCATTTGAAGGAGCGGCCATAGCGATGATAACTGCCGGACTTATGTCTCTGGCATTTATGGGATTCAGTGGGCTGGTATAAATGTTAGACATGGTCATACAACAACCCATACTTGCTGCGCTAATCGCCCTAGTTAGCCTAGGGCTGGTATTTGGTGCTCTGCTGGGATTCGCCGCTGAAAAATTTAAAGTCGATGGCGATCCGGTAATAGACCAGATCGATGAACTGTTACCACAGACTCAATGTGGGCAATGCGGCTTCCCCGGATGCCGCCCCTATGCAGAATCTATCGCCAGTGGAGATGCCATCAATAAATGCCCTCCCGGCGGTCAAGCCACCATCAATGCGATCGCCAGTTTGCTGGATGTACCGGCACCAGACCTAGATGAGGAACACGGCCAGGAATCAGAGGTCAAGACCGTCGCCTATATTCGCGAAGATGAATGTATTGGTTGCACCAAGTGTATTCAAGCCTGTCCCGTAGATGCTATCTTGGGCGCCGCAAAATTGATGCACACAGTGATTGTCGACGAGTGCACCGGCTGCGATCTCTGTGTTGAGCCCTGCCCTGTGGACTGTATTGATATGCTTCCCGTAGAACAGGATATAAGTCAATGGCAATGGTCCGCACCGCAAACTCCCGACGGATTGATAGCCACTGATGGAATGAACAGCCCCAATCTGGCTGGACAGGATAACCCTGAGCCCAACCGAGAGGATGCCGCATGAGAAAAACTTGGCTAACACCAGGCGGCGTTCATCCTCCGGAAAACAAACAGCAATCCCTGACTCAGCCGATCGGTGAACTGCCAATCCCCGACAGGTTAGTGGTGCCGCTCAGTCAGCATATAGGCGCGCCCTCCATCGCCTGCGTAAAGGTAGGGGATTGCGTTCTTAAGGGACAGAAAATTGCCGATTCCGCGGGCTCGGTGTCGGTAGCGGTCCACGCACCCACCTCTGGCACTATTACGGCAATTGAAGCCCGTCCTGTCGCCCACTCTTCAGGGATGACAGCGCCCTGTATTGAAATCTCCAACGATGGTCTGGATCAATGGATTGCATCTGAGGGCATTGCAGATTTTGAACATACAAGTCCCAGCGCCCTGTTGAGCGTAATTACTGAAGCTGGCATTGCAGGTATGGGGGGTGCCGGTTTTCCAACAGCGGTAAAACTCAACCCCGGCTTCCAGCGCCCAATTGATACGCTAATTATCAATGCCACCGAATGTGAGCCCTACATTACCGCTGACGATGCCATTATTCGCGAGCGCGCAGAGGAAATTATCGAGGGTGTGCGCATACTCAGCCATATACTGGGCAACCCAAGTAATATTTTGATTGGTATAGAGGACAATAAACCTGAGGCCATTGCCGCACTGAGGCCACATATCCAAGATACGGGTATCAGTCTGGTGTCGTTTCCCACAAAATACCCCTCCGGTGGTGAGAAACAGCTTATTTATATTCTCACTGGCAAAGAACTGCCAAGTGGTCAGATACCAGCAGATATTGGAACCGTCTGCGTTAATATAGGCACAATCTATGCGATAAAACGTGCCGTTGTCGATGCTCAGCCCCTGATCTCAAGAGTGACCACGGTAACCGGCAAAGCCTGTGCTATTAACCGCAATTACAACGTGCTTATAGGCACAGCGGTGAGCCATTTACTACAGCACAATAACTTCGATCAGCAGGCCTGTAGCAGAGTTGTTATGGGGGGGCCTATGATGGGCTTTAGTCTGACATCCGAGGATGTTCCGATCGTCAAGACTAGCAACTGCATTCTGGCACCCAGCTATCAGGAAATACCAGAGGACGAACCTGCACAACCCTGTATTCGCTGTGGTATGTGCGCTGAAGTCTGCCCGGCATCTCTGCTACCGCAGCAATTGTTCTGGTATTCACAGGCTAAAGACCATGATCGACTGCAAGCGCACAATCTATTTGACTGTATTGAATGTGGCGCCTGTTCCTATGTTTGCCCGAGTAATATTCCTCTGGTTCAGTACTATCGCAATAGCAAAGGCGAGATAAAAACAGCACAGCAGGAAAAGGTTAAGTCAGATCATGCTCGCGAGCGCTTCGAATTCCATAAACAGCGGATAGAACAAGCAGAGCAAGAGCGAGAGGCCAAACGCGCGGCGCGCCGTGAAGCTGCAAAACAGGCCAAGTCTACAACCGCCGGCTCGGGGTCTGCCGCAGATATAGTGGCCGCCGCTCAGGCGCGCGCGGCGGCTAAAAAGCTCAGTCCAGAACAGCAGCAGGCCAAACTTGAGCGCGCTGTGACCAGTGCAGAAATGCGCGCACAGAAAGCTCAAGAGAAACTGGACAGCGCTACAGCTAATAATGATACTGAAGAAAAACTTAATGTGTTTAGCGCAGCGCTTACAGCAGCACAACAAAAACTTGATCAGGCAAAGGCTCGTCTGGCGGAGCATAAATAATAATGGCGTTTAAACAGATTACCTCACCCCATGCCCATGCAGCGCAGAATACTGCCAAGGTTATGCAGCTGGTGTTGTGGTCCACCATTCCAGGTCTGTTAGCGCTGAGCTGGCACTTCGGCTGGGGCGCCCTGATCAATATATTGTTGGCGACCATCACCGCCGTGCTCAGCGAAGCGCTCATTATTAAGTTGCGCAAACGCTCTGTGCGCTTTTATCTCAGCGATTACAGCGCCGTAGTTACCGCTGTGCTACTGGGCTTGGCGCTACCACCCCTATGTCCCTGGTGGGTGGTGGTGACCGGCAGCCTGTTCTCTATAGTTATCGCCAAGCAACTGTTTGGCGGTCTGGGCTACAACCCATTTAACCCGGCGATGGTGGGCTATGTGGTATTGCTGATCTCATTCCCGGTACAGATGACCACCTGGGTGACACCCCTTGCACTGCTACCGGAGGGCATCTCCCACCCAGATATAATTGAGTCTTTTAGAATAGTGTTGGGGGGTTCAATACCCGTAGATGGAGTGACAGGTGCCACCCCATTAGATAGCTTTAAATATGCTCTGGGCCTAACCGCAGACCAGATCTATCAGCAAGATCCACTGTTCAGTCGTGCAAAATTTGCCAGCGTGGGCTGGGAATGGGTGAATCTGGGCTTTCTTGTTGGCGGTATTATTATGCTGGCGAGCCGCTTGTTTACCTGGCATGGCCCAGTTGCAATGCTCGCTACCCTGGCTCTGCTGTCAGTTATCTTTTGGGATGGTGGCAGCTCACAGAGCCCGGGCTCACCGCTGATGCACCTGTTGAGCGGCGCCTCCATGATGGGCGCATTTTTTATTCTTACCGACCCTGTCTCCTCCGCTGTCAGTAATCGTGGGCGACTAGTTTACGGCGCATTGATTGGATTCTTGGTCTATATCATTCGCGCTTGGGGCAACTACCCAGATGCTGTGGCCTTTGCTGTGCTACTGGCGAATTTTAGCGCGCCGCTTATCGATAACTACACATTGCCGCGCACCTATGGCCACACTGATCGTCGCAGAGCCACAGAGAAGGTCGAAGACTGATGATATTGAAATCCATTAGCGCCAACAGTCTACTACTGGCAGTTTTTGCCTTGGTGACCGCGCTTATTCTGGCCACTACGGATAGACTCACCGAGGAGCGCATTGCAGAATCTGAGCGCATGGCCGCGCAGCGAGCACTATTTGAAATTGTGCCGCTAGATCGCCATAACAACGACCTACTGGTGGATTTACAACCCATACCAGAACAGTACTGGTCAAAGCTGGGATTAACCGACGGTGGAGACGTTCATATAGCGCGCTTTAACAATCAGCCTGTTGCCGCGATCATTCCCTCGGTTACCTCTAAGGGGTACAGTGGTGATATTGCTATGATTGTCGGCGTTAATTTCGATGGCACTATTGCCGGGGTACGCGTTGTTGAGCATCGCGAAACACCCGGATTGGGCGATAAGGTAGATCTAAAGAAAAGCGATTGGATACTGAGCTTTAATGGCAAATCTCTATCCAACCCACAAGCAACTGGTTGGAACGTAACAAAAGATAAGGGCGACTTTGATCAGTTCACAGGGGCTACCATTACGCCGCGCGCTGTGATTCATCAAATAGCTCAAACTCTGGAGTACTTCGGTGATGACAGCGAGCGCTTACTGTTAGCCATTGAACCCAAGGATCCACAAACATCGACTCATCAGCAGGAAATACCATGAGCGACATCACATTTTCTGAAGTGTCCAAAAGCGGGCTCTGGACTAATAATCCGGCTCTGGTACAGCTGCTTGGGCTATGCCCTTTATTGGCGGTGACTGGCACTGTGGTCAATGCTCTGGGATTGGGTTTGGCAACGATGATGGTACTGGTAGGCTCTAATATAATGGTCTCACTTATTCGCCGTCATGCGAGTGATGCGGTGAGGCTTCCCGTCTTCGTGATTATTATTGCCACTTTTGTCACCTGTGCTGAACTGCTGATGAAAGCTTTTACTTACGAGTTGTATCAGATACTGGGTATATTTATTCCTTTAATTGTTACCAACTGTGCCATTCTCGGCCGCGCCGAAGCCTTTGCCAGCAAACACAGCGTAGGCCTGGCTGCGCTAGATGGTTTTATGATGGGTTTGGGGTTTCTTCTAGTGCTTCTTGCATTGGGGTCCATTCGAGAACTACTGGGACAGGGGACCCTATTAGTGGATATGCACCTACTTTTCGGCAGCATTGCATCTGACTGGGCTGTAAGGCCTTTCGGTGATAACTACAGCTTTTTGGTTATTATACTGCCGCCTGGAGCATTTCTGGTTATGGGCTTCTTAATCGCTATGAAAAATATTATCGATGAAAGCTTAAAGCAACGCGCTGACGCCCAGAAATCTGCTCCCGTGAAAGGGGCTAAACGTATCAGAACCACCGGCCATATTTCCTAGCCCATATTTTTCATAAAATATCCGGGCTGGATGGAAGTGCGGATAAGTCACCAAGGCAACGCATCCAAATCTACATTGCCACCACTGAGAATAATGGCTACACGCTTACCCTGAAACTGCTCGGGCCAATCCATAATCGCGGCCAGTGGCACAGCGGCAGAGGGCTCCACAACCATTTTTAGTCGCGTCCAGATCAAGCGCATGGCTTCCACAATACGCTTCTCAGAAGTCAATAAAATATCATCTACCTGATCGCGAATAATTGCAAAATTACGCACCCCCACCGTGCCGCGCAACCCATCGGCAATGGTGTTGGGTTTGAACTGGGTCAGTCTAGTGCCGCTTTTAAAACCCTGCCAGGCGTCGTTAGCCCCTTCGGGTTCGGCACCGAGCACGCGGATACCTGTGGTTGATTGTTTAACGCAGATGCTCGTACCCCCTAACAGACCACCCCCACCCACTGGGGCCATCATAATATCTATGGGTTGTTCTATCTGCTGCAAAGTCTCAAGTGCCACTGTGCCCTGCCCGGCAATAATCACATCGCTATCATAAGGGTGCACTAAGTTGCTGCCCAGTTCTTTTATCAATCTGGCGACCGTGCCTTCCCGTGCGGCCATATTGGATTCGCAGAACTCTATGCTGGCGCCATAACCTGCAGCTGCGGCTTTTTTAACGGAGGGGGCATTCTCTGGCATTACTACGGTGCAGGGTGCACCGCGCAGAGCTGCGGCCCAGGCCAGCGCGGCACCATGGTTGCCAGAGGAATGGGTGATAACACCCTGTTGTAGGCTGGCGTCATCCAGGGAAAAAACTGCATTGCAGGCACCGCGGGCTTTAAAGGCGCCGATCTTTTGCAGATTTTCAGCTTTAAACAGAAGCTCGCAGCCAATAATCTGATTAAGCGCGCGGCTCTGCAATATTGGCGTGCGATGGATATAAGGCTGAATACGCCCATAAGCCTGTTGGATATCCTTAAGGGTCACCGTCATACTGTCAGTGTAACCCAAGGGTTTATTTAAAGCTTGCGACCACGGTTAGCAGCGATTCTTAAACGCAATGCATTGAGTTTGATAAAGCCCTCGGCATCCGCCTGATTGTAAGCACCGCCGTCATCGTCAAAGGTGGCGATATTGGCATCAAATAAACTGTCATCTGATTTACGACCGACAACGCTGACACTGCCTTTGTAGAGCTTAACTCGCACCTCACCATTAACTGATTCTTGGCTCTGATCTATGGCCGTCTGCAACATTCTGCGCTCTGGCGCCCACCAGTAACCGTTATAAATCAGTTTGGCATATCTGGGCATTAGCTCATCTTTAAGATGCGCCACTTCACGATCGAGAGTTATGGATTCAATAGCGCGGTGGGCTTTCATCATCACTGTTCCCGCAGGTGTTTCATAACAGCCGCGGGACTTCATGCCCACATAGCGATTCTCGACAATATCCAGTCGCCCCACGCCATTGGCACCGGCGACCTTGTTGAGATATTCAATTACCGTAGCCGGCGACATCTGTTCACCATCAATGGCAACTATATCGCCTTTTTGATAGCTGATATTCAAATAGGTCGGCTGCTCCGGCGCCTGCTCCGGCGCCACAGTCCAACGCCACATATCATCCTCTGCCTCAGACCATGGATCTTCCAGATTGCCACCTTCGTAGGAGATATGCAGCAGGTTCGCATCCATCGAGAACGGGGATTTTTTACCTCGCTTCATCTCCACAGGAATACTGTGTTGCTCGCAGTAAGCCATTAGCTTATCCCGAGAATTAAGGTCCCATTCTCGCCACGGCGCAATCACCTGAATACCGGGCTTGAGTGCATAGGCACCCAGCTCAAAACGCACCTGATCATTACCCTTTCCAGTAGCACCATGGGAGATAGCATCCGCATTAGTTGCATTGGCAATTTCAATCAAGCGCTTGGCGATCAGCGGCCGAGCTATAGAGGTTCCCAACAGGTATTCGCCCTCATAGATGGTATTGGCGCGAAACATTGGGAATACAAAGTCTCGGGCATACTCTTCACGGAGATCATCGATATAAATCTCTTTAACCCCCAGCGCTTGCGCCTTAGCGCGCGCGGGCTCCACCTCTTCACCCTGACCTATATCAGCAGTAAAGGTAACCACTTCGCACTGATACTCCTCCTGCAACCACTTGACGATAACCGAAGTATCCAGACCGCCTGAGTAAGCGAGAACCACTTTATTGATCGATGACACCTGACTAAATCCTATACGTTAAGAAACCGAGGCGAATTTTACCCTAATTTGACCGCTATGTGTGTCGTTTATAACTGCATTTGCAACCTTATCTAGACACCACTTGCCTCCAAAGCCTGTTATGAGGCTGAGGTTTAGGGTAGCATTGGCACCCTAACTGCGGATACTTCTCTCATGGATCAAATAAGCATTATCCAACCCGACGACTGGCATCTGCATCTTCGCGATCATACGGCCTTAGCAACCACTGTTCCGGCCGCCGCAAGGGGCTTCGGGCGCGGTATTGTGATGCCCAACCTTGCACCTCCGGTAACCACTGTGGCCGAGGCCAGTGCTTACCGCGATAGAATTTTGTCCTATCGGCCTGCCGGATCAAACTGGGAACCACTGATGGTTCTCTATCTGACCGACAACACCAGCACAGAGGAGATTCGCTCAGCCGCCAACTGCGGATTTATTTACGGTTGCAAATACTATCCGGCCGGAGCCACCACCAATTCAGATTCGGGCGTCACCGATTTGGCCAATATTCATGCTGTACTGGAGACCATGCAAGAATTGGGTATGGTGCTGCAACTGCATGGCGAAGTGACCGATACCGATGTGGATATCTTTGATCGAGAGGCAGTTTTTATCGACCGGCATCTGCTCGGGTTAGCCGAAAATTTTCCTGAGTTGAAAATAGTGTTAGAACATATAACCACCCGTCAAGCTGCGGACTTCGTGACCTCAGCTACAGACAATATTGCCGCCACAATCACCCCCCAGCATTTGCTGTACAACCGCAACCATATGTTGGCAGGTGGCATCCGACCGCATCTCTTTTGCCTGCCAATTCTCAAGCGCAATATTCATCAGAGGGCGTTGCTGGATGTGGCAACCAGCGGCAATAAAAAGTTTTTTCTTGGCACAGATTCCGCACCCCATGCTCAAGAACACAAAGAAAGCGCCTGTGGCT
>Ga0208881_1000966_pt1 | contig 10140 bp, 9 predicted proteins | sample Knorr_S23_td_AAI_FD_185610 | JGI IMG/M metagenome (GOLD analysis project Ga0208881, IMG submission 185610) | Marine microbial communities from Southern Atlantic Ocean transect - Knorr_S23_td_AAIW_ad_876m_LV_B (SPAdes) (version 2) | ecosystem: Environmental > Aquatic > Marine > Oceanic | place... | reverse complement strand
TTGATTGTATGCTTCAGTTGGAAGTTTATCTTGCCTCTTTTGAAACGGGTATTGCAGCCAAAAATGAACCCGAAAACAACTGCATGCAAACAACAAGGAGCCGGTTGCAATATGAAAATTCCTCAATGCATCTTTATCGGGTGCTTCAATAGGAATCCTAGGCAACTCCATCATATTGACAAAAACTACAACAAATAAAACAAAGATAATCCAACTTAAAGACGACGCAATTCTTTCTGTTTTTATCTCATTCACAGCTGATCTCACAAATTGCCAATAAAAGATTTAAAATGCTCTGTAATGGCATCTGGATCAAGGTCAGGCTCTAGATTTTTGCCTTTGATTTCAATGCTGACAGAATCGGGGCGTAGTTCATTTGCCCGATGGAAAAAAGGATACAAGACATCGTCTGGCGCACACATGACAAGCATTGGACATTCAACGTTTTTGAAAAATTTCATAAAATCGTGATCCCAAACTGCTTCATGCGTTTGGTGAGCTGATTCGTGAGCTCTGAGTGCGTCTACAACCTCTCTATGGTGCAATTCAATATTTCCTTTTGCCCCTAAGCTGTTGCCGACCAAGTTCCATGCTTTCATCAAATGACTTCCATCTTCAACAGGGCCCCAATCAGAGTTTATTACTTTCCGCATCTCTTCTTTCTCTTCAAAGGTGGCAATGAAGGGACCAATCAAGGTTAAAGATGTAATCAGATCTGGGTGGTCGTGGGCGATCTGGACGGCCATAGAACTGCCGGTGTGATGCCCAAAAAGATGCACCCTATCTATTGAGAAACTCTGGATCGTTTCCATCAACCAATCAGAGTATTCTGCCATTGTTGGGACATGGTCTGGATGAAAACTTTGTCCAAAGCCAGGGGTATCAATCGCATAAGTTGAGTGGTCCTGGAGTCGCTGCATGATTGCTTCGAACATTTGGGAAGAACTGGGAGTTTGGTGCAGAAATACAATGGGATCGCTTATCCCACTTTGATAACGATAGTGGCATTGTCCGCCAGAGGTATCGGCATATGCCTTTTTGATCATTAGGGCCGCTCTTCAGGCTCAGTTACCTTTGTTCCAAAAAATTGACCCGGTGATTTTATACGGACAGTGATTGCGGCCAACAATAGTGTGGCATGCGCTGCAGCTATCAATAAAAATGGACCCCTTGGTCCCATTACATCGAATAATTGACCACCAAATTTTGTCGCAGCAAGGATACCCACAGCGCCAAAAAATGTACTGACGCCAATTACAGTGCCGCGTTGTCTCATTGGAGCTTCCTGTCCAATTAGACTGGAAGTTGAAATAACAGTCCCTATGGCGCTAGCAGAAATTAAGATGAAAAAAGGCAGGTTTGAATAATTGAGAGGAGAATCGACAAAGTATATTGATCCGTATGCAACGGTTCCCAATGACATGGCAATTACCATTGCGGTAACTCGGTTGATTCGATCAATGATTGATCCAAACACGAATGCCCAGACGATGCTCAGTAGGTTGGTGATAACAATCACCAGAACAACTCTCTTAATTGCTTCGCCGGCAGATAAACCAAGTGCAGCACCGCTGGTGACAGCCCACAGTGAAATAAATATGCCGTTGACTGATACATCTGCTCGGGCCAGTAATGTTGCTCCAAATGCCAATGCAATTCTTGGGTTTTTGCCTGATTCAATACCAACTTTTACCAGTTCACCGATAGAGGGTTTGTTGTGATTTTTTGCTGGTGTGCCCCCCTTCAAGCCCCGAAGGAATATCAAACCAGAGACAAAAGTCAGTCCTGCTACAAGCAGCATCGTATATTGACCCGATGTAACTGGATCATAGCCATTGTTGGTAAATACTGTTGGCAGTCGACCTAGAAGTGTGGCAAATACTGCAACCCCTAAGGCATTCAAAACAGAATGCACACTGATTAATTTACCTCTGGATCGCTCTTGAGGATAATCGTTAACTATTATTGCTAGAACTGCGGAAAGTGCAGCCGCTCCTGTAGCAAATACGGCTCTGTAGATGAACAATTCAGTGAGCGAGGTAGCAAAGGGATACAGGGCAAAGCCAATGGCGACAACGAGGGTGCCAAACACCATTACTGGTCGTCGGCCAATCCGATCCGAGAGCATTCCAAACAAAGCAACGAGTAGGATTGCTATGATTTCTTGGGTAAAGGCTAGGTTTCCACTAATCGTTCCTTGATTGGATCTTGGTATGGAAAGCATCTCCGTTAAAATGTACCCTTGGATGAAATTCATCCCAGCGAGTACTCCTATGCAGATGAAACAGGCATAGAAATAAGTAATGGCATTAAATCGGGCGATTCCTGGCGCCAGCTCTATAGGACCCAGTTTCTCGTTCAAAGATATCTCCTCGATAAAGTAAAGACGTAGAAATTACACTTTGCCTAGTTTGATGGAAAATACCATCCTAGACAAGTAACTCATACTACCAATAGTGGACCCAGCGAGCATTTTCCAAGAATCTTTTGTATGCCTCCTGTTTATTCTGGGGTAATTTCTCTAAATACATGCCAGAATCGTAACGTTCCTGGTATTGATCGAAAACAGGTTGGTAAAGCTTTAAATGTAAATCCGGAATGCGATGTTTATCTCTAAAGGCTTGTATGGGTATTGACGCAGATATTTTTGTCTCAAAAGCTCCAGCTTTTGCAAGTTCTACCCCTCTGGGGCCAAATATCGCAGAACGTCCTGGTCCACCATAAGCTGTATCATCAAAAAACCCAGGGTTTCGTTTACCGGTGTTGACTGAGTTATTGGCAATCAAGGTATACAGGCTGTTGTGGTATGAGGTCAGTCTCATGTCCTCGTATTCAAAGCCACCGGTTGCCACTCTACAGATTATTTCTGCTCCCTTAAAAGCCATGCACCGGAATAACTCTGGTTCAAACTGAACGGCAGACATTGCAATATTACCTATATCAGTTTTAGCAACAGGAATTACCGCATCCTGCCCATACATTTCAATAAAACGATCGTAAACATCGTATATTGCACTGGTGTATTGTTCAGATCCTGGAAACAAGCCCCGCACATTTCTTTGTTTCCAATGTTTCGCAATTACATTGCCATCAGGACCCATTAACACCATTACATGCAGGATATGATCGGGCCAATCTGGGTCCTTGGCATAGGTTCCAAAGACGACGTAACACCCATAATCCTGGCACTTTTTCCCAATTTCCTCAGTTTCCGGTCCCGGCACTTCAATTGCAATTCTATAATGCTCTTCCCTTGACCAATTGCTGAAGCCAACAATGGGAAATTCATGGAAGCAAATGAGATCACTTCTGCCACCGTAGCCCTGAGCAATATCGATGCATTCCAACATGTAATCTAAGTTATTTTTAATATCCTTGGCTGGGTTTTTCCCATCCACTCCATTGACTCTGGTTTGTGCTATCGTAATGTTAATGGTGTCTTTTTTTAACGGCTGTGATGCATAGGTGCCGTCACTGCGGACCATAGTGCTAGTCTCTTTGTCATCTGGAGGCATAATTCACTCCTTGGATCTGTTTGTATTCCTGAGACTATAGCATAGCTCTTTGTAGTTTTTTTAGCCTGATTGTTGTGTATTTTTTGTAATTATCCAAGCAAGGAAAAAACAGTAATCATTGCGTTTGCAACTTCATCTTATTGTTATAATTAGGGACATGACAAAGCCAATTGCAACCGGTAAAGAGTATATAGATAGTCTCAGAAACCGTGATCTGAACGTTTATCTATTGGGTGAAAAAATCAGTGATCCTGTTGAACATCCAATCATCAGGCCCTCTATCAATGCTGTGGCAGAGACCTATGATCTTGCACAAACAAATCCAGATTTAGCCAGTGCAATTTCTCCTTACACAAACGAGAGGATTAATCGTTTTCTTCATATTGCAGAAAATCCCAGCGATCTTATTTTGCAAAATAAAATGCAAAGGAAACTGGGGCAATTGACTGGCACTTGTTTTCAAAGGTGTGTTGGTATGGATGCGTTGAATACCCTGCATTCTGTCACTTACGATATCGATCAAGAGAATAATACCCCTTACCATAAAAGGTTCTTGTCTTTCTTAACCATGGTCCAAAAACAAGGTTTTGTTATCGGTGGGGCAATGACTGATGTCAAAGGCAACCGGAGTCTGTTGCCACACCAGCAAGATGACCCAGACCTCTTCGTTCGAGTTGTTGATCGAAATGAAGAGGGGGTGTTTATACGAGGAGCCAAAGCACACCAGACAGGATGCATAAATTCCCATTGGATGGTAGTCATGCCAACCGTGAGACTGACGGAAATGGACCAGGATTATGCCATTATTGGAGCGCTGCCAGTTGACACCGAGGGAATAACTTACATTTACGGGAGACAGCCTAGTGATACCAGGCATCTCGAAGAAGGGGGTTTGGATACCGGCAATCAGAAATTTTCTGGTCAAGAAGCTTTGGTCATTTTCAAAGATGTATTTATTCCCAACGAGTATATTTTTATGGACGGTGAATATGGCTTTGTTTCGACTTTGATTGAACGCTTTACCTGTTATCATCGGAGAAGTTATGTTTGTAAATCAGGAGTGGGGGATGTGTTAATCGGAGCTGCTGCTGCCATTGCTGAATACAATGGCGTTGATGGTGCATCCCATATCAAAGACAAACTGACAGAGATGACCCACCTTAATGAAACCATTTATGGAACTGGAATTGCATCGAGCTACCAGGCAAAAGCAACGAATTCTGGTGTGTATATTAACGACGATATGTTGTCCAATGTGTGCAAACATCATGTAACGAAATTCACCTATGAAATCGGCAGACTGGCCCAAGATCTAGCTGGAGCATTGGTGGTCACCATGCCCTCAGCGAAAGATATAAATCATCCTGAATTGGGTTCAATCATCAAAAAATATCTTCGAACAAAAGCAGACTTAGATCCTGAAGATCGTATCCGAATTCTCCGGTTGATAGAAAATATGACATTGGGGAGAAATGCCGTTGGTTACTTGACTGAATCCCTTCATGGGGCAGGTTCGCCGCAAGCACAAAGAATCCAAATCTCTCGTCAAATGCAGTTGGAATTTAAAAAACAATTGGCACGTGCACTGGCTGGAATTTTACCAGATCCAGACGAAGAAGCAGATCAGGGCGGGGATAGTTACATGAGCCGCGTTTTTTCTCTGCCTGAATCTTCAGTAGACTGATTAATCTGATATCAACAACGGTATTGGGTCCAGAACCCAGTTTTTTTCTGTTCGTCTAGCTGGGCTGGGAATCGCATAAGCAGTATGATGTTCCTGGTTTTTTAATGTCCTCACATCAATCTTAAATCCTTTCTTGTCAAATTCTTTCAGGGTACTCCGATATTTGCCAATAATGGCATCTGCAGGTAACAGGATTTCTTTGGTCATTGAAGCAGGTGTCACGAAGGGTCGTAAATTGTTCATAACATGAATGTCCTGATGAGCGATCACTAGATTTCTTTCCATAATCGTTGCGTCCATGGCTTCATCCATAAGCCAGTTACGCATGTTGACAAAATAAATCCGAGTCTGAAATTCATCAATGGGTTGTTCAAAGAAATACTGATGAAACCAACCTGTTTCTTTTTGAGTGTGAATTTGAGTTATCAAGGTATTGGGTCCGTGATAACCCCCGTAGACTGTGAGATTTCCCGATTCTTTCCTGGCGCTTTCGCCGTATGTATCTGCGTCCAATGGGGGGGCGTCGAATACCTGAGCGAAATTGGCGCCCCAGGCGGTGTCAGTTATTTGGGTAGGGTTTACTTGGTAATCGTTTTTGGCGCCTTCGAATCCGTGGGTTGGATGCACAAATTCATTGTGTGCTGGATCCAGTCCATTCTCAACTGATCGCTCATAGTTGTAATCGATGTCGATGGTAATGACCTCATTTGCACGCCATCCATCAGCTTCGAATTCCTCAATTTCATAAACATCACATCTTTCATTTTCAGGTAGATCGCCAAGAAATGCGAAGACAATTCCATATTTCTCAGAAACAGGGTAGCTATCAACCTTGGCTCTTGCTGGAGGCTTACTTTCGGGTCCAAGCGACGGAACCGTCAGACATTTTCCGTCTCCTCCATATTGCCAGCCGTGATATGGACAGGCGATGGCATTGTTTTCTGGAATACACTTGCCATTGCCCAGTGATCCACCCCGATGGACACAGGTGTTGCTCAAGCAATGTGCGTGGCCTTCCTGATCTCTGAAAGCAACGAATTCCATTCCAAGTATTTTTTGTTTTATGGGTTTGTCCTCAAGTTCTTTGCTTAAACAAACCGGGTACCAAAAGTTAATGTACATCTCTAACCTATTTACTTATTCAGACAGATTATATTCTCATGCGGCAAATAATTTAACCAAAAGATGGTAACTTACTGTAACAATTAGTAAACAGAAGTTTTTTACAGCATTGGAATGGCATCAATAACCCAACCTTTTGTTTTTCTTCTTCCCGGACTCGGAATCGCATAGGCGTGAGACAACCTGTTGTTGTTGACGGTTTCGCTATCGATTCTCCACCCTTTTTGTTGCCATTTTTCCAGCAATTCACGATAGCGTTTGAGAGGTCGATCCATGGGTACAAAAAATTCATTTTTAATTTTATTAGGAGTCAATACTGGATTGACTCCTAATAAAACATCACGGTCCTGAAATGCAACCACCTGATTGCGTTCCATCACGCGCTCATCGTCTTTCGGATCGGTTAAGAAATTTCTGGTGTTAATCAAGTAAATACTGGTTGAGGTTTCATCAATGGGCGTTTCAAAAGCATACTGATGAATTAAGATTTCTGGTGTCGGGTGAATATAGGTCCATAACATTGATATGCCATGGTGACCCGTTCCTGCTTCTACAACTGCATTTACGGAACGTCCAGAAGCTTCCCTCATCTTTTTCTCTTTCAAAGGCGGAGCGTATACTTTGTTGAAAAAACCGGTTCCCCATTCGGTTAATTTCATATCAATGGGTGGTGACTTGTAGTCTTCATTCTCACCAGAAAACCCATGTGTGGGGTGAACAAACTCATTGTGAGCCCCATCAATCCCATTCTCAATGGAGCGTTTGTAATCAAAATCAAATTGAAAATGCTGTGTTGTGGCTCTCCAGTCTTCCCAATCGTATTCCTTGACCTCCAGTATTGGACATCTTTGCTTCTCGGGAAGGTCGCCTAAAAAACAAAAGACTAAACCGTAGATTTCCTTTGTTGGGTAGGAGTCAATTTTGGCTCTTTTTGGTATTTTAGCCTCTTTCCCAAGTGAAGGAATTCTATGGCATTTGCCTTCACCATCAAACTGCCAACCATGGTAAGGACACTGAATGCAATTTCCAGCAATTTTACCTGCAGACAAAGAACCACCGCGGTGAATGCAAACATCACTTAAACACTGGGCTTTACCGGATTCATCGCGGAATAAAACAAAATTCTGTCCGAGCATTTTTTTGCGTATGGGTTGGTCTGTGAGGTTTTCACTTTGTTCGGCAACATACCAAAAATTAATAAACATTTTTATAAGTCCTTGGTTTCTTTCTTTTTCAAATTACGTAGATGTATCTAATTTTTAAACTATAACATTTCCCGGGTCGTAGTAGAAAAGCCCAAGTTCTTCTTCATTCTTATGATCTTCCTTGGTGTATGCATCTGGATTGTTACCAGTAAACCGTTGACCTGCCTTCTTAGAATGTTCAGTGACAAAATGACTTCTTTCTATTCGTGCAGTTTCATAACGTTCTATGATCTCACTGAAACCACTCGCATCTTCGATGATTCTGCCTAGAACCACTCCGTCTTCGATCGCCATGCTTGCACCCTGACCCATGAACGGTTCCAGTGGATGAGCAGCATCACCCAGTAATGTCACTCTCTCTGAAGACCATTTAGCAATTGGTTGTCTGGTAAAAATACCCCATTTGTAACACCCTTCGGGCGGTGTCGCTGATATTATATTTTTGACCTGTTGATTGTAATCAGAGAAGGTTTCCAGAACTGTTTCCACTTTCGAAGGGATGGACCAGCCTTCTTCTGCCCATTCGTCTGTTGCCAGAAAGGCAACATAATTGTATTCCTTGGCATCTCGGATTAAATACCTTGCAAAAACTCTTCCAGGTGAGATGAAGGCACAAGAGCCACACTCATCAAAGTCACTTTCATCCAGTCCATCAGTAGGTACAATTCCTCTCCAAGCAACGTAACCTGAAAATTCTGGTTCGTCATTTCCCAGAATTGATTTACGAACGGCTGATCTGGTGCCGTCAGCACCAATGACAAAATCGCATTCATATTCAGCTTGATTGTTAAAAATGAGTTTGACTCTATCTGATTTTTGGTCAATACCGACCAATTGATGGTCTATGGAAACACAACCCGGAGAGTGTTTCTCAAGACTCTCTATTAGAATGTCATGTATGTCGGCACGGTGGACCTGGAATTGATAGGCTCCGTATTTTTCCAACATATGTTTTCCCCGTTTTAAGGGAACAATGATTTCTTTGGTTTGATAGTGTCTTACACCTTGGAGATCATGTGCCATGCCTATTTTATTCATTGCTTCACCAAGACCAAGATAAATTAAGCCTTTGGTTGCATTGGGGGTCACCGTTAATCCAGCGCCTACTTCACTAAGTTCCGGTGCCTGTTCGAATACTTTAACTTTAAAGCCTTTCTGAGCCAGGGTGACAGCAGCAGTCATACCGCCTATACCGGCGCCGATTATAGCTATTTGAATGTCTTTCATCTTTTTACAATGCCTTCATCAGTCGCACAATGGTTGATGTCAAAATAGATGCTAAATTTTATTATTTTTTCCAAACAATAGATTGCCTACGTTACAAAATGTTACATCCACATTTAAATTTACCACGTATTGTGGGAATAATATTTCAAAAACCTAGAAAATAGGGCTTAATGCGTTAAAAAAATAAGCAATTAATGTCTGCTCATTTTAAAATAATGCTAGAATTTGCAACCTTTTTTTAAAATCTAAATTTTATGTCTGCGATAGATAAAGTCATGTACGTTTTTCCTGGCCAAGGATCACAGTATCCAGGGATGGGACAAGACTTGTACCATGGTTTTGAAACGGCAAAGGAAATATTTGAACAAGCAAATGATATTTTAAACTATGATCTAGTTAGGATTGCATTTACAGATCCAGATAGTCAGATTGGGCTAACTCGTTACACTCAACCTATACTGTTAACACATCAGATTGCTTGTTTTAGGGTGTTTCAGGAGTTGACAAATTCAAAGATTACACCTGTTTTATCTGCCGGGCACAGCTTGGGAGAATACACAGCATTAATTGTTGCTGGGGTTTTATCTTTCGAAGACGGTTTAAAGTTGGTCAGCAAACGAGGTGAATTGATGGGTCAATACGGTCAGGGTTCAATGCTAGCACTGCCCTTGATGAGAGATGATGCTCAGTTGATCGCAGAAGACCACGGTTGTCAGATAGCAACCATGAATCTGCCTCAACAGACCGTGGTAGGAGGCAAGGATTCTGATATTGAAAAATTGGAATCTGCTTTTGTGGAACTTTATCCGAGAAAAAAAGCTGTAAAACTCGATACCGAAGGCGCTTTTCATACAGATTTAATGAAAACAGCAGCGTTGGCTTTTATGGAGACCTTGGAACAAGCTAGTTTTGCTCCAACCACCATGGGCGTAGTCTCCAACTTCACTACTGAACTGCATGCGGAAGATGGATCGGCTACTAAGAATCTATTATTCAAACAATTGTTTAAGCCGGTGAACTGGGTGGGTTGTTTAAAGACTTCCGTCTCATTTGGGATCAAGACGATCATAGAATTTGGAGGAGGTATCGGTAAGGCACCTGAACCAGAGAACAAAAGACCCAATCTCGAGTCAATCATTAAGAAGAACTTCAGAGCTTTTGAACGCTCAATCGATTATTATCCTGCAATCAATTTGAAGACCGTTGAAGAGTCGGCACAATCTTTTTAGCAGATGATGAAGAAGATTAGACAAAATTCTTTCCTATATTTGTTGGTGTTATTACCTGTTATTTTTCTTGCTTTCAATCCTGTAAATGCAGAAATAGTGATTGATGGAGAGCTTAATGAGACTGAGTGGCAGCAGGCTGAAACTTTTGAAGATTTTGT
>Ga0208881_1000965_pt1 | contig 10141 bp, 8 predicted proteins | sample Knorr_S23_td_AAI_FD_185610 | JGI IMG/M metagenome (GOLD analysis project Ga0208881, IMG submission 185610) | Marine microbial communities from Southern Atlantic Ocean transect - Knorr_S23_td_AAIW_ad_876m_LV_B (SPAdes) (version 2) | ecosystem: Environmental > Aquatic > Marine > Oceanic | place... | reverse complement strand
AATTATTAATGAACATCCAAAATACTACAGTATTTATTCAAAAAAATATTTTCAGCACAATAATATAAATCAACCCAACCGCAATCGATTGCTGTGGCGAGACAGTAGCGTCGATGGCTTAAAAACTGGCCACACCCAAGAGGCGGGTTACTGTTTAGTAGCCTCTTCAAAACGCCGCGGTATGCGTTTGATATCAGCGGTGTTAGGCGCCAACAGCGATGATTCAAGAGCCCGTGAATCACAGAAACTATTTTCCTACGGCTTTCGACACTACGATACTAAAACTGTCTATGCTGCGGGCCAGGTAATCAAAGAAAATGCCGCGCTGTGGTATGGGCAAGAGGACTTTATAAACCTCACCATTGCCGATGATATAACTCTGACCTTCCCCAAGGGCGAGCAAAAGAACCTTTCCGCAAATATTCTGGTTGATAGTGAAATAAAAGCCCCGGTGTCCGCTGGTCAAACATTGGGACGTCTACAAGTCAGTCTTAATGGAACTACCATGATTGAGGTCCCTTTGGTGGCCGAAAAAGATATTCCTCAGGCGGGCCTGTTTGCGCGATTATTTGACTGGATCCTGCTGTTCTTTACCCAATTACTCTCTTGAGATAAGTCTTTTGACTGAACATGAAAAACCACAGATAGAATTTCCCTGCCAGTATCCAATCAAGGTGCTGGGGGACGCGCACTCTGAATTGCAACAGCATGTTGTGCATGTAATGAACTCTTATGCACCCGGATTCGCTGAATCAGATATTACCAGCAAGCAGAGCAGCAAAGGAAAATGGCAATCCATCACTGTGGTTATCACGGCCACTGGAAAACCTCAATTGGACGCTATATTCGCCGCTCTAAAAACCAGCGCCAGAGTCAAAATGGTGCTCTAGTTATGGTCGCCCATCCCGAAGATTTATCGCTAATAATTCGCCATCTAGGTATCCAAGACTATCGCCTCACCTATGACGCCATGAGGGGATTTATAGAGCAGCGCGACAAATCCACTGCTGATGAAATATGGTTTTTACAACATACAGCTGTATTCACTCAGGGACAGGCTGGAAAAGAGGATTATATTTTAGCCCCCGGCGATATACCGGTAGTTAAGACTGATCGCGGTGGGCAGGTTACCTATCACGGACCAGGGCAGATAACAGCCTATCTCTTAATCGATTTAAACCGATTAAAAATTGGCGTTCGCGATTTAGTCACTCTAATTGAGCAGGCGTTGGTTGACAGCCTTCGGCACTGGAAAATTAATGCCAGTCCGCGTGCCGATGCACCAGGTGTCTATGTAGACAGTGGTCAAAAAATTGCCTCACTGGGACTGCGCATTAGAAAAGGCTGTAGCTATCACGGGCTAAATTTCAATATAGCGATGGATATGGAACCCTGGCAACGAATCAACCCCTGCGGCCTAGATGTTGAAATGACCCAGCTGGCAGATCTAGTTAAGCCGGTACCCAGCATTGATCAAGTGACCGATAAATTAGCTGAGTTTCTCAGGCTAGGACTGGGTTATAATGCCTACCAAATTGGCGATAAATATGTTTTAACCGCCTACCGGCTCAAGGAAACCCCATGACATCAGACCTGGTTAATCCACCAAAACGAACGCGAAGGCTACAGCAGGGCGAAAAGCTTCGCAGTGCCGATAAGGTGGAACGAATCCCAGTTAAGGTTATTTCAACCACTGAGGTTAAAAGAAAACCAGAGTGGATGCGCATCCGCCTGACAACATCGCCAAAGGTCAACCAGATTAAGCGTATTCTGCGCGAGCACAAAATGGCTACAGTTTGTGAAGAAGCCGCATGCCCTAATCTTCATGAGTGCTTTAGCCACGGCACTGCAACCTTTATGATTATGGGAGAAATTTGCACTAGGCGCTGTCCATTCTGCGACGTAGGCCATGGAAAACCCAATCCCCTAGATATCGACGAGCCCGGCAACCTAGCCAGAGCCATTAAGGAGATGGGGTTGAGTTATGTGGTTATTACCTCTGTGGATCGCGATGATTTGCGCGATGGAGGAGCACAGCACTTTGCCGACTGTATTCGAGAGGCACGAGCGCTATCACCCAATTTAAAAATCGAGGTATTGGTTCCAGATTTTCGCGGACGCATGGCTCCCGCCCTAGATATTCTATCGGCAACTGCCCCAGATGTTTTTAATCACAATTTGGAAACCATAGCCAGCCTCTACCGAGAAGCACGCCCTGGCGCTAACTACCAGTGGTCACTGAAGCTACTGAAAGAGTACAAAGCATTAAACCCACAGGTGCCGACCAAATCAGGTTTGATGGTAGGGCTTGGGGAAACCAAAGATGAACTGATAAGAACCCTAGATGACTTGCGTAGTCACGATGTGGATATGCTCACAGTGGGTCAGTATCTACAGCCCTCAGCCAATCATTTACCGGTTGAGCGATTTGTACATCCAGATGAATTTGCCGAGTACAGTGCCTATGCTGAAAGTATCGGTTTCTCTCAGGCGGCATGCGGACCTCTTGTGCGGTCAAGCTATCATGCGGATAAGCAGGCTCGAGGGGAAACTGTAGGTTGAACAGCGCGGCCTAACTATCGACCCAAATTTCGCGTATGGGCTCCCCAAAGTCATCGTAAACGATCTTCTTTTTGGGGCGCGCAATCGGTTTTTTAGGCGGGGAAGCTGCGTTTTTCTTCTTCTTGCGGCTATCTAATCTGGTGACCACATCATTGACATAGGTTCTGGTCTTTAAAGGCGAGGGACTGACAAACACAGATCGCACTCTCGGCTTATCCGCAGGCTCGCCAGTCTCTCCGAGACCATACTGCTCAATCTCACCACCATCAGACAAAAACTCTTCGGTCTTGCGACGAAGTTCTCTGCGCAGGAAATTTTTAGACGTGCTAGAGATCAAAATTATAAGCTGAATGTTATGGGGTGATCTACCAGTCTATCAAAGAATACACTACTTGTAAGTAGTCGGCCCTAGAAAAAGGTCTTTTTGCCCTAGGCTGTGTTGCACTACGACTTCCCGTGCTCATGTACTCTTATGTACACTGCGCTCCCGCTTCTCGTGCGCCTTGCCTAGAACAAAAAATACGCATTTTCTAGACCCGACTAAGTAATGTCTCGGAATTTTACTCGGGAAAGCGCTTTAATTACATGAAAAACAGCCACTTACCTCTTATTATCTCCATCGCATGGCTGTTTAGCCAGATTGATGCCAAACTGACGCTGCAGAACGCCCGGTAACAACAACATTGCCGGCGTTAGCAGAAGGGTCATAATAGTGGCTAAAAGCAACCCGTTAACAATGGCGCTGGCCAGTGGTTGCCACCAAGACGCCACCATGCCACCCACCTCTATTTTCCGATTGATCATATCCACGCTAAAACCTGTAGCCAGCGGAAGCAAACCCGCAATGGTGGTCACTGTGGTCAGCATAACCGGTCTAAATCTAGACTTAGCCGCCGCATAGACTGCTTCCTCGGCGCTCAAATCACTGTTATTGCGCCGCAAAAAATTATAGCTATCAATCAATACAATATTATTGTTGACCACAATACCCGCCAGAGCAACGATTCCCACTCCGGTGAGGATAGTGCTAAATACCGCCTGCGAGATCAGCAACCCCAACAGAACACCAGCAGTTGACATAACAACCGCGAGCAGTACAAGAAAGGACTGATAAAAGCTATTAAATTGCGTCACCAGCAAGATCAACATTAACCCCATAGCCAATGAAAATGCGCTTGAAAGGAATTCTGCCGACTCGGCCTGTTCTTCGTTGGCACCTCGGAATATGATCTTTACCGAGGGGTCTATATCCTGAGTAGTCAGCCACTGTTCAATTTGCTTTACCTGATTATCCGTCAGATAGCCGTCCTCTGTATTGGCCAATATAAACACCGTCTCCATCATATCTATACGCTGAATGGCGTCGACCCTTGATCTGGCTTGGCGCTCGGCGAATCTACCAATCGCCACAGCCCCATTCGCCGTATTGACTCTCAGGTTATCCAAAGACTCCAGTTTTCGGTATTCGCGCGGGTAACGAACGCGAATTTCTACTTCTTCATCGGCATCGTCTGGCCGGAATTCACCCATCATCATACCGTTTGTCACCAGCTGTACCATCTGACCCACTGCACTGACATCGACACCCAACATGGCGGCCTGTGGGCGGTCCACCAGCATCTCCCATTGAATACCAGCAAGAGGCAAGCTGTCCTCCACATCCCTTACACCCTCTACATTTTCCTCGATCCAACGTCGCACTTTCGCCGTGGTACTGTGTATTTCTGCACGATTGGTGGACGCAATCTGAATCTGGATATCTTTGCCAATAGGAGGGCCGCCATCTATAGCCTTAGCGGTTACATAGACACCGGGAATATCGCTGGTCAAAGCTCTTATCTCCGCGAATGCTTCAACACTGCTCCGATCCCGCTTATCCCGAGGATAAAGCTCAATCAAAAAGGTACTGATCTGGTCGCGACTGGCATCTCTCTGACCCATAAAATGACCCGCATTGCTAGACGCATAAAGCTGTTTAATATCTTTCAGATGGGCAAGTCTTTGCTCTACCTGAGCTGTTAACTGCCTCTGCTCCTCAACGGATAGATTACCCTGCGCCCTGACAGTGCCGATACCAAAGCGATTCTCTGTATCTGTAAAGAATTCAAGCCCTGCACCAAATTTTCCGTACACTTGGAATATGCCAACTAATAGCAACAATGCCAAACCAACAGCGGCTAGCGGCCGAGCTATAACTGGCTTTAACAGTTTGAGGTAGAAATTTAACAGCGGCTCGAAAAAGGTTGTCGCCGATATCTCCGATGTTGCCGCCTCTGTTATCTTGCGTTGCTTGCCGCTCTTGCGGGCCAACAGAATGCCGAGAGTGGGTGCAAAGATCAGGGCATAGACTAATGACCAAGACAAAACAGCAAATACGGTTGCCGGCAGATAAACCATAAAATCTCCCGATACCCCAGGCCAGAACAACATAGGTAAAAATGCCGCCAATGTAGTACCTGTGGATGCTATCACCGGTATCGCCATGCGGCGTACGGCAAGCAAATAGGCCTCTCGGACCGACAGCCCCTGCGCCACTCTAGCGTTGGCAAATTCGACCACCACAATGGCACCGTCAATCAGCATTCCGAGCGACAATAATAGGCCAAACATCACCATAAAATTGAAACTAAAGCCCATTAAATTGACGATAATCATTGACCCAAGTAGGCAGAAAGGGATCCCAAAACCGACCAACAGCCCAGAGCGACTGCCTAGAGTTGCCACCACCAGCACTAGAACCAGAACCATTGCGGTAAGGATATTGCCCATTAACTCACTAACCATCGATTCGGCGTATTCTGAACTGTCGAACATATAATCGATTTGTATATCTTGAGAAAATTGACTGCGGTGGGTTGCAACCACTTCTCGCACAGCGGCAACCGTCTCAATCGAGTTTGCCTTTGGGCGCTTGCGAACATCCACTGCGATGGTGGGCTTGCCATTGAGCGCACTGAAACCCGTTGCATCCTTAAAGGTGCGGCGGATCTCAGCTACATCACCCAAAGTAATTGCGCCATAGCTGTCACTGCGAATCGGCAGATCGCGAATATCCTGCTCTGTTTCTATAAGCGCTGGAACCTTAATGCCAAAGCGCCCCTCCCCCACGTCCATTTCACCTGCGGGTATCAGAAGATTATTGGCTCTTACAATATATAACAGCTCATCGGCGGTAATATTAAAAAAATCTAGTTTAGAGGGATCTAAGGTCACCTCAACCATTTCTTCACGATGACCGGACAAATTTGTTTCAAGCACATCTGTTAGGCTTTCAATCTTGCGCTGGAAAAATTTCGCAGCTTTGTACAGATCGCGCTCATCAATCTGGCCTCCAGAAAATGTCACCACAACATCTGGCTCTGGGCTGGGACTAATCTGGTTGACCCTAGGCTCTTCGGTTTCATCCGGAAACTCTGCCTTGGCCCGATCTACCGCCTCCCTGACATCGGCGATAATCTTGTCGACCTCTAAATCAATATCAAACTCAGCAAACAGGTACACCATGCCCTCTCGAGCAGTGGCGCTCATTTCTTCAAGCCCATCCAGAGTCTTTAGCTCCTTCTCAATAGGCCTGATCAGTAATCGAGTGCCATCCTCAGGAGAAATTCCATCGTGACGCACCATAATAATGGCAGCGGGAATTGTCACATTCGGGTTTACCTCAATGGGCATTGAGGTACGCGACAAAATGCCGGCAAGAAGCACCAACAGCATTAAGGACAGTATGGCTCGAGAACGACTAACTAGGGGTCTAAGTAAACTCATAGGGAAGTGAATGCCTCCCTATTGAACGTTGGAAGACAAATAGATCTCAACATGTTCTCCTCGAGAAACATAGTTCTGACCTACAGTGATTAAGGTGATGGCCTTCGGTAGACCCTGCACCCAGACACCCTTTTTATCTTCGCCAACAATGGCCACCTTGATCTGAATAACGCGATTTTCTGCGTCCACCGCCCTGACCGTCACATCGCCATCTGAGTCTAGGAGGATTAAACTAGCCGGGATTAAATGCGCCTTTATTGATGGCAGGGTTATATTTAAACGGCCAGATATACCGGCTCTTAGCAATAAATCTGAGTTTTTCGCTTTTGCCTCAACAGGGTAACTGCGCGTCTTGGGATTTGCCTCGTGGGCAATATAGGTCAAAGAAACCTCTATATCTGGGTAATTATCAAAGGTTGCCAGCGCTTTTTGGCCGAGCTTTAAAAGGGCCACATCTGTTTCTGCGGCCTGAGCGATCAGCTTCAATGGATGCAACTCAACCAACCTCGCGCACAGTTGTCCAGACGCTAAAAAGTCGCCAACTTCTACCGGCCTATCTTCTACAATTGCCGAAAAAGGTGCTTTGATATTAAGGTGATCTAAATCAATCTCACTGCGTTTTAAGGCCAACTTAGCGGCTTCCAGATTTGCCTTAGCCTGTGCTATTGCCAGCTCCGATTGGTAGCCAGCGGTCTTTAGTTGAAGCGCCCCTCGATAGGCAATTTCCGCCTGTTGCAAATGGGCGACAGATTGATCCACACGTTGCTGCCTGTCTTCTTTATCTATAGCACAGATAACCTGACCCCTCTCGACTAAGTAGCCTCTGCGACCGGGAACCGCCACTATTCGCCCAGCCACCTGCGCTTTCAAGTCGACAATTCTAAAAGGCTCTGTGTGTGACCTTAACCACAGCTGAGGAGCAAAGTCCCGCTCAGAAAATTTTTCCACTTGCACCTTTGTTAAAGGCGCTGACGTAGGTTCGGCAACATCTCCAAACTCCTCAGACAGAAGGCCACTGCCCAACCAAAGTATCGTGGCTAGAACAATAAACAGTGCAATTCGGATATTGGCATTCAAATCATCTACCTCGGCGCAAAAAATATCGGCTCAGGAGCCTATGTCTAAGGCAACCATCATTATTAAGTTTACTATGCATTTACGTATTTTGTTGCCTGCAGGTGAACTTTCGAACCCCTATTTCCAGCTTGGCATCTAAAAGTCTCTGTATGCCGGCTCGCAGGCAACTACTAAATTATAGATCACATAAGCACTTATTTTAGCTAGTTAATTTTTAAGCGGCTGGTATAATCCGCGAACTTTTCCTAAACGCGATCGGATTCCTTACAATGAGTTTTAATGACATTCCGGCAGGTAAAGATCTGCCCAACGATATCAACGTTATCATCGAAATACCGGCCAACCACGACCCGATAAAATATGAGGTGGATAAAGACAGTGACGCTATCTTTGTCGACCGCTTTGTTGCGACCCCGATGTTCTATCCAGCAAATTATGGCTATGTTCCTCAAACTCTCTCTGAAGATGGCGACCCACTCGATGTTCTGGTGGTAACCCCCTATCCAGTCATGCCCGGCTCGGTTATCCGCAGCCGTGTCGTCGGCGTTTTAAATATGAGTGACGAATCAGGTGTTGATGCAAAACTATTGGCCGTACCTCATACCAAGCTGACCAAACTGTACGATCAGGTATCAGAGATCACAGATTTGGATGATCTATTGATTAAGCAGATCGTCCACTATTTTGAGAACTACAAAGCACTTGAGCCCGGAAAATGGGTCAAAGTTGACGGCTGGGACAATGCAGAGGCCGCTCGAGCCGAAGTGATGGCTTCCCGAGAGCGCTATCTAGCTTCTTAAGTAGAGCGCCTGTAATTAGCCAATTGTTACGAGCTGTATCCATAAAAAACCCGACATCTGTCGGGTTTTTTATGGGCGAAATAACTGCCAACTTACTCAGAGTTGTCATCGTGCTCAGCAAATATGACCTCGCTGGATAGACCATTGTGATGCAACAGATTATGTAACCGCCGCAGTCCGTCAATCTGTATCTGTCGAACGCGCTCACGTGTCAAACCCACCTCGCGACCAACCTGATCTAGCGTTTCCTTCTGATGATTCAACAACCCAAATCTCCGCACCAATACCTCGCGCTGCTTTTCTGGCAATTGATCCAGCCAAGTTTTAAGCATATCAACGAGATTTTCGTCCCCAGTGAGTCTCTCTGGGCTATTAGATTTTCGATCGGGGATCACATCGCCAAACGCTTTCTCATTGCCGCTAACTGGAACATCCAGCGAGCAAACACTGTCATTGAGCTCAAGAATTCTATTGACAGTCTCGACCGGCTTGCCCACCTCTTCTGCTATCTCTTCATAGCTCGGCGTATGATCCAATCTCTGTGCTAGTTTTCGCGATGCACGGCGGTAGATATTTAACTCTTTTACGACATGAACCGGCAATCTCACGGTGCGCGTCTGATTCATCAGCGCTCGTTCAATAGTCTGCCTAATCCACCAGGTAGCGTAGGTTGAAAAACGAAACCCTCGGTGGGGATCAAACTTTTCAACAGCTCGCATAAGACCAAAATTACCCTCTTCAATTAAATCTAAAAACTCAAGACCTCGATTTAAATAGCAACGAGCAATTTTGACCACTAAACGTAGGTTGCTCTCAATCATCCTATGGCGAGCAATTTCATCTCCCTCCCGCAACCGGATAGCAAAGCGCACCTCCTCTTCCGCAGACAAAAGAGGCGTGTAACTGATCTCTTTTAAATAAAGGCTGGTGACATCTACCGCACAAGGTTCTGAGTGAGTACTCGTTTTTTGATCTATTACAGACAGTTCATCCATAACCTGCAACTCCCTTTTGAAATTCCCTAATATTAGCCAGATAAGTCGACGCCCATCCAGCACTCCCTAAGATCATGTTCCTGAAAAATCTCTATTTCTAAACAAGCTTAACCAATACAAACAGTATTGATCTGTCAATCTAGATAAGACAGAGGATTGACCGGATTCCCATCTTTTCTTATTTCAAAATAAAGCCGCCCACTGGCACCCAATTCTGAAATTATTTTTCCATTGTTAACTGTTTGTCCTTCGCTCACCAAGATTTTTTGGTTGTGACCGTAGGCACTTAACAGATACTCAGTATGCTTGATAATAACCAGTTTGCCGTAATCACGCAAACCATCTCCTGCATAAACAACCACACCTTTCGCCGCAGGCCGCACTGAAGAGCCGCTTACAGCTTCAATGACCACGCCTTTACGCAACTCTTTTGGATTGTAATCCTCAACCACCTGACCTTTTACAGGTGATTGCCAACGCAAGTTTTTGGCACTGATTTTCGCTGTGGGAGCAACCTTGGGCGTTGTTTGATTTTTACTGATCGCAGTATCACTATTCTTAGATAGTGCCTTTGAGGCGGTATTTTGCGCTTTTTGCAGGCCTTTCACCGAGCTATTTGCAGTCTTATCGAGACTGAGTATCTGCCCTTGTTTGAGGATATAGGGATGACGGAGACCATTGACTGTGGCTAACAGGTCAACACTGAAATCATAGCGCCAGGCGATGGAGTAAAGAGTATCTCCTTTCTCCACCATATGCGTCTTTATAAAGGCGCTAGGCGGCTGTTCACGACTAACTATTGGCGCAGGCTGTGATGAACAACCCAGTATTAAGACTGTCCACAGCACCAGGGTGCATTTTTGCAAAATTAGCTCACCTATTTTAACTTTTCTCGATATCTATTGCCGATGGTTTCCAGCCCTAACACTAGGCAAAAACCGG
>Ga0208881_1000964_pt1 | contig 10158 bp, 10 predicted proteins | sample Knorr_S23_td_AAI_FD_185610 | JGI IMG/M metagenome (GOLD analysis project Ga0208881, IMG submission 185610) | Marine microbial communities from Southern Atlantic Ocean transect - Knorr_S23_td_AAIW_ad_876m_LV_B (SPAdes) (version 2) | ecosystem: Environmental > Aquatic > Marine > Oceanic | place... | reverse complement strand
CAGCATCACGGCTGCTATTGTTGTGAGTAGGAGTAGCTTCATTTCAATTCATCAGCCGTTTTGGTACATGTTTGAGGAAGAGTTCGGCGATGTGTAACGTCTAAGCTCAATGGCATGCGAAAGAGGCGTGCCTTTTGTGCATACAAAAGAATCGGGCTTTTTGAATATCCACTGGAGCGCCTTGTTGTGCTATTTCTTGAATAATTAAAAGATACCAACAAAATCAATACATATCCCGACAACTCTGATAATTCTTCAAGAAGTACGTGGTGCGACACAAAACTCATATTCTCAAAAACTTCACCGATGCATAGAAGTACTCCTGCCGTGATAATCCAAGCACCTTCCTTTGATACAAGAAAACTACTTAACACGTTTTTGTAGTGCGTAATATTAAACATAGCATAGGAAAACATGGTAACAAATCCAGCTGCTAATAGTACGTTACGACCTATGCCAGACCCAATGTATTTCAGCACACTCGGAATGCTTAAATCTTCGACGTCGACTTCTCTAAGCGCAAAACTAAGGCAAAGAAATGAAAAAAATAAAAGAATTAGTTTATCGGTTCTTTTTTGGTATACGACGGGCAGGAAAAGCACAAGACAAGCGATGGCTATAGTGAATACTTGGATATTTTCAAGAAGTCCATTTTCTGCATAAATGGAAGTCTTATTAAGCGCATAAACTGAATAACTAGACCAAAAAAGCAGCCCTAGAAACATCACTATAGTGATGATAGTTCTTGCTCTAATTAATTTTTCAATAATGATTTTTATTTAGCCCTTAGCTTAAGACTTCCCACACACCACCAGCACCACGGCTGCGATTGTTGTGAGTAGGAGGTGTTTCATTTCCCTTCAGTTCTTACGGACGATAGTCGTCTGACTCAAAATCACGTAATATCTTCAAAATACCCATGAGATTATGTTGAATATTGTCCACCCTAATCTCATTGTCGTAAACCGTCTCCCGCACCCCTCCCAGTACTTTGTCTTTTTGATGCACATAATAAAGGTCCACATCATCAAGAAAAGTCAATTGCATAACGCTACGCAAACCGCGGATGATGGATCTTCGATATTTTTCTTGGCGCCCAGAATCCCCCACAGCTTTGGCCATTTGGTGTGCGTCGATAAGGCCTTCTAAATAAACTCCGGTGGAGGAAGCATGAGGAGGTCCAAAAGGCCGCTTGGGATCATAAAAACGACCTTGGGTGTCCGGAAACCGCTCCGCCGATTTCCATTGCTGTACCCCCAAAAGCCAATCGTTCATCAAAAATACAAAATCCCTCAACTCTTCGTTTTGGGTTGTTTTCCATACCTTATAATAGGCTTGGGTATGCCACGGAATAAACGCTGGGTTGCGGTTGTCCACATGCCATTGCCGGTAGAAGCGAAATGTCTTCATAAAGCGCTCCAACAACACAGGATCGCGCGATTCTTGATAAAGAGTGGCCCAAAGCAACAATGCTTCACCGGGGTAAAAATTAGCATTGTTGTGTTTTCTTACAACGCTCGGCGACTTGTAGAATGTCGTAAAAGAACCGTCGTCATGCCAAAGCGCATCTATGGTTTTAAGAATCGCTTGTTCATAGCGCGCAAAAGACTGGCGCTCTGGATGCTCCACCATAGAAAGGGTCGCCAGGGCGATGGCACCAAGCTTAACCTTGCCGTTGAATTCGATAAGGCCAAGACCATCGTCTCCTTCTTTGTAATATTCCGTCAGATTATATCTGATGTTTTGCGCCGCCCGCGAGAACAGTTCCTGGTCGTCGTGGGCCCGGGCCACCCGACCCAAACATGCCGTGGCCATCCATTGTCGAATCATATTATTGCTGGTGGATTCGACCCCGCGACTGGGCCAATATTTGTAGGTCATCCGTCCTTCTTCCGAAAGATTGTTTTTAAACCATTGAATGTGGGCATTGGATAAGGATTTCACAGTTTCAAAACGAACGGATTCGATAGGAACCAGTTGATTGCCTCGAATCATTCGAATTGCACGCTCTGAATCCCGAAGCTCCAATAAAACTTGATCGGCTTCAAAAATCCGAGTGCGCACCGTAGCGCCATACACTTGATTTATGCTGATATCTTTTTTCTTTGCGAAAACGTCGACCAGATTCTTTAGTGTACGGTTCGTGGCCAATACTTTTGTGGGACCATAGCGGGTCGCTTGTTTATTATGAATAAATTCCACTCCGCGAATTCCACGATAAATATTGCTTAAAACTTTTTTGTGCTCTGTCAGGTCCTTCGTTTGAAAAGAATGGGCAAAATTGAGTTCAATGGTATCAATTTTATCTTTTTTGATCTTCCCTAATCTTTTTACTCCTGCTGCTATAATCTTATCCAGTGCATTCAACGCATGACTGCCCTTTTGCCAATCCTCAAATCGACTCTGACCTGCTTCGCGAAAATTCGCATATACCACAGCCTGACCAATCTTTAACGATTGTGGTATGTTCTCATCGCTGGGTTTTTCGCCTCTAAACAAACCCGCAATATATGGGCCTAGCGTTTCCACCTCAGCTTCGGTTAAGGACATCCGTTTAATTCCGTCAGGAACGGAACAAGTGGTTGCTGTGCCATCTGATGAGCCTGCCGGGGTGATATTTCCGTCTTTTGCGGCTTTGTGAATTGAGATTTCAAGTGCTTCAACCTTGGTTGGCATCGATTTTTCTTGTGGAACTCCGGTAACCGGTTCAGCTGGTTTCGCTTCTGGTAAAGGAGTCGATTGCTGCGACTCACCACACCCCACCAGAAGCACGAATGCGATTGTTGTGATTAGGAGGTGTTTCATTTGCCAGCGGCTTCCAGTTCCTTCTTGGTCTTGCCGCCGTGTTTGCGGAGGAGGTCGGCAGTTTCTGCGGAGGCATTTGGGTTATCTGGATGAGTAGCAACATCCAGTGGTGTTTCGCTAAAAGCATCCTTCACATTCACATCCGCACCGTTGGCGATAAGTAGTTCGACGATTTCCTCGTGACCCCAAGAAGCCGCATAAGACAAAGGAGTCCCTCCACCACCCCTCATCGCATTCACATCCGCACCATTGTCGATTAGCAGTTCGACAGCCTCCTTGTGACCGGAAATAGACGCCCAATGCAAAGGAGTGAATCTACGCTTATCCTTCACATTCACATCAGCACCAGCAGCCAAGAACTCCTTTACTGCTTCGACATCACCACCGCCAACCGCACTATGAATCGTTCCATGTTTGCCGCCGTGTTTGCGGAGGAGGTTGGAAATTTCGGTTTTGTTGTAGAAGGGGTTGATGGCCTCATCTAGCGGTGTTTTGCCATCATTAGTCTTCGCATTCACATCCGCACCTTCGGCGATAAGCAGTTCGGCGATTTCCTTGTGGCCTTCAATAGCCGCCCAATGCAAAGGAGTCCTTCCAGTCCCACCCTTCGCATTCACCTCGGTTCCATCATTCAAGTGCTGTTTAACAGCTTCAATGTTTCCTAATTCAACAGCCACTACAATCGATTCAGCTGCTTTTAGTTCATCTCTCGTTTTGCCGCCGTGTTTACGTAGTAGGTCAGTGATTAGGGGCTGTTTAAAAGCTATTGCTACATCAAGTGGCGTCCTACCAATATCACTCTTAGAATTTACATCAACCCCATCAGCCAAGTGCTGTTTGACTGCTTCGATATTTCCAGTTTGCGCAGCCGTCCAAATATCCACACTCGGCCCACACCCCACCAGAAGCACGGCTGCGATTGTTGTGAGCAGGAGGTGTTTCATTGAGTCTTATTTGGGTCGGGGAACGGATGAAGGTGTTGGCATATAATACCAATCAATTTTGCCATTTTTTCCGGTAGACATAACTTCCCAAGTAGTCATGTTGACATGTCCATCAGCCCAAGCGTAGTTCCCGCCTTTACCATGGCGAACATATTCGTACCCCGAGCCACGTGTCCGTAGCGAACTGGGCGGATATAGATAGCCGTAATTCCACCAATTAAGACGATTATTGGGATCAAGTCCATCTCCATTCATACAAGTCTCCACAGGTTTGGAAATACGGCTTAATTTCTGATGATCCGCTTGAGTGTAACCAAGGTAAGCATAGTTGTGTCCGTACCCGCCATAGCCTTGATAGCCGGGAACCGATTCCGGAATGACATCGGTGCCTAGCCGAGCTGATGGGCAGGCCACTACTTTATTGCCACTCACTAGATCGGTATAACGGCCGCTCTTGTTGCCGATGTAGCGCGAGATTTCCAGAAACCAGCGACTCGGTGCCACCCACCCCGATCCCACCGGAACCTCCGTTCCTGATACCGGTAAAAGGCCATCGTGATCATCAGCATAAAGCATATATGCAATTGCGATCTGTTTTTCATTGCTAGTACATTTCGCCAATTTGGCCTGTTCCTTGGCCTTGGCCAGAGCCGGCAGCAGTAGGGCGGCAAGGATGGCAATGATGGCGATCACCACCAGTAGCTCAATGAGCGTGAATGCCCGTCTTGATTCGGCTTTCATTTGCCTTCAGCTTTCAATTCTTCACCTGTCTTGCCGCCGTGTTTGCGGAGGAGGTCGGCGGTTTCTGTGTGCCCCTCATCAACCGCCAGATGCAAAGGAGTCCATCCCCCGATATTTGCATTCACATCCGCACCTTTGGTGACGAGTACTTCGACAATTTCCTTGTGGCCTGAAGCAGCCGCCTCATGCAAAGGAGTCCCACCAAGATTATTCTTCGCATTCACATCCGCACCTGCGGCAATAAACAGTTCAGCGATTTCCTTTTGACCTTCCTCAGTCGCATAATGCAAAGGAGTTCTTCCATTATCATCCTTCGTATTCACATCCGTCCCACCAGCCAAATCCAGCTTGACGGCTTCGATGTTTCCGTCTTTGGCGGCTTGGTGAATTGAGATTTTCGGCGGTTGTGGCTCCCGAAGAAAAACCATCAACAGCACGACTGAAATGATGATTATGAGGCCGTCTGTGAACCGATTGCCAACTGCGAAATTAAAGTTGCGTTTCATAGGCCTGAGAGAAAGCAACGATAGCAGACCACCCAAGATGTCACAATGCCTTAAATGGCGTGGTGGGGACGATGAACAGGTATCGGAAAATTTAGTTGCCTTCAGCTTTCAATTCTCACCCGTCTTGCCGCCGTGTTTGCGGAGGAATCAATTTGACCTTGATGATACTGGTGCTTTTTCGGACTCGTCGGAAGCAAAGGGTTCACCTAATTTCAACCCGTATTCTTACAATAATGCGACTTACACTACTTTTTGCCGTTGTTATCGGTTTCATTTCAACCTCATCGAGAAGCCTGGCAGAGGTCTCTTGGCCAGGATGGCTGGGTCCCAATCGAAATGGCTGGGTCTCCTATTTTGAACCGCCCAAAAAATGGTCCAAGCAACTTAAGCAGGATTGGAAGGTGAACGTCGGCGACGGCTATGGCACTCCAGTTGTCAATGACGGGCTCATTTACCTTCACACCCGTCAAAAGGATGATGAAGCTATTTGGTGTCTCAACCTGGAAACCGGCAAAACAAAGTGGCGCAACCACTACTCGGTTCCTTTCAAAATAGGTGGCGGTGCCGAGTCTCACGGCAAGGGTCCTAAATCAAATCCCACTCTCGCGAATAGTCGTTTGTTCACCATGGGGATAAACGGTATTCTTTCCGCTTGGGACACCAAGTCTGGGACTCGACTTTGGACAGTCGACCATCGCTCTAAGTTTGGCAAACGCCCTCATCCATATTGGGGTGTGGCTACCTCGCCCCTCATGATTAATGATCGGCTCTATGTTCACTTTGGCGATGACGAGAAGGGTTTCCTTGCAGCGCTTGATGTAGAAACGGGAAGGGAAATCTGGCGGCATGGTAAAGACGGAGCCGCCTATGCTTCACCACTATTCGCTGAGTTTGGAGGCGTACGACAAATCGTCGAATGGAACCACGAGGATCTGCTTGGAGTCGAAATCCAGTCCGGCCAACTCCTCTGGAAGTACCACCTGCCTCACCGGGGATCGAATCAAAACATGCCGACTCCGACGATCCACAACGGGCACGTTTTGGTGGGTGGCGAAAACCGAGGCACGCGAAGTGTTCATCCACATATTAAAGAAGGCAAATGGGTCGTCACCGAGAAATGGCACCAAAAACGCGCCTCCCTCGATATGAGCACAGCTGTCATCAACAACGGGCAGCTTTACGGCATGACCCATCATAGTTTGGGCCGGCTTTTCTGTATCGACACCGAGTCGGGCAACATCATTTGGCAGGGCCCTAGTCGTGTGGGTCAAAACGTGGCGTTTCTCTCCATCCCCGGGCATATCGTTGCCCTGCTCGACCATGGCCAACTGCAAATCATCGAAGCCAAGGGAGCCGAGTCGAAAAAGGTCGCGGAATACAAAGTGGCTGATCGCCCAACTTGGTCTGCGCCAGTCCTTCTTAAAAACGGAATCCTGATCAAGGATCGTCAGGAATTGATCCGCTGGTCTTTTACAAAAACAAAATAAGCCGCGAATCAGCGCTGACCTTTTTGTGTGAATTTACAACGCACAAAACCAGCCTGGCACTTCATCTTAATCCTCTCAGCAATGTGTGCCGACGAAGCCTGCTTTGGTTTAGTTGCCAGCAGCTTTCAATTCTTCACCTGTCTTACCGCCGTGTTTGCGGAGGAGTTCGGCAGCCGCTTTTTCAGCAGTATCCAACGCTGTGCTGCCAGTGCCATCCTTCGCATTCACATCCGCACCAGAGGCCAAATGTTGTTTGACAGTTTCGGTGTTTCCATTTTTGGCAGCCTTAAGTAGCGCACTATCTGCTTCTGGATTCCCACACCCCACTAGAAGCAAGGCTGCGATTGTTGTGAGTAGGAGGTGTTTCATTGTTTTTCTCTTATGCTTATTACGGTGGACTGTTTTACGGCTATTCTTCCTACTTTGGCACGACTGCACGCGCGGCACGGTCCCCAACTTCAAAGTATCCGAGCTTTTTCCCGGCTTTGCTGTCGGCCTCGGCGATCATCCACACCACGCCGGGTCGGGTCTGTTGTCGGTATTGTGCTCCGCGGGCAATCACTGCATGAGGTTTGCGGCCACCGGTGCGGTCCATCGAGAACAGCCCCACTTTGCGGCCGCTCCGGTTAATGAACACGACATCAAAGGGATTACCGTCCGGTTTTGATGGAGGCGCTTTCGTGGCGGCAGCAAGCGGTTTCCATTTTAGTGTCGGCAACGTTTCAACTTTCGGCTGAACGAACTTGGCAAACTTCTTCGGAGCCAATGCGCGTAAACGTTCCAAAGTAGCTTGATGCGCTCTTTGATTTGCCAGATTACCCCATTCATAGGGATCAGTCTCGACGTTATAGAGTTCCTCGCCGCCTCCGGCATAACGGATGTAGCGCCAGTGCTCCGCGCTTAAACCAAAGCTGCCCGGAGAGCCAAGATGAGTAATTGCGACGTGTGGCCAGTGCTCCTTCGGGTTGGAAAGAAGGGGGATAAGACTGGAGCCATCGTGGGCTTTAACGGGCGGGAGTCCGCATAGTTCTAGAACTGTCGGCGCCAGGCTAAGCAGGCTGACCGGCTTTGGACAGGTGCCTGATCTCGTGCCCGTCGGTAGGCCGGGAGTCCCCGCCGGTACACGCACAATAAGCGGCACACGGGTGCAGGCACGCCACGCAGTAAATTTCTGCCAATGCTGTTTTTCGCCTAGATGCCACCCGTGATCAGACCACAGAACGATGATTGTGTCTTTGGCATTCGGTCCTTTCTCGAGAGCGTCGAGGACGTGTCCGAGCATGGTGTCGGCAAAATAGATCGAGGCGAGGTAGCCTTGCACCGCACTCTTCCACTGCTTGTGGGCTCGGATGTGAGCAAAGTATCGGTTTGGTCCGATCCGTTTGCCTTCTGAAGGCAGATCATCAAGATCATCCTCCTTGTATCCGGGAGGCAACTGGATTTCCTCAAGCGGGAAGGTATCGAAGTATTTCTTCGGGACAAACCACGGTTCGTGCGGCCGGTAGATACCGCAGGCGAGGAAGAAAGGTTTGTCGTGTTTCTTTAACAACTGTTCGCCGATCCACTCGGACACGAGATAGTCCCCACCGTATTCCGCGTCGGTGGCGTCAAGCGGGCCCCAGTCTGTTTCGTAGTACTGCCACGGCCCGCCACGCGGCAGGCTCACTGGCCGTTTATTTGGGTACAACGTGCGCGGGAAAGGATTCTCTGTGCTTTTGTCGGGGAAGTATTCGTCCCAAGATTGCGCGTCGATGAAGTAATGCAGCATCTTTCCCGATCCTGCTGACCAGTAGCCGGCGCGAGACAACGTTTTTGGCAGCAACTCGGCGGCGGGCAGTACCTGACGCATCTTCTGACCGTTTTGGTAAAGACCGGAGCGGTGTGGCGAGATCCCAGTGAAGATCGCGGAGCGTGAAGGATTACAGGCCGGCGCCGCGCAATGAGCGTTTGTGAATAGAACGCCTGAGGCGGCCAGTCGGTCGAGATTTGGTGTTCTCGCCTGTGGATGCCCGCCAAGCACACCGACCCAATCGTTCAAATCGTCAATCGCGATGAAAAGCACGTTCGGCTTGGCCGAATGCAGCGTGGCGGCCAAGAACGTCGTGAGAGTCAAAAGAAATATGCGTTTCATTTCCCTTCAGCTTTCAGTTCTTCAGCCGTCTTGCCGCCGTGCTTGCGGATGATGTCGGCGGTTTCGGTTTGGTAATTGGTGATGGCCCGATCTAGTGGTGTTTTGCCAGCCCTATCCTTCGCATTCACATTCGCCCCAGCAGCAAGGTGCTGTTTAAAGACTGTGATATTCCCACGTTCGGCAGCTACGTGAATTGATAATTCTTCACTCGTCTTGCCGCCGTGTTTGCGGAGGAGATCGGCAGTTTCCTCTTCGCCTCCGCTCCAATCTAGCGGTGTTTTGCCATTAACATCCTCTGCATTCAAATCCGCATCCTTAGCGATTAACAGTTTAACGACTTCCTTGTAGCCACCCCAAGTTGCAAAATGCACAGGAGTCCATCTACCCGAACCCTTCACATTCACATTCGCATCATCAACAATGGCTTGTTTGGCTGCTTCGATGTTTCCTGTTAAGGCAGCATCAATCAAAGCTTTATCTGCTTCTGACAAAGGCTTCGAAGACTGCGCTGGCACTTCGGTAATGGGGTCATTTAATTTCGATTCTGCTGCAGAAGACAACTGCTTCGCTTGGGTCGCACACCCCACCAGCAGCACAGCTGCGATTGTTGTGAGTAGGAGGTGTTTCATTTGCCTTCAGCTTTCAATTATTCATCTTTTTTGCAGCAGGCGTGTTTGCGGATGAGGTCTACACCTGACTTGCCGCCGTGTTTGCGGAGGAGGTCGGAGGTTTCTTTGTGACCCCATAAAGTCGCATGATCCAGCGGCGTATAGGCTTCCTCCTCCCCCGCATTCACATCCGCACCTTTGTCGATCAGAAGTTCGGCGATTTCCTTGTGACCTTCTTCAGCCGCAAGATGCAAGGGAGTCCATCCATCCTCATCCTTCGCATTCACCTCCGCACCAGCGGCCAAGTGCTGTTTGACGGCTTCGATGTTTCCGTCTGTGGCGGATTTATGAATTGAGATGTCTGGCGGCTGCAACTCCCCACACCCCACCAGCATCACGGCTGCTATTGTTGTGAGTAGGAGGTGTTTCATTTCAATTCTTCACCCGTTTTGCTGCTGTTAGGCGTTGAGAGGCTCAGCCATCCACCTGCCACCAGTAGATTTACAACCCAGCGAGAAATGCCTTTAAGGCCTTAAGCAGACGTTGCTTTTGATCACGTCGGACATTGTGACCAGCACCATCAATATGAACGATCTTGCCGTGCTTGAGGATGCTGGTGACCTCGGTATTTTTTTTGCGGAGTTCACCTTGGGCATCAGCTTTAAGGATGAGTGTAGGGGCGGTGATCTTGCCAAATATTTCGGTTGTTTGTGGCCGATTGCCGCGCCTGCGGTAGGCGGTATTGGGATGGTGTTGGATTTTTGAAGTGGCCCAGATTTCAATTTCGGAGCGTCCCCATCTTGAATTTTTCTTGAGTTGATCGGCTACTATCCGGTCATAGGACATGTTGTTTCTGGCAAGGATTTGGGCTCGGCGTTTCTCTTGGGCCTCGGTGTTGTTGGAGGCGCGAGAGTTGGAAGGTAGGCGAGGTGTAAG
>Ga0208881_1000955_pt1 | contig 10195 bp, 12 predicted proteins | sample Knorr_S23_td_AAI_FD_185610 | JGI IMG/M metagenome (GOLD analysis project Ga0208881, IMG submission 185610) | Marine microbial communities from Southern Atlantic Ocean transect - Knorr_S23_td_AAIW_ad_876m_LV_B (SPAdes) (version 2) | ecosystem: Environmental > Aquatic > Marine > Oceanic | place... | reverse complement strand
GACCTGGTCGTCCTTGACCTGGTCGTCCTTGACCTGGTCGTCCTTGACCTGGTCGTCCTTGACCTGGTGGTCTAGAAGTTTGTTTTTGTGAAGTTTGACTCATTTATGTTACACCTGACTATCTATAGAGGATTTAAAATTTTTAATATCATTTTTTACCGTAAGATGTTGTCCATCTATTCTTTCTTCTTTTGGAAATGTATTATTATCTGCTGGCACCTCCAGTCCCGCATCTATAGTACCCTTAAGTGCTGCAGCCATTCGTTGAGTATACTTTCTTGTACCACTGTATAGAATTACTGATTGGGTACCTTTTTTCAATGCTTTTTTGCCAGCAAAATAACCAGTAAGATAAGATGCAGGGATGTTTTTTCGTGAGCCTTTCCATCCCATTTTTATCAAAAATGTAGAATGAGCAGATGAAATAACCTTGTCTCCATCCAGTTCAGGTTTGTGAATTTGAACTTCTGTGTTCTCATTTGAAATCTGTACCGTAACAAAGTCTTTGTGACCCATCAACATTCGCTTCCTTCGATTATAGTTAGTTTTGAGTATACGCGTTCTACGTAAAATCTTTGTATATGTCATATCTATATGGAAAAATTTGAAATTGCTTTTATAAACGTTAGATGCCAATCAAAGATGCCAATAAAGCCTTTTGTGTATGAAGTCTGTTTTCTGCTTCATCCCAAACCACAGATTGTGAACCATCTATAACTGAGCTGGTAACTTCCTGGTCACGTTTTGCTGGAAGGCAATGCAAGAAAATTGCATCATTTTTTGCTTTTTTCATTAGATTTTGATTAACTTGAAAAGTAGGTAAGAATTTCTTGATTATTTTCTTATCAGTAGTGTGGATCGATAGGAATGTATCAGTCATAACCACATCTGCATCTTTTATAGCAGATTTGGGATCATTTGATAAATCAATGGTGATATATTTTGAAGATTTTTTTATTACTTTTTGATTTGGCTCGAATCCCTTAGGAGTGGCTATGGATATATCAATCTGTGTTTTACTGCAACCAAAAATTAATGAATTACATACATTGTTTCCATCACCAATCCAAGCCATCTTAAGACCTTTGAATTTTTTCTTATGTTCTTTAACTGTCATTAAATCTGCTAAAGTTTGACATGGGTGATACAAGTCAGATAATCCATTAATGACTGGAATTGAAGCGTATTTTGCAAGTTTCTCAATAATTTCATGTTCGTACACTCGTGCCATAATAACATCAACATATCTTGATAGTGTTTTCGCGGTATCTTCAATTGATTCACCACGGGAATGTTGCATTTGATCTAGTGTAAGATTAAGAGCATGACCACCTAACTGAAACATGCCAGCCTCAAAACTTACTCTGGTTCGTGTTGATGGTTTTTGAAATATCATTGCTAAAGTTTTATTTTTTAACAATGGTTTTCCTTTTCCATTTTTTTGTTCTTTCTTTAGTTTTATGGCAAAGTCAATTAAAGATAAAAATTCTTTACTGGAAATTTCATCAGCAGTTAGTAGATCTTTTGTTTTAAGTTTCATTTTCTAGATTTTCCAGATAACTTTATTACTTTTTAGGTTTTGTTTCTGCAACATTCTATCTATTTTGGTCGCCCATCAGCAACCCATTTCCGTATTCTTTTTGCCATTTCATATGCCGTTTTGTCATCTTCAGGTGGTGGAACATTAAATAATTCTGCAAAATTGGTTATGTCTTCTGTTTTTATTCCTTCAAAAGGATCGGTAGAAGATTCTTTAATTTCTGGCTCTGGCTCTACTACAGGCTCTGGCTCTACTACAGGCTCTGGCTCTACTACAGGCTCTGGCTCTACTACAGGCTCTGGCTCTACTACAGGCTCTGGCTCTACTACAGGCTCTGGTGTAGATTCTGTAGGTAACTGTTTTTCTTTTTCAAGGAAAAATTCTGGAATATCTTCCGATGCTGTAATTATTTCAGACGTTTTTGTTACTACTGGCTCTGGTTCTGCCACAGGCTCTGGTTCTGCCACAGGCTCTACTATTGACTCGATTTCTTCATCCATACCAAAAACTACTTGTAAAAATTTATCTTTATTAAATAACTCCAAATCATCGTATTCCTGTCCAATACCCAAGTATATGACAGGTGTTTTAGTTACTGCAACAATTGAAAGAGCAGCTCCTCCACGTGCATCAGCATCACTTTTAGTCAAAATCGCGCCATCAAAAGTTGTATGTTTATGAAATTCTCTTGCTTGGCTAACTGTATCATTTCCAGCTAATGAATCACCCACAAATATTTTCAAATCAGGATTTACAACTTTTGAAATTTTTTCAATTTGTTCCATTAAATTTTTGTTTGTTTGCATTCGTCCAGCAGTATCTATCAAAACGCAATCTACTTTGTGTGATTTAGCGTAAAGTAAGGCATCACGTGCAACCGCAGCTGGATCTGAGCCATAATTTTGTGCAACCAATTTCAAATTCAATCTATTTGTATGCTCACGTAATTGTTCAATGGCTCCAGCCCTAAAGGTATCAGATGCTGCAACTACGACTGAAATTTTATTTTTTTGTAAAAGACTGGCTATTTTTGCGATAGTGGTAGTTTTACCTGTTCCATTTATACCAACAAACAGAATAAGATAGGGATCCTGAGAGTCTGCTTTTGATTTTATATTTGATAGTAAATCAAATGATGGTGCTTCATCGAACATATTAGAAATATTCTGGATCAAACTTTTTTTGACAAAATCTACGATTTCTTTTCTATTTACTTTAGTACCAATTAGTTTTTCCTTAAGATCTGATTTAATATCATCAACAACTTCTACTGCAACATCAGATTCTAAAAGTGAGATTTCCAGCTGAGATAATGTACCTTCAATATCCTTTTCGTTTAGCTCTTTCTCACCCAAGCTTTTAGCAACGTTTGAAAAAGTCTTGCTTAGTTTTTCAAACATGTTTCTTTATTTTTTGCCACGAGCAGCCATCAATTGCTCCATTTGTTGTTTCCCCTGTTCTAGACTTGTTGCGACTTGTTGTTTTTGGCCTGCTGTTTCCTGTAAAGCAACTTCCATTTCTTTCAACCGTGATTCAAGAAAATTGATTGCCGAGTCCTTATCTTTTTCAACTGCAACACCAGCGCCTACATTTACAATTAATTTTTCATTAGGTATCAATTTTCCCCTAACAAAAGTACCTAGCCCTAAGGGTACAAGCGAGTCAACATCAGCTTTATCATCAATAGCTTTTAGTGATTGCATGGCATAAGATGCTTCTCTAATAATAGATATGATAGATGCCTCTTTTTGTGTTAATTCAGAAAAATAACCTTCCAACATTTGCATTTGATACAATAGCTGTTGAGCCTGCTCTTCACTCATTATAAAAAAAATAAGCCAGTTTACTATAAATGCGTTTAAAGATATAGAATTAAAAAATAAAAAATAGAATATTATTTTGCCTTAGAAAGTCTATTATCTACTTCTTCCCAGTTAACAACATTCCACCAGGCTGCAATATAGTCTGGGCGTTTGTTTTGGTACTTTAGATAGTATGCATGTTCCCACACATCAAGGCCTAACAATGGAACTAATCCTTCAGTTCTAGGGCTTGTCTGATTGGACATTGCTTTGTATTCAACTTTGCCAGAAGATGAATTGTACACAAGCCAACCCCAACCACTGCCTTGTATAGGAGCTGTTTTACTAGAAAACTGTTCTTTAAAGTCAGCAAAAGATCCAAAGGAAGCATTAATCGCGTCTGCAAGTGCTCCACCAGGTTCTCCACCACCATTTGGTTTCATATTATTCCAAAACAGCTTGTGATTATCGTATCCACCGCCATTGAAGTTAATTGCACCCCTTACATCGTCAGGAACATCATTGATGTTTGATAAGATATCAACAATGTCCTTGCTCTGTAGTTCTGGACTCAGTTTTTCCAAAGCACCATTCATTCCATCAGTGTATTTTTGATGATGTTTTGTATGATGAATTTCCATAGTACGAGCATCTATGTGAGGCTCTAATGCATCGTATGCATAAGGCATCTCAGGAAGCGTATATTTTCCCATACACTATTTGAAAAAACATACAATTTAATGCTTTAGCAAAGAAAGAAATTTCACTAAAAAAAATGTTCTAGTATGCAATATCAAAAAATATTTTTTTTGATGATTTTGATATCTATAGGTGCAGTTTTAATATCAAATCAATTAGAGAGTACGGAGAATATTTCTATTTTAGTAAATGACAGTGGGCCATTCATAGGAACCAGCATACCTTACCAAAGTGGATATGATGGAAGCGGAATAATAATATCAATTATTGATACTGGAATTGACTTGAACCATCCAGATCTTGAAGGAAAAATAATCGGGGGATATGATTTTGTTAATAATGATGATGTCTCTGAAGATACTAACGGTCATGGTACAGAAGTTGCAGGAATCATAGCATCAAATGGTAATCTCAAAGGAATAGCACCAAACTCAAAAATCTTAGCGTATAAAGTTTCAGAAGATGGTGAATCTGTACCTTCTAGCTTGATAATCAAAGCAATTGAAAAATCTATAGATGATGGTGCTAATATAATCAATATTAGTTTGGGAATAAACCAAACAAACACGAAAATTGACAAGACGGTAAACAAAGCAATCGAGAATAATATTTTTGTAGTAACTGCAGCTGGAAATTTTGGTCCTGAATTAAGCACAATTGGAAGTCCCGGAATAAATCCAAATGCAATTACAGTAGGTGCTACGTTTAACAATATTACAAGTAGTTTAGTTTCAACATTTGAGATAAAGGGTGAACAGTTTAACGTTTTCCCTATGGTAGGAACACAATCTCTTAAGGAACCTATAACTTCGCAAATTATTTTTGGCAAATATGGTAAAGTGAATGATCTTTTGATGAGTGATATTGAAAATTCAATTTTACTTGTTGAACGAGGAAGTGACATAGAAGACGAGATAGTTTTCTTTTCTGATAAAGAGAAAAATGCAGCTGATCTAGGTGCAAAAGCGGTTATTGTTTATAATAATGAACCTGGTATATTTTTTGGAGAATTAATTCACGAGTTTGTAGATGAGAATTATAATCCAACAATCCCTGTGGTATCCTTATCACAAGAAGATGGATTGATAATTAAAGAAATGTTACAAAATTATACAGAGGGATACTTGGATGTATTTTATCATCCTGATTTTGTTGCATATTTTAGTTCCAGGGGCCCTGTCTCTCCTTTTTACATAAAACCTGATCTTGTAGCACCTGGTGCGTTCATAAATACAACTAGTATTGATGGAAATTACAAAATTTCAAGTGGCACTAGCTTTGCGGCACCCCATGTAGCAGGTACAGCTGCGCTAGTCTTACAAAAAAATCCGCAACTAACTCCCAAAGAACTAAAATCTATTCTTATGACAACTTCTGATATAGTCTCTGATCAATATGATGATGTATTTTCTATACAAGTGGCAGGAACTGGAAGAATAAATGCAACTAAAGCCATCAATGCTGATTTAGTTATAACACCGCCTAATCTAATATTTAATTTATCATCTCATGACCAAATTCAAACAGAATATTTGAAAATTAAGGGAGTTATTGATGAACCATTATCAATTACATTTGAAGATAGTCAAATTGCAGATTTCGATTATAATTTAAATAATCAAAATCTTGCGATAAATGTAAAGTTAATTCAACAAAAACTGGGTGAATTTGAAGGTAGGATGATTATCAAACATAACAAAATTGATTACAACATACCTATCATGGTCAGAGTTTCTGAAGGATCTATCACGGTTGATGAGAAAAATGGTGAATTAGACATAGATGTTTCAAGTCCTTCAACATGGTCATATGCAAAATTATCAATTACAAATAAACAAACTGGGGAAACGTTAACAGAGTCGATTACACCTACCAAAAAATCTGAGATCAGTGTTTACCAACCAGGAGAATACTGGATTGAAGCCAAAATTCTTACCGGATTTGGAGATGATGACAAAACATTGAGTGTGTATGAAACTATTCAAATAGAAAAGGTAGAACAGAGCAAAAATAACCTTGCAAGTATTTTGAATATACCTGAAAGGCCTATTTTGATAATATCTGCTATTATGATTATAATGGTTATTGCAGGTTTATTGGTAAGAAGATAAACTGAAGTTACATTCTTGGTCCTGCCAGACGTATTTCATCTGGCATATTTTCAAATTTCTTAAAATTGTCAGCAAACATTTGTGCAAGTTTTTTTGCCGAAAGGTCATAAGCATCTTTATCAATCCATGTAGATTTGGAATCTAAAATTTTAGAAGGAACTCCTGGGCATTCAGTTGGCACATCCAAATTAAAAACATCATTATGGGAAAATTTAACGATATCTAGCGACCCTGTTATTGCTGCAGTTACCATCGCACGGCTATATTCTATCTTGATCCTTTTACCAACACCGTATGGTCCTCCTGACCAACCAGTGTTGATGAGGTAAACTGCTGTGTTATGTTTGGAAATTTTTTCACCAAGCATTTTTGCATAAACTGATGCAAGACGTGGCATAAATGGAGCGCCAAAACATTTAGAAAATGTAGCCTTTGGTTCTTTAACTCCCCTTTCAGTTCCCGCTAACTTGCTTGTATAACCTGACATGAAATGAAACATGGCTGCATTTTTGGAAAGTTTGGCCATTGGAGGTAGAACTCCCATTGCATCTGCTGTTAAAAATATTATAACCTTAGGATTGCCACCTACGCTGGGTATAACTGCTCCTGGAATATAATCAAGTGGGTAAGCCGCTCTTGTATTTTCAGTTAGACTACCATCATCAAAGTCTGGTTTTAATGATTCTTTGTCTATTACAACATTTTCTAACACAGCACCATTCTTAACGGCATTCCAAATCTGTGGTTCAGATTCCTCTTTTAGATTAATACATTTTGCATAGCAACCACCTTCAAAATTGAAAATTCCATTATCAGACCAACCATGTTCATCGTCACCAATCAACATTCTTTCAGGATCAGCAGACAAGCTCGTCTTTCCTGTCCCTGACAGTCCAAAAAATAATGTAGCGTCTCCGTCTTTACCAACGTTAGCAGAACAATGCATAGGAAAAACATCTTTTGAAGGTAACATGAAATTCATTGAAGAAAAAATTGATTTTTTTATTTCGCCGGCATAATTTGTTGCACCAATCAAAACAAGTTTTTTTGACAGATTAATAAGGATAAAAACATTTGAATTTGTTCCATCAACTTCTGGTATCGCTTCAAAATCATTAATACACATTACAGTCAATTCTGGTTCATGTGATTCTAATTCTGCATCTGTTGGTCTGATGAAAAGCTGGTGTGCAAACAAACTTTGCCAAGCATGATCATTGATGATTCTAATAGGTAATCTATTCTCATGATCAGCTCCAACAAAACCATCAAATACGAATAACTCTTTTCCGTCAACAAACTTCTTCATTTTTTGAAACAACTTTTCAAAAGTTTCTGTTGGGAACTGTTTGTTTACCTTTCCCCAATGAACCTTATCATGTGTCAAGTCATCAAAAACAATGTATCTATCATCAGGTGATCTTCCAGTGTACTTGCCTGTTTTTACTGACAATGAGCCTGTTGATGTTACCATTCCCTCATTTTTTTCAACAGCAATTTCTATCAGCTTTTCAACTGAAAAATTTCTATTAATCTTTGCTGGATTTATTCCAAACTCAACAATTTGAGAATTAAACTTGGCTGTTGACGAAATTTTACTCATATCTATTACATCTCCTGTGTGATAAAAATTCAAAATTCAGTTTTTCCATCAAGAATTTTTCACGACAGAAAAACATTATTATCTCTTTCTAAGATCTCGATTCTTTCTGTTAATTTTAGGAACCTATTTATGTAAAAATTCAAGTTTCTTGATATGCCAATTAACAAAGAGAAACTGGCTCTTCGTGCTGAAGTTGCCAAAAAAAGACCTAAATTCAAAAGAGCGGAAAGTTGGCGTTACAAGAGATTAGAGACCACTTGGCGAAAACCAAAAGGTGTTGATAATCATCAGCGTAAGCAAAAAAGCAGAGGCAGACCAGGTATTGTGAAAGTAGGTTATGGGGGTCCGAAAATTGCACGAGGATTACATCCATCTGGGTATACAGACAATTTGGTTTTTACTATTGGTGATTTAAAAAAATTAAATCCGCATACTGATGGAATACGATTTGGTCATACTGTTGGAACAAGAAAAAGAAAAGAAATAATCATCAAGGCTATAGAAAAAAAATTTAAAATTTTTAATGCAAGAGTGAGTGAAAATGCCGGTAAATCTTAGAACAAAAAAACTACTAGTCTCAAGAATGTATGGGGTAGGAATTAAAAGAGTTTCATTTGATTCAGAACATCTAGATGATATAGCCGATGCTATCACAAGAGAGAATATTAGAAGTTTATTGACAGCAAATACCATTAAAATAAAAGGAATTACAGGAACGTCAAAAGGAAGAGCACATCTAAAAAAGATCCAAAAAAAGAAGCGTGGTGTAAAACAGGGTTCAAAAAAGGGGCGAAAAGGAGCCAGAGTGGGTAAAAAAGAAGTTTATGTTACCAAGGTCAGATCACTTCGTTGGAGAATAAAAGTAGCTAAAGATAGAAAGGAGATAACAAACAAAGATTTTTGGGAACTGTATAAAAAAATAGGTGGCAACACTGTTAGAAATATAGCGCATCTAAGAACTTTGATTGAAGAAGTTAAAACAAAAAGTAAATCTTAGAAACAATATTTTCTTTTCTCGAAATCTAGAACACTTCCATTTTTAATTTTAATACCTTCTTTAGATAATATGCTAAACTTTGTTTTTTTACCATTAGTATAACCTCCTATTTCTCCATTAGATTTTATCACCCTGTGGCACGGTATTAGTATAGGAAATAGATTTTTTTTCATGATATTCCCAATAACTCTAGAACCATTTTTAAGACCAACTGCATTTGCTAATTCCTTGTAGGTGGTAATTCTTCCTTCTGGAACTTCCAAAAGTTTCTCATAAACTTTAACATTTAGATTCAAAGCCTAATTACCTCTAGTTCAGTTTCCTTAAGCATTTCAAGGATTCTTTGTTTATTTTTTCCCATACTGTTCCAATCCAATAATGCTGCAGTAGCTCCCTTATTTCTTTGAATTATATGAGAAAATAAAGACTGATCAATTTGTTCTAATGCGTGTTTTGGTATTACAGTTCCTAGTGAATATTCACCGTGAATTAACTCATTAGTAAATTTTTCAGGATAATGTGTCCCGCCAAAACATATTGCTACAGGATAGGATTTTGGGGTTTTTTCCATTTCATTAATTATAATCTGCGCGACTGAATTACAAAGATTCACATCATTCCATTCCTTTTCTGTTGTTCCAATTTCAATGAACAAAGTAGGTTTTTTTAATGCAGTAGGTCCGTGATGTGTTGCTTCAATTGTTATTTGGAATTGTGAAAACTTGTTTCGAGCATACCAAAGATTCTGAACGTATGACTTTTGAAAGTGTGGGTGCGGAATGGAAACTTGGCGACTATAACCTCCAAAATTGGCATCTGAAAAATTGCCGGTATTATGGCAGGTAAGTGCCAAAACACCAGATTCTGCTGCATGTTTTGACAGAAAGATGTATCCATCATAATCAAATTTTTCTTCAAGCCAATCTGCAGATATTACTGGAGTTTGTATTATTGCCAAATCAAAGTATTTTCCTTTGTAAACATCTCCCTCTTTCTCCAATTTTTGTGAAATGAATCTAGCCATATTATGGCCCGCTGGGTCATTTTGATATGCAACGAGTAGATCCATTAGATAAAAGATATATTGACACTTTATTAATTTCCACCAATGAAATTCAACCTTCAAAAAACTTTGATGAATATTAAAAATACTATAAAACTTACAAAAAAGTCTGACAAAGATGTCTACCTAGAACATCTAAGATTAGTCTTATTTGGAATTGCGGTAGTAGGCGCTATTGGGTTCGCTATTCAGTTTGTGTTTTCAGTTTTGACAGCGGGGGTATAATATTGCCTGAATCAGAAACAGTAGATGGACAGAAGCCGGAATTTGCCGCTAGTTCAGAAGCAGTCTCTGAACCTGAAGCAGTCTCTGAACCTGAAGCAGTCTCTGAACCTGAAGCAGTCTCTGAACCTGAAGCAGTCTCTGAACCTGAAGCAGTC
>Ga0208881_1000952_pt1 | contig 10207 bp, 6 predicted proteins | sample Knorr_S23_td_AAI_FD_185610 | JGI IMG/M metagenome (GOLD analysis project Ga0208881, IMG submission 185610) | Marine microbial communities from Southern Atlantic Ocean transect - Knorr_S23_td_AAIW_ad_876m_LV_B (SPAdes) (version 2) | ecosystem: Environmental > Aquatic > Marine > Oceanic | place... | reverse complement strand
TTCTTCGATGCTGTCGATTGCTGTGTCTGCAACTTCCGCGCTGGTTACTTCGGGGTGATTTTGATATTTATAGGGGATAGATGCTTCTGGAACTGGGGTATTGTCGATTGGCGAATAGTTGGAAATTGACGAGTTTAAAACTATAGGTAATCGTATTACAGCCGCTGTCTCGGTGGGGTCGCTTAGCTCGAGCCAGTTTTCGGGGAATTGCAGTTGATAGTTTTGCGGTGCCGCCTCTGCGCCGCTATTGCCCTGCTGAGTAAATAGCACCACTTCGACCTGATACCAATTTTCTGGTGGTTGCAGGGAGACTTGCCGATCTGGCTTATCAGCTGGTGCTGAGAGGGATTGCAAAGATAGCAGAGCCAGAGCAGCTGGCAAGTATCGGCGCGGCGCGGCTATGTTGCTGTAAAGTTTCATCCACTATCCCTATCAATAGTCTTATCAATAGTCTCGATTAGAGACTCTAAGATAGCATACACTGATGAGAATCTCAGTTCAGCGCTTTCCATATTAATGGTAAAGCTCAGTTGATCGTTGTTTAGCAAGCGAAAGCGATGTGGATTCTCTTGAACCAGTTTGATTATGGTCATAGGTTCAACCTGAGTGTTACTGGAAAACTGTAGTCTGCCATCTGTGGGGCCAGCTTCGATTTTTTTAAGGCCTAGTTTTTCTCCCATCTGCCGTAATTCTGCCAGCTGAAACAGGGCTTTTAGGGGTTCAGGTAGTAGACCGAAACGATCGATCATCTCCACCTGAAGTTCATGCAGTTGCTGTTTGTCCTGACAGTTTGATAGCCTTTTATAGAGAGTCAGGCGCGTATTGATATCGGGAAGATAAGCCTCTGGTATCAAAGCGGTAAGGTGCAGATTGACTTCAATTCCCTGATCCAATGTGCTGCTTGGGCTGTCGCCGTTGCGTATTGCCTCTACCGCTCGGTCCAGCAGATCTAAATAGAGGGTAAAGCCAATAGTCTGTATATGCCCACTCTGTTCTTCACCGAGCAGCTCGCCAGCGCCGCGAATTTCAAGATCGTTGGTTGCCAGCGTAAATCCAGAGCCCAGATGCTCGGCAGCCGCTATGGCCTCTAATCTTTTTGTTGCGTCTACCGGCAATTTTTTGTGAGCTGGCGTTAGCAGATAGGCGTAGGCCTGATGGTGGGATCTGCCCACTCGCCCGCGCAGCTGGTGGAGTTGAGCCAGCCCAAATTTGTGTGCACGCTGGATTAAAATAGTGTTGGCGCTGGGGATATCAATGCCCGTTTCAATAATGGTTGTACAGACCAAAACGTTAAACCGTTGGTGATAGAAATTTGACATTACCTGTTCCAACTGTCGCTCGCGCATCTGCCCATGGGCAATATTTATGCGCGCTTCGGGAACCAGTTCGGCAAGTTCATCGGCGGCACGCTGGATACTTTTGACATCATTGTGTAGGTAATAAACCTGTCCGCCGCGAAGTATTTCCCTTAAAACGGCTTCTCTGGTGACTCTGGATTCCTGTTTGCGGATAAATGTCTTTACAGAGAGACGCTTAGCTGGCGGAGTTGCAATAATCGATAAATCTCTAATGCTGTGCATCGACATATTCAGTGTTCTAGGTATAGGGGTAGCGGTCATGGTGAGCATATCGACGGAGCTTCTCAGGGCTTTGACCTGCTCTTTTTGTCTGACCCCGAAACGATGTTCTTCATCGATAATCATTAGGCCCAGTCGGCTGAAGTTGATATCGGCGTGCAGCAGCTTATGGGTGCTAATCAGAATATCTATCTTTCCCGACCCCACCTCGTCAATTACCTGTCGTTGCTCTTTGGCAGTGCGAAAGCGCGATAACTCCTCGACGCGCACTGGCCAGTTGGCAAAACGATCGCGAAAATTTTGCAGATGTTGGTGCGCCAGCAGGGTAGTGGGCACCAAAATTACAACCTGTTTATTGCTGGAAACCACAGTAAATGAAGCGCGCATAGCCACTTCAGTTTTGCCGAAGCCAACATCGCCACATACCAGCCTGTCCATGGGTTGAGGGGCCAGTAGATCGCGGCGCACCGCTTCAATGGCGGTCTGTTGATCCGCGGTCTCTTCGAAGGGAAATTCGCTGCAGAATTTGCGATATTCCTCTGCGTTATCAGTGCAGGAAAAGCCCTTGCGGGAGGCGCGGCGAGAATAGATGTCGAGAAGCTCTGCGGCTGTATCTCGCACCTGTTGCGCCGCCTTCTGTTTGGCTTTATCCCATTTGTCAGAGCCGAGGCGATGCAATGGCGCTATCACCTGATCGCCGCCGCCAAAGCGACTGATAAGATGTAGTGACGACACCGGCACATAGAGCTTGGCATCACCTGCGTAGCTCAGGGTTAAAAATTCCTGCTGTGAGGCATCTACAGTCAGCGTGATCAATCCACAATAGCGTCCGACACCGTGTTCAATATGCACCACCGGCGCACCCATTTTGAGTTCGGCCAAGCTTTTAAAGATATAATCTGGGGATTCTGAGACTTCTGAACGCCGCCGCCGCTGCATAACCTGCTGGCCAAAAAGCTCCCCCTCAGTAATCAGGCAAAGATTTTTTTCGGCATAGTAGAAGCCCTGATCTATGGGATAAACGGTAATCCCCAAGGGTTGCTCGGAATTGACAAATTGTTGCCATGATTCAAATGCACAGGGTCTAAAATCACCCTCTTTTAGAAGCTCTGATAAGACTTCTCGGCGACCGGCAGACTCAGCGCAAAACAATAGTCGGGTTGTGGCTGGAATACCTTTGACGAAGGCCTGTAATTTATCCAATGGATTGCTTAGTTTGGCATTGATGCCAATATCTGGAATGCGGGTGATAGACAGATTTTGGTTTTCATGCTCCTCTTTTACAGCGTCTTTGCAAACTAGGGTAATAGTCAGTTTTTTAAGTTGCGAAAACAGGACTTCAACAGGCACAAATATTTCTTTAGGGGGCAGCAGGGGGCGCTGCGGATCCACGCCATGCTCCTCGTAGCGCCTGTTGATATCTTGCCAAAAATCCCTTGCCGCAGAATCTAGGCCAGAGCGACTGAAAACTTGGATCTGTTCGGGTAAATAGTCAAACAATGTCGCAGTTTGCTCAAAGAACAGGCTGAGGTAGTATTCTATACCCTGTGGGGCTATGCCCTGTTTTACATCCCGATAAATCGGGCATTGGGTTGGCTGCTGGTCGAAGTGGTCATGCCAATTATTAAGAAAGCGATTAATGCCTTCTTTATCGAGAGGAAACTCTCTGGCTGGGAGAAGCTGCAACTGTTCTACGTTGCTTAATGTACGCTGGGTTTCTGGATCAAAGATTCGCAGCGATTCAATATCATCGTCTAGAAGATCGACTCGGAAGGGCGCTTTTTCACCCATGGGGAAAATATCAATAATGGATCCCCGAAACGCGTATTCGCCATGCTCGTAAACGGTCTCAACGCGCTGATAGCCGGCTCGAATTAATTGCTGATGAAGTTGTTCCCTATCTAAGCTTTCGCCAATTTTATAGTTAAAAAGACGCGATGCTACAAAGTCTGTGGGGGCCAGCCGATGTATCAGGGTGGGCAGTGGTACGATTAATACAGCTTGCTGTGTTTTCGGCAGATTGGCAAGTATTTGTAGACGGTCGGAGATAATATCCTGATGCGGTGAGAAAATGTCGTAAGGCAGTGTTTCCCAATCGGGAAACACCAGTGTGGACACTTGGCTATCCACCAAAAAGAAACTAATCGCCCTGCGCAGCGCTGCGGCTTTGCGGGCTGTTTCGGCGATAACCAGAGTGATGCCCTTAAACTCGACGGCGCTTTCAGCTATGGCCAGCGCCTGACCGGCGCTACAGAGTTGCCCCCAAAAAATTTTCCTGCCAGATGTCGGAGCTGAGGTTTGTTGAACTAAACTCATAGTTGTTTCTATTCTGTCTCAGTCATTTAAGAGAAATTATTGGTAGAACGATTTTGCGGTGCATTTTACTCTGCTCACTCGAATTTTTCCCTGTATTTTTGTAAAGCTATTAATGATAGAAATAATGCCAATTATTCATTTGTATTTATAATTTTTCGAAACTGTTTAATAATAGGGCTTCAGTTCCCACTAAAAGGATTTATAAAGTGAGCGATAAACCACGTCCATCACCCGCAGATTTTTTCTTAGATTGGAAGCAGCGAGAGGCATTGATAGAGGGGATGATCCCCCTAATTGGCAAGCTGTACCGAGAGGCCAATGTATCCACCTATATGTATGGGAAAAATATGGTCAACAAATCGGTAACTGACCTTATGAAAGCCCATCGATTTGTGCGTCAGGTTGAGCAAAATGAACTTTCAGAGTTTGATACATCGCCTATGCTACAGGCAATCAGTAAGTTGCAATTAGGGCCGGCGCATCTAGATATTGGCAAGATGGTGGTTAGGTATCAGGAGCAGGGCAATGGGCGCTCAATTGACGAATTTGTCAGCGCAGAGTTGGCGGATATCGTCGGCTCAGATACTAAACCGCTACCGCAACCTCAGGATGTTGTGCTGTACGGTTTTGGGCGCATAGGTCGGCTAATTGCAAGGATTCTGATTGCCAAGACTGGCGGCGGGGATCTGTTGCGTCTGCGCGCGATCGTAGTGCGCAAAAGCACAATTAGCAATGATTTAGAAAAGCGTGCTGCACTGCTGCGGCGGGATTCAGTGCACGGGTCCTTTAAGGGAACCATTCGGGTCTTGAAAGATGACGATATACTGGTGGTGAATGGCAACCCGATTAAGATTATCTACGCCAACGGACCCGAGGAGATAGATTACAGGGACTACAATATCAACAATGCGCTTATTGTCGACAATACCGGCGTGTGGAAGGATAGGGCAGGTCTTAGCTGCCATCTGCGCCCCGGGGCATCCAAGGTGTTGCTGACAGCGCCGGCAGGTGATGATATCCCCAATATAGTCTACGGGGTCAATGACGATCAGATTACTGATGATCGGCAAATTATTTCCGCCGCCTCCTGTACCACCAATGCCATAGTGCCGATTTTGAAGTCTGTGTCGGACGAGTTCGGGATAAATTGTGGCCATGTAGAAACTGTTCATGCCTATACCAACGATCAAAATCTGATTGATAATTATCATAAGGGTGATCGCCGCGGTCGCAGTGCACCGCTGAATATGGTGCTGACGTCTACGGGGGCGGCCAAGGCGGTAGTCAAAGTTATTCCAGAGCTAAAAGGCAAGTTAACGGGCAATGCTATTCGAGTTCCAACGCCCAATGTCTCCATGGCGATTCTCAATCTGCAACTGGGTCGGGAGACGTCGGTGCAAGAGCTCAATGAATTTTTGCGCCAAAAAGCCCTGCATAGTAGTTTGCAACAGCAGATTGGTTATACAGTTTCCACAGAGGCGGTATCCACCGATTTTGTCGGCTCTAGGCAGGCCTGTGTAATGGACTCTAGGGCGACTATTGTCGAAGGAAATAGCTGTGTGCTGTATTGTTGGTACGACAATGAATTTGGTTACAGTTGCCAAGTTGTTCGCTGTCTTGAAAAGTTTGCCGGCGTTGTTTGGCGGAGTTATCCTTTAGAGACCGAATAATGAAAGTAGCAATAAAGTAACAATAAATAAATTTAATAAGATGAGTATTTTGATTTTGTTTTTAGATAGAGCACAAGATTATTCGTGCCATGGTCTCAAGGTTTACCTATGTTAATTGAGCAAATTTGGACTGATAACCCCTGGCGAAATTTTAACTATTTGGTCGCCTGTCCAGAGAGTCTTGAGGCTTTGCTAATAGATCCCTCGGACGCTCAGCTATGCCTGCGGGTGGCCGGTGATCGCGGCTGGCATATCAAGCAGATACTGAACACTCATGAACACCATGATCATATCGAAGGTAATAGGGCAGTGGTGGCGGCCACTGGCGCAAGGATATTGGCGCACTATAAGGCTACGGATAAGATTGCTGGGGTGGAGATTCCTTTAAAAGCTGGCGCAGTGGTGAGAGTTGGCAGCTCTGTAGAGCTACAGGCCATGGATACTCCCGGACATACCATGAGCCATATTTGCCTGCTGTCAAAAACAGCTGCGCCAGTTCTTTTTAGCGGTGATACATTATTTAATGCAGGTGTTGGCAATTGCCTGAATGGCGGCCATCCGGATTATTTATACAGAACCTTTTCGGAGCAGTTAAATAGCCTGCCCGATGCAACCTTGGTGTATCCGGGTCACGATTATATAGTCAATAATCTGCGCTTTACATTGGATCGGGAACCCGTAAATCAACGGGCGGCAGAGCTGCTTGATCAGGTGCAGTCTCAGGATACTCATTATCCCCTAGTCACCAGCATTGGACTTGAAAAAGAGATCAATTGTTTTTTCAGATTGGATAATCCTGAAATAATTGAAAACCTGCGTCTATGCAGTGCTGATTTTCCGACCAATCCTGACCCTAAAGCAGTTTTTTTGGCACTTCGCGAACTGCGCAATGCTTGGTAAGTATCTTTTTTTGCGGACCAATTTGACCGCAGAGAGTCTTTAGCTCAAAAAAACCTCCTCAGACGGCTTATTTTTGCATTGAAGCTGGCATCAAAACCCTAAGAATATTATACTCCCGCGCAAATTTCGTCGACCCAACGCCGCTTGTAAAAAAAGCTCAACTGCTGGTCAGCTATGGGTCGAAATTTATATATAAAGATATGACTTGAGTGCAGGAAATAATAGGTACTTAAGTCAGCTTTTAAATTCGTCGATGGTAATTTCTATGATTAAAGTTCGTCGCGGACTGGACCTGCCAATATCTGGGGCACCGCAACAGGTGATTCACGATGGCCCCAAAACCAGTCAGGTTGCAGTTGTTGGCTGTGATTTTCAGGGGATGAAGCCGACTATGGCCGTGCGCGTTGGAGATAGCGTGAGTCTGGGCCAAGTGCTGTTTACCGATAAAAAAAATCAGGCTGTGAAATTTACATCGCCGGCATCTGGAACCGTGGTGGCTATTAATCGCGGCGAGCGCAGGGTTTTTCAGTCGCTAGTGATTGATGTGGAAGGCGATGCTGTGGAGTCCTTCCCCATATACAGCTCCGAAGCGCTATCCGGACTAGGTCGGGACCAAGTTATTGAAAACCTAGTTAATTCAGGCCAGTGGGTTGCATTGCGAACGCGACCCTATTCAAAGGTTCCGACCATTGACTCCGCGCCAGCCTCAATATTTGTCACTGCTATGGATACTAATCCGCTGGCGGCAGATCCAGAAGTTATTATCGCCGAGCGCACAGCGGACTTTATTGACGGACTTAAGGTTCTTTCTAAATTGACGGAAGGATCTGTGCATCTCTGTGTGGGGTCCGATAGCGCTATTGACGCCAGTGCGCTGGATAGGGTTTGTACGCACAATTTTTCCGGCCCACATCCAGCTGGGTTGCCGGGCACCCATATTCACTATATAGATCCAGTTAGTGCCGATAAGACAGTCTGGTCAATTGGTTATCAGGATGTGATTGCCATAGGTGCGCTTTTTACCACTGGGCAGCTTGATAATCGCCGTGTTGTTGCTCTGGGTGGACCTCAGGTTAATGAGCCGCGTCTGCTGCGCACGCAACTGGGTGCAAACCTTAACCAATTGGTGATAGGGGAGCTGGTTAACGATGAAAATAGGCTGATATCTGGATCTGTATTATCTGGTCGAAAAGCGGCGGGAGAATTCGCTTTTCTAGGTAGGTATCACAATCAGGTCTCAGTGATTCAGGAGGGGCGCGAGCGTGAATTTCTTCATTACTTGCGAGCCGGAATCAACAAGCATTCTGCGCTGCCAATTTTTGCATCTAGCCTGATCAAAAAGCTGTTTAACATGACCTCCAGCACCAATGGCAGTGAGCGCGCAATGGTTCCCGTGGGCGGTTATGAGGATGTTACAGCACTGGATATATTGCCTGTTCAGTTGCTTAGGTCACTAATTGTCGGTGACACTGAAATGGCTCAAAAACTGGGTTGTTTAGAGTTGGACGAAGAGGATGTAGGTCTGTATACCTATGTCTGCGTGGGCAAATATGAATACGGCTCTATTCTTCGTGACAATCTCACTAGAATTGAGAAGGAGGGTTGATCCAAGCATGCGTAAATTCCTAGATAAACTGGAGCCACATTTTAAAAAAGGCGGTAGGTGGGAGAGTTGGTACGCACTTTTTGAAGCAGTTGATACTGCTCTCTATAAGCCGTCAAATGTTACCAAAAATAGCTCTCATGTTAGAGATGGTATTGACCTAAAACGAGTGATGATAACGGTTTGGCTGGCCACCTTCCCAGCCCTATTTTTTGGTATGTGGAATATCGGCTTTCAAGCCAACAGCATTATGGCAGAGATGGGTATGCTCAGTCAGGAGGGGCTGCGCGGTCTCTTTATTGGTGCCCTAGCTGGTTATGATGCCAGCAGTGTTTGGGATAATGCCATCCACGGCGCTGCGTACTTTTTACCTATCTATATAACCACCTTTATTGTCGGTGGCTTTTGGGAAGTATTATTTGCCAGCGTGCGCGGCCATGAGGTCAATGAAGGCTTTTTTGTTACCTCGATCTTATTTGCCCTCTGTTGCCCACCAGATTTGCCTCTGTGGATGGTAGCTGTGGGTATTAGTTTTGGTATTGTGATTGGTAAAGAAGTATTTGGTGGTACGGGCAAGAACTTCCTTAACCCAGCGCTGACGGGCAGAGCCTTTTTATATTTTGCCTATCCTGCCTATATGAGCGGTGACGCCGTATGGACTGCCGTTGATGGGTACACAGGTGCAACCATGCTATCGATCGCCGCCACTGATGGTATTGCGGCTCTTGAACAAACCGCCTCTTGGATGGATTCTTTTATTGGAACTATTCATGGTTCAATCGGCGAAACCTCCACGCTGGCTATTTTAATGGGCGCGGTTTTATTGCTGGCCATGCGTATTGCCTCATGGCGTATTATCCTTGGTGTACTGGTGGGATCTGCTGTTGTGGCAACATTATTTAATAATATTGAGTCCGCTAACCCCATGTTTGCACTGCCATTTTATTGGCATTGGGTGATGGGTGGGTTTGCGTTCGGGGCAATCTTTATGGCCACCGACCCAGTGTCTGCTGCTATGACCAATACGGGTAAGTTTTTGTTCGGTGTGCTGATCGGTATTATGGTGATCCTAATACGGGTTGTGAATCCGGCCTTCCCAGAGGGTATGATGTTGGCAATTTTGTTCGCCAATCTATTTGCGCCGCTTATCGATCATTTTGTGGTTCAGGCAAATATTAAGAGGAGGCTGGCCCGTGGCTAATGAATCTATTGGTAAGACCTTTGCGGTGGCACTGGTACTGTGCATTGTCTGTGCTGTGGTGGTTTCCAGTGCGGCGGTTATTTTGCGGCCCTCTCAGGAGGCCAATAAGTTGCTGGACCTTAAAACCAATATCCTCGCTTCGGCTGGACTGCTTAAGGATGCTGTTGATATTGAAACCCAATTCGAGCAGATCAGCGTTAAGGTGGTCGATTTGCAAACCGGTCGTTTTACCAATGCCGTGGATCCCGCCTCCTACGATCAAAGAAAAGCTTCCAAAGATCCGGCGCTGTCGGTAGCACTGGAGTCCTCGCAAGATCTAGCCAAGATAAAGCGTCGCGCAAATTACGCTACGGTTTATGTCCTAGAGGGCGCGCAGGGTTTGGAGAAAATTATTCTTCCTATCAAAGGATACGGTCTGTGGTCGACGCTCTACGGCTTTATAGCGTTAGAGTCCGATTTGCAAACGGTTGCAGGCATAGGGTTCTACGAACATGCAGAAACGCCCGGTCTGGGTGGAGAGGTTGATAACCCCAGCTGGAAATTGAGCTGGATTGGCAAGCGAGCCTATACAGCTGGCGATCTGTCTCTGCGTGTTATCAAGGGCAAAGTAGATATGACCCGTGCCGGCGCTGAGTCGCAGATAGATGGTTTGGCTGGGGCCACTCTGACCACCAAGGGCGTTAACAATCTAGTGAGATACTGGTTGGGCGATCAGGGCTTTAAGCCGTTGATAGATAATCTAAAGTCTGGGGAGGCGTAATTAATGTCTAAAACAAAAGATATTTTATTGGAGCCGGTGGCTACCAATAACCCAATTGCTCTACAGATTTTGGGTATCTGTTCAGCGCTGGCAGTGACCTCTAGTATGAAAGTGGCCTTTGTTATGTGTTTGGCACTAACTGTGGTCACGGCCTTTTCTAACCTATTTGTGTCTCTGATC
>Ga0208881_1000951_pt1 | contig 10209 bp, 9 predicted proteins | sample Knorr_S23_td_AAI_FD_185610 | JGI IMG/M metagenome (GOLD analysis project Ga0208881, IMG submission 185610) | Marine microbial communities from Southern Atlantic Ocean transect - Knorr_S23_td_AAIW_ad_876m_LV_B (SPAdes) (version 2) | ecosystem: Environmental > Aquatic > Marine > Oceanic | place... | reverse complement strand
GAATTAATTAAGGTTAAAGATAGCTTGGTCGGAGTAAACACAATTTTTGCCAATAAAATTGTTCTTGAAGCATTAAATAATAAAACTATCAAAGAATTTTCTAAATTTGAAAATATTAAAACAGAAGCTGTTTATGATGCAAATACCCGATTTGATTTTCTTCTTAAAAAAAATGATAGAAAAGTTTTTTTAGAGGTTAAAAATGTTACCCTTTCAACAAAAGAAAATGTCGCAGAATTTCCTGATGCTATTACCTCGAGAGGAACTAAACATTTAACAAAATTAATGGAAGCCAAAAAAAAAGGATATGAAAGCTATATTTTATATTTAATTCAAAGAGAAAATTGTTACCAGTTTAAAATTGCTGATAAAATTGATATTGAATACAAAAAGGCTTTTATTGAGGCTAAAAAAAAAGGCGTAAAAATACTTAGCTATAATTGTAAATTGAGTCCTCAAGAGATAAAAGTAAATGAACCTGTTAAAATATTATAGTTACAAATGAAAAAAGATGATTCTGAGTTATTTGAAAAAATGCATATTGCAGGAAAACTTGCTGCAAGAACCCTTGATGAACTAACACCATTTGTTAAACCTGGTGTTACAACAAATTTTTTAGATAGAATATGTTATGAATATATAAAAGATCATGGTGGAAATTCTGCACCACTTTATTATAGAGGTTTTCCAAAATCATGTTGTACATCAACAAATCATATCGTGTGTCATGGAATACCGTCTGAAAAGGTGCTCAAAGATGGGGATATTATGAATGTTGATGTTACCGCGTTCGTAGATGAACATCATGGAGATACAGGTAGAATGTTTTGTATTGGAGATGTTTCTGTTAAAAGTAAAAACCTTATATCTGCGACCTATGAATCAATGATGAAAGCAATATCAATAATTAAACCTGGAATAAAATTGGGTGACATTGGAGCAACAATTCAAGATTACGTTGAATTAAAAGGATTCTCGGTAGTAAAAGATTTTTGTGGCCATGGAATAGGAACAGTTTTTCACAAACCACCAAATGTACTACATTATGGAAACAAAAATTCAGGAATAGCTTTAAAAAGTGGAATGATTTTCACTATTGAGCCAATGATAAATGAGGGAAAGTATGACATTAAAATCCTTAATGATGGATGGACAGCTGTCACAAAAGATAAAACTTTATCGGCACAATTTGAACATACTGTAGGTGTAACAGATGAAGGGTTTGAAATATTTACAAAATCAGATAAAAACTTTACTCAACCTCCTTACTCGTTATGATTAAAAGATACTCGAGAAAAGAATTAACCAATATTTGGGAAGAAAAAAATAAATACAGAATTTGGCTTGATATTGAATTGGCAGCCGCAGAAGGAATGGAAAGGATTAATTTAATTCCTAAGGGAGTTTCAAAAGCAGTTAAATCTAGAGCTAAGATTAATGTTAAAAGAATACATAAAATTGAAGATAAAGTTAAACACGATGTAATTGCTTTTTTAACATCGATAACAGAACAGGTTGGTTCAAAGGGAAAATTCTTACACCAAGGAATGACTTCTTCTGATGTTTTGGATACTTGTTTTAATATTCAATTAGTTCAATCGGGAAAATTTTTATTAAATGATATTGATGAAATTTTAAAAGTTTTAAAGAAACAGGCAAACAAACATAAGTTTACTATTTGTATTGGAAGGAGTCACGGTATACATGCTGAACCAATTACGTTTGGGTTAAAGCTGGCAAATTTTTACGAAGAGTTTAAAAGAAATCGAAAACGATTAATTCAAGCAATAATCGAGATTTCAACATGTGCTATTTCAGGCGCCGTTGGAACTTTTGCAAACATTGATCCTAGAATTGAAAAGTATGTTGCTAAAAAATTAAAACTGAAAATTGAACCTATTTCTTCACAAATTGTACCTAGAGATAGGCATGCTTATTTTTTTTCTATTTTGGGAATAATTGCAGGGTCTGTTGAAAGAATAGCAACCGAAATAAGACACTTGCAAAGAACTGAAGTACAAGAAGTTCAGGAATTTTTTTCAAAAAATCAAAAAGGCTCCTCAGCTATGCCCCATAAAACAAATCCAATTCTAAGTGAAAATCTTACCGGACTTTCTAGATTAGTAAGAAGTTATGTTGTTCCAGCTTTAGAAAACATCTCATTATGGCATGAAAGAGATATTTCACATTCTAGTGTTGAACGAAATATTGGACCTGATTCTACTATAACGTTAGATTTTGCACTTTTTAGGCTAAGAAATATTTTAAAGAATATGAATATTTATCCAAAAAAGATGTTGAAAAATTTAAATTTAACTAAAGGATTAATTTTTTCACAAAGAGTAATGCTTGAATTGACAAAAAAAGGATTTTCAAGAGAATACTCATATAAAGTGGTGCAAAAGCATTCAACAAACGCTCGGAAAAAAAATATTTCCCTATTGGATAGTTTAAAGAATGACAAAAAAATTTACGGTTATTTTAACAATAAAAAGTTAGAAAAAATTTTCGATTTGAACTATCACACCAAGAAAATAGGTTTAATTTTTAATAGAGTTTTTAACTAAACTGTGCAAAATTGAATAATTATGGCTATGGATTTGATTGAAATTGAAAGTCTAGTGAAGAAGGCTATTCCTGATGCCGTAATTGATATTCAGGATTTAGCAGGAGATGGCAATCATTACTCCGCAACAATAATTTCATCTTTATTTAAAGGTAAAAGTAAAATAGAACAACATAAAATAGTTTATAATGCTTTAAAAGGTAAAATGGGAAATGAACTACATGCTTTGGCAATAAAAACAAAGGAAAAAGACTAATGAATGAAACTATAAATAATTTAATTAAAAATGAAATTGGACAGAATGATGTATGTTTGTTTATGAAAGGTACGCCGGATGCCCCTCAATGCGGTTTTTCAATGGCAATCTCAAATATGTTAAAAATTTTGGAAGTGAATTTTAAAGGTATCAATGTCCTGGAAAATGAAGAATTGAGACAAGGAATAAAAGCATTTAGTGATTGGCCTACGATACCTCAACTTTATATTAAAGGAGAATTTTTAGGTGGTAGCGATATAGTTAAAGAAATGTACGAGTCAGGTGAATTACAAAAAAAACTTTCTGAAAAATCGATAAATTACACAAAAAAATAATTATTTCACTTCAGGACTATTTGTTTCAAATTAATTAATTACCTAGAATAATATTCTATTACCAAATTTGGTTCCATCAAAACTGGATAAGGAACTTCGGCAAATTTTGGCGTTCTTGCAAACTTTACTTTCTTTTGTTTTTCGTCAATTTGCAAATATTCTGGAACATCCCGTTCTTTACTAGCAAGCGCAATATCTACCGTCGCTAATTGTTTAGATTTTTCCCTCAACTCTATTACGTCTTCCTCTTTAAGTAGATAACCCGGTATATTAACCTTTTTTCCATTTACCTTGATATGACCATGATTAATTAATTGTCTTGATGAAAAGACTGTTAAAGCAAACTTCGCTCTATACACAATTATATCCAGTCTCTTTTCCAATAATCCAATCAAATTTTCTACCGTATCACCTTTTTTCTTTATTGCTTTTCTATAACAATTTCTAAACTGTCTTTCGTTCATATTTCCATAATAGGATTTCAATTTTTGCTTAGCTTGAAGTTGAATTCCATAATCAGATAGTCTGGAAGCTCTTTTGTTGCCATGTTGACCGGGAGAGTAATTTCTAGAATTGAATGGACTCTTTGGTCTTCCCCATAAATTTACTTTCAATCTTCTATCTACTTTATGTTTTGAAGTAAGTCTTTTTGTCATTTTTAATTTGAAGATTTATAGTCACTGCCTCTAGTTTGTCAATCAACCTTTTTATCTTTTAAAGAACCAATTATCCCTAATAAAATTCGCATTTCTTTATCTGATAAATTCATTTTATGAAAAATTGTGCGTATATTTTCTATCATGCTTTTGCGCTTGTGATCTGGCTGCAAAAATCCAATCTGATCTAATGAATTGACCAAAAAATTAACAAACTTGTTTAGATCTTTTTTGTTGATCAGTTTGTTGTTATATCTTGAGTTGAATTTATGAATTTTTTTATTTAGGATTTTAAATATCTCATAACAAAGCAAAATTACACAATGAGACAGATTTAGTGACTGAAATTTATGATTAGTTGGTAATTTAATCACATAATTTGCATAGCTCAGTTCATTATTTGTTAATCCTGATGCTTCGGGACCAAAAATAATCGCTATTTTTTTTTTGAAATCAATTTTTTTTAATTCATTTATTGAAAGATATTTATAATTTTTTTTTCTTATTCTAGAAGATGTTGCTATTACACAATTTGTATTTTTAATAGCATCCTCAAAATTACTGTATATTTTGCTTGAATTAATTATATCTTTAGCTCCAACGCTAGTTGCAAAAACCTTTTCATTTGGAAAGCTAATTTTTGGAGAAACCAATTTTAATTTAGTAAAATTAAAATTTTTTAATGCTCTCGCACAAGCTCCTATATTTTCTGCCAATTGAGGTTTAAATAATATAAAGTGAACATTTGAGAAACTCATTAATTATTGGCAGGAGCTTTTTCTTTATATAATTTATAATCTAAACTATCGATTAATGCTTTAAACGAGGCTTCAATAATATTTGGTGATACTCCTATCGTAAACCAACTTTTGCCTGTTGAATCCGTGCTTTCTATAGAAACCCTTGTTGTTGCGTTAGTTCCGGTATTTAAAATTCTTACTTTGTAATCTATTAATTTCAAATCTTTTAGATATTTAGAATATTTTCCAACTTTATCGACATTTGTTCTTATTGCATTATCTAGCGCATTAACCGGACCATTTCCTGATCCTTCACAAACAACTTCTTGACCATCAACTAAAATGTGAGCTTTTGCAAAAGAATTTATTTTATCTTTCGATTCTTTTTTAACTGATACATCATATTTTGAAATTGTTAAATATTTTGGTATTTCTCCTAAAAGTCGCCTTGCTAATAATTCAAATGAAGCATCAGCACCATCGTATGAATAACCAACAAATTCTCTATCCTTAACTTCATTAAGTAAATTTTGAACTTTAGGATCATTTTTATCAATTTTAATTCCATATTTGCTTAATCTTGACATTATATTTGATCTGCCAGCTTGATCAGAAATAATAATATTTCTTACATTTCCAACTAAACTTGGATCTATATGTTCATATGTCTTAGGATCTTTAGAAACAGCAGAAACATGAAGTCCTCCTTTATGAGCAAAAGCAGAAGGTCCTACGTAAGCAGCTCTTCTATTGGATTTTCTATTTAATATTTCATCCAACAACCTTGAACATTCTGTTAGAGTTTTAATTTTATTTTTATTTATTTTTATTTCAAAATGATCAGAAAAGATTTTTTTCAGAACTATAGTTGGAATTAAAGATATTAAATTTGCGTTTCCACATCTCTCTCCAAGTCCATTAATTGTCCCTTGAACTTGACGTACACCAGCCAAAACTGCTGTCAAAGAATTTGCAACAGCATTTTCAGTATCATTGTGAGCATGTATTCCAAGATTTTTCCCTGGAATTTCTTTACTAACTTTTGAAACAATTTCACCTAATTCCTGTGGTAGCGTTCCACCATTAGTATCACAAAGCACAATCCATCTTGCTCCTTCATCATAGGCTGTTTTAATACATGATAACGCATATTCTTTATTATGTTTGTATCCATCAAAAAAATGTTCCGCATCAAACATAAATTCTTTTTTATTTTTAACGAATAATTTTGCTGATTCTTTAATATTTTCTAAATTTTCTTCATTAGTTATGCCTAGGGCTACATCAACATGAAAATCCCAAGACTTCCCCACTAAACAAATTGCAGTGGTTTTTGAATTTAACAAGGCAGAAAGCCCTGGATCATTTTCAGCACTTCTTCCAGATCTTTTTGTCATACCAAAAGCAGTTAAAGTTGTATTTGTTAATTTAGGTGGATTGTTAAAAAAAGTTGTATCCAAAGTGTTAGCTCCTGGCCATCCACCCTCCAAATAGTCAACTCCAAGTTCTGATAATGTCTTAGCAATCTTAATTTTATCATCAATAGAAAAGTTTACACCCTCGGTTTGCGCACCATCTCTAAGTGTAGTATCAAAAATATATATTTTTTCTTTGCTCATTTATATTTCCAATTTGTTTGATCTTGCTTATCTTCAATTATAACTCCATTCTTTTCCAATTCATTTCTTATGGTATCTGCCAATTTATAATTTCCTTCTTTTCTAGCTTTATTTCTATCTTTAATTTTTTGTTTAATAAAGTTTTCATCAACATGGGCTTTAGATTTTTTAAAGCTTTCCCAGGACTCTTTATCTTCTTCAAGTAAACCAATTAACTTACAAGCAGATAAAAATTTAACTTTTGAGGATTTATTTCCCTTAGATGATTCTTCATAAAGTACGTGCAGTTTTGATATATACTCTGGTGTATTTAGATCTTCTAGTAGTGGAAGTAATACATCTTCTTGGAATTCTACTGAATCTATTTTTTCAAATTGGCTATACCATTTGTCTAATGTATTTTGACTTTCTTTTATTAATTTCTCGTTCCAATCTAATGGTTGTTTATAATGTGAACTTAAAAGTGCCAACCTTACAACTTGACCATTTATATTTTCTCTCAGTTTATGAATCGTAACGATATTTCCAATGGATTTGGACATTTTTTCTTTATCAAAGGTAACAAAACCATTGTGTACCCAATAATTTGCAAAATTGTCCGTCTTGTTGGAACAACGTGATTGTGCAATTTCATTCTCGTGATGAGGAAAAATTAAATCTAAACCTCCACCATGAATGTCAAATTTTTTACCCAAAAATTTTTCACTCATAACAGAGCATTCTAAATGCCAACCGGGTCGGCCTCTACCCCATGGAGAGTCCCAACCAGGATCATCTGTTTCTGAAGGTTTCCAAAGAACAAAATCAAGAGGATTTTTCTTATATTTAGAAACTTCAATCCTTGATCCTGCAACCAATTGTTCAGAATTTTTATTTGACAATTTTCCATATTCTTTGAAAGAAGAAACAGAAAAATAAACATGTTTTTCATTTTCGTAAGCATGTTTGTTTTTTATTAAATTCGTAACCATGCTTATCATTTCTTTAACATGCTCAGTTGCTTTAGGTTCAAAACTGGGTTTTAAACAGTTTAAATATTTGCAATCTTCATGAAAGCTAGTCGTGATAGTTTTAGTTAGCTCTCCAATACTTTTATTATTTTTTTTTGATGACTCGATAATTTTATCATCAATATCTGTTATATTGCGCACATAATTAACTTTGTTACCTCCATAGATTTTTTTTAGTAAACGGTATAAAACATCAAATACTACCAATGGCCTAGCATTGCCGATATGTGGATAATCATAAACTGTAGGTCCACATACATACATTCCTATTTTGTCTTTGCTGATTGGAACAAAATTTTCTTTTTTTTTTGTTAAAGAATTAAATATTTTGAGTTCTTTCATTTTCTAATCTTAAAAATTTAAATGCAACAATTAAGATGCTGCTTGAGCAATATTCTTAGAATATTGAGAATTTTTTTTAATTTCATCTGAAATTAAAAATGCTAGTTCAAGTGCTTGGCTTGCATTTAATCTAGGGTCACAATGAGTGTGATATCTGTGAGATAAATCTTGATCTGATATCTTTTGAGCGCCACCTGTACATTCTGTAACATTTTGACCAGTCATCTCTATATGAAGACCTCCAGCAAAACTTCCTTCGGCTTGATGAGCAGAAAAAAAATTTTTTACTTCCTTAACAACGTTATTAAAAGGTCTGGTTTTAAATCCAGTAGCTGACTTAATCGTGTTACCATGCATTGGGTCACATGACCAAACAACATTTAACCCTTCTTTTTTAACAGCTCTAATTAATTTAGGCAAAAACTTTCCTACATTATCATGCCCAAATCTTGAAATTAATGTAATCTTTCCTTTTTCATTTTTTGGATTTATTACATTACAAATTCTTACAATTTCATCTGGCTTAGATGTAGGGCCACATTTTATTCCAATTGGATTTTCGATTCCTCTACAAAATTCAACATGTCCTCCATTAAGTTGTCTTGTTCTATCACCAATCCATACAAAATGAGCAGAAGTATCATGATATTCTCCTGTGGTTGAGTCTACTCTTGTCATAGACTCTTCAAAAGGTAGTAACAGTGCTTCATGAGAAGTCCAAAAATTCACCGTTTTTAATCTTCTATTAAAATCAGAATTAATTCCACATGCTTCCATAAAAGCTAATGCATCTGCAATTAAATCTTCAAGTTCTTTAAATTTTTTTGCTTGCGGACTTTTTTTTATAAATCCTAAGTTCCAAGTATGAACCATTTTTAAATCTGCAAAACCACCATGAGAAAATGCTCTTATAAGGTTTAAGGTAGATGCTGATTGAGAATAAGCTTTAAACAACCTTTTAGGATCGGGTTCTCTTGATCTTTCATTAAATTCTATACCATTAATATTGTCACCTAAGTAACTAAGCAACTCTGCACCATCTTTTTTTTCCGTTGGTGCACTTCTAGGTTTTGAAAATTGTCCCGCAATTCTTCCTAGCTTAACAACTGGTAATGATGCAGAATAAGTAAGAACTAATGACATCTGCAAAATCACTTTAAAAGTATCTCTAATATTATCAGGATGAAATTCAGCAAAACTTTCAGCACAATCTCCACATTGAAGTAAGAAAGCCTTTCCATCTACAACATTTGCTAATTGTTCTTTTAAATGTCTTGTTTCACCAGCAAATACCAAAGGAGGAAAACTTTTAATTTTCCCAAGAACCATATCTAGTTCTTTTTTATCCGGATATTCCGGAATATGTTTTACTGGATAATTTTTCCAACTATTTATTTTCCATTTTTTCATTTTCAACCTTGAGTATATATAAGATAATTTAGTAAAAAAACCAAGATCAGTTAAGCTCGAAGGCTTATTCTACTGTGACCGATTTTGCTAGGTTTCTAGGTTTGTCTATATCGCAGTTTTTGAATGAAGCAACATAATAAGCTAACATTTGTAAAGGCAAAGTTAAAAGAAATGGTTTTATATAGTCATTGCTGTTTGGAATATTAAATTTATATCTAATATTTTCGCTAATAATTTCACTATCATCATCAGTAAACAAAAACACTTTTCCACCTCTAGCAATAACTTCTTGCATATTTGAAATTGTTTTTTCAAAATATTTATCTTTTGGAGCCAAAACAACAACTGGTAAACCATCTTCAATTAATGCTAACGGCCCATGTTTCATTTCTCCAGCAGGGTAACCTTCAGCATGAATATATGAAAGTTCCTTTAATTTCAAAGCACCTTCCAAAGCAATTGGATAAGATAAACCTCGACCTAAAAACATGGTTCCTTTTGAGTTAGCAAAATCTTTTGCTATGACTTGTATTTCATCACTTTTTGCTAAAACTTCTTCAAACAGTGATGGTAAATTATTGAGATCATTTATACTTTTTGTATAATTTTGATCTGTTATTTCATTTCTAACTTTAGATATTTTCAAAGATAACAAATACAAAACCAACATTTGACCAATAAAAGCTTTTGTAGATGCAACACCAATTTCTGGTCCCGCATGAATTGGGAGAACAAAATCAGCTGTTCTAGCAATCGAGCTTTCTACAACATTCACTATTGCACATGTGTTTGCCTTATTTTTTTTACACAAGTCTAAGGCTGCAAAAGTATCTGCTGTCTCACCCGATTGTGAAACAAAAACATAAAGATTATTTTTTTTAAATCTAATTTTTCTATATCTAAATTCAGACGCAATATCTGTCTCGACTGTAATTGATGTAAGATCTTCAAATATATATTTTGCTATTAAACATGAATGATAGGCTGTACCACACCCTATAAGCGTGATTTTATTTATCTCTTTCGGGTTAATAGGAAAATTATAAAAATTAATATCTTTTCTTAAATGATCTATATATTCGTTTAAGCAAGTTTTTGATGTAACTGATTGCTCATTAATTTCTTTAGACATAAAATCTTTAAAATCACCTTTGCTAGTTTTATTCTTATCATCTGATAAAATTAATATTTCTTTATTAATTTTATCTTTTTCTAAATTATAAAATTCAACTTTGTCTTTAGTTAAAATACAAATTTCTCCATCCTCTAAATAAG
>Ga0208881_1000947_pt1 | contig 10230 bp, 12 predicted proteins | sample Knorr_S23_td_AAI_FD_185610 | JGI IMG/M metagenome (GOLD analysis project Ga0208881, IMG submission 185610) | Marine microbial communities from Southern Atlantic Ocean transect - Knorr_S23_td_AAIW_ad_876m_LV_B (SPAdes) (version 2) | ecosystem: Environmental > Aquatic > Marine > Oceanic | place... | reverse complement strand
CTCTCGACGACGACTACGAGGCGATGTTCGACCGAGGGTGGACGGACGGGCTCCCCGTGGTGCCACCGACTGAGTCCCTGGTGGCCGGCATGCTGGAGGGCACCACCCGCGACTCGGACGAGGTGGTGGCACTGGTGCCGCCAAACCTCGCCGAATGCACCGTCGAGAAGGTCGCCATCAACGCTGTCATGGCGGGCTGTCGACCGGAGTACCTCCCGGTGGTGTTGGCCGCGGTGGACGCGATCTGCACCGATGAGTTCAACATGCATGGCGTGTTGGCCACCACCATGTCGGTAGGACCAATCCTGGTGGTCAATGGTCCGGTCGCCTCGGAAATCGGCATGAACTCCGGGGTGAATGTGCTGGGCCACGGCAACCGGGCCAATAGCTCCATAGGCCGGGCAACACAGATGGTGATCCGCAACATGGGCGGCGGTGCGCCAGGAGGTGTTGATCAGGCCACGTTGGGTCATATGGGGAAGCAGGGGCTTTGCTTTGCTGAAGATGAGGCCGGGTCGCCGTGGATCTCGCTGGCCGAGGAGCGTGGGTTCAACGCTGGGGTGAGCACGGTCACCGCGTTCTGCGGAGAGGGTCCTCGCCTCGTCGCCGATCAGCGAAGCCGTACCCCTGAGTCGCTGACCAAGACGCTCGCCGACGCTTTGCTCGGTGCGGTCTCGTCTCGAATGGTTATGGCCATGGACGCCATGCTGGTCATCTCGCCCGAGCACATGTCCCGGTATCGGGATGCCGGCTGGGACCGGGCGCGGTTCCACGAGGAGATCTCCGCTCAACTGATGGTGGAAACTGACGGCATTGTGGCCGGAGCGGGGGGAATCGAGGAAGGGCTCCCGGTGGCCCTCGGTGGTATCACCGTTCCTAAGTTCCGACCCGGGGGGCTACTCGTAGTACACGCCGGCGGTGCCGCGGGCCTATTCTCGGCAATTATCGGTGGTTGGTTGAATGGGCCATCCGGCAGTGAACCGATGACAAGGGAGGTCAAGCCGTGAACGTCCGCACCGTCATCTTGGATCCCACAGCCGAAGACATCCCTGTCCAGCGCGAACGCAGCCCCCGCCCCGAAAGTCTGGCCGGACTGACGGTTGGCCTGCTCAATATTTCCAAGCCCCGCGGCGATATCTTCCTCGACCGACTTGAGGAACGGCTCGACAGCTTCGGGGCGCACGTCGAGCGCTACGCCAAACCAACATTCACCAAACCAGCGCCTGTTGATCTTCGCCGCGAGATCGCCGCCACTTGCGACGCGGTGATCGAGGCCCTCGCCGATTGAGGGTCCTGCACGTCGTGCAGTGTGCACGACATCGACGATCTGGAGCGCCGGGGGGTTCCCTCAGTCATGGTGGCTTCCGCGCCGTTCGCCGACGCGGCCGAAGTCCAGTCTCGGGCCCTCGGTTTCGATGTCGCCAGAGTGTTCGTAAGCCACCCGATTCAGGACCGTACCGACGAGGAAATGACTGCCTTAGCGGATGAGGCGGTAGCTGAGCTGATCTCCTCCCTCACTGGGGCCAACTAAAGGGTGCCGATGATCGTGTGATTAGTCCCCCGCTTCGGCGGGGGTCTTTTCGCGTTGGCGTATCTACACAGGGCTCGTTACTCGTCTTCCACCCCCCCTCAGGGGAGAGGTTCGAGCCCGGTCATACCGTCCCTCCGAAGAGTTCGGCCACCACCGGGCAGTCGGACCGCCCGGCGACCGAGCCGGGGATCACCGGACCCGTCTCCCCGAGCACCTGAACGACCGACCCCGAGCCGAGTAGGTCGAGACCGAACCCGGCCCACTGGTCGGGTCGACGGTCGGCCACGACCAGCGACCACATCTGTTCGGGCAGGGCCACACCCCGGCCGACCACTACCCAGACCTCTACCCCCGAGGCGGAGGCCTGCTGCAGCAGTGCCGCCGTCCCTGTGGGAGCCAGCCACCCGTCCGGCCCCCAGGCCGTCGCTCCGGCCAGTACCAGATCGGCGGCTGGAACAGCAGCCTCCTCGCCCACCACCACCTGAAGGTCCGGCCTTCGGTCCGATCCGGGGTATGGCACACCCTGGGCAACCACCACCACCGACCCGGCGGGCAGCGACCCCCCGATGCGATCAGGTGTCGGATCGGCTCGGAGTAGCACTTCCGACTGGCGAAGGGCGTCCGCCGGGTTGGGGGCGCAGAGGGCGCGGGCGGCGAGCCAGACCAGCGGCCCGGATCCGGGCCTGCGGGCCACAAGACGTCGGCAGGCCGTAAGCAGCGCCGCCGGGTTCCCGGCAACCGGACTGAGCGCCTGTGCCGCGCCAAGAGCCACCTCACGAGCGGAACCTCCGGCCCGGGCTACAAGGCGTAGGCGCTCCATCGGGTGCACCGCCGTGACCGTACCGGTGCCGAGACATCGGCGCCGGTACGAGGGCGGCGACTCGAGCCACGAAACGGGCCGGCTGACGCTTCAGCGGTGGCGCTGGTCCCGAACGGCCCGCGCTAGCGTCCCCCGCCGTGACCACGACCCTTTCGATGGACCTCGAGCTAAATCCCCTCGATGGTAGGGCACGCCCTCTCGGCCAGTGGCTTACCACCTTCCCGCTGGCCACCGTGGTTCTCGACCCCTACACACACGAGAGTTCCTGGATCCTTGACACCGCCTTACGGATACTGGCCGGCTTCCGCGGCGCGGATGTTCGTGTGTCCTTTGTGGTCACCGGGACCGACCCCGAGGGCGCCTTACGGTTCCTCGGACCCCTGACCGACGAGATCCTGGCCTTTACCGATCCGGATCGATCACTGGTCGAAGCGCTGGGACTGGTCGCCCTGCCCGCATTCGTGGTCGTCCGCCAGGACGGCTGGGTGGTAGGCACCGCCGAAGGATGGGATCCAGTGGCCTGGCGGGACCTGGCCGACGACCTGGCGGTCTTGACCAGCTGGTCGCGACCCGAGGTCCCGGCCGTCGACGACCCGGCGCCCTACGCCGGCACGAGTGCCCTCGGCTGACCGGGAAGCCCCACCCCCTGGGTAGCCCCCGCTCCGATCCCTCCTCTTCGACCTAGGGTCGCGCCGGTGAGCCGCTTGATCGCCGTCGCCCCCGACACCCGACCCGAGATGCACGCCGCGATGTGCGGAGCTGTCGACGCGGCAGGCGGCCGGTTGGTCGACCCGCAAGAGGCCGAGGGGCTCGTGTGGGCGGACCCGGCCCGCCCCGACCTGTTCCCCTCGGTCGTCGAGGGCGCCGACCGGCTGGAGTGGATCCAACTGCCCTATGCAGGGATCGAACCGTTCGCCCACCACCTCGATCAACGATGGACTTGGACATGCGGCAAGGGCGTTTACGCACCGGCGGTCGCCGAGACGGTGATGGCTTTGGCGTTGGCCCTGTGCAAGAACCTGCACGGCTACGCCAGGGCCGACCGTTGGTCGAAGCCCGTCGGGCGGTACCTGGCCGACGCCCGGGTCACCATCCTGGGGGGTGGGGGGATCGCCGAATGCCTACTCCCCCTGTTGGCGCCGTTTGGTTGCCCGACGGTGGTGGTACGCCGCCACGACCGTCCGGTCGCCGGAGCCGACCGGACGGCCACCGCGGACCTCCTTCCCGAGCTGCTGCCCGAAACAGACCTCCTGGTACTCGCCCTGGCCCTCACCGCCGAGACCCGTGGCATCGTCGACGCCAACACGCTGAATCTGCTCCCCGACCACGCCCTCCTGGTCAACGTCGCCCGGGGTCGCCACGTGGTCACAGACGACCTGGTGGCCGCCCTGGCCTCCGGGACGATCGCCGGCGCGGCGCTCGACGTGACCGACCCGGAACCGCTACCCGACGACCACCCGCTCTGGTCCGAGTCACGCTGCCTCGTGACCCCCCATGTGGCCAATACCCCAGAGATGGGCCTGGACCTGCTCACCCCGTTTGTCGAAGACAACGTGCGACGCTTCCTTGAGGGACGGCCCCTCCTGGCCCCGGTCGACATCAGCCTGGGCTACTGACCGTGGCCCGATTAGCCGGGGTGATCCTGGCCGTCGTGTTCGCCGTCGCCTCGGTAGCGAAGTTTCGCGACCCGACCGGAACCCGGCGATCTCTGGCCCGAATGGGTCTGCCCGTCCCTCACCTGCTGGCCGTCGGAGTCCCCGTCGTGGAGGTACTCACCGCAATCCTGCTGATCGTCGACCCCCGGACCGGAGGGCCGTGTGCGGTGGCCCTCCTGGTCGCCTTCAGCACCCTGGTGGCTGGCCGCCTACTGGCTGGGGAACGAGAGGGATGTGGTTGCTTCGGCGCATGGTCGACCGGGAACCTGTCGTGGCGAACCCTGGCCCGCAACACGGTGCTGGTCGCCGTCGGGGTGGTGGCGACACTGGACTGAATCCGTAAAGGCCGATGCTGGTACCTTCCGGTCCCCACCCCGGCCCGGGGAACCGACATGACAAAGGCGGGAGGAGACACCAATGGACGGCCTCATGATGGATGTGCCGCTGTCGTTAAGCCACATCTTCAACCGCGCTGAACACCTCTTCCCGGATAAGGAGGTGGTAACGGCAACCCCTACCGGACGGGAGCGGACCTCTTACGGCCAATGGGCCGAACGCACCCGCCGCCTGGGCGGTGCCCTGGACAACCTTGGGATCACCTCGGACGGTCGGGTAGCCACCTTTTCCTGGAACACGGCCCGGCACCTCGAGTTGTACTTCGCCCCGCCGTGCACTGGCCGGGTGGCCCACACCCTCAACCTGCGTCTGTTCCCCGACCAGCTCACTTACATCGTCAACCACGCCGAAGACGAGGTGATCTTCCTGGATCAGAGCGTGGCCGGCCTGCTCTGGCCGCTCATGGACCAGTTCGAGACGGTCCGGCACGTCGTGCTAATGGACGACGGTGCCCCTCCGCCCGACCCGGCCGAGATCGGACCGGATGTCCATGACTACGAGGAGCTCATCGCCGACGCGTCGCCCGTGGACTGGATGCCGGTCGAGGAGAACCGGGCCGGGTCGATGATGTATACCTCGGGGACCACCGGGAACCCCAAGGGCGTCGTGTACTCGCACCGGTCGATGGTTCTCCACACCTTCGGGGTGATGATGGCCGACACGATCGGGGTCTGCGAACGGGACGTGGTACTGCCGGTGGTCCCGATGTTCCACGCCAACGCCTGGGGCCTGGCCCATGCCGGGGTGGCCACTGGGGCCACTCTGGTGATGCCCGGCGCCGACCTGTCACCGGTCGCCCTGGCCAAGCTCATAGAGGAAGAGCGGGTCACCGTAGCTGCCGGGGTGCCCACCATCTGGATGGGCGTACTACCCGAGTTAGCTGGCCGGGACGTCTCGGCACTGCGATCCATCCCCTGTGGAGGCTCAGCGGTCCCCCGGTCGCTCTCGGAGGGCTACCGGGAGCAGACCGGGATGCCAATCCTTCAGGCCTGGGGGATGACCGAAACCAGCCCGATAGCCGCGGTCTGCCACATCAAGTCAACCCTCGACCACCTCGACGACGAGGCCAAGGCCGACCTGCGGACCTCGGTGGGGCTCGTGGCCCCCGGGGTGGACTTCCGGGTAGTTGACCCAGAATCCGGCGAGGAACTTCTGTGGGACGGCGAGTCGCGTGGCGAACTGCAGGTCCAGGGTCCCTGGGTGGCCCGGACCTACTACAACGACGAGCGAGCCGCGGAATCATTCACCGACGACGGATGGCTGCGTACCGGGGATGTGGCCACCGTGAACTCCGAGGGCTACATAAGCCTGGTGGACCGCACCAAGGACCTCATCAAATCGGGCGGCGAGTGGGTGAGCTCGGTCGAACTGGAGAACGAGATCATGGCCCACCCCGACGTCATTGAAGCGGCGGTGATCGGCGTGGCGTCCACCAAGTGGGGCGAGCGACCGATGGCCTGCGTAGTGGCCGCCGAGGGGACGGCCGTAAGCGCAGAGGACATCCTGATCTGGCTGAAGGACCGGGTCCCGAAGTGGTGGATGCCCGACCAGGTGGAGTTCATCGACGAGGTTCCCAAGACCTCGGTCGGCAAGTTCTCCAAAAAGACCCTCCGGGACCGTTTCACCGACGTCGTCGTCGACTGAGCCCCGCTGGACGGTGCCCCTAAGGCATCGCCCTGCCGGAAGTCACCATCCGCAGGGGAGGTGTTTGACGCCGTTGATGAAACCGCTGGTCAGGCGGTCGGGTTGCCCGGTGGCGTGGATCGACGGCACTCGGCGGTGGAGTTCCCGCCACATCACGGTGATCTCCCGCCGGGCCAAATGGGCCCCGAGACAGAAGTGAGGCCCGGGGGCGCCGTAGCCAAGATGGTCGTTCGGCGCGCGACGAACGTCGAAAGTGTGCGGATCCTCGAAGGTGACCGGGTCCCGGTTGGCCGCCCAGTAGTAGAGGACCACCTTGTCACCCTCGTCGAAAGCCCGATCGCCAAGGGTCACACCATCACGGGTGGCGGTGCGGCGCATCGAGATCACCGGCGAGGCCCAGCGCACCACCTCTTCGACGGCCGAGGCGGCGACCCCCTCGAAGTCATCCCACCAGATCGCCCGCTGGTCGGGGTGCTCGGTGACCAGGTTCAGAGCCCAGGAAATGGCGTTCCGAGTTGTCTCGTTACCGGCCACCAGCAGGAGAATGAAGAAGGAAGAGATCTCCTCATGGGTGAGCTGCTCGCCGTCGACCTCGGCGTGGACCAGGGCCGACGTCAGATCCTCGGTGGGGGTCTCGACCCGTTCGGCAATCAGACCGGACATCAACTCGGTCAACTGGTACGCGGCCATGAACAACTGAGACCCGATGTCGACCCCTTCGACCACGTACTCCTCATCCTGACCGCCCAGGATGGTGTTCGACTGCTCGAACACCATCCCCCAGTGCTCTCGGGGTACACCCATCATCTCGCAGATGATCTGCAACGGGAGCCGGGCCGCCACCTCGGTCACAAAGTCGCAGGGACCGCTCTCGAGGAGGTCGTCGACGATCTCCCCGGCGATGCGCCGCACCGAATCCTCCAGGGTGGCCAGACGGCGGGGTGTGAACCCGGCCGACACGATGGAACGCAGCCGTCGATGCCGCGGGTCGTCCATAGAAATCATCGAACCGAAGTAGCGGGTCAACTCGGAGCTAGGAAGGTCAACCGCCGTTGTCCCGCCGTAACCGCTACAGAAGTCCTCGGGCCGCCGGCTCGCCTCGACCACGTCGGCGTGGCGAACTAGGGCATGGAACCCCCGCTGGGGGAACTGCTCGGTGACCTCGCTTGGGAGTTCGAAGTAGCGGTACGGGTCGTCGGTGCGCAGGAGCTCGAAGGCCCTAGCCCGGTCAGCTAGCGGCCGGTCCCAAAAGCCCGGATCGGCCAGGTCGATCTCGTCTAGGTCCACCGGCCAATCCTCGCACGGCATCCTCCGGCCCAGCGGATCGGCGTCGGCCACTCCATGGGTTCCGTCCTACCGGGTAAGCAGTGATTGTCGTCCGGACAGCCGCGTGCCATGATCCAGGAGAACGCCCAAACGGCCAACGAAGGAGAACCCGGTGGAGTTGTTCAACAGCTGGATGGGGGAAATGGGCGGTGGCCAGGCCCTGGGCCGCTACGCCCACTACCTGGGTGGGATCACCTGGATCGGATTGCTCTACTTCTTCAACTTCATCCAAGGGGCAGCCTTCGGCGAGATGAGCGACGGCGCCCGCGGTGAAGCGCTCCGGAAGATCACCTGGCGCACCCTGTGGTGGTTCCGGTGGGCCGCCGCTCTTACCTGGGTATCCGGGATCTGGATCCTCGTCCACCAGGAGTTGATCCACGACATGGACTACTGGAGGTCGGCGGGGGGTATGGGGATCGCCTTTGGGGCAATCCTGGGTACCACCATGGCCGCCAACGTGTGGATGGTGATCTGGCCCGCCCAACAGGTGGCCATCGGCTCCTCGGTCAAGGTCAGCGAGGATGGTGAGGCCGATCCTGCGGCCCCAGCAGCTGCCAAGCGGGCCGCCCGGGCCAGCCGGATCAACACCCTCTTCTCGATACCGCTGATTTTCTTCATGATGTGGCCCAGCCACTTCGCTGCGAATTTGGTTGGCGCGGGTGCTGAGGGCACCGCGGTCGATGGCGGCTCCCGGGTAGTGCTCTGGATCGTGTTCGCCGTGATCTGGCTAGCAATGGAACTCTCGGCCCTTGGTCGACTCGGTGGCTACGACAACCGGATCAACAAGATGGTGCTGGACAAGCACCAGGACACCATCAAGTGGGGGTTCGCGATCACGCTCGTGCTCTACCTGCTCTTCGAGATCCTGGCCTGATCGACAGACACCAAGGGTCAGGCGACGAGCAGCCTGGCCACCATCCCGCTCGAGCGGTGACCGGCTAGGTCGCAGTAGAGGATGTAGCGGCCCGGCGCGAGGGTGAGGGTCCCGGAGTCGACCTTGTCGTCGCCGACTTCAAGTCGCAACTCGGCCTCCAATCCCTCGACTACAAGGGTGTGGGCCAGGAAGCCATTGAGTACCAACTCGATGTCGATCTCGCCGGCCGAAGCCTCATACCGGTCAGCGTCGAAGTCCTGACGGTCGTAGGCCACGACACGCAGTAGACCATCCTCGGCGACGCTGACCGTCCCGCCGCTTTCCGATCCGCCACAAGATGCCAACACGAGGGCAAGTCCGGCAACCATCCGACCCCGCATCCCTCACTCCTCACTTTCGCCGCTGATGGTGTCGAGGGTACCGATGGGCGATCATGGCCGCGGTGTCGCAGGTGTCACTACTAGTGAATCCCCGGGCCGGGGGGGGCCGTGCGGGTCCCGTCTCGAAAGCCGTTGTCGCCTACCTCCGCGACCTGGGTGTCGAAACCGAAGTGCTCGCCCCGACCTCTCCCGAGGACGCTCTGGAGGCCGCCCGACAGGTGGGTGCCATGGGAGCCGGGCGACTCCTGGTGGTGGGTGGTGATGGGTTAATTCGCCTGGCCGCAAGCGCGCTGGCCGGTGGAACAACGGTGCTGGGCGTGGTGGCCGCCGGCACCGGAAATGACGCGGCACGGGCCCTGAGCCTCCTCGACGGATCCCTAGAGGAACAGGTCCAGCGGGCCCTGGCCGACCCCGTCCCGATCGACCTAGTCGTCGGTTCCGGCCAACCGGTAGTGACCAGCGCCGTATGCGGCTTCCCCACGACGGTCAACGAGCGGGCAAACCGGATGCGCTTCCCGAAAGGTGCGAGCCGGTACACCCTGGCCACCCTCCTCGAGATCCCACGGATGGCGTCGGCCCATTACCGGCTGGTCCTCGATGGCGAGGTACTCGAGATAAGGGCCGCCGCGATCGTCGTGGCCAACATGGCTTACTTCGGCGGTGGTATGCGGATCTGCCCGGAGGCCGACCCGATGGACGGCCTGCTCGACGTTTGCGTGATCGGCGATCTGGGCCGCCTCGACCTCCTGCGCTCCCTGCAGCAGGTCCGTACAGGCCGCCACGTCGACCACCCGAAGGTGGCCATGTACCGGGCCGGAGTCGTGGGCGTCGAGGGGGTGGGGACCATACGGGCCGACGGGGAGCCACTAGGCGACCTGCCCGTGGTGCTGCGGGCCGATCCCGGGGCGCTACTGGTTGCTGGAGCGACCACCGCCGCCCCGGGCCGGGGGTAGGGTCACGCCATGGATGGACACTCCATCGACATCACCTACTGCGTCCCCTGAGACTATTCAGCCCGCGCCGTGGGCGCGGCTCGCGACCTGCTCACCAACTACCAGCACGTCATCGAAGACCTCACCCTGACCACCGGCGGCGACAGCGTGTTCGACGTGACGGTCGACGGGAACCTGATCTACTCCAAGGCCCAGACCGGCCGCCACGCCGAACCCGGCGAGGTGCTGGACCTGTTCGCGGATCTCATGGGATCAGACGTACCCCGCTACGGCGAAGAATGAGCCTCGCTGCTTGGAGGACAGAACGAGCAGCTCTACTTGGAGGTCCGAGTAGCGCCGTCGTCTAGATTGACCACCTCGGCTCCACCGGGCCGAACCGACTCTGGAGGAATCCATGTCAGACGACGCAAGTGAGTGTCCTTTCTCCGGCGCGAACACCACGAAAGGGACCACGGCCACCGAAGAATGGTGGCCCGAACAGCTGGATCTGAGGATCCTGCACCAGCACGATCGCAAGTCGAACCCGATGGGCGAGGACTTCGACTATGCCAGAGCCTTCAACTCCCTCGACTATGAGGCGTTGAAAGCCGACATCGCCGCGGTGATGACGGACTCGCAGGACTGGTGGCCTGCTGACTTCGGCCACTACGG
>Ga0208881_1000944_pt1 | contig 10241 bp, 10 predicted proteins | sample Knorr_S23_td_AAI_FD_185610 | JGI IMG/M metagenome (GOLD analysis project Ga0208881, IMG submission 185610) | Marine microbial communities from Southern Atlantic Ocean transect - Knorr_S23_td_AAIW_ad_876m_LV_B (SPAdes) (version 2) | ecosystem: Environmental > Aquatic > Marine > Oceanic | place... | reverse complement strand
GGAGGTGTCTGAGTACCTGGTGGGCTCCCCCGCCTTCAAAGCGGGTGGGACGGGCGATCCCCGTCCGGCGGGTTCGATTCCCGTCCACCTCCGCCAGTCGAGGCACGGGCGCCGATCGGCGAACCGGTGCACTGCAGTCGGATCCTTTCCGGGCCGTGGGACCGGAGCAGGGCTACCGATCAGTTGGCCCGGGAGTCAGGTCGCGGGCCCGGAGACCTAGACGGCCAGCAGGTCACGGGCGCCCGTGTCACTGCTCGGATGGCGGAGCTTCGACATGGCACGGGCCTCTATCTGGCGGATGCGCTCACGGGTCAGGTTGAAGTGCTCCCCGACCTCCTCGAGGGTCCGGGGCTCACCGCGGTCCAATCCGAATCGCAACTTGAGGATCTCGCGCTCGCGGGTGTCCAGCGGGGCCAGAAGCCGGCTGATCTCCTCGGGGAGCAGGGAGGTGACCGCCTCCTCGAACGGCGACTCGGCGTGGTGGTCCGGGACCACATCACCGAGTTCGGCGTCGCCGTCCTCCCTCAGCGGTTCGCTCAGGGAGAGGGGCTCGGCTGCGAAGCGGAGTGCCTCTGTCACCTTCTCCTCCGGCATCTCCACCTCGGCGGAGAGTTCGGCGAGCGTGGCCGATCGACCCAATTTCAACTCCAGGCGGGAGCGGGCCTTCTGCAGGCGCGCCAACGTGTCGCCGGCGTGAACCGGTAGGCGGATGGTGCGGCCGGTGTTGGCGATGCCGCGGGTGATGGCCTGTCGGATCCACCAGGTCGCGTAGGTGGAGAACTTGAAGCCCTTGCGCCAGTCGAACTTCTCTACGGCGTGCATCAGGCCGAGGTTGCCCTCCTGGATGAGGTCCAGCAGCGGCAGGCCCGACGCCTGGTACTTCTTGGCTATAGATACCACCAAGCGGAGGTTCGACTGGACGAACGTGCGCTGGGCGTCGTCGCCCCGCTTGAGGTTCCGCTTCAGCTCACGTCGACGGGCCGGCGCGAGGGAGTCGTCCTTCTCGGCCAGCGCGGTGCGGGCCTCGACCCCGGCCTCGATCTGCTGGGCGAGTCGGACCTCGCCCTCCTTGGTCAGGAGCGGGTACTGCCCGATGTCGGTGAGATACAGCCTGACGAGGTCTTCCTCGTCCCGTTCGACCCGTTCCTTGGCCACGCTCGATCTCCTCCAGCCGGGGGAGCACCGGTCTCGCTGGTGCTCACCGAATCGTTCGCTCTATCCGATCATCCGACCGGATGAGCCGGCCCACCTCGACGGTGCTGCCCACTCTCCCGATCGGCGGTCACCCTATCCACAGCCCTCAGGACCACAACGTGGAAACGTGACCGTTGTCACGAATCATGGCGGAATGTCCTCCACGAGTCACCGATGTCCCGGTAGTCGACCGTGGGGCGCACCGGTCAACGGGGACGATCCTCGAGGTCGGCCAACACCAGCCGGATGGTCCGGAGCGCGGGTGCGTCACCGACCGGTGACAGGCGTTCGGACAAGACGCCCAGATACGCCACCAGGCGATCCAGCACCGGGGCCACCGCCGATCGCCGGTCCGACGGTGGAACGTCGAGGAGCGCAAGGATGTCGGTTAGCCGGCCGGCACCTGACGCCGCCGCCTGCTCACCCTCGAGGAGCACCGACTCGGGTGTCCGGTCCATCCACCAGCCGGCGTGCTCACCCAACCTGGCGGCCAGCGAAGCCATGGTCGCGGACGTGTCGGGATCGGCGCCATCGGTCGACCACCCGGCCAGCAGGCCGGACAGGGCCGTCGAGAACTCGGCCAACACGATGAACTCGCCTGCTCCTTCGGCGGTGGTCACGGGATTCGACTCCCGGCCATCTCCCATCTGGACGCCTCAACCCCGGTAGTGGTTGACGATGGGCATACGGCGATCCCGGCCGAACCCCTTGACGGTTACCTTCGGGCCCAGCGGGGTCTGTCGACGCTTGAACTCCGCGCCGTCCACCAGCCGTACGACCCGGTCTACGAGGTCGGGGTCGTGACCGTCGGCGATGAGCTCGGCCCTGGTCCGATCACCCTCAACGTAGGCCTCCAGCAGGGGATCCAGGATTTCGTAGGGCGGCAGGCTCTGATCGTCGCGCTGGTCAGGCCGGAGCTCGGCCGATGGCGGCTTCGAGAGGATCCCGTCGGGAATCACGGGGCGGCCGTCACAGCCCGGCTCACCGGCATTGCGCCAGCGACAGAGCTCGTACACCTGGGTCTTGTACACGTCCTTGATCACGGCATAGGCACCCGCGGTGTCGCCGTAGAGCGTGGTGTAGCCGACGGCCGATTCGCTCTTGTTCCCGGTGGTCAGTACCAGCCAGCCGTTGGCGTTGGAGCGGGCCATCAGCAGGACCCCGCGGATACGGGACTGCAGGTTCTCGTCGGTCAGCCCGGCCGGCTCACCGTCTGGCGTCACCGCCAGGGTTCCGGCGAACGCCATGTGGACGTCTTCGATGTGCAGGGTGGTCACGTCCAGCCTCTGCGCGGCGACCAGGGCCTCGGCATCGGATACCGAGTGGCCGCTCGAGTACCTGGACGGCATCAACACGGCGTGGACGTGCTCCGGACCGAGGGCGTCGGCGGCGATGGTGGCCACCAGCGCCGAGTCCACCCCACCCGAGAGGCCGAGGCAGACGTCGCTGAAGCCGCTCTTGCGGACGTAGTCACGCGTCGCGGTCACCAGGGCCTCGTAGAGCTCTGCCACCTCGTCCAGCGGCAGCAAGGGCGGCGCCATGAGGTGGTCGTCGCGTTCCACTGGCCCAGACACCTCCACCACCGGAAGGTTGTCGTCGCCCGCCTCCACCGTCGGAACGTCCACGTCGAGGATGACCACGGCCTCCCGGAACCGTGGAGCTCGACCGACAACCATCCCTGACGGGTCGGCCACCATCGACCCGCCGTCGAATACCAGTTGGTCCTGTCCACCGACGAGGTTCAGGTATGCCACCGGGCGACCCGACGAGGTCGCCGTGGCCGTCACCACCGACTCCCGGGCCGCCTGCTTCCCCCGGTGGAACGGCGAGCCGTTCACCGTCACGAGCAGCTCGGCACCACCGTCGACCAGGCGCTCGATCGGCCCTCCGGCGACCCAGAGGTCCTCACAGATGGCGACCCCCACCCGCACGCCGCCCACCCGGAACAACCGGAGGGGGCCCGAACCGGGTTCGTAGTCCCGGCCTTCGTCGAACACGTCGTAGGTGGGCAGGCACTCCTTGTGGTATGTGCCAACGATCCGACCTCGGTGGCAGACGGCCACCGCATTGTGGACCAGCCCGTCGGGCCCGGGATCGGCGAATCCGACCACCAGCGCGCAACGACCGCTCGCAGCGGCGATTTCGGCGACCGCTGCCCGGCTGTCGGCCACGAAGCCGGGCTTGTGGACCAGGTCTTCGAGCGGATAGCCGGTCACCGTCATCTCCGGGAACAGCGCAAGGTCGCAGTCGTCGACCTCGTCGAGCCGACGCCTGACTCGTTCCACGTTGCCCGCCAGGTCACCCACGACGGTGCCGATCTGCACCAGCGCCAGTCGGATCCGGTTCATGGGCTCAGCGTACCGACGGGCCTGAAGTCGGCCCGTGCCGGAGGCCGGTCGGGCTGCCCTCAGTCGGCTTGCACCGACTATGGGCTGAGGGTGGAGGCGGGTGGTCTTGGAGACCAACAAAGTGAACGACCAAAGCAGCCATCCGGGGGCAACCTGCCAGGTCCGTATGTACCGCTAGCCGGCGAGGGCCTCACAGCAGGTGTTCGTGATCAGACGGGTGACCACGTACGGGTCCATATTGGCGTTCGGGCGACGATCCTCGATGTAGCCCTTCTGGTCCAGGTGGACCTGCCACGGTATGCGGACCGAGGCACCGCGGTCCGACACGCCGTAGTTGTACTGGTCGAAGCGCTGTGTCTCATGGGCTCCGGTCAGGCGCTCCTCGGTCCCGAGCCCGTAGCCGGCGATGTGCTCGGCGATCTTGCCCTTGGCGCCCAGCGCCTCACAGGCGGCGATGATGGGGTCGTAGCCTTCGCGCATGGCCCTGGTCGAGAAGTTGGTGTGTGCACCGGCCCCGTTCCAGTCGCCCTTGATGGGCTTGGCTGCCACCGAGGCGTCGACGCCGAAGTCCTCGGCCACCCGGTACAGCAGGTAGCGGGCCATCCAGACCTGGTCGGCTGCAGCCACGGTGTCCACCGGACCGATCTGGAACTCCCACTGGCCGAGCATCACCTCGGCGTTGGTGCCGGAGATGGCAAGGCCGGCGTCCATGCAGGCCTTGGTATGGGCCTCAACGATGTCGCGGCCGGCAATCTCGATGGAACCCACGCCGCAGTAGTACGGACCCTGCGGGGCCGGGTAGCCCTCTACAGGCCAGCCCAGCGGGCGCCCCTCCTTGAAGAAGGTGTACTCCTGCTCGATGCCGAAGATCGGCTCCTGGTCGGCGAACTTCTCGAACACCTCCACGCATGCCGCCCGGGTGTTGGTCGGGTGCGGGGTCATCTCCCCATCGGGGAGGCACACGTCGCACAGCACCAGGATGTCGTCGCCGCCGCGCAGCGGATCGGGGCACGAGAACACAGGCCGCAGCACGCAGTCGGAGTTGTCACCCGGGGCCTGGTTGGTGCTCGAGCCGTCGAAGCCCCAGATGGGGAGGTGCTCGGCGTCGTCGATGATCTTGGTCTTGGACCGGACGTACGGAAGCGGTTCCGTGCCGTCGATCCAGATGTACTCAGCCCTGATGGCCATCGTGGTCTCTCCCGGTCGGCCGGTCAGGCCGGCGTTCGTCTCTTCAGCGGTCACCGGCTATGCCGCCGGTCACCGACAAACCTACGTCGGAAGCCGTTTCATGAACGTTTTCTGACTGTGAACGCAATGTGAACGAAGGCTCCAACTCTGGTGATCCGGTCCCACTCCCCACATGCTGGGACCATGGTCACGACAGCAGAGGATCGACGACGGGACCAGCGGGACTACGTTCTGCGGACCGTCGAGGAAAGGGGCGTCCGACTCATCCGCCTCTGGTTCACCGACGTGCTGGGTCGGCACAAGTCGGTGGCGATCTCACCGGCCGAGTTGGAGGTCGTCCTCGACGAGGGACTCCAGTTCGACGGTTCTGCCATCGACGGGTTCAGCAGGATCCAGGAGAGCGACGTCCTGGCCAGGCCCGACGCCGCCACATTCGAGCTGCTTCCATGGGCCGATCCCGAGGAACCGTCGGGCACCATATTCTGCGACATCACCGACCTGGACGGCACGCCCTTCAAGGGAGACCCCCGGCAGGTGCTGCGCCGCAACGTGGACCGGGCCCGGGCTGCCGGATTCGAGATGTTCTGTGCCCCCGAAGTCGAGTTCTTCTACTTCGCCGACGCCAGTACCTCGTCGGCTCCGGTGCCACTCGACCAGGCGTCATACTTCGACCTCACCACCGCCGACGTGGCATCGGACCTCCGCAAGCAGACCCTCCACATGCTCGAAGCACTTTCGATCCCGGTCGAGTACTCGTTCCACGAGGACAGCCCCAGCCAGCACGAGATCGACCTGCAGTACACCGACGCACTGTCCATGGCCGACTCGATCATGACCCTTCGGCTGGCAGTGAAGAAGATCGCCATGGACCGCGGCGTGTACGCCACGTTCATGCCCAAGCCCCTCAACGGCGTCCAGGGCTCGGGGATGCACACCCACCTCTCACTCTTCCGCGACGGGGTGAACGCCTTCCACGACCCCGACGCGGAGAACGGCCTGTCGGACACCGCCAGGGCGTTCATAGCCGGCCTGCTGAAACACGCCCGGGAGATCACCGCCATCACCAACCAGCTCGTCAACTCGTACAAGCGCATCAACGAGGGATACGAGGCGCCGCGCTACGTGTCGTGGGCCCGCAACAACCGATCGGCGCTGGTCCGGGTCCCGATACCCAAGCCCGGCAAGGTCGACTCCACCAGGGTCGAGTACCGGGCCGTCGACCCGGCGTGCAATCCGTACCTGGCCTTCTCGGTACTTCTGGCCGCCGGCCTGCGCGGCGTGGAGGATGGTCTGGAGCTTCCCCCGGAGGCACGGGTCAACCTGTACGACCTGAGCCGGGGCGAGCAGCGGGACCTGGGCGTGGCCGGGCTCCCGGCGAACCTCAGCGAGGCCCTGGACGAGATGGAGGAGTCGACGCTGGTGCGGGACGCCCTCGGCGACCACATCTTCGAGTGGTTCCTCCGAAACAAGCGGGCGGAATGGAGCGAGTACCAGCGGCAGGTAACGCCGTTCGAGCTCGAGACCTACCTGCCCAACTGGTAGGCGGCCGGTGCCCGCTTGCCGGGACCACCCTGCTGACAGGGACATGTTCGGACCCGACCGGGCAGACTGGAGGGGCGGAGACCCCGCCCACACCATGGACACCCTCCTCGTCTACCCAGACCCACCGCCACCGGAACTGGCCCAGTGCCTCGATCTGGACGGCTGGGCGTGGAAGTCCGTCGCCGACCCGGATGCCGCAATGTCCGACGAACCCAACGAGGGCTGGGCCGGCGCCATCGTGGTTGCCGACACCGACCCGGAGGGAGCGTTCGCCCTGTGCCGTCGGCTCCGGAAGGTGGAGACGCCGCTGGCGCCACTCCTGCTGCTGGTCGGAGGCGGCCAGCTGCCCGACCTGGAGCTGCGTGACGACCTGTTCGACGACTTCTGCCTGACGCCGGTCAGGCCCGCCGAACTCCAGGCACGGATCGAGCACCTCTTCTACCGAACCGGACGGGGTACCCGTCCGGAGCTGGTCGAGTACGGACCGCTGGCCCTGAACCTGGAGACATACCAGGCGGCCGTCGACGGCGAACCGCTCGACCTGACCTACATGGAGTACGAGCTCCTGAAGTTCCTGGCAGCCCATCCCGGCAAGGTGTTCACGCGCGAGACCCTGCTCAGTCGGGTCTGGGGCTACGACTACTACGGCGGTGCCCGGACGGTCGACGTCCACATCCGGCGGCTACGGGCCAAGTTGGGCGAGGAGCACGCCGGCCTCATCCACACCGTGCGATCGGTTGGCTACCGGTTCGGCCAGTCCCGCTGGGGCGTCCAAGCGCCGTAGGCCGCCGGGTCGTCGAGGTGACCCGCAGATACGGCAGGGTCAGTCGCCGACAGGGCCGGCATAGGGGTTGGCCTCGCTCACCTTGAGCAGTTCCGACCCCTCGTGGCTGACGTCCACGTCGGACTTCAACAACCTGCCCAGCAACGACGCGGCTAGCGCGCCGCTGATGAGTATGCCGACCGGCATCACGATGACCAGCAGGATGACCATCAGGACCGCACCGAGCATGGGCGCAGTCTGTCATCTGGACCAGGGCCGGTGCACTCCCGCTGCAGCCGCCGGATCAGCCGGCAGGTCAGCCGACGTGGACGATGGCCTCCACCTCGAAGAGCGCCCCGAGGGGCAGCGCGGCCACGGCCACACACGAACGGGCCGGACGGTGATCGCCGAACGCCTCGCAGTAGACCTCGTTCACGGCCACGAAGTCGGCCATGTCGGTCAGGAATACCGTGGTCTTGACAACCTGGTCCAGCGTCGCCGCGTTTGCCTCCACCTGGGCCCGCAGGTTGGCCAGCGCCTGGGCCGCCTGGGCTTCGATACCGCCGTCGGCGAGCGTGCCACTCACGGGACCGACGCCGCCGTCGACGATGCCGACCTGGCCGCTGACGAACAGCAGATCGCCGGCTCGGACGACCGGGGTGTAGGGACCGACGGTCTTGCTCATGGGAGGGCTCCGTTCCTCAGCAACGGCGCCGAGCCTGCCACAACCCGGCCGGAACGGCTATCCGGTGGGCAGCTCGTGGGGGCGTCCCCGATGGCACCACGTGGCGGCGGCGACCGCGGCGAAGACCGCATCCGAGCCGTTGACCGGCTCGCCGTCATCGTCCTCGATGACGACCGAGATCGTCGGGGTGTCGGTGGCCCGCACTACCCCGAACGACCGAACCGTCAGGTCGTGGACGGTGCCGTCACCGTCCACCGACAGGGCCTCCGACGTGATCCAGCTCCAGGCCATGTGTGCCGCGCCTACGCAGTAGGAACGCAGCACGGTTGCATCCAGCGGATCGCCACACCTGACGGTGACGGAGATCCCGTCGTCGCCCACCGCTGCGGTGGCAGATGCGCCGTCGGGCGATACCACCGGACCATCCATCGCCCCAGCGCCGGTCAGCAGCACCACGGCTTCGGCCCACCCGGCGGCCCGGATCGACGACGAGGTCGGAGGGCCCGCCACGTCGACCTCCTCTACGACCAGACCGGGGGCCACGGCGGCCACCGCCTCAACGATGCCCGGAGTGCGTACCACCCGTAGGACGCCCGTCCCGTCGGCCCGTGCACCGCCGGACACCGGTGGACGCTTGGCCCCCATCCGGACCGTGTCCTCCCTGGAGAGGACCACCAAAACCGGACGTCCGTGCTCGTCGGCCAGCTCCCGGGCAGCGGCGGGCGCCACCGACTCGAGCTTGGCACCGAAGGCCCCGCCGTTGGCCAGCGGGCTGCACGGTCGTCCGCCCGGCTCACACCAGGCGGCATCGGTCTCCAGGTAGGCCGGTTCGACCCACGGTGTACGCAGCACGGCCTCCCAGTCTCCATCCGGGGCCTCCAGCGGCGGGACGGCGCCCGCGGTGGTCCGGCGGCCCTGAACCCTGCCGGCGGACAGCCTCGCCTCTGCCGGCGTGGCTCCAACCACCCACCCGCCGTCGCCGTCGGGAACAGCAACGAGCGAACCTTCGGGTGCCGTGTCGGCGGCGAACCCGCCGCGACCGAGCACCACCTCGGGGCCGACGACCTGGGGGGTGCGGCCCTCCAGCGCAGCCCGCCGACCGGACGCTCCGTTCCCGGCGGTTCCTGTAGGTGCAGTCCCGTAGGCGTCCCATGCCTCGAGAACGGTCTGCCACCCGGTGCACCTGCAGAGGTGGGCGTGAAGCGACCGTGCGGCCCGGTCCCGGTCGGGTGGGGACCCCTCGGGGGCCGATGCCCGCAGACCGGCGAAGCGCACCACGATTCCCGGGGTGCAGAACCCGCATTGGCTCCCACCGGTGGTGCAGAAGGCGTCGGCCCATGCGGTCAGCTCTGCCGGATCCAGGCCCTCCAGGGTGGTCACCGTCCGACCGGCCATCCGACGGGCCGGCGTCACACACGAGACCCGGGGCTGCCCGTCGACCAGCACCGTGCAGCACCCGCACTGGCCCTGGGGGCTGCAGCCGTCCTTCACCGACCGGTTGCCGAGTCGATCGCGGAGTAGGTCCAGAAGGGTGCCGCCGTCGTCGGGCACCGTGACCTGGACACCGTCGACCACCAGGCTGAGCACGTCGGGCCCATCGGTGGATGTCATGGTATGAGTGTGCCCGCTGGTCGCCGTCGGGCCGACCGCCGGAACCGGTGCAGCGGGGAAAACCACGAAGGCCGGCGCCTCGGCGCCGGCTCCGCGTACCTACCCCTACGGGGCCGCTGAGGTCAGCTGAACGACTGGCCGCAACCGCAGGTGCGCTGGGCGTTCGGGTTGTTGATCGAGAACCCGGCCTCGTTCAGGCCGTCCTTGTAGTCCAGCGTGGCGCCCTCCAGGAGCTGTGCGCTGGACTGGTCGAGCACCACGCGGACGTCGCCGAAGTCCTGCTCGAGGTCGTCGTCGGTCCTCTCGGTGTCGAAGTACATCTCGTAACTGAAGCCGGAGCAGCCACCCGGACGGACCGCGACCCGCAGTGCCAGGCCCTCCTCGGACTCGCTGGCGATCAACGCTCCCACCTTGACGGTGGCCTCGTCGGTCAGTGTGATCATCAGATCCTCCAAAGGACTCCGGTGCTCGTGCCTGCTGACACCAAGCATAACCGTGAACTCCTCTGGAACCCAGACCCGGCCGTCGTACGATGGACCTATGGTCGATCCCGTGCTACCCACGGTCGAAGATGTGTTTGGGCTGCTCCGCGGGGTGATCGACCCCGAACTGGGCACGGACATCGTTGACCTCGGCATGGCCCGGGCCGTACGCGTCGACGCTGACGGCACAGTCGACGTCACCATCGCCCTGACCACCTCCGGATGCCCCCTCCGGGCCCAGATCCAACGGGACGTCCGTAGCCGGGTCGGCGGCCTCCCCGGCGTGACTGCGGTCCACCTCACCTGGGACGAGCTGACCCAGGAGGAGAAGGCCGCCGCCATGGCCAAGGCCAGGTTCAACGTCAGCCGGAACGCACCCGAGACCGAGATCCCGACGAACACCCGGGTGCTCATGGTGGCGTCGGGCA
>Ga0208881_1000935_pt1 | contig 10277 bp, 7 predicted proteins | sample Knorr_S23_td_AAI_FD_185610 | JGI IMG/M metagenome (GOLD analysis project Ga0208881, IMG submission 185610) | Marine microbial communities from Southern Atlantic Ocean transect - Knorr_S23_td_AAIW_ad_876m_LV_B (SPAdes) (version 2) | ecosystem: Environmental > Aquatic > Marine > Oceanic | place... | reverse complement strand
TAATACGTTTGCCTTATCTACTAAGGTTACCTTATTTTTTCTTTTTTGAGCAGCTTTAAATGCCAGATGGCTGATGCGTTCGATCTCCGGTTTAGAATATTCGCACAGGTCTGATGCAACCGTACCATCTTTACTAATTTTTTTCTCACCAAAATAGATCCCGCCGGTCAATTCTCTGTAAATAGTAATGTCGGTTCCTTCGATGATCTCTCTTTTTAAAGGAGATTTCTCGATCAGCGTGTCATAGGCTTTTAAGGGACGTATGTTGGCATACAATCCCAGCTCTTTTCTAAGCTTTAACAAGCCTTGTTCGGGACGAACGGGAGCGCTTGGGTCATTGTCATACTTAGGAGCACCGATAGATCCAAAGAGTACTGTATCCGTATTTGAACAGAGTTCCAAAGTTTTTTCGGGCAAGGGATCTCCTGTTTCGTCGATGGCGATGGCTCCAACAAGCCCTTCTTTGAATACAAATGTATGGTCAAAAGTATGAGCAATAGCTTTTAAGGCTTTGATGGCTTGGGAGGTTACTTCCGGTCCGATACCATCTCCTGATAATACGGCGATATCTAGTTTCATAGAATGTAATTTAGTCTGTGTTTTGAGTTTTCACTCAAAATGTTTTGTTGTTGTTTTAACTTATGCCCTGGATCCTTCAAAGGCTTCAATATCATCTTTGTTACTCACCAGGAAATCAATGTCATCATACCCATTAATAAGACATGTTTTTTTGTAGTCACTGATATCGAAATCTTCCGATGAATCGGCCGACAAGATCGTTATTTTTTGGTTTCCCAGATCTACTTCGATCAGCGTAGTTGGATCTTTTTTTATTTCTGCAAAAAGCTCTTCAAGGAATGCAGGAGACACCTGAATAGGTAAAACCCCGTTGTTTAAAGCATTTCCTTTAAAAATATCCGCAAAAAAACTTGATACAACGACCTTAATCCCATAACCTTGAACTGCCCAGGCAGCGTGTTCTCTACTAGAACCACATCCAAAATTATCTCCGGCAACTAATATGCTGCCTGAATATGTTTTATCATTCAACGGAAATTCTGTGTTGATACTTCCGTCTTTATTAAATCGCCAATCCCGGAATAAATTTTCGCCAAAGCCCTCTTTGTCTGTTGCTTTGAGAAAACGAGCAGGGATGATCTGATCCGTATCGATATTCTCTATGGCCAATGGAATGGCTGATGATGTCAATTTTGTGAACTTATCCATATCAAACCGCTTGTTTAGTAATGTCAATAATTTTCCCGTTGATTGCAGTAGCTGCTGCAACAAGAGGACTGGCAAGAATGGTTCGAGCTCCTTGCCCTTGTCTTCCTTCAAAGTTCCTGTTGGAGGTAGAAACACAATATTCACCCTCCGGAATTTTGTCGTCATTCATGGCCAGACAAGCAGAGCATCCCGGTTGTCTTAATTGGAAGCCTGCCTGTTCAAAGATGTCTTTTAATCCTTCCTCTTCGATCTGTTTGGCTACCTGTTGCGATCCGGGAACTAACCAGGCCGTAACATGATCGGCTTTGGTTTTTCCTTTGATGTAATTTGCCGCAGCTCTAAAGTCTTCAATTCTACCATTGGTACAACTACCAATAAATACATAATTGATCTTTTGATCAACTAAGGATTGACCTTTTTTAAAGTCCATGTAAGCCAGTGACTTCTCGAAGGATGCATTGTCTTCTGCAGGAATGTTTTCGTGAATTTTGATCCCCATACCCGGGTTTGTACCGAAGGTGATCATCGGTTCGATGTCTTCAGCCTTAAAATGATATTCCTGATCAAAAACAGCCCCTTCGTCGGTAGGCAATGTTTTCCAATACGCTACTTTTTTGTCAAATTCTTCTCCCTGTGGAGCAAACTCACGTCCTTTTATGTAGTCAAAGGTTGTCTCATCCGGAGCGATCATTCCTCCACGAGCACCCATTTCGATGCTCATATTACAAACGGTCATTCGACCTTCCATGGACATTTCTTCGAATACTGTACCTGCATATTCACAGAAATAACCCGTACCGGAGTTCGTCCCTAATTTAGCAATGATGTACAAGATCACATCTTTTGGAAGCACACCCGGCTTAAGTGTTCCGTTAACCGTTATTCTGAGACTTTTTGGTTTTTCAAGCAACAGACACTGACTGGCAAATACCTGAGCTACCTGACTGGTTCCAATTCCAAAAGCAATAGATCCAAAAGCACCGTGTGTAGAGGTGTGACTGTCTCCACATACCATAGTCATGCCAGGTTGTGTGATCCCCAATTCAGGAGCCATTACATGGGCAATACCATTGTATTTATGCCCCAGATCATACAGGGTGATGTTGTTTTTAGCACAATTCTTATTGAGTTGTTCCAGTTGCTTTCTGGACATCTCATCCTTTACGGGAAGATGTTGGTCTGTGGTAGGCGTATTGTGATCTGCCGTAGCAACGATCTGCTCCGGTCGAAAAACAGGAATACCACGTTGCTCAAGCTCATTAAAGGCTTGTGGACTTGTTACTTCATGGATCAAATGTTTGTCAATGTAAAGAATTTGAAGCTTGTTCTTCATTTCTTTGACAACATGTGCATCCCAAACTTTATCAAATAAGGTTTTCTTCACAACTTTTTTTTAAGTATTTATCAGAACAATAATCGAAAAAGATTAAATGTTCCTTGTTATTTGTTGTTAGCTCAATGCTTAGGCAACGTTACCTGAATTTTTTACGATCTGGTGAATGTCTTCATCAACAATCTCTTTCTTTTCATCTGCAAAGGAAAGAAAGATCTTGTAAGCCTTATCCAATTCTATTTTGGTTAGGTTGTAACCTATTTTATTGGCTCTGTAGGCTAGGGCAGCTCTACCACTACGTGCAGTTAGTATGATGGCTGATTCTGAGGCTCCAACTTCATCCGGATCAATGATTTCATAGGTCTCCCGGTGTTTAATAACCCCATCCTGGTGAATTCCCGAGCTATGTGCAAATGCATTTACGCCTACGATGGCTTTATTGGGTTGCACAACGATCCCCATACTTTCGGATACCATTCGGCTCGTGTCAAACAATAATTTCGGGTTAATATTCGTGTGAAGACCTAATGAGTCATGTTGTCTCATGATCATGACGACTTCCTCTAATGCCGTATTTCCGGCGCGTTCTCCGATACCGTTTATCGTACATTCTATTTGTCTGGCACCATTAAGAACCCCTGCCATGGAATTCGCTGTTGCTAAACCGAGGTCATTATGACAGTGGCAGGAAATGATCACATTATCAATTCCTTTTACGTTTTCTTTTAGGTATTTTATTTTTGCACCATATTCTTCCGGAAGACAATATCCGGTGGTATCAGGCATGTTTAACACTGTAGCACCGGCTTTTATCACCGCTTCGCAAACTCGTGCTAAATACTCGTTGTCAGTACGTCCGGCATCTTCTGCATAAAACTCTACATCTTCTACAAATGACTTGGCGTATTTAACGGCAGCAACACCTCGTTCAATAATTTTCTCTTTGGTAGAGTTGAACTTGTGTTTTATGTGAAGGTCTGAAGTTCCTATTCCCGTATGTATTCTCGGGTGTTTCGCATATTTCAGTGCTTCAGCTGCTATTTTTATGTCATTCTCAACCGATCTTGAGAGTGCACAAACAGTTGCATTTTTAACTATTTTAGCAATCTCACTTACCGAGGTGAAATCGCCCGGGCTGGAAATAGGGAAACCTGCTTCCATAACATCGACTCCAAGCTCGTCAAGACGCTTTGCAATGACTAGTTTTTGCTCTGTGTTTAATTTGCAACCAGGGACCTGTTCTCCGTCTCTTAGGGTTGTGTCGAAAATTTGTACATTGTTACCGCTCATAGGGGGATAAAATAAATTATCAGTTCCGATATTTGTTTCAGATAAAACAACCCGAAAAAATATCTTTCTTGTATGTTTTCTAAATCTATTACGAATTTATAATTTGGTGATTTAAAAGTGCAGCGTTTTATCCAATCAATTACAATGTTTAAACGATTGAATAAGACCCTCTACAGTTGGTGGTTAACCTTTTACAGAATAAACTCTTACGATGACTAGTAATCAAAAAGATCCTCTATTTGTTTTGGTAAAGTCTCTTTCCAAGTCCGAAAAACGACAATTTAAAGTCTATGTCGGACGGGTAGGAGTGAATTCTGATTCCAAATTTATTGCCTTGTTTGATCATTTAAACAAGAGTGAAACCTTCGATGAAGATCTAATTATTAAAAAGGGAATTGTAACGAAAGTGCAAATCTCCAATTTAAAAGCACATTTGTACAAGCAAATCCTGATAAGTTTACGACTCAATCCTGTTCATCAAAATGTAAGAACTCAGGTTAGAGAACAACAAGATTTTGCCACCATTCTGTACCACAAAGGTCTGTACAAACAGAGCCTGAAAATACTTGATAAAGCCAAAACACTAGCCATTGAGAATAATGAGAGCAATAGTGCCTATGAAATTATCGAATTTGAGAAGGTCATTGAATCTCAATACATTACCAGAAGTATCAGTACACGTTCGGAAGAGTTGACCTCACAAGCAAAGGAACTGAGCGTAAAAAACACTTTAGCCAGTAAGCTGTCTAATCTATCGCTTCAGTTGTATGGACAGATGTTAAAGACAGGCTATGTTAAAAATGAAAAGGAACACAAGGAGGTAACTTCCTATTTCGAGAGTAATCTACCCGACTATGATTGGGATATGATGGGTTTTAGAGAAAAACTATGGTTGTACAAAACTTATCTGTGGTATGCTTTTACGATTCAGGATTTCTTGTCTTGCTACAAATATTCTAATAAATGGGTCGATCTGTTTCATGCACACCCAAATATGATTACTCTTAATCCGGTATTTTATTTGAGAGGCAATCATTATCTGCTGGAATCATTATTCCTCATCAGAAATAAAACCAAGTTAAAGCTGACGCTTCAGGAATTTGAGGAGACCATAGCATCAGAAAAGTTCCCAAATAATGATAATGTTGAGGTGCTTTCATTTTTGTATCTCTACAATAACAAACTCAATTTACACTTCCTGGAGGGAACTTTTGATGAAGGGGAGTATTTGGTACACGAAATTATCGAAGGCATTGAAAAGTATCAAAACAGACTGGATAATCACCATGTTATGGTTCTTTATTACAAAATTTCCTGTTTGTATTTTGGTTCTGCAGATTACAAAAATTGTATTAAATACCTGAGTGAGATCATTGACAATAAGAACCTTCAAGTGAGAGAAGATTTGATGTGTTTCTCTCGCGTTCTGAGTTTGATTGCTCATTATGAAGCCGGTATGGATTACGATTTAGATCGTCAGATTAAAGAAACGTACAAGTTTTTAATCAAGATGGATGATCTGTATGAGGTACAAAAAGAGCTGATTAAGTTTGTTAGAAAGCTGGGAGATATTTTCCCTCATCAGGTGAAAGATGAGCTTAAAAAGCTTTACAAAACATTAAAACGCTACGAAGATCACCCTTATGAGAAGCGTGCTTTTTTGTATTTAGACATTCTTTCCTGGTTGGAAAGCCATATCGAAGGAAGACCAATAGCACAGATCATTAAAGAAAAAGGGTGAAACAAAAAGTTGTAAGTACTTAAAAGTGCCTAAAGTGATAAGTTTATGCTTAGCCTTCTGTAAGCTAGGCAGCCTCAGGAACCGACAACAACTAACAACCAATTTACTTCACTTTTAAATGGATGGTTTTCTTAGCATCCAGAAAGCCTTCAAAGACATCACCTGTTTCAATTTTACCGACACCTACGGGTGTTCCAGTGTAAATTAGGTCTCCTTTTTTTAAGGTCATGAATTTGGATACATATTCAATAATAGTATCCACATCGAATAGCATTTGTGATGGACTCCCTTCCTGGACCTTTTCTCCATTTTTGAGCAAATAGAAATCCAGACTTTTTAAATCTTCTTTTTGATGCCATTTACCAATAGGAGCAGCGCTGTCAAATCCCTTAGCAATTTCCCAGGGCAAACCTTTTTTAATGCATTCCTGCAGTAGATCTCTTGCCGTTAAATCGAGCCCCAGGCTGATTTCATCGTAATAGTTGGGTGCAAACTTTTGCGAAATTGATTTGCCCACTTTTTTAATTTTAACAACAAGTTCCAGTTCGTAGTGTATGTTGTTGCTGTACGGCGGCAAATGGAACACATCTGTTCTCAGTAAAGCGGTATCCGGCTTTACAAAGAAGATCGGTTTCTCAGGCACAGGGTTGTTCAACTCCTTCGCATGATCTGTGTAATTACGTCCGATACAAATAATCTTCATTACAGATTGAAATTTCGAAGCTTTATCGCTGTTAAAACTTTTTTGGTGTATTGAGGGAAGTCCGCATTTTGCATCCATGCGTAATAGCCTGGTTCTTTTGCTAAAACTTCGCTTACTTGTTTTCCTTTGTGTTTTCCAAAATTAAAGACCTCATCGCCTTGGTCATTAAATTTGATCATTCCTGCAAGGTCAGCATTTGGCTGACTAGGTTTTGTAAATTCTGCCATAGATTCAGAATCTGCATCTAATTCGTCGTATCGTTCTACCTGAGCTTTTAAGATCTCGTAGGTAGCTCTTGTGTCTGCTTCGGCACCATGAGCGCCTACAAGCTCTTTATTGCAATAAAAACGATAGGCAGCAGTTAAGGTTCTGGGTTCCATTTTGAAAAATACAGATTGTACGTCTATGGATCGTCTGTTTTTCATTTCAAAATTGATGTCAGCTCTTAGAAATTCTTCGGCTAAGAGTGGCAGGTCAAATCGGTTGGAATTGTAGCCCGACAGATCCGCATCCTTAATAAAGTTGTGAACTTCGTTTGCAACTTTTGGGAAGACAGGGCAATCTTTTACCATCTCATCGGTAATGCCATGAACATCCGAAGATTGTTTTGGAATTGGCATTCCCGGATTTACCCTCCAGGTTTTACATTCTTCGGTTCCATCTTTTTGAACCTTTAGAACACAGATTTCTACGATCTTATCTTTTCCGACTTGTATTCCTGTCGTTTCCAGATCGAAAAAGGCCAGGGGTCTGCTGAGTTGTAAATTCATAGATTTTAATGTAAAAAGTAAAGCACCAATCTCAATTGATGCTTTGTAGTTATTTAAATATTCGTGTTAGGGTCAAATGCTTCCAGGTAATCCGAAAATCTTTTTAAGAACATCCCACCCAAAGAACCGTCTACAACTCTGTGGTCGTAGGATAGTGAGCAGAACATTTTATGTCGAATGGCAATAACATCTCCGATCTCAGTTTCCATAACGGCAGGCTTCTTAACAATAGCTCCAACGGCCATAATGGCAACCTGTGGTTGGTTGATAATTGGAGTTCCCATTACATTTCCAAATCCACCTACATTGGTTAGTGTGAAGGTGCCTCCTGAAATTTCATCGGGCTTTAATTCGTTAGCGCGAGCTCTTTTAGCTAGGTCGTTAACGATTTTTGTAAGACCGATCATATTTTTTTGATCGGCATCTTTAATTACAGGAACAATAAGGTTGCCTGTAGGAAGCGCCGCAGCCATACCCACATTAATGTGTTTTCTTTTAATGATGTTTGTGCCGTCAACAGCTACATTGATCATCGGATAGTCTTTGATCGCTTTTACAACCGCATCAATGAAGATGGGAGTGAAGGTGATTTTTTCTCCTTCGCGTTTGAAGAACTCATCTTTAACTTTATTTCTCCAGTTTACAATGTTTGTTACATCCGCTTCTACAAAAGAAGTGACGTGTGGAGAAACGTGCTTAGACATTACCATATGATCGGCAATCATCTTGCGCATACGGTCCATTTCAATGATCTCATCACCTTCCATGGCAGGAACGGCAGAAGCTGTAATTTGAACCGGAGACCCTGTACTTATTTTAGGTACCGGAACGGAAGTTCTTTTTGACAGGTATGTTAAAATATCTTTTTTAGTAACCCTTCCTTCTTTTCCCGTACCGGGAACGGTTTCCAGTTCAGACATGCTGATGCCTTCTTCCTGAGCGATAGAACGAACCAAAGGAGAAAAGAATTTAGTTGAATTTGAAGTTTTAGGAAGTGAAGTGGTTTCCATAGCTTTTTCAACAATTTCTTCAGCTATTGTAACTTCTTTAGGGACTTCAATATTTGTTTCAGGGGCAGGGGTAGGAGTGTCAGCAGAAGAAGCATCAGTTTCGATAATCGCAACGGCTTGTCCTACTTGAACGACATCATCTTCACCGAATAGTTGCTTTACAAGTACACCATCAATTGAAGAAGGAATTTCAGAATCTACTTTATCCGTGGCAATTTCTAAAACAGATTCATCCATTTCAATATTCTCACCTACGTTTTTAAGCCATTTAATAACGGTTGCTTCAGCAACACTTTCACCCATTTTAGGCATAATTAATTCTACCTGAGCCATAAAAATATTTTGATTTGTTTTAATTTAATATTCATCTCGCGAAGATACAATAAATGCCCTTGTGTACAAAGAAAAGTGTTTGACGAACATGCTTAAACTATGCCAGGCGATTTAAATTTTTTAAAATAATATTTAAGTCATTTTTTAATCGATACTCTCTAGCATACAGCATATTAAGCTTGAAAATTGTCAGTGCTGAGTACTCCGATTTCAGATGTGAAACAGGATCTAGAATTCCCTCTTTAATCTTAGGTAAAGTGTCATTTTTATCAGATTTATGGTAGGAAACCCATGATTTTAAACCCAACAGTACCGACAGGATGTTTTTTAACAAACCTAAAAAGCTTTTGGATACGAGTATTAAAACAGGGAAGAAGATTAATAGAGTGATGCTTGATGCAATATCAAATAATCTTTTGTTGCGTATGTTTTCCGGCTTATTGATACTGTTTAATTCGAAGGCATAGAGTTCACCCTGAGTATTAATCGAATTTGAGCCAATGACATACATACTTTCTTCGGGAGCAATTTTGAAATCCAGATCATGCCTATCGATGACAGACATTTGTGAGATAATCTTTTGAGCCGACAGATCTTTTGAACAGAAGATCAATTCGTCGATATCATAAATGCCTACAGCTTCTTCTAATTGATCGAGTAAACCCACATACAGGTTATGGTGGTCTTGTGTTTCTTCTAAATAAATGAAGCCGATAAAACCTGTTTTTATTTCCGTTTGTTGAAGCAGATTGTAAACCCGGACACATTCTTCCTCAGAGCCTGCAATTAAAAAGCGTTTGTGAACTTGTTCTCCCCACTGGAAAGACTTTAGCTTTAATACTTTAAAAACACTTCTGCTGATTAATATTGCAATTCCGGCCCATATTGAACCGAGTAATATTAATGCCCGAGAAAAACGAAAAGCCTCCGGTAATAAGGCGTAAATTGCCAATAAAGTAACGAGTCCGTACAGCGTTCCTCTTACTAATTTCGGGAGCTTAAAAGGTTTGTCGTAAACACCACTTAGTTTATCAATTCCCAACCACAGTAAGATGTATGCCGGTATTAATGCCTGCCAAAGAATATCTGGATACGAACCTCCTTCGATGTATCTGTGGTTGGCTTCCCAGTAATTTTTAAGATAGATCATTCCGGCGAAAATCATGGCAAAGTCAAATGCCGGAAGTGCTATTTTATTGAAGTATCTGCGAATAACAGACAGAAAAGCCCTTAAATAAATAGCCAGATTGATGAGCATACTAAACAGTCGGGCATTTTTATTGGAAAAATGCTTTTTAGCGAAGATGATCATCGCTTTGTAGAAGAGGAACACATAGTTCAAACTACCTTTTTTTGTGCTTTCTCCTTTGTAGTGAATGATCCTGGTTTCCGGGAAATAGTAGTTTTTGTAGCCTCCCTTTACGAGTCGGTAAGACAGGTCGATGTCTTCGCCATACATAAAGAAAGTTTCGTCTAACAAACCAACTTTATCAAGGGCTTCTTTACGCATGAGCATGTAGGCTCCTGCTAAAATATCGACTTCATTGGTTTCATCTTCCGAAAGGTGACCTAAATGATAGGCTCCAAATCGTTTTGATCTGGGGAATAGACTTGAAAGACCGAAAATTTTGTAAAATGCCACGGCAGGTGTAGGTAAACTGCGCTTGGATTCGGGCAGGAATTTCCCTTTACCATCCACCATTTTTACACCCAAACCACCGGCCTTCGGGGTGGCATCCATAAAAGTGACACATTTTTCAAAGGTATCTTTTTCGACGATGGTATCCGGATTTAAGAGAAGAATGTATTCTCCTTTAGAGATTCTTATGGCCTGGTTGTTTGCAACCGAAAAACCGGTATTTTCTTTATT
>Ga0208881_1000932_pt1 | contig 10294 bp, 10 predicted proteins | sample Knorr_S23_td_AAI_FD_185610 | JGI IMG/M metagenome (GOLD analysis project Ga0208881, IMG submission 185610) | Marine microbial communities from Southern Atlantic Ocean transect - Knorr_S23_td_AAIW_ad_876m_LV_B (SPAdes) (version 2) | ecosystem: Environmental > Aquatic > Marine > Oceanic | place... | reverse complement strand
AGTACAGTAGAGCCAGATAATATAAAGAAACTACTTCCATGGATAGATTGGGCTTATCACCAAGTGAGGTCAAATTATGTTTAAAGTTCTTATTTCAGACCCAATGAGCAATGTTGCAGAGCAAATATTTGAGGAAAAAAATATTTCAGTTGATGTAATAATAGGTTTATCTGAAGAAGAGCTGATTAAAATCATTCCTGAATACGACGGCCTTCTTGTCAGATCAGCCACTAAAGTAACGAAAAATATTCTTGCGGCTGCCACAAAACTAAAAGCCATCGCTAGAGCTGGCGCAGGTGTAGATAATATCGATCTAGTTACTGCAAAAGAAAACGGTGTGGTGGTAATGAACACACCGGGTGGTAACACCAATGCAACAGCAGAGCATGCGTTTGCTTTAATTATGGCTGCATTAAGAAAAATTCCTTTTGCAGATGAAACAACGCATAGAGGTGAATGGCAGAAAAAGGCCATTAAAGGCAATGAGCTTTCCAAAAAGACCCTTGGTATCGTTGGTTTCGGAAACGTGGGAGCCAGACTGAGTAATTTGGTTAAAGGCTTTGATGTGAATGTTTTGGTTTATTCTAAATCATTAGAATCGAGACAAGCAGATTTCCCACATGTAAAAAATGTTAGCTTTGATGAACTAATTAGCACGAGTGACATTATTAGTTTCCATGGCAAAGCAACTTCCGATGGTAAACCTTTGCTTACTAAAGAACATTACGCAAAGATTAAACCTTCGGCTTTAATCATCAATGCAGCACGTGGTAATATTGTTAATGAAAGTGACTTAAATGACGCCTTAAATGAAGGCTTGATTGCTGGTGCGGCATTAGACGTATACTCAACTGAGCCTGCTAAAGAAAACGTTTTATTTAATAACCCTAAAGCGATATTAACCCCTCATATTGCTGCTTCGACTGCTGAAGCATCGATTGTGGTTGCTGAAATGGCGGCTAACCAGGTTAGTGATTACTTGTTAGACGGAACTTCGATTCATACTGTATAGTATTTTTTATTCGTTCAAAATTAGGTTTTTTGTATATTTAGTTAAATTATTAAAGTAATTTAAAACTCACACAAATGCTTAATCTAATGGATAATGCCTTCAGAAATTCAACATTAACTATTACAGTATTTAATTAACTATGTTACAAGAGCTTGAAATCAAAGCATTAAAAGGTGAATCTAAAACTAGTCGACTCAAAATCAAGCCAGACTTCGAACGTGAGCTGCTAAAAAAACCTGATTGGATACGCATCCGACTCTCCAGCTCGCAAAAGGTTAATCAACTAAAAAAAACTCTTAGAGAGCAAAGTCTTTTTACTGTTTGTGAAGAAGCGCAATGCCCTAATCTAAACGAATGTTTTAATCATGGAACGGCAACGTTTATGATTATGGGACAAATATGCACGAGGCGTTGCCCTTTTTGTGATGTTGCACATGGAAGACCGAAACCGTTAGACATTAATGAACCTCTCCACCTTGCTCAAACTATTGCAAAAATGTCGCTAAAGTATGTCGTCATTACCTCGGTTGATCGAGACGACCTCAGAGATGGTGGTGCTTCTCATTTTAAATCATGTATTGACGCCATTAGGTCGACTACCCCTGAGATCAAAATTGAAATTTTAACGCCTGACTTCAGAGGCCGAATGGAAAAGGCGCTAGAGACATTTAGTGACTGCCCACCAGATGTTTTCAACCATAACCTAGAAACTGTTCCTAGTCTTTACCCAAAAGTTCGACCTGGCGCCGACTATAAGCACTCACTTAAACTTCTGGATAGGTTTAAAGATAAACACCCTCAAGTCATAACAAAGTCAGGCCTAATGCTAGGTGTTGGCGAAACAAAACAGCAAGTTATTAACGTTTTAAAGGATCTCAGATTGCACCAAGTTGAGATGTTAACTTTAGGTCAATATTTGCAGCCTAGTCGACATCACTTAGCGGTAGAGGAATATATAACACCAGAACAGTTTCAGCAATACAAAGAAATTGCTGACAGCCTTGGATTTAGTCAGGTTGCTAGTGGCCCCATGGTAAGGTCTTCCTATCATGCAGACCTACAAGCCCAAGGAAAGCTGATTAACTAAAATGACATATTGTCATCACTGATATTTTATTGGGTATGGTTTTGCCAGGTCTCGTTGCAACTCTAACTGTATATACGCCATCTAAGTTAAATTAATTATAATAGTTACAATTAAATTAATTGATTCATAGTATGCCTATAGCATTTACTCCTGGAGAACCTTCTGGTATTGGTCCCGATATATCGATTATTTATGCTCAGAAAAAGCAAAAAGAAGACCTACTGGTGTATTGTGACCCAGACATATTAATCGATAGGGCAAAAAAACTTAATTTACCTATTACTCTCAAGGAATCAAAATCTAAAAACGCATCTGAGTTGAGTATCTACCCAATCAAAACGAACAATAAGGTATTTCCTGGAAAACTTGATCCAGCTAACTCAAACTATGTATTAGAGACTATAAAACACGCTACAAAAGATTGCCTAAATGGAAACTGTGACGGACTTTTAACAGGCCCTGTCAACAAAGGCGTTATCAACGAATCTGGCATAGAATTTACTGGACACACAGAATTTCTCGCTAAATTAACTGAATCCAGCAAGACCGTGATGCTTCTTGCTACTGATCAATTAAAAGTAGCCCTTGCCACTACTCACGTTCCTCTCACAGAGGTTTCTAAGAATATAACTCAAGAATCCCTAACACAAGTGATTTCTATCATTCACAATGACTTTATATATTTAGGTATCAAAAAACCAAAAATTCTAGTTTGCGGCTTGAACCCACATGCAGGTGAAAATGGCTACATTGGAGATGAAGAAAAAACAACAATATCGCCCGTCATTAAAGAGTTGAATAAAGTCGGATATGATTTAATAGGACCAGTCCCAGCAGATACGGCATTTACCCATGAGTCACTAAAAAATGTAGACGTTGTCCTTGCCATGTATCATGACCAGGGTTTACCTGTACTGAAGGCCCAAGGCTTTAAAAAGGCAGCCAATATCACTCTGGGTCTTCCATTTTTTCGCACCTCTGTAGACCACGGAACAGCTATAGAGCTTGCAGGTACTGGCAATATTAGTTTGGGAAGCTTTAATACGGCACTATCTTACTTCAAAACACTAAAAGATAATGTCACACCAAGCTAGAAAGCGTTTTGGTCAAAATTTCCTAGTTGATGATCAAATCGTCAACAGAATCGTCTCAACAATTTCACCAAAAAAAAGTGACAATATTGTTGAAATAGGTCCAGGTAAGGGTGCACTAACTTTCCCTTTACTTGAACACTTAGATCATCTAAGTGTAATTGAGATTGATAGAGACTTGATTTCACTTTTAAAATTAAAGAAACAAGACAAACTAACAATTTATGAAGCGGACGCTCTTAAATTTGATTATGGACTAATTTCGAATAATCTAAGAATTGTTGGTAATCTTCCATACAATATCTCCTCACCGTTATTATTTCATCTATTATCAAGTAAAAATCAGATCATAGATATGACCTTCATGCTTCAGAAAGAAGTAGTAGATAGAATTGTTGCAAAGCATGGTAGTAAAACTTACGGTCGACTAAGCGTTATGATGCAAACCTTTTTCGAGGTTGAATCAATGTTTACAGTGCCTAAGGAGTCGTTTGATCCAAAACCAAAAATTGAATCTGCTATACTCTACCTGAAAACTAGAACTAAACCTCTTACCGAGAATACTAAACTCTTAGAAAAAATTGTGAAAGTTTCCTTCTCACAGAGAAGAAAAACACTGAAAAATTGTTTAAAATCAATCCTAAGCCAAGAACAAACTGAGATTGATTTGTCTCAAAGAGCTGAAATGCTTAACATTGAAAACTTTATAACCCTCATGAAAGATTATGAAAAACAAAATTAAAGTAAATGTAGAAGTAACTTATCTTCCTAATCAATCTAATATTCCAGGAAGTCAATATGCCTTTGCTTATACTATTACTATAACCAATCATGGCGAGAGTGGCGCACAACTCAGAACTCGTCGCTGGCTTATCCAAGATGAAACAGGAGAAGTAGAGGAAGTTGTTGGCGAGGGAGTTATTGGTCAGCAGCCTTACCTTTCTCCCGGTGAAAGCTTTGAGTACAGCTCTGGTGCAATAATCAATACTGAAACTGGTTCTATGAAGGGCTCTTATGGCATGATTAACGACCAAGGTCAACGCTTTGAAGCCGTCATTCCAGAATTCTCTCTTAGCGAGCCTTATACGCTTCACTAGAGCGTTCCATGGACTACATCATTGGTGACGTTCAGGGTTGCTATGACACACTTCAGAAACTCCTTAAAAAAATTAATTTTAGTGAAGATAGAGACCGATTATTTTTCTTAGGAGATGTAGTCAACCGAGGTAACAAATCTCTTGAAACACTCCGTTTTATCTATTCACTAAAAGAAAATGCAAATGTGGTTCTAGGTAACCATGATTTCCATCTGTTGGTTTGTGCTCTAACCTCTCAAAAACCCAACTTTAAAGACACTTTTTCAGACATTATAAATGCTCCAGATAAGCACACTCTGCTTGACTATCTTCTTACCAGACCCTTGATTCTCGAGCATCAAGGCGCCCTTCTTGTACACGCTGGAATTCCACCTCAGTGGAACATTTCTGATGCTGTTCAGAATGCAGAATTAGTTCATCAACAGCTTCAAGTTAACAATCCAGCACAATTTCTTTCTAAAATGTATAGTGACGAACCTTCATACTATTCTGATAAGTTAAATAATGAAGAAAAATGTCGCTATACAATTAATGCTTTAATGAGAATGAGATTTTGTAAAAAAAATGGTGAACTTGAATTTAACCACAAAATGAATATTGATCAAGCTCCTGTCGGATTTAAGGCTTGGTTCCTTCATACTAACCGAAAATTAAATAACAAGGATATCTTTTTTGGACACTGGTCAACCCTTGAAGGTTTTAATATAGAACATGTTTATCCGATGGACCATGGTTGTATTTGGGGGGAGAAACTCAGCGCTTTTAGGTTAGATGATAGAACTTTAATTTCTCAAGAGTCTATCGAGAACAACTAGGAAGCACCACTCCTAAGGTTCACCGCACCTTCATAAACAATCTCTCCGGGGCCAGAAAGGTAAACTGTGTCACCATAAAATTCAACGAGTGCATCTCCACCTTTCAAGTGCACTTTAACTTTGTCATCAAGAATCCCAAGCTGAATACCATGGATCACAGCAGCACAAGCTCCTGACCCGCAAGCCAAGGTTTCTCCAACCCCTCTCTCAATAACACGAAGATTAATTTCATTTCTAGCAAGAATTTGCATAAAACCTACATTGACGCTTTCTGGAAAGTAATCTGAATTTTGTAATCTAGTTGCAATATCCTCAATATCTTCCGTATCAATATCTTTCAGAATTATTACTGCATGAGGATTTCCAATTGACAAGACACCCACCTTTTGCCCTTCAAGAGAGTACTCAATAGCTTGAGATTGAGTAATAAACGGAATCTCGGATGGAACAAAATTTGGCTCTCCCATTTCAACACGAACAGATTTATCTTGATTGATGGTTAAAACCAAGTTGCCTGAGTTGGTTTCCACGGTAATTGTATTTTTGTTAGTAAGGTCTTTTTTTTGTAAATAAAGAGCAAAACACCTGGCTCCATTGCCACACTGGCTAACTTCGGACCCGTCGGCATTAAAAATGACATAACGAAAATCTACACTTTTAGTACTGGCGCTCTCTACCATCAACAACTGATCAAAACCAATCCCAAAGCGACGGTCAGATAATTGACGGATTTCTTCTGTCGATAAACTAACATCTCCCTCGATATTATCAATGACAATAAAATCGTTTCCCAAGCCCTGCATTTTCGTAAAATAAATCATTGCGTCATTTTAACCTTATGTCTTATGCGTTTTATTAAAATACCGATATGCTAAAATTATTTATGTAAATATATGGATGTCATGATAACTCCTACTAACATAAGACTAAGCAAGAATAAAAAAAAACTTACCATCACCTTTGATGAGGTTGAATATCCTATGTCAAGTGAGTTTTTACGCGTCTATTCCCCTTCTGCCGAAGTCCAAGGCCATGGTCCAGGACAAGAAGTTCTTCAACTCAATAAAGAAAATGTTGAAATAGAAAAACTCAAACCAACAGGTAATTATGCAATCGCAATCCACTATAGTGACAGTCACTCTACTGGCATATATTCTTGGAACTACCTTTACCACCTTGCAACTAACTATGACCAGCTATGGTCAGACTACTGTCAAAAAGTTAATAATAAACAAAATAATAATTACCACAAGGTTGTCATATAAGAGTTTTGACAATTTTAATAATCATATTTAAAAAATAATTTAAGTTATTGCATGTTAGTTTGACAATCTGGCAAGTAATTTTGTTAAAATTATATTTTTGCTTACTTTAGTGATATTAATATTAAGGAGCAATAATTTGACAACTAGAGGCAAAGTATCATGAAAAATAATATTATTAAATTCATCTGTCTTGTGCCTTTATTATTTTCAATACAAGGTTTTGCAAATCCCATAAATAAAATTGATTTCGTTGGTCTCAATGTTATTTCTAACACTACTTTAATGGCAATTCTCCCAGTTAAAATTGGCGATCAATACAACCAAAATACTTCTGATGAAATCATTCAAACACTCTTTAACACTGGCTATTTTTCGGACATCACTATTTCAAACAACAATAATAATCTGACCATAACTTTGTCAGAAAATCCTTATATTAAATACTTTAATGTGAGCACTGGAACTGGTTCTAACTGGTCTAATTGGCTCAATAATGAACAAGAATTACTGGATACTTCTTCATTGAATGAACTTATTGAAAGTAATAATCTTTCTGCAGGTAATATTTATACGAAATCAAGATTAGTTGACTTTGTTACATCTTTGAAAACAAAATACATTGCAGCAGGTTATTACAACTCTCAAATTGATTCAGCGGTAGAAGTTGATTCACAAAATAGAATCGGTATTGAGCTTAATATTGATCAAGGGAAAAGAGCTAAAATAAATTCTATGAGTATAACTGGAGCTGCTAAATTTAGCGATAAAGAGTTGTTAGATTTGTTCACAATAGGTGAAGCTGACTTTATGCTGATTAATTTGTTCACCAACAAGGATCACTTCACAGATATAGCATTAAATCAGGGCTTAGAATTGATGACTAATCATTATTTCAATTCTGGATATTTAGACTTTAAGGTTCTAGATGTAATTTCTACTCTTGATGATAATAAGGAAAAATTAAATATTGATATTCAAATCTCTGAAGGTATTCAATATAAATTAGGAAAGGTTTCTTTTGAAGGTGAGCTGGGTAACCAAACATCTGAGAGCTTGGGTGATTTATTGAGTATAAAGAGTGGGGATATTTTTAATCGTCAATCTGTAGTTAATGACATCCAAACATTTGTGGACATATACTCTGATCAAGGTTACGCATTTGTAGACATTAACCCAATAACACAAGACTTTTTAGGTACTGTTAATGTCAAAATTAACATCTCATTGAATAAAAAAGTTTATATTAATCGTATCACCATTTCTGGAAATACAAGAACCCAGGATGAGGTCATCCGTCGCGAAATAGGAATCTCTGAAGGTGGTCTGTATTCTAGGAGTGCTCTCAGAAACTCAGTTCTCAAATTAAGACGTCTAGGCTACTTTTCTGATGTACAAATGAGTGCAAACAAAGTTGAAGGTATGACGGATAAAATTGACTTAAGTTTCATTGTAGAAGAAACTAAAACTGGTACCATAAGTTTCTCTGTATCTCATAGCAATAACTATGGTATTTCTATTGGCGCAGGTATACAGGAGAAAAATATTTTTGGTTCAGGAAACACTCTAAACGCTGAATTAAAACTTTCAGAGTCATTTAATAAAATTAGTTTTTATTTTCAAAACCCCAACTATAATGACCAAAATCATAGTATAAGTATTGGCGCATTTAAGAGTGAGATTAATGACGATGATATCATGCAAGACTCTTATAGTATTAATACAAAAGGTCTTAATTTTGGGTACGGCATTCCACTTACTGAGAGTACTAGATTAAACACCAATATAGAGTATGCAACAAATGATATTTCATGTGGATCTGGTTTCTCTGCTGCAGGCTATGAACCGACTCAATGTGCCACTTCAAGTGCTGATGAAGTTAAATTAAGTATTAACTGGAGTGAAACTACCTTAAATGATTACATGTATCCTACAGAAGGGAAAAGCAATGCACTTGGAATTGGCTTTGCTACTCCATTAGGAGACTATCGCTACTTTGATATAAATGCTAATCATACTAGCTATAAACCACTCAGTAACGACTTAACCTTAAAACTAACTGCTAATCTAGGCCTTGCAAAGGGTTATAGTGGAAAAGAGCTCCCTTTCTTTAAACGTTATTTTGGTGGCGGTAGTGGCTCTGTGAGAGGATTTGGAAACAAAACTCTAGGCCCACTCTACCCTAACAATAACGCCAAAGGTGGAGAACTTTCAATTCTCGGCAGCGCAAACATCATTGCGCCTGCTTATTTCTTTGATGATAGCGACAATATGCGAATGAGTGCCTTTATTGATGCTGGCAATATCTACGAGAAGACTTCAAACATTAAACTTGGTGATTTACGTATGTCAGCTGGTGTTGGTTTTGCTTATCTCAGCCCCATAGGTGCGATTGGTATGTATTGGTCTACACCAATTCTAAAAAAATCTGGTGACATTATTGAAAACTTTGGCTTCTCTCTAGGTACCGGATTCTAGCAACAAAAATGAGAGCTATAGTTTTATTTTTATTAGCTTTGTTAGTTACATCCATTAATGCCCAATCAATAAAAATTGGTTATATAGATGTCGAAGAGGTTATCAATAGTTTGCCTCAATACCAACATGATAATGACTCTTTAATTCAACAATTTGAACCAAAGAAACAACAATTGCTTGACCTCTTTAAACACATTGAACTGCTAAAAAAAAATCTAAATAATGTCGACAGATCAATTAACAATGAAAACTATCAAAAAGAATTAGACAATATTAGAGAGCTGGAGACTAGTTTTCAAAAAGAAACGGAACTTTGGCAACAACAACTCAATCAAAAAAAATATGAATCTCTCCAAAAAATCGAAACTATGATTAACCTAACAATTGAAGAATTTGCTATTTCTGAAAACTATGACCTAATACTTTATCAAAATGCAGCATTTGTAAGTGACCAGGTCAATATTACTAATCAAATTATCTCAAAGATTGAAGGAACATCTCCATGACATTTTCACTTGAAAAAATTGCTGAACTTATTGGAGCAACTTTAATTGGAGACTCTGCTACTGAAATCTATGGAATTAGTACTTTAACGGATGCTAATGTAAATCAAATATCTTATGCTGTAAGTGATAAATACATAAATTCTTTGTCTAACACTAAAGCAGGAGCAGTCATCTTGCCTAAAAAGCTAAAAGAACACTGTCCAACAAACGCCCTCATAGTTGACGATGCCTACCTAGCCTTCGCTAAAATAACTCACCAATTCAAACAATACAACTCTCCAATCAATAATTCACCAACTAAAGCAATAATTGATATAACTGCTTCAGTTGAAGATGTCAGAATTGGTCCTGGTTGTGTTATTGGAAAAAACGTTAGTATTGGTAAAAACACAATCATTGATCCAAACTGTATTATTGAAGATGAGGTCAGCATTGGAGAAAATTCATATATTGGTGCTAATGTCACTATCCAAAGGGAATGTCAACTAGGCAAAAGGTGTGCTATCTTACCAGGCGCTGTTATTGGATCAGAAGGCTTTGGGAATGCTCGGAATGAACAAAAGAGTTGGCAAAGCATTGCCCATTTAGGTAGGGTTTGTATTGGTGATGATGTTTCCATCGGAGCTAATACAACGATTGATAGAGGGACCATTGATGATACCGTGATACATAATGGTGTAAAGATTGATAATCTTGTTCAAATTGCCCATAACGTGATTATAGGAGAAAACACGGCAATTGCTGCAATGACAGGGATTGCAGGAACCACAACTATTGGCAAACGTTGCATGATAGGAGGGATGGTTGGTATAGTTGGTCACCTGACAATTACCGATGATGTCATTGTAAATGCTACCAGTACAGTAAACAGAAGCATCACAAAACCCGGTATTTATACTGGCTTCTTCCCGTTAATGACGCATTCAGGCTGGAAAAAGGCCGGAAT
>Ga0208881_1000929_pt1 | contig 10310 bp, 10 predicted proteins | sample Knorr_S23_td_AAI_FD_185610 | JGI IMG/M metagenome (GOLD analysis project Ga0208881, IMG submission 185610) | Marine microbial communities from Southern Atlantic Ocean transect - Knorr_S23_td_AAIW_ad_876m_LV_B (SPAdes) (version 2) | ecosystem: Environmental > Aquatic > Marine > Oceanic | place... | reverse complement strand
CGAAGAATGGTTTAGTTTACACGCAATGTCCACAAATTCTATAGAAATAATATGGTCAATCGTATCTATAGCTTCCAGGACGCCATTAATCTTGTGCTCCAATGAAAAAATCTTACCATTATAATTGTATCCATTCGCAACTATCATTACTGAAGGCTTGACTTGTCCAAACCGATCAACTACTCCCTGCGATCCAAAATCCGGGGAACATGAGGTCCAGACTGCTCCTGTAGCTGTAGCTGCCAGCATGAGGATTGCTGTCTCTGCACAGTTAGGAACGAAGGCTGCTATTCTGGTTCCTTGAGTCACTCCCATCTCTTTCAATCCATGCTGCGCTGCTGCAACTGATTCGTTCAGCTCCCCAAATGTCAAAATCTTGTCTTTCCGGCCTTCTCCAGTACTAATTATTGCAACCTGATCCTTATTCCCCGCCAGAAGGTTCTCAGCATAATTCAATTCAGAGCCTGAGAACCAGCGAGCCCCTGGCATAGTGGGATTCTCCAAAACCGAATCATAGGTCCTGGAATGGATTATCTTTGAAAATTCCCAGAAATGGGACCAAAAATCTTCCATATTCTCGATTGACCAGCGATGTAAGTCAAAATAAGAAGCCGATTTGAGAGGCGACTCTTGAATAAAGTCGTGTAGTAAACTGGACTTGATTCTATCCTCGGATGGACTCCAGACCAGACGACCCATATTGACAGTAATGGACGGTGGTTAATGAATATTAACTAAAGCATCCCGGCCTTTTGAATAATCATCAACTGCTCGGTTGACAATTTTTCGCCTGCCAAAAACTTTGCGAAAAGATCCTCCGCACTGGCAGCACTGGCCTTTTGGTCCGCGACCGAACCTGATCTGCTGTGGGAAGCAGTCATTCGATCTATTTCTTGCATTGCACGCAAATACTCAATGTATTCGTTATGGACCTCATCGGCTTTTTCCTTGGCTTTAACAAACATTCTCTGTGCAGAATCAGCCTTTCGGCGTGTGGAACGGTTCAATCTTAAAGAATCTTTCATCTGGTTATGACACGCCTGTGCCTCCTGACGTGATTTCTGCATTTTCTTGCTTAAATCTCTGCGATTACCTTCAACTTCTCTGAATTCATCACGAGCTTCCAGAACTTCAGTGTCTGACTCAATCAGTTCATCATGCTCTTTGATCTTGTTCTGGAGGGAACCAATTTCTTCAACCAGTGCCCTTTCCTTGTCTCTTGTCAAGGGAGTGGTCATTTGCTTGATCTCCAGTTCTTGTATTTGCTTTCTCAACCTAGCAATAGGTGGGAGATTGCGCCCTGAAAAGCGAACGCGCTTTAATTTCAGAAACTTGTCTTTCAGGACTTTTACAGAGTCAGATACATCGCGGCGTTCGTCACGAATCTGGCCTACTTCCACATTAAGGCCGTTTCTACGATCACGGTAAAGATGTACACTATCCATATACTCCTTGGCTTTGAGATTCAACTCATTACGTGAAGCGGCATGAGTCTGTGATTTCAGATTTAATTCATCTCGTTTAACACGTATCTCTTCAGCCAGAATGTGATATTTCTTCCTTTTTTTTCTCAATTCAGAACGTGAAAGTTCATCAAGGTCTTCAAGATCAATCTTTGTTTCCTTTTTATTCTCAGAAACTTCTCCCACTTCTTGTTTGGAGGCAACCAATCTCTCAATAAGTTCTGATTTTTTACCCGATACGGGTAGACCTGACTCTTTGAGCTTCGTCTTCAGCTCGGCTACTGTCAGACCATCGTAGTCTTGGGCGTTATCTGTAGAGCTTGCGCTATCATCAGAAGGCTTCGAGCCTTCGGCTGCTACAGGGGCTTGGGTTTCCTGTTCGGAATCCATTGAACTTCATATGGGCTTTGAGACCCATGTCAACCTCAACCGAAAAGTGCACCAAGTCCAGACACAGCGTCTTCTTCGCTGACTTCTTCCTCTTCTTCTTCGGCTTCTGCCTCAGCTGGGGCCTCTTCTGAAGATGCGGCGGCGGCAGGTGCGGCACCAGCGGCTGGTGCAGCAACGGCGGCGGTTGCCATAGCTTCCTCAATATCGACTCCTTCTAAAGAAGCGACAAGGGCTTCGGCCCTTGATTTTTCTGCCTTGACGCCTGCGGCCTTCAAGACTTTCTCAACGCTCTTGGCGTTTACCTCAGTTCCTGCGGAATGCAGTAACATTGCTGTATAGACGTATTCCATTTTTTTGTCTCCTTATTATCCGAATAAAGCTCTTAGGATACTTCCTCCTCATCTTCATCCTCTTTTTCAGAGGATGACGCTTCTTCCACCGGCTCAGCCTTTGCAGCTACAGTAGTCGCGACTGCATTACCAAGCATCTCTTTCAACTCATCATCGGTACCATCTCCAGCATGCCCGGCGACACCAAGCATCGCACCATGGGCCTTAGCCAGAAGGGCCTTGATTGTTGACTCCGAGGGATATGCAGTCGAGATTGCAACTGCCAAAGCATCGTTATGAGCCTTGGAGAGCAAGGGCTGCATTGTCGCCCCAGTGAAATACCGTGTATTGAATGCCAGATTGAATGCCTGTGCCGTGGCCGATTGAACATGGCCCCGGAACTCATTCAGATCTATGTCAAGTACATCTGATAGAAAGAAATTCTCTCCATCAAATGCGCCCAACAATTGCATTCCTACGGTTATCGGATAAATCTCAAGTTTAGTAAGTGCGGCAGCGACATCGGTACTGATGACTTCACCTTCTTCTACCGCAGTGTGTTTCTTTCGAATCACAACTTTTCCCTTTTCAATAGCTGCAGGAAAACCAGCCTTCTGGAAATCTCCTACAACCGGTCCTGCCGGGAAAGCAGTTGGACCTTTCTCAACCACAATCTTTGAAGTGGCTGTCTCTCCACCCTTTGCCGGAGCCTGTGTCCGTGACTCCATAAGCATCTGGAATATCTTGAATGGACTTTCAGTTGAAGATAGCAAGGCAATCTGGTGAGGTACAAAGATATCAATCACCTGTTCGACTCCCTTCATATTCTTCGAAGCATCTTTCAATGCCAATTTCAAAAGACGATTTCGAGACATTCTCAGCTTCACGCCCATGTCCCTAAGCGAAGATCGCATGGTCAGCATCTGCTTGGCACCGATTCCAGATACATCTACCAGACCTACTACTGGAGCGGACTGCACGAATTCCTGGATATTGGAGACTTCCTTGCGTTTCCAATCTGCAACAATGGCCTTTGGCTTCATCCTAATCTCACCGCCTTGCCCATGCTAGTCTTGACCCATATAGATGCTATGTTATCCGTACCCCGATCAAGATTCGATTCGACTCGCTTCAAGATGGTTTCAAGATTATCGGCTAATTGTTCCCGAGACATAGAAACATTTCCAAAAGGAACATGGAATGTTGGACGGTCCTTGGAACGGACCGGGACTAGGTTTGTCAATCCGCTTATTATTCTTCCAATATCTGCCTGAGGAGGTATTGGTCGAGGCATCTTTCCTCTGGGACCTAGAACAACACCAAGACTCTTACCAATACTGGCCATCAAACCAGTCTCGGCAACAAAGAAATCGAAACGATTCGCTAATTTTCTAGCTTCTCTCTTATTTTCGGCAAGCTCATCAATCTCATCAGGAGATATGACTGTATCCACTATCTTCTTGGAAATAACTGCCATCTCACCCTGAGCAAACACCGCAACTCGGGCCGGCCTTCCTCGACCATGAGGAAGTGCCACCTCGGCATTGATTCTCTTCTGGGGATTCTGGAGATCAACATCACGAAGATTTATTGCAACTTCCATAGTCTCCACGAACTTGCGCTCCTTCTTTGTATCGAGAGCATCCGCGATAGCTTGGTTTATCTTATTCGATGCGATGATTTCACCTCCGTAGTAAAGCGAGATTGCATCTCTCCTACGGTATCCTTTCGGACACAGATGCGTATATAAAATTAATTCATAAGACGATTTTGAATATTTTTTAAATAGATAGTAGGTCAGTCCCACTGGGTTCAACATTGATAGAGGCCAGGAATGTTATCAAGAAATATGGGGCAGTTACTGCCTTGGACGACTTTACGGTGGATATACCTGAAGGTAAAATCGGAATCCTGGGTCCTAACGGAGCCGGAAAGAGCACCTTTGTCAAGATCGCATTAGGACTGATTAGAACGACCAGTGGAAGTATTACTGTATTGGGAGAGGATCTGGATAGAAACACCGTCGACATACGACGTAAAATTGGTTACATGCCTGAGCACGATTGTATTCCAAACAGTATGACCGGGGTCGAGTTCCTGATAGAGATGGGACTGGTAACTGGCATGAGTCTGCAAAGCGCCACGCAGAGAACTCATGAGATCCTAGGACATCTCATGATGGGTGAGGAAAAATACAGGAAAATTGAGGAATATTCCGGAGGAATGAGACAGAAAATAAAGCTGGCTCAGGGACTGATTCACGGTCCTGAGGTCATTTTCCTGGATGAACCAACCTCTGGTCTGGACCCGAAAGCCCGTCAGGAAATGCTGGAAACAATAAACGGATTGACGGAGGTCAGTGGTACCAATGTCCTACTCAGTACACACATTTTGCAAGATGTGGAAACTGTGTGCGATCAGGTTATTATTATCAATAATGGCAAGTTGCAGATGCAAGAGAATGTAAAGAAACTGATGCAAAGACAAACTGACGTTATCCAAGTCAGAATTGGGGGGTCAACTGAAGATTTTGTAAAGCAACTAAAGAAAAGTGGAATCACTGCAACCTCGGGTGGTAGGGGATTGCATGTTCCATACGTAAATGACAAGACATTCGAACAAATAGTCGATTCAGCTGTCAAAAGCAATTGCCAACTTTATGAGATGGAAAGGGCCACTATCACCATGGACAATATATATCTGGAGGTCGTGGATTGAAGGAAAAGGCGCAAGTTAGTGAAAGATTCAGGGAGTTCAAGGCAGAACTCACAAGTCGACCGTCAATAGTCTTGGGAATGGGATTGAGAGGATTCCTGAGGCTGTTAAGTCTAAAGAATAAATGGATCCTCGCGCTTGTAGCCCTGATCTGGCTCTGGACTCTGGGCTTCTATGTTCTATTATCCACAGGTGATTATCCATGCGAGAATCTGGAGTTCTGGGATTCATCAGACTTCAAACGTTGCCAACCCTTAGTCTACTATAACGATTTAGGACTTGGAGGTGTCAGACTTTTCCTAGTAACTCTGGCTGCAATTTCTAGTAGTGGACTAATTGCTAACGATATGACTGATAAGTCATTACACCTTTACCTTTCACGACCAATTAGCAGACTGGATTATCTAATTGCCAGATTCATTCCCGTTTTTCTGCTGCTAATGTGTGTAACCGCTTTACCGAATCTAATTGTATACGTAAATCAATGGGGAGAAGCAGGACTAGAATTTGACTGGATCAAGAACCACAAATGGTTGCTGCTTGATATACTAATTTTAGGTTCCTTCTATTCGGCCTCGTACTCAATAATCGGTCTAACGTTCTCCACTGCAATAAACAGGGAGTCCTGGGCGGCCGGGGCATTTTTCCTATTTGTGTACGGATCTGCAATAATAATCGAGATTTTTTACTTGATAATGCTTGAATCTGGGGTTGGTGATGACCGGATATTGTTGTTATCTGTAATCCATTTATTGGATATAATTGGTTTCTACATCTTTGGCACTCAGCCTTTCTTTACGGCATTTGGACTTGAAGGAATTGATATTGCGGATATTGAAGTATTTGGTGTGTTCATTCTGATAATTGGATCCTGTGGACTATTTGTCAATTGGATGATATCACAGATGGAGGCCAACAAATGAGTGAGATAATCCTGAATCAAGTCACCAAGAACTATGGTAAAGTTCAGGGCATATCCGAAATCTCGATCAATGTAGATCCTGGCCTGACCGGTATCCTAGGGCCAAATGGTGCTGGCAAGTCGACCATGATGAAGATGATTCTGGGTCTGGCAAGGCCATCCATGGGCACTGTGACCGTGATGGGAAAAGATCCCTTTACGGACTGGGAGCAAAGGAATAAAATTGGATTTGTACCCGAATTTGACTGCTTCTACGAACATATGTCTGGTCTGGATTATGTTTCCTACTTCTTGAGAATGCACAACTATGAAAAACAAGAAGCTGAAGAGATGGCCAGAGCGTCACTTTCTGAATTGGGTCTGGAAGATTCTATGGAACGTAAAATAAGGACCTATTCCAAGGGAATGCGCCAGAAGACCAAAGTTGCAAGAGCTACTGTGTTTGACCCTGAGATCCTGATTATGGACGAACCATTCCAGGGCGCAGATCCAAGCACTAGACATCTCCTCATGAATAAAATGAAGGAATGGTCAGAGAAAGGTAAGACCATTATGATCTCAAGCCATATACTGCATGATGTGGAGAATCTTACCGATAGAATCATATTGATCAATAATGGCAGGATGCTCGCCTCGGGAGACAGGCACGAGATTCGAAAATTAATGGACCATATCCCAAGACAGATCAAGGTCACACCAATCGATAAGGCAAATCTTAGAATTCTAGCCAAAAGAATGCTGGATGAAGAGTGGGTAAGGGCTGCCAGAGTAGATGAAGAACAAGGAGAGATACTACTTGAAACAGACCGGGCCGAGACATTTTACCTGGAACTTCCCAAGATTCTACAGAAAGAGAAGATAGCTGTAACAAAAATCAATTCTGACGATGATTCTCTAGATTCGCTTTATGACAAGATAGTAGGAGGATCACAATGGAAATAAGCAATGTATTTAATCGCTCGAAGAATCTCTTCCCACCCATCCTGAAAGACTGTAGTCAACGTCTTCTGGTAAACCCATTGACTTGGGTCCTTGTCGTAATTATGCTACTACCATGTTTTCTGGGCTTGTGGTTCTACTATGAATTCTCTGATGAAAGGCAATTCGAGGAAGTAGATGGCGAGAAAGTGTACTATGGCACTGATGGGGGCTTGCTGCATGTGGAACTGAGAGAAGCATTCCTAAATCTGTCAAGCTTATTCATTGTCAAATTTATTGGTGTATTGCTGGCCATAATGTTCAGCTCAGAGTTGATCAATGAAGAATTCAATCGGAAGACCATGCAAATATTGCGTACCACGCCCATAATGTCTCTGGAGATTATTTTTTACAGATACGTTACAGGGGTTCTATGCATGTTTGGCATACTAGCCTCATCAAGTATAATCATGTACATCGTCATAATGCTGGGTTCGGGGATTCATGGAATAATCGAGGAACTGGAGATTCTCTGGCTGGTCATCAAAATCGTTTTGTTCGAATCTATTGCATTTTTGGGAATATTTTGCTTGATAAGTGCCTACTTCGAAAGACCTTTCCTCCTAGGAATAGTGTATTGGATCATATGGGAAATGATAGTCTCAGGAACCCAATATCAGCAAATAACGGTTTCACACTACTTGGAATCCATCCTATTTGATGGTCTAAAAGATATAGGATGGAGCGTCACTGCCGAGGATTATGGATTGACCAAAATAGTGAACAATGAGGTTGTAAACATAGCTACAGAACCGATAATTGCTATGTTAGTAATGATTGGAATTGGACTAGGAACCGTGGTATGGGGTGCTCGAGGACTAGGAAATCGACAATTCTAAAGTTTTATTAAAAGGACAAAATAGGACGAACGCCCATGGCCAAAAGAGATTATTACGAAATTCTGGGAGTAGCCAAAGATGCTGACGAGAGAACCATCAAGAAAGCATATCGGAAACTAGCCCGAAAACACCATCCTGATGCCAGTGATGAGAGCCCTGAGGTTGCAGAGAAAAAATTCAAGGAGATCTCCGAGGCTTACGAGGTCTTGGCGGATTCGGAAAAAAGAGGACGTTACGACCGCTTTGGGCATAAGGGTGTTGACTTTGGAGGTGGAGGATTCTCATGGGACCAATTCAGCCATGGGGGAGACGTTTCCGATATCTTTGGACAATTATTCGGAGGAGGACAAAGAGGTGGAATGGGAGATATATTCTCACAATTCTTTGGTGGAGGCCAAAGAGGTCCGGATAATCGGGGAGACGATCTCAGATATGATATCACCATGACCCTGGAAGAGGCCCACAGTGGAATGGAAAAGGAGGTAGAGATACCCCGAAACGGGAATTGTCATAAATGCAGTGGCTCCGGAGCTGCTGAAGGTGGTAGTGCAAAGACTTGCAATACCTGTGGTGGGCAGGGAATGGTCAGAAAAATGGTGAGACGAAGCTTCATTCAGACAATTACTACGGATAATTGTTCAGATTGTAGAGGTTCAGGTAAAATTATAGACAAACCATGTGGGAACTGCCGAGGTTCGGGAATATTACCTATCAAGAAGAAAATAAAATTGAGGATTCCACCTGGGGCCGATGACGGCTTCAGACTCAGAATGAGGGGACAGGGAAGCGCAGGACCCAATAACGGTCCTAAGGGTGACCTCTACATTGTTGTCAATGTTGAACCCCACAAAATATTCCAGAGACAGGACAATGAGATCATACTTGATATGGATCTGACACCTGCTCAAGCAGTATTGGGAGACAGCCTGAAGGTTCCAACACTGTCGGGAGATGTGAAATTGAAAATACCGACCGGAACACAATCAGGTGACGTTCTGAGACTTAGAGGAAAAGGTATGCCCGATATTACCAGACCTAGCAGCAAGGGAAGCCAGCATGTTAGAATAACTGTTAAAATGCCCAAACCTAATAGCAAAACCAAGAAAATGTGGGAAGAACTAAGGGAATTGGATAGTGAAAGCCCGTCTTTTCTGGATAGAATGAGGGACAAATTTGGCTGAAGACGAAGATATTGAACAGGATAGCGATGAATATCGCAAATGGAGGCAGGGAGACGACAATGACCAGTATGCGTCTTCCAGAACACCGACCGAGACGGGTGCGAGGAGTGGAGAATACAAAATACCTACAAGCACTGACACGACTACAGGACCCTCTCAGAATCAAGGGGGAGATAGTGGTGATCGAAATTTCTGGATTGCCATTGTTGTTGCAGCCATATTAGTTATTGGCACTGGAATAATAGGAATTTTTCTATTCATGTCAAGTGCGGAGGAAGTAGCAAGCTGGCCAACCACGGAAGGAAGTGTATCAGAAACATACTATATTGATGGATGGGTAGAAGAATGTGACGATGAAAACGATGACGGATACGAGGATGACTGGGAGTGCCATGACGTTTTCTGGTGTAAGATAGAGGTAAGCTACAATTTTACTGTAGAAGCGAAAAAATATTTCGGTTCTGAGGAGGGGATAGACGGAAACTATGGTGAAGATACATGCCAGACCGAATTAGAGGGGAAATACGCAGTCAATGCTACCGTAACCGTTCACTATAATTCTGATAACCCCAATGAGAATTACATAGAAAATCCACCAGGTTCAGGGTACGCGATCATGCTTTGTATTATTCCTATAATTCTCATAATCGTAGTCATTGCTGTCTTTGCGCAGAGAACGCAAGCGGCTTCTGGATTCTCACCACTTAGACGTAGGGTCGGTGGCTTTGGAATGTTTGGTAGAAGGGGGCGCGGGGGATGGCGTGGACGCTCCTCTGGAAGGGCAAGAAGAAGAACCACCCGTACAAAATCAAGAAGACGTTGATGTCTCTTAATAATGAAAATAGATATTGACAAAGATATACGAAAAGCAAAAACTATTCCTTCAAGATTTTACCATAGTCCTAAGATTTACAAAAAACTTAGAAATATATTTGACAAAAGCTGGCAGTTTATCGGTGATACCTCACTGTTAGACAAGAACAATGCTCATCCTGGAATTCTTTTGGATGGAATGCTGAATGAACCATATGTATTGACAAAAAAAGATGGGAATGTCAAATGTTTGTCAAACGTTTGTACACATCGTGGAAACGTAGTCTGTAATGATTCATGTAACACTAAAACATTGGTATGTGGCTACCACGGAAGGCAATTCGAGATTGATGGGAAAATGAAATTCATGCCCGAATTTGATGATGTGAAGAATTTTCCAAGCAAAGATGATGATTTACCTGAGATCAGCATGGAAATCTGGAAAAATCTGATATTCATAATCAATGACAAAAGGTGTGATCTTTCCGAACTTATTGGACCAATGGCTGAAAGATTAGATTGGTTACCTGTCAATGAGTTCAAATACAAACCAGAATTATCTAGAACTTACAAGGTCAATGCAAATTGGGCCCTATATTGTGATAATTATCTGGAAGGATTTCACATACCATATGTTCACAAGGACTTGAATAAAGAACTTGAATATGAAGACTATTTTG
>Ga0208881_1000927_pt1 | contig 10321 bp, 9 predicted proteins | sample Knorr_S23_td_AAI_FD_185610 | JGI IMG/M metagenome (GOLD analysis project Ga0208881, IMG submission 185610) | Marine microbial communities from Southern Atlantic Ocean transect - Knorr_S23_td_AAIW_ad_876m_LV_B (SPAdes) (version 2) | ecosystem: Environmental > Aquatic > Marine > Oceanic | place... | reverse complement strand
TGCGCCTCGGCCGAGGGAGAGTCTTCAACCTGCTTAGTTCGGCAGCGATGCGATAATGGGATTGTGGGTGTTGGTAGCACCATGGCGGTCGGGTGGGCGGTGTTCCGCAACTATGTCGGGCACGCCAAGGAGATCTATGGCGACATCACCGGAAATCCAGTTGATTAAATTTGGGAATTTAATGGTTGTCATGGCGTGCAATTTCTAATAGAAGAATCAAAATAGAACGTCTAATTTACAGTGAAAATCTCGCCGAGATAAATGGACAATTATACTATTTACTCTCCCGTGCCTTTTGCATTCCATTTTTACTAAGGGCATCAGCGCGAGTATTTTTTTCACGTCTCACATGGGTTACGGACCAATGATCTATTTGATTTAGTTCAAACATAACACTTGAATGCAATTGCTTCATCCGGTCGTTTTTTACTTTATACTTACCATTTATTTGGTTGACAATTAATTCACTATCCGAATATATATCAAGATTTGTTATATTTAATTCTAGTGATACATGAGCTCCTTTAATCATGGCCATATATTCGGCCTCATTATTAGTTTTATCGATCAAAGGCTCTGAAAATGACATAATCTCCTGGCCATTTATGGAAATGACTCCACCAATACCAGCAGTTTTAGTATGTAAGTCAGCTGCACCATCCACATAAAGATTCGCTACACCATTTTGTTTTTCTGGTGTCTTGATCAATTTGGACAATACTTGTTTGTAAGATTCATCCAAATCTCTGGACTGAATTGCTGCCTGAATTGCCAGGTATTCATCTTTCGTAAATGATTTCATTTTATGATTGGATATAGGGATTTGAGCCATATTGGGTGGGACATTCTTCCCAGTAATAGCACCAGTTACATAATATAGATTTTTTAGGAGGGAATTCCCCGCCATTACTTAATTTTCCCCGTATTTCGTCGATAGATTTTTTAGTTTCATTGATGACTTTTCTTATGTCTTCATTAGTTCTTTTTGATTCTACTTTTATCCCATGCTGAATAAAATGCCAAACCAATTTCACGGATTTTATATTTTCAACCTCTGCCATAAGGCCAATTTGGTATAATGCTAATTGATGGTCTTTGTCTGCAGCCTTTTGAGATAATGCACGTTTTCCTGTCTTATAATCATGAATCTCCCAATTGCCTTTACCATCATGATCAATCCGATCAACAATACCTTTTATTTTATAATTTTCATCATCGCCCAACAAAAATATCATTTCGTGCTCATTTGCAATCACTGGTTCACTAAAAGGATGGTTAAGCCTGTAAAAGCGTGCGATGCACTCTTCTCCAAGATAAAAATAATCTCGGGCGGTTTTATTCTGATAAACGATGGCAATGCGTTTATGCCATTTTTCTTTCCAAAGTGATTTATGGACTTTTAGTATTTCGTCCACCACTGGAATCACACCTGATTTGACCAGCTCGTACAGGTATTCGATAGATTCATGGACACGTTTTCCTAGAAATGCTTCAATTCCTTCATCCTTTTTATATATTTGATCAATATACCGGAATTTGAACTGTGCCGGACATTTCTTAAATGACTGAATACCGCTATGGGAAAAGCGTTCAAGGATCATAGTCCTGCTCCTAAAAATGGTGTTTCCAACCGAAAATCCCCAAAACCATTCAGATCCTTAAAAATGAATTGTTTACTGATTTTATAATAGCTCCACGTTTGATACAATGAAGACGTAGACGTCGATGAATGTGTTCGCTGAATTTCATCTGGTGGGCCAAAAAGAACATAGATCATTCCACGATCCGTTTCCCATCCCGGCTGCCAAGCATCAAAATGTTCGTTTGCATACCAAACACGGCCATAATATTCTTCCATCAGTTCATTATATTCTGTTTCAGGTGTTGGATCTCTACTCTTCCAAAAAGAATAAAATAGCTGTTCCTTATCCTTTTTTGATTTCTTTTTTAATTGAAGCCGTTCATCATTAGTCATCACATACTTCATTTGCCTTATTGCCAGATCAATATTATAAACATAATTTGATATGCCTGGTTTATAGGTTGAAAATGCCGTCTTTTTTATATCAGTTGAGCCATTTTGAGTAAGCACGATTTTAAAATCATTTTTCAAAGAATTTAACTGATTGGCTGGGATAAATATATTTTCGTTGAAATATCCTAAGTCCCCATATCCTGAAAATTGCATCATAAGTGAATCTATGGCAGTTCCATTTGATAAATAAATATCCACATCAAATTTACCAGAATCAACAAAACCGGATACCTTTAAATCTATACCATCCCCTATTTCTCGGACTCTAAATCCGTTTGTGGGAATTTTCCCTGTTTCAAATCCCCAATCTCCTTCCAAATTCAATAAAAATATCGGCGGCATAAGAACAGGTAATTTAGAATATGCTTTAAAATCTAGCTTCTTTACTCGGATGCCTTTTTTCCGCGTGTCATTATCCTGCAACTCTCCAATGACTTCATACTTTCCGCCAACAGGAGTGGTAAAAGTCGAATAATGTTTTCGATTTTTTATACCAGATTTTGTGTAGGAATAATTACTGACCTTGATGGTATCTGTCCAAACTTGATGCCCTAAATCTTCACTTTTTTTCCCTTTTAATCCAATGGATGCCTGATACCCACTTTTGAATTCATCTCCTTCTTTAACAAACTGAAGTGCAAGAAAGGGAATTTCAATAAAAGTGACAATTTTTATTGAATCTGAATGGATCGCCTCCGCAAATGGGACCAAAACAAATTTTTCAACATTTGATTTATTTTTTTTTGATCGCCCAATACTTTGTCCATTCAAGTTGCTACTTAACACAACTAACATGAATATAATTATATTTTTAATCACAGATCTCTCTTCCATTTGAATTTTACCAAACCTTGAGATGAACCAAGCCAAAGCGTTTTTCCATCTAAATTCATTGCATTAACCTGTCCAATAAAAGGGAATGAATATTCCCGTGTAAACCCTGTTTTTTTATTGATCCGAACCAATCCGTTTTCAGTGCCTAGGAAAATATGTTTTTGATTAACAGTAAGAGAATAGACAGTCTTTGCATGATATATACTGGACGGGAAAATAAGTTCCCAAACACGTTCTTTCAAGTCAAATTTAGCAATACCCATCTCACACACTACATAGACTACACGTTCAAACTCTTTTATTGCTGTAATTCGGTTCAATAATTCCGGGAAATCTTTTCTGCCAATATCCTTTGCCTGCCTAATCTGGGGATTCTGTTGGTTAAATACAAATACACCTGATCTGGAACCTATCCAAATATCATCATCAACACCTTCTATATCATAAATAGGGATATTAAAAAAAAGATTTTCAATCCCAATCGGTGATTCTCGCTGAGTAACACGTTCAATTCGTCGAAGGCCAACAGATGAAGCTATCCAGATATAACTGGAATCACCATGAACATCCCAAATTACCCCAGATGGTACGCCACGCTCCTCTCCTAAAGTTCGCCAGTAATCATCTTTCATATCATAAACCAATATTATTTCCTTTCCACCAGCCCAAAGTTCACCATCGGAGACATGTATAGAATATACAGGAGTTGGGTTCATATTGATCGTCCCTTCAAATTCATATACAAAGGATTCATTCGATTGTGGGTTTATCCATGAAACGCCCTTGGACGAAACGAAATCAGAACTCCCAATCCATAAGGCATTTCCATCATCGAATAAGCCAACGACATCCGTATTAGAAATATCCAGTTTTAAGGGGAAAAATGTTTCCATGGTTGTTGTACCATGGAAAAAGGTTCCATCTCCACCGCCAGCAAATACATTACCATGACGTGCTATCAAGCCGGTGGTGATTTCTATCCTACGACCTAAAGGGTCAATAAACTCATCTCCGTTAAGAATCCAACCATCCATAGCAGAATAATTCATGAATATTTCATGAAGATTAGATTGTCCAACATATTGTCCACTGCTCCAATGAATATCTAATTCGTCCGGCGTTGGATAAATCCCAACTAAAATGCCGGAAGAGTGATCCAGTTTTACGTAAGACGATCTTGCCTGAAGCCAAATATAATTAGTGCTGGATCCAATGCGATTAATCCTATCATTTCGTGATAGTCCTAAATTCTGAAGTTCTTTGGCATACCAATCGCCTTCTCTAGAAAATGAATATTGCACGTGGTGCGGTGATGCAACCCAAATCAGTCCTGTACCCAAATCAAAATGAGTGGCTGTCACTTGATTATCTTTAAGTCCTTGAGCAGTAGTAATAGGCTCTTCAAAATTATTACTATATAAATTGAACCGTTTTAATCCACCCATTTCAGTACCAATATACGCAAAGGTGAATCCTTCCGTTATAGATGATATAGAACCAGCGCCTCTGTACAAAACCCAATCAAATGGCCGAAACCGAGAATCGGGTTGCCCGATCAGTTGAGATAATTGAGTAAAAAATAGAAAAAAGAGTAGGAAACGAAACATCATTCAATTGAAACTCAATCATCATGGTGGTTAACAATTTCCATCAAAGAGTCCGTATCAATTGGGACTACACCAACTTCCTCACAAACTCTTCCAGCAGCTAAGTTGGCAAGCCAGGCAGAGTCATTTGGATGACAACCGCATACATCACTCAAAGCAAAAGTAGCAATGACCGTATCTCCCGCACCAGACACATCATGAGCAGCCCTGGCTTTCGTAGCAATCTGGTAAAATTTATCTTTCGAAAAAAGGGACATTCCTTTTTCTCCTTGCGTCACCATTAGCAAATCAAATCCGTGTTGCGAACGAAAAGATTCGCCTGCTTTTTCTAAATCTCTTTCATCATCTATTCCGGTAAAAAATTCTGTCAAATTTGGCTTAAACAAGCGAGCACCAGAATAAAATGAGAAATGATGCTTTTTTGGATCAACATAAACAGGTATAGATCTCTCACGAGTTTGTTCCATGATCCATTGAATAAGACCTTTTGTAAAAACACCTTTATTATAATCTTGTAGGATCACACCATCCATATCATCGAGCGAATTTGATATAGCCTGTTTTAGAGATTCTACTGTATCATCAGATGGTACAGTAATATTTTCCCGATCTAACCTCACCACTTGTTGCCCTTGGGCAATAATCCGGGTTTTTACAATAGTTTTCCGTTGAACTTCGGCCAATAATTGACAGGAGATTCCTTCGTCCTTCGACAGGATAGATTTAAGCTGTTTCCCGCTGTCATCCATCCCAACCAATCCTATGAGAGTTACCTTCCCTCCTAGTCCGTGAATATTACGAGCCACATTGGCAGCACCACCAGAATGGTGATCAGTCTTTTCAATATGTACAACCGGAACCGGCGCTTCCGGTGAAATTCGATCGACGCTTCCCAAAATATATTTATCTAACATCACATCCCCGATAACGAGAATATGCTTATCAGTAAATGAATTTAGGAGCGAAGTAACATTTATGTTCATTATTAGTATCTGATGAATGATTTAATCTTGGAAGGTTAGTAAAAATCATTGAACGATAAAACTATTTTTCCTGTCTCTTTCTATTTTTGCTCCTACTACGATTCCGGGTATTCCTGTTACTTCGATTATCTTGATTCCGTTGCGGTTTCCTGGAGATTCCTGGCCTAATCTTAGAAATATGCCCATTGTCTAAATAGATCAAAACGGAAGCAAAGTTTTTCAAATGGACATCAGTCGGTGAAGACAAAACAAGTGTCGTACCAAGAGTTCGATTCATTTTAGTAAGTTGATTTCGGAATTCCTTTTCCATGTTTGTGTTGAAAAATACACCATAGTCATCAATCAATAAAATCCGTGGATCTGTTTCACAGGCAAAGATCATCCCCAGCCAATGACGTTCACCCTGGGAAATTTTTCCAATCTTCCGGCTCCATAGATTACTGAAACTTCCCCCATTAAAGTATCTGTTCTCTATCACATTTTTTTTCTTTCCGAATTTTTGTGCTACGTAGTTTGAAACAGTTTGGTTGGGTGCAACCAATTCAGAATTATTTGAATAAAAAACTTCATCATGAGAAATAATCTTTCCTAACCAGTTTGTCTGGTAGGGTTTATCATCATACAGGACAGTACCAGCTGTCTGTTTTTCAACACCGGCAAGAATATTTAGAAGAGATGATTTTCCACTGCCTACAGTTCCAACAATACCATAGATTGTTCCAGGGTGAATTTCTAGTTTTCCAATCTTTAATGCCTGGTATGAACCATAGGATTTTTCCAAGCCATTGACATTAAATATCAATCTTTTTGTTTGTGCCATTATCTTTTCCTTTTTAGGCTATTGCCCATGAGGAAAAGGGAAAATATATTAAGCGATTACTCAGTTTCCTGTTCGAGCCAACGTTCTGCATCAATTGCAGCCATACATCCCGTACCTGCAGCAGTTACAGCTTGTCGATAAACATGGTCTTGTACATCACCACAAGCGAATACCCCTTCTAAATTAGTATAAGTAGTATCTGAGTTTGTAATGATATAACCTGCATTATCCAAATCGATGGATCCATTGAACAATTGCGTGTTAGGTATATGGCCAATTGCCATAAAGATTCCATCGCATACGACATCTCGTTTTGCACCTGAAATTGTATCTTTCAACCTGACTGCCGTAACACCTGTTTCTTTCGTACCGATGATATCATCTACGTTTGAATTGTACTCAACTGATATCTTTGGATTTGCCATAGCTCTATCAATCATGATCTTGGATGCACGAAATTCGTCTCTTCGATGAATTAAAACAACTTCGGACGCAAATTTGGTTAAAAATGTGGCCTCTTCCATGGCTGAATCACCGCCACCCACTACGAGCACTTTTTTATCTCGAAAGAAAAAACCATCGCAAGTAGCACAGGCTGACACGCCATGCCCCATCAATTCGGACTCAGATTCGAGCCCAAGAAGCCGAGCAGTGGCGCCGGTTGAAATTATGATCGCTTCTGCGGAATATTCATTGCCATCGGCCCATACTTTATACGGACGTTCAGAAAAATCAACCTTATCCACTGTTTTAAATAAGCATTCAGCACCAAAACGTTGTGCCTGTTTTCTGAATTCATCCATCATATCCGGTCCCATGATTCCATTAGGGAATCCTGGATAATTTTCAACATCCGTTGTAATGGTAAGCTGGCCGCCAGGTTGGGTGCCTTCGAAGACGAGGGGCTCTAAGTTTGCCCTCGCCGCATAAATAGCTGCAGTGAGTCCTGCAGGTCCAGAGCCAATAATAATGACCTTCCGCTTCATTTCCCTTTTCGTTTCCTAATTAAATAATTTCGTCTAACATTGTAGTGATATTCCCTTTAGGAACAGCACCAACAATTTGATTTACAACTTTCCCATCTTTCATTATAAGAAGTGTGGGAATACTTCTTACACCATATTTCATGGCAGTATCTTGGTTTTGATCCACATCAACCTTTCCAACTTTGACTTTACCATTATATTCTCCTGCAATTTCATCAATCACAGGCGCAATAGCTTTACAGGGTCCACACCAAGTGGCCCAAAAGTCAATTAAAACTGGAATATTTGATTTAGATACATCTGAATCAAAATTTTGATCGGTAAATTTGTGTACGTTTTCAGACATAAGTCCTCCAATAATTAATAAAAATAAGCCTAGTAACTTATGACATCTCTTTAAATCCTTGGAATAAAAATATTCAAATATTCTTTGATTAATTGATTTGAAGTGTATCAGGTAAAATATCAAATGGCAAATCTAAAAAATATGCCGATAAAGTAAGAACTGAGTCTCCTCCATGCGCATCTATGAGTCCAATGGGAATTTGATCGTGTCTGATCAATAGATAAGGCAATACTTCATAATCGCCCGATGATAAATTTAGGCTATCACTCAGCAGATAATATGTCCAAGTAATAGATTCATCCTTTTCATAGGCCAAATTTCGTAATTGGTCATCCACACTATTTCCAAATTGATTAGTCCCACTGAAACGATAAATAGTAACAGTCTCATTATCTGTCAGCGACCTAAAAAATAACCCCGAATGGAAATCAGAACCATCCTCTTGTAAAATGTATTTGTAGGTATCTATTGAAACGGCTGAATGGGTTTCAAGATTAAAAGATAAACGTAAGGTATCCCGAATTTGAATTGAATTTTTGTTAAAGTGAAGTTCAACTTCTCCTGATAATATTTTTTTCATTTCCACTGGGTTTAGCAATTCTCAATCTTCTGAAAAATCGGTCTGCTCCTTAGAAAACATGCCATTGGTAAAATAAACAGTGACAGAATCCAACTCGTAATTATTTATATAGCAATACAGATTTACAGGCCCATTCATACTTCCGTTTGGTGTTTGAGAATTTGTGATGGAAAATGAAAAATAACCGACGGAATCCGTAGTTGTATATAGATCAAATGTTTCCAACCAAACTGAAACGGGAACATTGGTTTGGTTATTCTCGGTTAGTACTTTCCCAGTTATTTTCATTTCTATCGTACCGGAGTCATCCCAAAACGGATTGGATGTGCAGGAGGACAACAACAATAACAAGAAAATCATTGTTTTGTTCTTTATTTCCATGAAAGTCCAAGATTCAGAAAATATCTTTGGTCAAAAAGGGAAATTCCATTCAATACCTGTGATTCATTATTCAGATTTTTACCCGAAAAACTGATTGTTCCTTTGTAATCTCGAAACTTTAATTTTAAAGATAAATTGGCATCGTAGGTTTTAATCGCATCAAGTCTATTATCAAGAAATTTCCCTGTTGAATTAATGGATGTTACTTGGCGGGCGCTTTCTGAACGATGGATAAGATCTAGTTGAAACCATCTTATTTTTAAAGTTATTTTATTGCGCACCATTTTGTCCGGTTGTAATTGGAATGCCATTGGATCAGAAAAAAAATAATAGGCGTAGGAAGATGAAAAATTGAACCATTTTGTTTTGGAACTAAATGACAAATTTGAGTCAAAACCTGACAGACTTGCTTCACCATAATTAATTGGAAACTGAATGGGGACACCAGTCAGTTGGATTTGTTTTATCTTATTTGAATAGTGGTAATTAAATCCTGATATGTTTATTGCATAATATGGTTTTTCATTATCATTTTCATTCTCAATTTTGATTCCCATTTCAAATTGATTTTTATATTCCGGCATCAACCCGATAGTACCCTGGTTAGTGGAACGAATATGATTTGAAAATCTTTCATTTAAACTTGGTAGGCGAAATACATTCCCTAGATTTGTATAAAGCATGATCCGCTTTTGAGACATAATACTAACGATTGAGCCTGTAAACATTGAACTCGATTCATCCCAGGTCTCCGTATCCATTATTTCATCAAAGGATGAATCAGGTGTATCAGAAATAAGATGCTTGCTTAAAACTATCTTTACATCCTTCAATTGAATACCTCGGTTCCTTTCTGGTTGAACCAATTCAAATGATCCGGTGAAAATAGAATTAACTCTTTTTGTAATAAAAGTTAAACTATCGATATCCCAGTTTGATGTTAAATAATTAGTTTCTCCATTAAATTTAGCCACTGCACTCCGAATGGGTTTCTCAAAAGAAAAACCAAAACCATTATTTGAATCTTCCTTATTGATTGTATAAAAGTTCGTGGACTCACTACCCAAATTATTTTGAAATAATCCAAAAAAGATGATCTCTCCCCCAAATGGACTTGAATGAATCATTTTCCCGATAATGTTTTCCATATCAATCGAAACAGAATTGCCGGTACGATCATTTTGGAATTGTTTCCCATTCTTGAATCCCATAAATCGAAATTCAAGGTTATAACGATTCTTAATGCCAAGATGTCCAAACTGTCGCTGATGGCTCGTTGTTATTTCAGGTTTCTTAGTAAGTGCATTTCCATAGGGATCAACATAAATTTGTGAGAATCGCCCTTCACCTATGCCACCATTCAATGAGACTAGTGAAGACCCTATGGATCCAAACCCATCAAATCCACCGTAGTTGTAAGTTCCAAATTGCTGGGTAAATGATGCGCTAGAGCCATAAGTCAATTTTGGTATAAAATTAATAGTACCGGATGATGATAATGCTTTTTCATGTCCACCTTTTACCAGTTCTATACCGGAGAACCCCGATGCTGAAAATATAGACAGATCCAATAAAGGATCGCCTAAGGTATTGATGCGAATTCCGTCGTAGAGATAGATCATTTCTTCAGGTGCTGATGCACGAATTGAAATTGACTTTTGTCCATTCATCGTTTCATTCATGGCGATAGATTGCTCGGAGAATAATGCATCCCCAATATCAACAAATCCTCTGACAGCCAATTCTTCT
>Ga0208881_1000924_pt1 | contig 10336 bp, 11 predicted proteins | sample Knorr_S23_td_AAI_FD_185610 | JGI IMG/M metagenome (GOLD analysis project Ga0208881, IMG submission 185610) | Marine microbial communities from Southern Atlantic Ocean transect - Knorr_S23_td_AAIW_ad_876m_LV_B (SPAdes) (version 2) | ecosystem: Environmental > Aquatic > Marine > Oceanic | place... | reverse complement strand
GCCCGTTCCCTCCTCCAGCCTACGGAGTCCGAGGATCCCGGACGGCCCTCAGGGGAAACACTGCTCCCGGCCGGACCGTCCCACCACGGACCGGAACCGACCCTGCAGCCCCCGGTAGTGCGGAGTCCCATCGTGACCAGGGCCGACCTCACAGGCGGGACACCACCTCCGGCCGCATCCCTGGATGGGACCTTCTCGGTGCCGACGGCACCCCTTCCATCAGAGGTGCGGGTGGAAGCGCCGCGGGAGGTGGATCTGGGGATCCCCGGCAGGGGAGTGTCGGCCCGACGGTCAGTGCTGGAGTGGGGGTCAGTGCTCCTCGGGGCGTTGGTGTTGGCGATGCTCGTGCGGGCCTTCCTGTTCCAGGCCTTCTACATCCCATCGCCGTCGATGGAGCCGACCCTGTGGTCCGGGGACCGGATCCTCGTCAACAAGGTGAGCTACGACCTCCACGACGTCAACCGGGGGGACATCGTGGTCTTCCGGGCGCCACCGGGTTCCGGCACCGGTGACGATGACCTAATCAAGAGGGTGATAGCGCTCCCCGGCGAGAGGGTGACCGCGGAGGGAGGACGCCTGCTCATCGACGGTGGCCTGCTGATCGAGCCGTACCTGCCGTACCAGGAGGGCACGGCAGGCTTCGGCATGGTTCCCTGGTGCGCCGATGCTGGGGACGGTGCTTGCACGGTGCCGGACGGCCATGTGTTCGTGATGGGTGACAACAGGCCGAACTCGCGGGACAGCCGTTACTTCGGTCCCGTGTCGATCGAGTCCATAGTGGGACGTGCCTTCGTGAGGGTGTGGCCGCTGGGGGCCCTCGACCGACTTTGAGCCGTCCGTCCCGTCAGAGGGCTGGCCGACGCCTGGCGAGGCCGTCGACGAGACGGTCCACGTGGTCACCGTAGATGCCGTCCAGCCCGAGCTTCAGCAGGCGATCGATCTGGCGAGGGTGTTGTGCATCCCACCCGAGGCACAGGAGACCGAACCGCTGGAAGAGGGCTACCAGCCCCGCACTCCAGTCGGGTTCGGGAAGATTGACGGCATCGACACCTGATCCCGCCAGGTCGGCGGCCCGCCGCTCGGGACCCTCGACGATGTGGTCGAACCGCGTGGAGTGGACCAGGCGGAGGTCCCGGTCCAGGTTCCGCCAGTCGGCCAGGAGGGCGTGTTCCGGGTGGCAGACCCACAGCGACCCGACGGCGCGGTGTCGGCGCGCCACGTCTAGGACGGCATGGATGGCGGCGGGGTCCTTCAGGTCCAGCGACACCTGCATGTCCGGTCCCACGGTCCGATAGAGCTCGGCCAGGGTCGGTACGGAGGCGGGGATCGCGGTGTGTGGCACATCTCCGATCGGGCGCCGCCGGAACAGCGATCCGACCCGGCCATCGTGGTGCAGGACCGGGACGCCGTCGACGGTGCACCACACGTCGCTCTCAAGCCCGGTGGCACCCATGGAGCGGGCAGTTGTGAAGGCCTGGAGAGAGTTCTCGGGGGCATGCGCCCGTCCGCCCCGGTGGGCGAACAGGATCGGGTCGGAGGACCATTCGGCGGTGGCGGACACCAGCCCAGTCTGCCGGTCGGCCGGGCCGGTGGGCCATACGTCTACGCGTAGGATCGTGATCGTGGACGGTGGTTGGGTTCTGGTCGCTCTCGGGCTCGTGCTGGCGGTGGTCGCCACGAGCCACCTCAGTGCCCTGCTGGCCCGCGAGCTGGCGGCGACCACCGAGTCCCTCGCCCGGCTGGAACGCCTGAGCGTGGCCGTGGGCGACCTCGCTCGTTCGACAGAGCGATTCGGCATCGGCGTCGCCCGGGTCGGCCGTCGGTAGGTTCGCCTGATGGGCAACCTCGGGGGCGGAGAGATCCTGGTCATCCTCATGCTCGGCCTGCTGGTGCTCGGCCCGGCACGCCTGGCGGTGGTGGCTAGGCACGTGGGCAGCATGGTGCGCAAGGTACGACGGGTCGCCGAAGGCTTCCAGGAGGAGATCCGGGACCTGGTGGAAGATCCCTCAATCGAGTCCCTGGCCCGGGAACGGGGTCGTTACCTGACCGTGCCGGACGGGACGGCTACGGACCGACCCACTGAGCAGGACGGGGCGGCTCCGGACCGACCCACGGAGCAGGATGGTGCGTGAGGGCGATGGCCGGATGCCCCTCCTCGAGCACCTGGAGGAGCTCCGCCGACGGCTGATCCGTTCGGTTGCGGCCGTCTCACTCGGGGCGGTGGCCTGTTGGATCCTCTACCCGCAGATCCTTGACCTGCTCCTCGAGCCCTACTGCCAGATCCGTGGCTCGAACATCGGGTCGACGACCTTCGGCAGCGGGTGCGAGCTCCTCGTGACGGATCCCCTGGAGCCCTTCGGCGTCCGGATGATGGTGGCTGGCTACGGCGGCGTGGCCATGGCCATGCCTGTGCTCCTCTGGCAGGCGTGGCGCTTCGTGGCTCCCGGCCTCCACGTCGCGGAGCGACGCTGGGCAATACCGTTCGTGACCCTCGGCGTGCTGCTCTTCGCCTCGGGCTGCGGCCTTGCCTATTGGAGCATCCCGCGGGCGCTGGACTTCCTGATTGGGATCGGCGGTCCCGACCTGGTGAGCGTGTTCTCACCGTCCCGGTACCTGGGCTTCGTGGTCAAGATGATGCTGGCCTTCGGCCTGGGCTTCGAGTTCCCACTGGTCCTCGTGTTCCTGCAGTTGATCGGCGTCCTCACCCCTGCGGCGTTGCGGCGGACCCGGCGCTACGCGGTGGTCGGCATCGTGGCCCTGGTCGCTGTGCTGACCCCAAGCGGTGATCCGTTCACGCTCCTGATCCTGTCGGTGCCGATGCTCCTGTTCTACGAGTTGGCCATCCTCGTGGGAGCACTCAGGGATCGCCGTCGGCGACGGGCCCGGGTCAGGTGAGCGACGGGCGTCCGTTCGAGCTGGACCGCTTCCAGGTGGAGGCGATGGCCTCGGTAGATGCCGGACGGTCGGTGCTGGTGGCTGCCCCGACGTCGAGCGGCAAGACCGTGGTGGCCGAGCACGCCGTGGACCGGGCACTCGCAGAGGGCCGGCGAACCTTCTACACGGCTCCGATCAAGGCACTCTCCAACCAGAAGTTCCGGGACCTGGGTCGACGGCTGGGCACAGACCGGGTTGGCCTCATGACGGGGGACCAGGTGGTGGCCCCCGAAGCTCCGGTGGTGGTCATGACCACGGAGGTGCTCCGGAACATGCTCTACTCAAGGTCCGACGCAACCCGGGGCCTGGGCTGGGTGGTCCTCGACGAGGTCCACTTCCTGGAGGATCCGTACCGGGGTGCGGTCTGGGAGGAGGTCGTCCTGAACCTCGCTCCGGATGTCGGCGTGGTGGCCCTGTCCGCCACCGTCTCCAACGCCGGCGAGCTCGGAGACTGGCTGACGGCCGTCCGGGGGCCGACCGACGTGGTGGTGGAGACCCGACGTCCGGTCCTGCTCCGGACCCACTACCTGGTCGCCGAGCGGGGGAGGGGACGCCGACTCCATCGCCTGGCCACCCATAGGGGAGGGTCACCAAATCCTGACGGTCGGCATTTCGACGCCGACGACAGCGGCCGACGGGGCCGTGGAGGCGGAAGGGGCTCACGGTGGGCGACCCCGCGGCGTGACGAGGTACTCGGCGAGCTGGCCGACCATGGCCTCCTTCCGGCCATCCATTTCATCTTCAGCCGGGCGGGTTGTGACGAGGCCAGGGACGCAATCCTGGCCGATGGAGTGTCCCTGAACGACGAGGCCGGGGTCGGGGCCGTGAACGACCACGTGGAGGCACGCCTCGCGGGACTTCCTCCAGGGGACCTGGAAGCCCTAGGCGTGGATAGCTGGATCGACGGGCTGCGACGAGGGGTGGCCTCCCACCACGCCGGGCTGGTCCCGATCTTCAAGGAGGTCACCGAAGAGCTCTTCGCCATGGGACTACTGAAGGTCGTCTACGCAACCGAGACGCTCGCCCTCGGGGTGAACCTGCCGGCCCGCACGGTGGTGATCGACCGACTGACGAAGTTCACCGGCCAGACGCACGAGGTCCTGACGCCCGGCCAGTTCACCCAGCTCACGGGCCGCGCCGGTCGGCGGGGCCTGGACAGCGACGGCCACGCCATCGTCTGCTGGTCGCCCTTCGTGTCGTTCGACCGGGTCGCCGGCCTGGCAGGTAGCCGGGATTTCGTCCTCCGGTCGGCCTTCCGCCCCACGTACAACATGGTGGCCAACCTCATCGTGAGCCGTACACGGGCCGAGGCCGTGGACCTGCTGGGCCGCTCCTTCGCCCAGTTCCAGGTGGATCGGCAGGCGGCGAACCGCCAGCGCCGCAATGCCGAGAAGCGAGGAGAGGCGGAGCGCATCCGGGCCGACCTCGTGGAGGCGTCGGTGGTGGACGGAGACCAGGTCCCGGTCGCAGCCCTGCGGCCCGGTGAGGTGGTGATCCTTGACGACGGCCTGGCCCATCTGGTCCTTTCGGTCGCCCACCGGGGCGGTGGTCGGGTCAGGCTCCGGAGCCTCGACCAGGACGGCCGTATGACGACCGTGGACTCAGCCGAACTGGGTCGGGCCCCCGTGCGGGTCGGAGAGGTCGCCCTGCCGGCACCCTTTGCCCCGGACCGAGCGGAGTTCCGGCGGGCCGCCATGGTACGTCTCGATCCCTTCGCTCGGGAGGAGGAGGTCGACCCGGCGGCTCGACGACGCCTGGCACGCCTCGAGCGGGACCTGGAGAGGGCCGGCGGCGGCCAGCCTGGCGGTGACCTGACGGCGCGGCTGGATTCCTCCCTGAGGGTCCTTGAGGCCCGTGGCCTTGCCGACGGCTGGACCCTCCTGGAACGGGGACGCGCTCTCACTTCCATCCACAACGAGGCCGACCTGCTGGTCGTCGAGGTACTGGCCGCCGGCCACCTGGAGGGCGTCAGAGCATCCATGCTCGCTGCCCTGGTGTCCTGTCTCACCTACCGGAAGCGCGGGCCCGGCGAGCCATCGACCGTCCGTCTGGGGGGTGGATTCGGCGCACGCTTCGAGTCGATCGTGGCGCTGGCCGCCGAGATCGCCGCCGAGGAGCGCTCGGTCGGTATGGAACCGGCCGATCCGCCGGATCCGGGGTTCGCCCACGTCATCCACGCCTGGGCCGACGGCGCGGAGTTGGACGAGGTGCTGGAGGACGCCATGACCGGGGGAGAGTTCGTCCGTAACGTCCGCCTGGTCGCCGACCTCCTCCGCCAGGTGGCGAAGGTCGCCTCGCCGTCCCTGGCCGACGTAGCCGAGGTGGCCGGTGGCCGCCTGAACCGTGGCGTGGTGGCCCTTTCCATCGGGGCGCCCTCTAGCGGGGACGACATCGGTCAGGAGGCTGCGGGGTGACGGTGGAGCGGGGCCGGGACTGGGGAGGACCAGGCCCGGTTCCCGACGACGCCGTTGTGGTGGCCTCCAACTCCGATCTGCGGGCCGTGGTGACCGGAGCCAGGCGGGTCGGCCGAACCGTCCCGGTCGTGGCGCTTGTAGGAGGGGACCTCTGCCGGACGCTTGGGGGTCGTGGCGAGGTACGTCCGGGTGGAACCGGCACCCGGGTGGTGGTGGACATCGGCTGTGTGCTCCTAGACGGTCGGCTCCACTGGTTCGTCGCCCACCTCGTGGCCCGTTCACCGGGCGGCTTCGGGCGATGGTGGGTGGCGGCCAACGCCGCCCACCACGGACACTGGAACCTCGCTCCCCGGGCCCATCCAGGCGACGGGTTGTTGGACGTGCTGGATGGACGGCTCCGAGGTGCGGCGTACCTGGCGGCCTGGCGTCGCCTGCAGAGGGGCGACCACGTTCCACATCCGTCCATCGACTACCGGCGAGTTCCGGCGGTCCAGACATCCTTCGACCGGCCCCTCACCGTACGTCTGGATGGCGAGGTTGTCGGTCGGGCCCGGGACCTCTCGGTGCGGGTCGAGCCCGCGGCCCTCCACCTGGCGGTCTGAGCCGGGCTCGGAACCACCCGGGACCCCTCGGGTAGGGTCCTGACGATGGGCGACGCGACAAGTGACCCGGTGGATGCGGCCCGGCGGGCGGTCTGCCAACGGGTCGACGAGTTGGCAGGCGTGCTCCTGGAGACCTCGCGGGCCATCCACGACCAGCCCGAGCTGGCCTTCGAGGAGCACCTTGCCCACGAGTTGCTGACGGGGGTGCTTGCCGACCAGGGAATCGACGTGGTCCGCTCCGCCTACGGCCTCGAGACGGCCTTTGAGGGGTCGGCGGGCACCAGGGGCCCGGTCGTGGCGGTCCTCTGCGAGTACGACGCCCTCCCCGGGATCGGCCACGCCTGCGGTCACAACATCATCGCCACCGCTGGTCTGGGGGCCGGCCTGGCCGCTGCGTCGGTGGCTGACGGCCTTGGGGGCCGGGTCCGGATCCTCGGGACTCCCGCCGAGGAGGGTGGGGGCGGCAAGGTGATCATGATGCGGAGGGGCGCCTTCGACGAGGTGGATGCCGCCCTGATGGTGCACCCGGCGGACGCCGACTTGGAGAACATCACAAGCCTGGCCATCCAGCAGGCCCAGGTGGTCTACAGGGGCCGCGCAGCCCATGCCGCGGCAGCCCCGGAGAAGGGACTGAACGCCCTCGATGCGGCAGTACTCGGGTACGTAAACGTGGCGGCCCTACGGCAGCACATCGCCCCGGACGAACGGATCCACGGGATCTTCACCGACGCTGGGGAGAAGGCGAACATCGTGCCGGTGCGCGCCGCCGCCAACTGGTATGTCCGGTCGCCGACCCGGGCCCGGTTGGAGGCCCTCAAGCCGCGCCTCGCCGCCTGCCTCGAGGCGGGGGCGGCCGCCGCCGGTTGCGAGGTGGAGATTGAGTGGATCCAACCGTCCTACGACGAGGTGATGGACAACCGGGCGCTGCTGGACCGCTACACGGCCAACGCCGCGACTCTGGGGCGTACCGTCCGAGCGGCGGTCGACCACCAGGTCGTGGGAAGCACCGACATGGGAAACGTGAGCTATCTGGTGCCGTCCATCCACCCGATGATCAAAACGGCTCCGGCAGGCACAGCGATCCACACGGAGGCATTCGCCGATTGTGCGAAAAGCGAGGAGGCCGACCTGGCGGTCCTCGACGGAGCCAAGGCGATGGCTCTGACAATCGTGGACTGCTGGACCAACGATTCGGTTCTGACCGAGGCCCGAGAGCAGTTCGAGCACCTGAAGGGCGTCCGCGCCGGATCTCCGTAGACGGCGTAGGTTCGGCGCCCGTGACAACCTACGCCGCCGAGGAATTCAGGCCGGATGAGGCAGACGTCCTCCGCCGCTACTTCACGAACCTGGACCAGCCGGTGTTCGCCCTGGTGAACCTTCCCGAGGTCGTGAAGGGGGCCCTCTTCGCCAGGTACTCACGGTCGGACAAGAGCCTCCGTCGGCTCTTCCTGGATGAGTTCGTCGGCGAGCTTGACGTCTCCGGTGACGAGACGATTGATGCCACCGTTGGCCTGCGGCGCGCCGAGGAGCTGTACGACAAGGTTTTCTTCGAGTACGGCGACGACAGCGTGGCCCAGTTGGGCGGCGTACACCTCGCCTGCGAGCAGGCCTCCAACATCCTGACCAAGGTCCTTGAGTGGGGCCGCCTCATGGCGTATCTGGAGCAGTCGACACGCTACATCGCCTACGACTCCAGGCTGGCCGGTCGCTACCGCTACTTCCGTGACCCGGAGGTCCTGGCGTCTGCCCTAGGTGCCCGCTACATCTCAGACATGGACCGCCTGTTCGAGGTCTACACCGACCTCGTCCGTGACATGAACGGGCACTTCCGCGATCGACTGCCCAAGTCGCCCGGCGACTCGGACTTCGTCTACCGGCAGGCCATCGCCGCCAAGGCATTCGATGCCGTGAGGGGGGTGCTGCCTGCGGCCTCGCTCTCCAACGTGGGGATCTACGGCACGGGCCAGGCCTACGAATCCCTCCTCGTGCGCATGCGGGCGCACCCTCTACCCGAGGCCAACACCTACGCCGAGATGATGCTGGCCGAACTCCGGAAGGTGATCCCGTCGTTCCTGAAGCGGGTGGACCTGCCGGACCGCGGCGAAGAGGTGGGCAGGTATGCCTCCGACGTCCGCGAGCGCCTCGAGGACCTGGCTGATGGCTATTTTCCGCCGGGCCATCCGGTGGCCGGCTCACCGATGGTGGACCTGACCGACTGGGACCCTGATGCCGAGGTCAAGTTGGTGGCGGCCGCCCTCTACCCGGTTACCAACCGTTCCGACCGGGAGGTCGAGGCCAGGGTCCGGGGAATGTCCATCGAGGAGCGCCTCACCGTTCTTCGCTCGTTCGTGGGAGACAGGGGCAACCGCCGCCACCGACCGGGTAGGGCCCTGGAGCGTCCGTCCTACCGATTCGACGTGCTGTCGGACTACGGCGCCTTCCGGGACATGCAGCGCCATCGGATGATGACGTTGGACTGGCAGCGACTCTCTCCCGACCACGGATACGTACGGCCCCCCGAGGTGGACGAGGCCGGGGTCGGTGGGCGGTTCGACGCTGCCATGGAGCGCTCCCATGACCTCCACGACCTACTCCGGGAGCCGTTCCCGGACCAGGCCCCGTATGCGGTTTCGCTGGCCTACCGCGTCCGGTACCTGATGCACATGAACGCCAGGGAGGCCATGCACGTCCTGGAACTGCGATCCACCCCCCAGGGCCACCCCTCGTACCGGGAGGTCGCCCAGCAGATGCACCTCCTCATCGCCGATGTCGCCGGGCACCACGCCATCGCCGAGATGATGGCCTTCGTGGACCATTCGTCGGAGGCGGAGTTGGAGCGCCTGGATGCCGAGCGGCGGGCAGAGAAGAGGCGCCTCGCCCGTGGTGGGGGTTGATGGCCCGTCGATCCTGTCTATGATCCCGCCGCGACCAACCGAACGGCCTGCCCGAGGATCCGATGAGTAACGACGTGAGTGACAAGCCGATGGACGAGGACCTGGTCGAAGACGAACTTGACGACGACTTCGACGATGGGGACGAGGTCGAGGATCTGGCCGACGACGCCGGAGCGTCGGACGACAAGGACGACAAGGACGACGAGGACGACGACGAGGACGAGGCCGGCGCCAATCCCGTTGTAGCGGCCGGTGACGACGACGAGGACGAACCCGATCCGGACGAAGTGGAGGCCGACCTGGATGAGATCCTCCGGGACCGGATCGCCGCCAACGAGGATGACGACGACGAGGAGGAGAACGTTCCGGCCCCGGTCCCGACGGGAGAACTTGTCGAACGCCAGGACACCGAACTCCACTGTCCGCACTGCTTCCTGCTCATACAGGCCAAGACCGTGGCCGAGACTGGGGAGTGCGGCCACTGCGGCGGCCCGATCTCCTGAAGCGGCGACTCCGCCGCTGGAGGAATTCCTGATGGAGGAATCCACCCGCCCGGCCCGACCCGGAGACCTCGCTGTGCTCGTGGACCTCGCCACGGCGGCCCGTGGGGAGTTGCTGGACAGGAAGGGCGGCGACGTGGCCGAACGCCTGGATCCCCACCGGTACGACCCTGCCGCCAGGATCGGAATTGCACTCGATGATGCGGCGACGGTGCTCCTGGTCGGCACGATCGACGGCACCGTAGTCGGCTACGGCCTGATGACCATGGGCGCTGTGTCTGATGGCTCTGGACAGGCCGTCGTGGAAGAGATCTTCGTGGAGCCGGAGGCCAGAGCCGTCGGGGTCGGGGAATCGATTCTCGGGGCGCTGCTGGAAGTGGCGAAGGAGCGGGGGGCCCTGGCCATCCAGTCGGTTGCGTTGCCGGGTGACCGGGCCACCAAGAACTTTTTCGAGACCCATGGGATGGTCGCCAGGGCCATCATCGTCCACCGTTGGTTGGACGGCAGGTGACCGGCGGGCGGCCCGAAATCTGCGTAGGGGCCGTTGCCGTCGACGGCGACCGGATCCTCCTCGTCCGCAGGGGGACCGAACCGGGCATGGGCCGCTGGTCCCTGCCCGGCGGTCGGGTCGAGGCCGGCGAGGCCATGGCCGCCGCCGTGGTACGCGAACTCCGGGAGGAGACCGGGCTGAACGGGGTCTGTGGTCCGGTGGTCGGCTGGGTGGAGCAGATGTCCGTCGACCACCACTTCGTGATCCTCGACTTCCGGGTCGCCATCCTGGATGACAGCCCGCCGATCGCCGGCTCTGATGCGGACGAGGCAGCCTGGGTGGACCTGGCGTCACTCGACGGCGTTCCCCTGGTGGACGGCCTGGCGTCGTTCCTGGCGGAACACGGCGTGGTTCCTGGGTCATTCCTCTCCCTGGACTGACCCGCTCTACATGGACTGAGCCGCGGCTGAGCCTTCAGCAGCCAGTCCAGCGAGGCGTCCGC
>Ga0208881_1000922_pt1 | contig 10343 bp, 12 predicted proteins | sample Knorr_S23_td_AAI_FD_185610 | JGI IMG/M metagenome (GOLD analysis project Ga0208881, IMG submission 185610) | Marine microbial communities from Southern Atlantic Ocean transect - Knorr_S23_td_AAIW_ad_876m_LV_B (SPAdes) (version 2) | ecosystem: Environmental > Aquatic > Marine > Oceanic | place... | reverse complement strand
GAATTACTCAAGTTAATGCCGTTATCTCTAGAGTCAATAAGGCTACTAGAGAAAGTATTGAGCATTTCAAATGCTTATTCTTAAAACAAAGCAATAATTGGCGTGGGAAGGGAATTATTGTTGATCTTCATGGTAATAAAGCAACAGTATTAATTCCAGAGATTGCAATGATTACGCAACTAAAATTCAAATCAAAAGCTCAACTTGATGATGAAATTGAATTAAGAGCAGTATCGATAAATCTTGAGAATAGATCAATTGATTTCAAGCCACTCTAGGCTCTCACCTAGTTTAATAGCGTTACCTTGATTGTTCTTCCAGTCACCTAAAACGTATCGAGTATATCGCTCCATTTTGTGAGTATTTTGTCTATGGGTATGGCCATGAATAAGATCCGTATTAGGATATTTTGTCATTAATTCATCAACAGCTGATTGACTAACATCCATAATCTTTTCTGATTTATAGCTTTGTGCTTCGATACTTTTTTTACGTAACTGACCCGTTAATTTAAGCCGCAGATTTTTGGGTAAGTGAAGAAAGATGAATTGAATAATTGAGTTTCTGAGAATTTTCTTCAATCTTTGATAATCAACATCATCGGTACAAAGGCTGTCACCGTGTATAAGGAGAAAGTTTTTTTCATTATGATTTAGTAAATAAGGCTCTTTAATGAGTTTACAACCAGTTTCCTTTTCAAAGGAATTTGAGAGTAAAAAGTCGCGATTACCAGCCATCACAAAAACCTGAGTTGTCTTTGTTAATTGATTTAGTATAGTTGTTATCGATTGATAGGTATTAAGTGAAATACCGTCACCAATCCATGTATTAAACAAGTCTCCTAAAATAAATAATTGGTCGACCTTTGAAGCATATTCTGTGCAGAATTGATTAAACAATTCAATCTTTTCATTCTCAACTTGAGTGAGGTGAAGGTCAGCAATAATTAATGTTTGTTGCATATTTGTTGACACTATTTAAATAGTGTCAGAGATTTAATCTTGAACAAAAGCTTTAGTAATAATAATTGGACTAGCAGGAACATCGGCGTAGCCACCTAAATTTAGAGTTTCAACTGACTGTATTTTGTCAACCACATCATGACCAGCTACAACCTCACCAAAAACGCAATAACCCCATCCATCTAGACCTGGAAAGTCCAAAAATTGGTTATCAGAAACGTTAATAAAAAACTGAGAGCTAGCAGAATGAGGAGCTGAAGTTCGTGCCATTGCTAAGCTATATTGTTTATTCTTTAAACCATTCTTTGCTTCATTTTCAATAGTAGCCTTGGTTGGTTTTTGTTGCATATCTTCTGTCATACCACCTCCTTGTATCATAAAGTTAGGAATGACACGGTGGAAAATAGTACCTTCAAAAAAACCATCTTCTACGTAATCAATGAAATTTTTTGCTGTAATTGGTGCTTTCTCTACATCAACATTGATGTGAATTTCACCCATATTTGTCTCAAGAATAACCATGGTTTTTTGTCAATAAAGTAAAAAGTGAGAATTATAACTTATTTCATTAACAGTACTTTCATAAAGATCAACGTTCGAGTATAATTTCACCCTTTTTAGCAAACAGTTTAGGATTTGTTATGTACGCAGTTTTTAAAACAGGCGGAAAGCAGTACAGGGTTTCTGAAGGTGAGACTTTAAAAATCGAGAAGCTTGAAGTGGAACCTGGTAAGAAGGTCACCTTTAATGAGGTATTGATGATTGCAGATGGTGAAAATGTTCAAGTGGGCTCACCACTTGTTGAGAAAGCCAGTGTTGAAGCAAAGGTAATTTCCCAAGGTAAAGGCAAAAAAGTAAATATTTTGAAGTTTAAACGTCGGAAACACTCCATGAAGCAGCAAGGGCATCGCCAGTTGTTTACAGAAATACAAATCGGTAAAATTAAGGCATAAGGAGTAATCTATGGCACATAAAAAGGCAGGCGGCAGTACTAATAACGGTAGAGATTCAGTCTCCAAAAGACTTGGTGTAAAACGTTTTGGTGGTCAAGCTGTATTAGCAGGCAATATTTTAGTTCGCCAAAGAGGTACTAAATTTCATCCAGGTGCCAATGTTCGCAAAGGCAAAGACGATACCTTGTTTGCAGTAGCAGATGGCAAAGTTCAATTTGAAAAGAAAGGTAAGTTTAATCGCCAGTATGTTTCTATTGAAACGGTTTAGTTAATGACCTTGAATTAATTGAAAAAGCGCCTTCTGGCGCTTTTTTATTGTAATAAAATAATCTCATTTAGAATTACAATTATATGAAATACGCAATTGTTTTTCCTGGCCAAGGTTCGCAGTCTGTCGGTATGCTGTCCGATTTGTCTGCCAATTTTTCAATTGTTAAAGACATCTTCAGTGAAGCTAGTGATGCGCTCGATTTGGATTTATGGAAACTGGTGCAAGAAGATGAAGATGCACTCAATCAGACTGAGAACACTCAGCCTGCAATGCTAGCGGCAGGATATGCAACCTACAAGGTTCTCTCGAACGAGGTTGATTTGTCGCCCATTTGCATGGCAGGTCACAGTCTTGGAGAATATTCGGCTTTGGTGGCAGCTAAATCATTGGATTATTTTGAAGCAGTTAAATTGGTTAGAAAAAGAGCAGAATTAATGCAATCAGCCGTGTCAAGTGGAACTGGAGCAATGGCAGCTATACTTGGGCTTGATGATGAAAAAGTGGTTGAAATATGTACCCAATCTAATATTTCAGGTGTGGTTGAGGCAGTTAACTTTAACTCACCAGGCCAGGTAGTGATTGCTGGAGAAAATGAGGCTGTTAATAAGGCTTGTAAATCGATGAAAGAAGCAGGGGCAAAACGTGCATTATTGCTACCAGTTAGTGTTCCATCTCATTGCTCACTTATGAATCATGCTGCTCAAGAATTTTCATATTCAGTCGATGCAGTGAATTTTAAGATGGGTGAGACAAGTGTCTTGCATAATGTTGATGCCTCTTACGCTGAAGATGCTAATGAGATAAAATTGAAACTAGTAGAACAGTTATGCAAACCAGTACTTTGGACTTCTTCGGTACAAAAAATGCAACAATCAGGTGTTGAAAAATTGATTGAATTAGGGCCTGGCAAAGTATTAGCAGGACTTACGAGACGCATTGATAAATCGCTTAGCAGCCTTGCTGTTATTGATACGGCAGCTGTTCAATCTACGATAGAGGAGATATCATAATGTTAGACGGAAAAGTAGTTTTAGTCACAGGCGCAAGTAGAGGTATTGGTCAAGCAATAGCTCTTACTCTAGGCGGTGCAGGTGCAACTGTTATTGGAACAGCAACAAGTGAGGTAGGTGCTAATAATATTTCTAAAATACTTGCGGACAAAAATATTTATGGCAAAGGTATGATACTCAATGTGACTGATAATGATCAAATTTTAGATCTTTTAAAGGCTGTTACTGTTGAGTTTGGCTCAGTTGATATTTTGATCAATAATGCCGGTATTACGCGAGATAATATTCTTATAAGGATGAAGCAAGAGGAATGGGACGAAATTATTGATACCAACCTTTCCTCAGTTTATAAAATGTCTAAGGCTGTATTACGTGGAATGATAAAGAAAAGATCTGGCAGAATTATTTCTATTACCTCAGTTGTTGGATCAATGGGCAATGCAGGGCAATCAAACTATTCTGCAGCTAAGGCCGGCATAATGGGCTTTACCAAATCTCTTGCAAGAGAAGTGGGCTCAAGAGGTATTACCGTTAATACTATTGCACCAGGCTTTATTCAAACAGATATGACAGACGCTCTACCTGAGGGTCAAAAAGATGAATTGAGTGCTCAGATTCCAATGGGTCGATTAGGAACAGTGAATGAAGTTGCAGAAGCAGTCTTATTCTTAGCCGGTGAGAGTGGTGCCTATATTACAGCGCAAACACTACATGTTAATGGTGGTATGTATACTGTCTAGTTAGTTTCATACGTTTAAATTATCTTTTCGACGTGATTTGAAAAAAGCTTGTAATAATTCCTTGCACTCTTTTTCTAAAACACCCCCACTAATTTCCATCTCGTGATTGAAGAAGTTTTCAGTGGTCAAATCTGCACGAGATCCACAGACTCCAGTTTTAAGATCGGAAGCGCCAAAAACCATTCTTGCAATACGAGCATGCATCATAGCACCTAAACACATAGCACAAGGCTCTAATGTAACGTATATTGTAGTGTCAATTAGACGGTAGTTTTTCTGATGCCTACCCGCAGTACGCAGTAATTGAATTTCTGCATGAGCAGTTGCGTCATTTGTTGAAATGGGTTGGTTATGTGCTTGAGCAATAAGTTGTCCATCTTTAACTATTACGCCTCCTACAGGTACTTCTCCTTCCTTGTCCGCCTTAACAGCCTGTTTTATCGCAAGAGCCATCCATTTTTCATCATCATTCATAAAATAACTTTCACTGTATGTTAAATTTAATAATTTAGAATTTTACCTTTGATTGAAAATGAGTTTGATTAGAACCAGTCAGCCAATTGTGCCATATTAAAAGCCAAACTAAACATGATAAAAGCTATAAAGCTATCAAGAAGTCGCCAAGCTATAGGTTTTTGCATTATGGGAGATAAAAATTTAGCACCATAAGCAAGACTAAAGAAAAATACAAAACTAGCTATTGAGGCACCTAGAACGTAAGCAAGCTTAGCACTACCAGGAAATTGTTGTGACACTGAACCGATCAGAACCACAGTATCTAGATAAACATGAGGATTAGCAAAAGTTAGAATTGATAAAAAAGATAAAGTTGAAACCAGTCCATTTAAAGAAGCACTTTCAATGACTAAAACAGAATTTCCATTAATAGCTTCTCTAAGTCTTAATAGTCCATAAACTGTAAGCCAAATAGCAGAAATACCAAATAACCAATTTGAGACTAAATCAATGTAGTTATTTAGGAAAATTGATATTCCTGCTACTCCAATGCTTATTAATAAGGCATCTGAAAATGAACAAAACAGAGCTACAATAAAAACATGACGACCCATAAGTCCTTGTCTAAGAACAAATGAGTTTTGTGCTCCAATGGCTAATATTAATGAAAATCCAAGAATAAAGCCTGTTAAAAAAGCGCTTAGCATATACAAATTTTATTTACTATTTATTCCCACTCAATAGTTGCTGGAGGTTTACCTGAAATATCGTAAACAACTCTCGAAACTCTTGAGATTTCATTCATAATTCGATTAGATACATGGTCTAAGAAGTCATAGGGCAATCTAGCCCATCGCGCGGTCATAAAGTCGACAGTCTCGACTGCACGAAGTGCAATAACGAAGTCATACCTGCGCTCATCACCAGTAACTCCTACAGACTTAACAGGCAGAAAAACAGCAAACGCTTGATCAACCTTGTTGTATAAGTCGTACTTGTTAAGTTCCTCTATATAGATATGATCTGCACGCCTAAGAATATCGGCGTATTCTTCTTTAACTTCCCCAAGAATACGAACACCCAAGCCAGGTCCAGGAAAAGGATGACGATATAGCATTTTTTCTGGCAATTCCAACTTCAAACCAATTGTTCGAACTTCATCTTTAAACAATTCTTTAAGGGGCTCAACTAATTTAAATTTCATATTTTTTGGTAATCCACCAACATTATGATGCGACTTGATAACTTTTGCCTTGCCTGAGGCAGCACCTGCAGATTCAATAACATCAGGATAAATGGTTCCTTGAGCTAAGAATTTAATATTTTTTAATTTTTTAGCTTCATGATCAAATACTTCTATGAATGCTCGACCGATAATTTTGCGTTTCATCTCAGGGTCATTTTCACTAGAAAGCGCTTGATAGAATTGTTGTTGAGCATTATTTCGAATCACTTTTACTCCTATATTATCAGCAAAGGTCTTCATTACCTCTTCACCCTCATTGAGTCGCAACAAGCCATTATCTACAAAAACACAGGTTAATTGTTTTCCAATTGCTCTGTGAAGTAATACTGCTACAACAGAGGAGTCAACACCTCCTGACAAACCTAAAAGAACTTTTTTATTTCCTACTTGATCTCTGATTTCTTTTGTTAGGTTCTTAATAATATTTTCTGTTGTCCAGTTCTTCTCACATTGGCAAATAACGGTGACGAATCGTTCAAGAATATTTATACCTTGCTTAGTATGAGTTACTTCCGGATGAAATTGTAAACCGTAGTAGTGCTTAGTAAAATTCGCAAAACCAGCGATTTCACAGTTATCTGTGGATGCGATTAGCTTAAAATTAGGAGGAAGCCTAGTTACCTCGATGCCATGACTCATCCAAACATTTAGTAAACCATGACCATCTGAGTTAATTTCATCGCTAATATTATTTAGCAGTGAGCTATGGTTTCTTGCCCTTATTTGAGCAAAGCCGTATTCTGCTTTTTCAGCACTCCTAGCATCACCACCAAGTTGAACCGCCATGGTTTGCATGCCGTAGCAGATTCCAAGCAGAGGTACATTCAATTCAAAAACAATATCTGGTACTCTTGCTGAATCAGTCTGACTGACTGTGTCTGGACCGCCAGATAGAATAATGCCATTCGGTTTGAATTTTTCAATAAAATGAGAACTAACGTCATATGGAAGTAATTCGCAGTAGACGCCAATTTCTCTAATTCGTCTAGCAATGAGTTGGGTGTATTGAGAGCCAAAATCAAGAATTAAGATTTTATCATTGTGAATGTTTGGCATAAAAAGTGTGTTTCTACAAAAAACCATTTCAAAGAGATAGTATTTTAATGAAAATCAGAGAACGCTACATTAGAAAAACACTTTTGAGTTTCACTATCGTGGTTCTAGCGATTTGGTTGGGCGTGTATAGTTTTTTTAATTTTCTCTCAGAAATAAGTAGTATCGGTCGAGTTGACTATACAACCCTTGAAGCATTTAGATATATTGCCCTTCAAATACCTGAAGTGGCTTATAAGCACGCATCACCTGTGATACTTTTAGGTTGTGTATTAGGCATGGGTCAATTGTCAACAACAAATCAATTAATTGTTTTGCGAATATCAGGAATGTCTATTTTTAAATTAACATTTCTTACTATGAAAACTGCACTGATATTCATTATTGCAATTATTATTATTGGTGAAATATTTGCCCCAATAGCAAGTGATGAGGCGGAGAAAGGGCGCTCTGAAGCGTTAGGTCATTCAATTGCATCTCAAAGTCAAGAGGGTTTTTGGATTCGAGATGGTGAGAATTTTATAAATGTTCAAAAAAATATTGATGGCAAGTTATTTAGTGGTGTTACTATGATCGAAGTCAACTCCTTAAATAGGATTTCAACAGTTGTGACATCCGAGCAAGCTATATTTGATGGTAAATCAATGGATATGAAGAACAACAAGATTTTTTCAATTGATGCTTCTAAGGAGATTGATGATATTTCTCTTAAAGAACGTAATTCTTATAACAAGACAGTGTCATTTGACCAAGATCTGATTGATAGTCTGAAAAAAGAGCCAGATGAACTAACGACCTGGAATATTATCAAGCAAATCCAATTTTTATCGGAAAATAAGCTAAGGTCAGGAGTTTTTGAAGTGGAATTATACAAACGATTAATCAAACCAATAACACTTATGGCGATGATTTTATTGGCAATGCTTTTCGTTTTTGGTTCAACACGAGAGGTTACGTTAGGTAGGAAAATATTTTTTGGTATTGCCGTAGGTTTGTCATTTGAATTGTTGTCTCGAATTGGTGGAGCCATGGCGCTGAGTTTTGATTTTAACCCAGTGATGAGCACTGTTTTACCGACTATCGTAGTAATGGTAATTGCAATAATTTTACTAATCCAAAAATCCAAGAGTTAAGTCAGTGTCTCAAGTTGCATCAAAAACCTCTAAGCAAAACTTAATAACACCAAAGAAATTTGAAGTTATTTTGCTTAATGATGATTACACTACAATGGAATTTGTTGTTGAAGTATTACGACAATTCTTTCATAAAAAATTCCAAGCTGCAGAAGCAATTATGCTTAAAATTCATATTGATGGTGAAGCAGTATGCGGAATTTATTCTTATGATGTTGCACAAACGAAAGTTACTCAAGTGATTGATTATTCAAGAAAGAACGAGCAACCTTTGATGTGTGTTTTACGCGAACTAATGCATTAGTTATATATAAAATAAAATACACTTTTAATGATAAAGTTTCAGCTGTTTACCTTGTTTTAAGAGGAATTTAGGATGACAATACAATCTATTAATTCGACAGATGAAGGCTTAGAAATTTTTTGGAGTGATAGTAATGTAAGTTGTTTTCCATGGTTTTGGTTACGTGATCATAGTGAAAGTGTAGTAGACCTTCATCCAGATACAAAACAACGCCAAATTGATTCTTTTAGTACTCCTCTCGATAACACTGTCAATAAAGTTTGGCTAGATGAAAATGCTCAAAATCTTTATGTCAAATGGAAAGATCAATCTGAAAGCTGTCTTTCTTATGGCTTACTAAAATGTATGGCGACTCCTGCTCCACCCCAATCAATTGCTTTACAATTTTCTGATCTCTGGAATAGTCCAAGTGAAATAAAGATCTTTCCTGAAATGTCTTATGGAGAAATTATGGGTAATAATGGAATTAAAACTTGGCTTGAAAATATTCAAAGAGTAGGTTTTGTTTTAGTGACTGGTTCTCCAGCAACTGCAGAAGCAACGAAAGAACTTATGGAGAGAATTGCTTATATTAGGAGCTCTATTTTTGGAGAATTTTCAGTTTGGGATAATAAATTAGAGACTCCTGATGATACTGCATATACTTCTTTAGCTATAGAGCCTCATACTGATGGCACTTATCTTCATGATGCACCAGGTTTACAAACATTGCATTGTATTCGAAGAGATGCAGAGGGAGGTAATAATCAGTTGATTGATGGTCTAGCAATCGCTGAGACAATGCGAAAAAAATATCCTGAAGCTTTTAAAATTCTATGCAATATTCAAATTCCGGGTCGATATATTAAGACTGATACTTATTTACAAGCTTATCGGCCTGTATTTCGTGTTAACAATGATGGTGAGGTTATACAGGTCAGTTTTAATAACCATGATCGTGCGCCTTTTAGATTAGAAAATAATGAGATGGTTCGTTTTTATGAGGCTTATGGAATTTTTCATAACTTGGCTAATCAGAAAAATCGTCAATTTGAATTTTGTTTAGAGCCAGGAACAGTACTAACTTTTGATAATTGGCGTTTATTGCATGCTCGCTCAGCGTTGACTGGTTATCGCCAGCTTTGTGGTGGATATCATAATCGTGAAGATTTTGAAAGTAGACTTAGATCTATATGGATATAATATTATTGAGTAAAAACTTTTTTTGAGTAATGTTAAAATTGGTCTTAAGCAAAGATAAAGGCCAGAAAGTATTTTTATGATAGAGCAAGGATTACAACAAGAGATTAATTTGGTGATGACTGAGGCGAGAAATCGTCGTCTTGAGTTTGTGACTGTTGAACATTTGTTATTAGCTCTACTTAATATGGATGATGTAGTTAGTTTCCTACGTGGTAAGCGCATTAATATTGATGAATTGAGAGCTGAACTGGAACAGTACATTGATTCCCATACACCAATAATTTCTGAAGATGCAGAAATAGATATTGTTCCAACGGTAGGTTTTCAGAGAGTTCTTCAACGTAGTGTTTATCAAGCACAATCTTCTCAGAAAAACTCTGTTAATGCGATGAATGTCTTTGTTAGTATTTTTTCTGAAAAAGAATCTCATGCTGTTTATATGTTAAAGTTAAATAACATCTCTAGATTGGATGTTATGGAAGGTATTTCTTCACAGTTGGCTGATACAACAGTTGAGGAAACAAAAACAGTTGATACCGAAAAACAAACAAAACCATCTTCTCTAGAATCTTTTACGACAAATCTTTGCGAAAAAGCACGTCTTGGAGAGATTGATCCACTTCTTGGTAGAGAAGAAGAAGTTTTAAGGACAGTCCAAATTTTGTCTAGGCGTCGTAAAAACAATCCATTATTGGTTGGCCAAGCTGGAGTAGGCAAAACTGCTATTGCTCAGGGTTTAGCGAAGAAGATAGTAGATGGTAAAGTCCCAGATGTTCTCAAGGACACAACAATATATTCTTTAGATGTGGGTGTTTTGATTGCTGGTACAAAGTACCGTGGAGACTTTGAGAAACGCTTAAAGTCAGTACTAGTAGATCTTGAGGAAAATAAAAACTCAATACTTTTTATTGATGAAGTTCATACTTTGATTGGTGCAGGTAGTGTCTCTGGTGGCTCTTTAGATGCATCGAATATACTTAAACCAGCGTTAGCTGATGGAACACTTAAATGTATTGGATCTACGACTTATGAA
>Ga0208881_1000921_pt1 | contig 10348 bp, 6 predicted proteins | sample Knorr_S23_td_AAI_FD_185610 | JGI IMG/M metagenome (GOLD analysis project Ga0208881, IMG submission 185610) | Marine microbial communities from Southern Atlantic Ocean transect - Knorr_S23_td_AAIW_ad_876m_LV_B (SPAdes) (version 2) | ecosystem: Environmental > Aquatic > Marine > Oceanic | place... | reverse complement strand
CATACCATCCTCCGCAAACACGGCGGCAAGACGGGTGAAGAATTGAAAGCTGAAGAGAAATGAAAACAAAGCCTAGCCGGGGGTTTACTCTTATTGAGCTGTTGGTGGTGATTGCCATCATTGCAATTCTGGCTTCGCTGTTATTGCCAGCCCTGAGTCGTGCCAAGCTAAAGGTTAAGGGGATCAAGTGTGTCTCCAATCTCAAGCAACTTGGCCTCGCTCACAAATTATACACCAATGATACTGGAAGCATGTTGCCGTTTGAATCACCCACCCGCAACTACGTGTGGCTAGATCAGTTGAGCAAAAACTACTCCAAGGTCGACGAGATACGAATTTGCCCCGTGGCGCCTGTCGATCAGTCGAAACTCGGATCAGAGGGAACAGCGACAAGAGCATGGTCAAACAAGGGAATAAACGGACGCACAGGCAAGCCATGGGCCGGGAGCTATGGTTTGAATGGATGGACTTATGCCGGTGATTGGCCTCAAAGCTGGGTGACACAGCATGGGATGGCCAGAGATCTAGCTTTCCTGACGGACAGTGATGTCCGATCCTCCTCACGCACGCCTCTATTCTGTGATGCCATGTGGCGCAACCAATGGCCCATGATTAAGCAGAGACCGGCTTCAAGTCTGTCCAAAGGCAGTACAGAAAATGTGGGTTTTTCCAGGATAACCCTCACCAGGCATGGAGGCGTCTCGCCAGGGGAGGAGTTCCGCCCAAAAAGCAAAAAAATATTGCCAGGTGCCATCAATGTTGTGTTTTCAGACGGCCATGCTGAACTCACCCAATTGAATGATCTTTGGTCGTTAAAGTGGCATAAAAAGTATGGAGAAAAATGATAATTATCGCCCAATGATACACCTCCTAATCACAACAATCGCAGCCGTGTTCGCGCCTCACTCGCCAGCGGTTTGGTGAATGGTCGCGGCCGACCCGGCCAACGTGCCGACCGCCGTCGGCGATAGCGAATGTCCTTCCCATGAGAAAAATCACCGTCCTTTTTTCCTTGTCCGCGTTGTTGGCCGTTGCCGTCGTCGGTGCGGACCGCCCCAATATCATCCTCTTCGTCACCGACGACCAGGGCTGGGGTGATTTGAGCGTCAACGGCAACTCCAACCTCGCCACGCCCAACATCGATTCGCTGGCGCGCGACGGCGCCACTTTTGACAACTTCTACGTTTGCCAGGTCTGCGCGCCGACCCGGGCGGAATTCCTCACCGGCCGCTACTATCCCCGGACCGGCGTGAGCGGCGTCAGCCGCGGCGAGGGCCGTCTCAATCCCGACGAGACCACCATTGCCGACGTCTTCAAATCCAACGGCTACGCAACCGGCGCCTTCGGCAAATGGCACAACGGCACACAATCGCCCTACCACCCCAACGATCGCGGCTTCGACGAATACTACGGTTTCACCTCCGGCCATTGGGGTCATTACTTCAGCCCGCCCCTGGATCACAATGGAAAGAAAGTTCGCGGCAATGGCTATGTCGTCGATGACTTCACCGACCACGCGCTGCAATTCATTGAGGACAACCAGGAGAAGCCATTCTTCTGCTATCTCCCCTACAACACGCCGCACTCGCCAATGATGATCGACGATAAATTCTACAATAAGTTCAAGGGCGTTGATCCTGCCATGCGTCACCGCGATCCGAAACGAGAGGATGTAATGATGACGCGCGCGGCACTAGCCATGTGCGAGAACATCGACTGGAATGTCGGTCGTATTCTCAAGCGCCTCGATGACCTGAAGCTCCGGAACGACACGATTGTCATCTACTTCTCGGACAACGGCCCCAACTCCTATCGCTGGAATGGCGGCATGAAGGGTCGCAAGGGATCCATCGACGAAGGTGGATTGCGCTCACCCTTTTTCATTCGTTGGCCGGGACATATCGCTCCGGGCTTGCGCGTTCCGCAAGTGACCGCCGCCATCGACCTGCTGCCAACGCTGGCAGACCTCGCCGGCGCAAAGGTGACCGCTGCCAAGCCTCTTGACGGACGCAGCTTCAAATCCCTGTTGTCCGGCGATGCCAGCCAGTGGTCGCCGCGGCGGTTGTTCAGCATCAGGACAACGCAGGTGAGCATTCGCACGGATCGCTTTCGTCTGGATGCGGCAGGCAAGCTCTTCGACATCCAGAAAGACCGCGGACAACTCATCGACGTCTCAAAGAAACACCCGGCGCTCGTCGACCGCCTGAAAAAGGCCGCCGCTTATCACCGCGCGGACATGCAAAAGAATTTCACGGCCTACAAAGGTCGCCCTTTCACGGTCGGTTACGCACGATCGACCACCTTGCCCGCCCGCGACGGCATCGAGCATGGGACCATCCAGCGCAGCTCCAAGGCACCGAACAATTCCTTTTTCAAGCACTGGACGAGCGAAGACGACTCCATCACCTGGAAGGTCGAAGTCGGAGAAGCCGGTGACTACGCAGCCACGGTCTATTACACCTGCGCGAAGGAAGATGTGGGCGCGACGATCCGACTGGCGATGACCGGCAACGCCGCGTCAATTGAGGCGAAGGTCCGCGAGGGATTCAATCCCGCGCTCTACAACAAGTCCAAGGAGCGCGTCGAGAAGTCGCATTATTTCGTTAAGGATTTCAACCCGCTGAAGCTCGGGTCGCTGCGCCTGAAAAAGGGCCGCGGCCTGCTCCGCCTGACCGCACCCAAGATTGTAGGCAAGCAAGCCATCGACGTGCATTCAATTGAACTCGTAAAATCGCCTTGAAACCTGGCTCTTGCCCGAAGGAGGAGGATGCGATGTTCCATCCGCCCCGTGTACGCAGAGGCCGAAGTGAGATGTTTGTGTCTTGACCGAACCTCCAATGAATGCCCCCAACGGGTTCATTTCTGCGAGACATTCGGGGGGGATCTCGGTAGACTTCGGTTTACGAGCCTGTCGACGGGGAGGGTCTTTGAGAGTCATGATTAGGCGTCTATTTCGTTACATTTTGTTCGCTCTGATCGCTATCCTGGCGATTGGCGGGGTGGACGCGTTTGCCGCTAGCCCGAGCGATGGCGCGCTCTTTCAGTCCACGATCGCGCCGATTCTTCAGCGTCGGTGTTTGAAGTGTCATAATTCGAACAACGCCAAGGGGAAGCTCTCGCTCGTCAGCTTGGCAAGCGCGCTTGAGGGTGGGAAGTCCGGAGCAGCGATCGTTGTGGGAAACCCGGACGAGAGCGAGTTGATGGAGCGGATTGAGTCGGGTGATATGCCTGACGAAGGGCCGCCTTTGACTGAGGAGGAGATTCGTTCAATTCGGAAGTGGCTTGGCGCCGGGGCGTCGTGGCCGGAGGAGGTGGTTCTGCGGCAGGCGTCCAAGGCGGATAAATCCTGGTGGGCTTATCAGAAACTGGGAACCTCGGCCTCCCATTCGATTGACGCTTACGTCGAGGCCAAGTTGGCCGAGAACAATCTGAGGATGAATGGCCCGGCGAGCCGACGGGACCTCATCCGTCGCGTCTCATACGATGTCACAGGGTTGCCACCGTCGGCGAAGGAGGTCGATGCTTTCGTGGCAGAATCAGAACAACATCCTGACGTGGCCTACGCCGCTCTGGTGGATCGATTGTTGGCTTCACCTCGTTATGGAGAGCGGTGGGGCCGGCATTGGCTAGACGTTACTCGCTTTGGCGAGAGCATTGGCTATGAACGCAATGATATCATCAACAACCTCTGGCCCTTTCGTGATTACGTGATTCGTTCTCTTAACCAGGATAAACCGTTCGATCGTTTCATCTTGGAGCATTTGGCTGGAGATGTTGTTGGCCGGGGCGATCCGGAGGTGGAAGTGGGCGTGGCATTTCTTGTCGCCGGCCCTTTTGACGATGTGGGCAATAAGGATGTCGCGCAGGCGGCGTTGATTCGCGCCAATGCGTTGGATGACATGATCACGGCCACCGGATCGGCCTTTCTCGGGATGACAATCAATTGCGCGAAGTGCCACGATCATAAATTCGATCCGATCGAACAGAAGGACTACTATCGGATGCGCGCGGCGTTTGAAGGTGTTCGGCATGGCGACCGGGTGTTGGCGACAGATACGGAGCGACGGGTGTTTGAAGAGGCCACGCGTCCGCTCAATGAACGGAAGGAGCGATTGGAAAAGAGGATTTCGGATTTGGAAGACGAGATCGTCGCTCGGGCGGTGGAACAGCCGGAAGTGCTTCCGCCCGTCAGGCGAGCCAAGGTGAATCGGACTAATACGGTTGACGAGTTCGAGCCGATTCGGGCGCGGGCGGTTCGATTGACACCCTTTTCCAACGACGTGAATCCAGTCGGGAACGGATTTGGAATAGACGAATTTGAGGTTTGGACCGATGAACCGAAGCCGCGAAATGTGGCTTTGGCGGCGAATGGAGGGGTCGCCACAGGCGCCGCGCGCGCGGTGGAGGATTCCGAGGTCAATGCGATGGACGCTTATGGGCCGGTACTGGTGAATGACGGTGCTTTCGGCCGAAGGTGGCGTTCCGCTGGCGACCATACGCTGACGATTCGGTTCGCCCAATCCGAAATCATTCGGCGCATTGTCTTTTCCAGCGATCGACCGGCCGAGCTGCCTGATCACGCGAAGATGGTCTTTGTGGGTGAATATCGGCTGGAGGCCAGTGAGGATGGAAAGAACTGGCGAACGGTGTCGGAGTCGTGGGATAGGACGCCGTTGAATGACGGGTTCCTTCGGCAAAGACGATTGAGGTTCGCGACGACCGATGAAGACAAGAAAGAGCTTCGTGATTTGCGACGCGAGTTGACGGGGGTGAAGCGGCAGCTCCGGGCGGTGAAACCGTTGCGTCGGGTCTGGGCTGGTCAGTTCAGTCAACCCGATGGCCCCACCTTCCTGGCTCGCGGCGGTGATCCCAACAGACCGGCCGGCGAAGTGGTGCCGGCAAGCCTGAAGATATTGGATGGAGTTGTTCCAGGTTACACTCTGCGTTCGGACGCGCCTGAAGACGTGCGGCGTTTGGAATTGGCGCGCTGGATCACTCATCCGAGCAATCCTCTGACTACGCGAGTTCTCGCCAATCGCGTCTGGCAATATCATTTCGGATCAGGCTTGGTTCGGACGTCGTCGGATTTCGGGTTCATGGCCGGGGACCCCAGTCATCCGGAACTGCTGGACTATCTCGCGAGACGGCTGCTGGAGTTTGGCTGGCGATTGAAGCCGTTGCATCGTGAGATACTGTTGTCGCGCGCCTATCAGCAATCGACGGAGTACCGGGAGGGCGCGGCGGCGAAGGATTCGGACGCGCGGTTCCTTTGGAGGTTCCCACCGAGGCGGCTGTCGGCGGAGGAGATTCGCGATTCGTTATTGGCTTATGGAGGGGTGTTGGACTTGTCAATGGGCGGGCGTGGGTTCCGACTTTATAAAGTCACACGGGACAATGTGAGCACCTATATTCCGCTCGATGAGCATGGACCGGAAACCTGGCGGCGAGCGGTTTACCACCAGAATGCGCGGGCCGCGACCACCGATTTATTGACGGAATTCGATTGTCCGGATCCGGCGTTTGCGACGCCCCGCCGGGCCAGCACAACCACGCCTTTGCAGGCGTTGACACTGATGAATCATTCTTTCACGGTTGACATGGCCAATCACTTCGCTGGGCGACTGCGGGCTCATTCAAACGAGCCGCTTGCGCAGGTGGAGAGGGCGTTCGCGATCGCGTATGTGCGGCCGCCGTCGAATTCAGAGCGAGCGGCGGCCGTGGCCTTGATCGACAAGCACGGATTACCCGCGTTCACTCGGGCATTGTTCAACAGTAACGAATTGATTTATTTGCGATGAACGAATTATTGCAGACACGCCGCCACTTTCTTGGGCAAGTCACGACGGGATTGGCTGGGGTCAGTTTGACGGGGCTGCTCCAGCGAGATCTTCAGGCCGCAGTGGCCATAGGGGCCAATGCGCATGCGGCTCCGAAGGCGAAGCGGGTGCTCCAGATTTTTTGCCCCGGCGCCGCGTCCCACATTGATCTTTGGGAGCATAAACCGGAGTTGGAGCGGATGTCCGGAAAACCGTTGCCTGGGGAGGAAGGGTTTTCGTCGTTTCAGGGCAAGAATGGCAACCTCATGAAATCGCCGTGGCCCTTAAGGCCAGCAGGCCAGTCCGGCAAGAAAATCTCATCAATGTTGCCCCATATGGCCAAGCACGTGGACGACATCGCTTTCTGCCATGGGATGTGGACCAAGACAAACACCCATGGCCCGGGCTGCGTGTTCGTCAATACGGGCCACGACAAGGAAGGGTTTCCGGCCGCGGGCGCTTGGGTGAGTTATGCGCTGGGCAGCCTAAACGATAATCTCCCGGCCTATGTCGCAATCTCCGACGTCCGCGGAGAACCACCGAATGGCAAGGCTAATTGGGCGAACGGATTTTTGCCGGCGCAACATCAGGCGATCATGATGAACGCGCAAAGTCCGATTCGGAATCTAAAGCTCCCGGACGGCGTGACCGGCAGACAGGAAACGGCGTCGCGGGAATTCCTTCGTTTCTTAAACGAAGGGCATAAGGAACGGAATCCCGGCCAAAGCGAACTGGGCGCCCGTATGCAGGCGTATGAACTGGCCGCGCGCATGCAGCTTAGCGCTCCGGAGGTTTCCGACTTGAGTTCGGAAGGAAGCGCGGTCCAACGTTTTTATGGCGCGGATGATGGCAATCACTTAAAGGCCGCTTACGCAAAGAACTGTATTCTGGCGCGCCGCCTCCTGGAGCGAGGCGTGCGTTATGTGAACCTCTACTGCGCATCGCGCGCATCTGGCGTGGACGGACTGTTGAATTGGGATGCGCATAAGACTTTGAAGGGCGACTATGAAAGACATTGCCCCATCTTCGATCAACCAACGGCGGCATTGCTTGGCGATCTGAAGCAGCGAGGCATGTTGGACGACACATTGGTGCTGTGGACAACCGAGTTTGGCCGCATGCCAACCCACCAGGCCGGCACCGTGGGACGCGATCATAACCCGGACGCGTTCACCTGCTGGATGATGGGCGCCGGCGTCAAGGGCGGCGTGAGCTACGGCGCCTCGGATCTTTTTGGCCGGCGGGCCGAGGTGAATAAGACGTCTGTATGGGACTTTTACGCCACGGTATTGCATCTTATGGGTTTGGATCACGAGAAACTGACCTATTACTATAATGGGCTGGACCGGCGTCTCACGGATGTTCACGGACATGTGATTCGGGATATCCTGGCTTGACTCCAATGTCAGTCGAGTGCCCTTCAACTCTGTGGCTCCCCTTGGCGCTGAAGAGAAAAACGATGTCGGGACGATCCTGAGCCCGTCACCACATACAAAGCTCTGTCCGAATTGACACCGGATGAATACTTTGACCCCAGGGTGCCGTAACTGGTGAGGTGTTTAAACCGATCACAAATTCCAGTGGGGGTAGGCTGAAGACAGGGTAGCGACCCCGCCATGGAGCCCTACGCCCGCCTCAAGCGCCGCATCCGCTACTCCACGCACGGCGCCGCCCTGCGCCCCCACCTCAAACGGCCCCACGCCTACCGCCCCATCCCGCACCTTGACCCCGCGCTTCGCGCCCGCCTACAATCGGCCCTGCAACGCTCCGACCTAAAGCCCGCTACCCGCGCCAAAATCGAGGCAGTCCTCCAACAATGATGAAACACCTTTTCTCAATTCTATCTTCTCTCCTGGTATCCAGCTCTCCTCTGCTTGCCGGGAGCGAGAACACAGACTTTGAACAAATAACGCACCTATTGCCTGCGCCCAGCGAAGTCCGATTGGCGACTGGCGCGCCGGGTCCTGATTACTGGCAGCAGGAGGCTAATTACCAAATAAAGGTCGAACTGGATGAAGCGGAATCCCGTATCCAAGGATCAGAGACAGTGGAATATATCAATCACTCTCCGCATCTCCTTCATTATCTTTGGGTGCAGCTTGATCAGAATGCCTTGGCTCAAGGCTCGAAACGTCAGCGTAGCACTCAAGCCCCAGATTTGGCACCGAGAGACGGCAAGCCCGTGGAAGTTGAATACGACGATTTTCGCAGTTTGATCTACAGTCAGAAATTTGCAGGCGGTTATGAACTCAAGGCCGTCACTGACCCGGCGGGTAATCCACTCAAATACACAATCGTAAACACGAATATGCGGATAGATCTCGAAAGTCCCCTTCGTCCCGGCGAATCGTTTTCGTTCAGAGTAGTATGGGCGTTTAACATTCAGGGTGAAGCGCTATCTTTTCGACATGGCCGCAGGAAGCTCAAATCAGGCGAATATGTCTATCATATAGCCCAATGGTACCCGCGAATGTGCGCGTACTATGATCAGGAAGGATGGCAGGTGAAGCCATACATTGGTCAAGGCGAATTTGCTTTAGAGTTTGGCAGTTTCGAGGTGGAAATCACGGTACCTGAAGATTACGTCGTGGCGGCCACCGGGGAGTTAACGAATACAGAAGAAGTGCTTAGCGCTACGATGCGGAATCGATTAGCAGAAGCCAGGTCCAGCGATCGAGTCGTGGAGATTGTTACGTCGAAGGACGCGGGGGAAAAACTTAAGAAGAAGGCGCAAGGTAAAAAGACTTGGATTTTCAAGGCCGATCAGGTCCGGGACTTTGCGTTCGGCGCATCGCGGGCATATATCTGGGATGCTATGGGTGTGGAGATTGAGGGTAAGACCGTCATGGCCATGAGTGTCTATCCGGAAGAGTCCGTTCCGCTTTGGAAACGTTTCTCCACGGAGGCGGTTGCCCAGACGTTGCGCATCTATTCAGAAAACGTATACCCCTATCCCTATCCGGTGGCCTGGTCGGCCTGGGGCGCCGAGGGGGGTATGGAGTACCCCATGATTTCCTTTCAGACATCGCGAGATATTGATGAAAAGGGGACATACCCCGCTGATCATCGCGGTTATGTGATCGGTGTCATCATCCATGAGGTGGGACACAATTGGTTTCCCATGATTATCAACAACGATGAGCGTCAGTGGATGTGGATGGATGAAGGCCTCAATAGCTTTATGGATCGCCGGGCGGATAACCTCATGGATCCCGTTTTGCAGGAGAGTAATCTTAAAGGCGTCCGCAGAGTGATCGATACCATGGCCCAGTCGGATGATCCGATTATCATGGTTGCGGCCGACAATCAGATCAATCGCAGGTTTCAATCATACAGCAAACCGGCCTTGGGGCTTCATTTATTGAGAGAGAGTATTCTAGGGCATGATCTGTTTGACTTTGCATTTAAGGAGTATGCACGTCGATGGGCATTCAAACGGCCGACACCGGCGGATCTGTTTCGGACGATGGAAGATGCCAGTGGGGTGGATCTGGATTGGTTTTGGCGTGGGTGGTTTTATGGGAATGACCATGTCGATATGGCCATTAAACTCGTCAATCTTTACCGCCTGGACGACGCCAATCCCAAGACAAGCAAAGCGCTGGATAGAGCCGAAGAAGAAGCGATACCTGACTCTCCTTATGAACGCTTTCTAAAGGAGAGTGGTACCCGGGCGGATAAGCACCAGCACCTGCAAGACTGGTATTACAGCTTCGACCCATACAAAGCGACGGATAAGGAAATAGAGGAGTACGATGAGAAGTTCGAGAAGCTGGAGGACTGGCAGAAAGAACTGCTGAAAGTTTCGGAACTGGCTTATGTCGTTTCGGTAGAAAATGTCGGCGGGATGCCCATGCCGTTGGTCCTTCACGTCGAGTTCAAAAACGGAATGTCACGCCGGCTGGATATTCCGGTCGAGATTTGGCGCTATGGCGACAAGGTGGTGAAGATACCCTTTCTGTCAGATAAGGAAGTAGTGCGCATCATTTTGGACCAGGACAACGCCTTTGGAGATTCAGATCTCGATAACAATGTATTTCCTCCTAACATCGAAGAAGGTCGGTTTAAACTGAAAACTAAGGAGGAAAAGCCCAATCCTATGCGTAAGGCCTTATTCCCCGATACTGATCAAAAGAACGGCGGCAAGACGGGTGAAGAATTGAAAGCTGAAGGAAAATGAAACACCTCCTACTCACAACAATCGCAGCCGTGGTGCTGGTGGGGTGTGGGCGGAGTGTGGATATTCACGAAGCTGCTAAAACTGGAAACATCAAGGCCGTTAAACAGCACTTGGCTGGTGGTGTGGATGTTAATGTGAAGAATAAGAATGGACAGACTCCTTTACATCGTGCGGTTTCTTACGATTGCAGGGAAATCATCAACCTACTCGTCGCTAATGGTGCGGATGTAAATGAGAAGGCTAAGTATGGAGGGACTCCTTTAATGTATGCGGCCAGCAATGGTAACAAGGAAATTGCTGAACTGCTAATCGCTGCCGGTGCGGAGGTGAATGCGAACGATGGTCGAGGTTC
>Ga0208881_1000920_pt1 | contig 10355 bp, 10 predicted proteins | sample Knorr_S23_td_AAI_FD_185610 | JGI IMG/M metagenome (GOLD analysis project Ga0208881, IMG submission 185610) | Marine microbial communities from Southern Atlantic Ocean transect - Knorr_S23_td_AAIW_ad_876m_LV_B (SPAdes) (version 2) | ecosystem: Environmental > Aquatic > Marine > Oceanic | place... | reverse complement strand
GGGATATATTCTTCTCCTGATGCATCTAAATTAACATTACCCAATACAGCTGCAAGTGCGTTGCAGGGGTCACACACATCACCTATTTGGTCATCATCCACATCTATCTGGTCAGGGTTGTAAATATTAGGACAGTTATCATATAAGTATGTTAATCCGTCTCCATCAGGATCTGGATCTAGATTATTGATATTCTGAGATAATGCCTGGAATACTTCATAGGATTCTAAATTTTGAACAATTGCAGTTAAGTAAATATTACCGTGGTCCCATGCATCTGATAGTTGAAATGTTCCACTAAAAGTTTCTGATTCTCCGGCTGATGTTATAGAGATCGGTAACTTAGTATTCTCACTTTTGGTAATATATTTTCGTGCAACATAGCGGGCATTTTCCCACTTATCAACTGTACTCCAGTAAGACATAATACTATCTTCTGAAACAAATAGTTCTAAATACATATCTGTATTATCCACCGTGGTATCAATGCCCGAATCAATTAATAATTCCACATCAAAGCTTACTTCGGTGTCTCCAGGTTCATACGCACCTGAGATACCTATGGAGTATGGAGTCTGATTAACTACATAGGTCTCATATAATTCTAAATATGTAGGATAAAGAGCTTCCCAATTTCCGTTACCGTAACCGCCAATTTGAGAATGTACACCATTCCACTCAGTATGCGGTATTCCGGATACATTATACATGGCAGCTCTTAAACTATAAGCTGCCTCCAGACAAAAATCAGAATCATCAGGCGTATAGTTTGGACTATGCCACTCAATAGTGTGCAAAGTATTAGGAAACTCTTTTTTTAATGTATCTAATGCGAAACTCGCAGATGGGCAGTAGGGTCATTCGAGACCCGTAAAGTCTTCAACCCACACATTCTGCTGAGACCTGGATGCCGTTTCAACAATATTTTTCAATTCATTATATGCAATATCCTGATGATCTAATTGTTGAGCGAGTAAGAATGATCCCAACAAAGTAATAATGGAAACTCTAGAGATTAAGTTAAAATAGTGCTGATTCATATCTACCTCATCTAATTGATCAATCACATTCTAATATGAAATGATAAAAAATTTCAATAGAAAATAAATAAACTTCCCGATGATTAATCATAGTGATATTTCATATAAAATGCGATACAATCAAACTCCACAAGCAGCGGGGTTTTTTGTTTGTGAGATGATGGGTAGATTTAATAAGAGACTAATCAGTGGAAAATACTACATGAACAAATTTCGAAAACTTAAAACAGGTGAAAAAGCTGAAGAACTGGATTCTCCTATAAACTTGATAATAAAAACTAAATGCCCTACTAAATGGGTCATTGAAGATTTAGAGACGGGCCAGAGATACCGGGCGAACGGTAATACTGAAGTGGGAAAAATGTTTTCCCCCATTTAAATTTTAATATGATTATTTGAAAAAACTTCAAAAATTCTTCCCCTTGTAGAACGCCCGTTATTATAGACCTATGAAATCTTCTTTCCCCATTACTCGAATGTATACCGATGAGAGTGGTCACACTCGCTTTTCCAGAATGCAGCTTCCCTTGGTAGAGAAAACAGGGCTGGGATCCGTCGGCTTATTTTCATCTTTATTTGTAAATCAAAACATATTTGATAATGCCGGTGATGTGAAGGTTCAGTTTGCCGTGACGCCAGCGCCAGACAAAAATTATGGAGAAGGGCCCAAATTGGCTCATACAGCACCAAGAAAACAGCTTGTGATAACTATTTCAGGGCACCTTGAGTTTAAAAGCTGTGACGTAAAAGATTATGATGAAGAACATAAGATGATTATAAAATCAGGTGATATTTTACTGGCTGAGGATCTGGAAGGTGCGGGTCATGTATGGAAATTCCTGGAAGATGAGAATGGAAAAATGCAACCCTGGGTGAGATGTTATGTTCATTTGGGTGAAGAATATGAACACCTGATTTCTGAACTTGTTCAAAGGTAATATCTAAATATTAAATTTTTCTAAAAAACCCTGCCAAATACAGGGATTTTATTAAAGACTAAAAACTCGTGTAATATTAAAGCCCAGGAACAGGTTTAGCTCATCAAAAGTCCCAGTGGCATTCTCAATATACTCGCTTTCAAATGAACCCTGCACATTGGTTATCATGAGTTGAAAAACATGTCCTCCTGTTTCAATATCGCAGCCCAGGCCCCAACTCTGCTTAAAGGATTCATCTCTTTCTCCCAGTGGGAAAAATGTATCTGCGTTAATGGAAACACGCCTGGTCACCTTTACCCTGCCACCAATTCCAAATGACAGCAGGTCATGAAACTCTTCAGCGGTCTGCACCAGATTGCGGTGAATAAAAGTCGGCATAACCTGAACTGAAATTGATGGATTGAATTTCCTGGCAGCCAAAACCTGAATATCAAAGGTCAGTTGATCATTCATGGGCAAATTTTGATCGATTGTAGAGATTTCTATTTTTGAAAAAAGCGCCAGGGAAAATGGAAAGGATGAACCACCCGATGTCTGCTTTAAAATCTTTAATTTTGTAAATATATCGTATGTTTTATTCAGGCTGCTCCGGCCCGCACCTAAGGATATCCTATCATTGATCCCATATTTAAGGTCAAAACGGATCGCTGCTTCATCCATACCAAAAAGGTCGTAAAATCCATTGCCCATGGAACCAAACCGGTGCAGAATCATAAACTCCAATGTTTTTGGTCTGGGGAGTTCGATGGACTGTGAATTCACAATCCTGGTAGCCTTGAATGTTGCCTGGACCGGTACAGGACTGACGGTACCTTCATCAATATGCTCCAGAATGTCATCCTGAGCTGTTAGCGAGATGATCAGGCCAGTAAATATTAATAAAAATCGGTTCATTTTTTCTTCAAACTGAGGTCTACGGTTACATCCACAACCTTGGCAATGTTATCCCGGACAATTTTAGGAATTTTTATCTTGTAGTCAGCAACGGTAATCTTAAATGTAGCTGCTCCAATGACCCTATTCTCTTTCATTAAAATATTTCCTGATTCAGCAATATCCTTGCTGACCCCATGGATAGTCATTGTTCCTTTAAGTGAAACAGGTTGGAGCTTTTCAGTAAGAGTTATATCCTTCCAACCCTCAATACTACCCGTAAAACTGGCATTCGGATACGTATCCGACTCTAAATAATTCTCATTAAAATGTTCCTGCATCAGCCCATTTTTAAATATAAAGCCCCGGATGGGGATCCGAAAGGATAGGTCTCCGGTTTCAAGATCCAAAACGCAGGTGGTTTGTTCATTGATTGCCTTTATGTCTTCAATGGGCGTTGATGAGAAAAAGGAAATGGTGCCTGACCGGGTAAAGTATATATCCTCTCCAAACAAGGGAACCGTTAGAACCAGGAAAATGATTTTCCAGATCATTCGCATTCCATTTCAAAGAATGACTGCAGGATGGACAGTTCAGTGTCTGTTAATTTGCTGCCCACCTGAGGCATAAACCCGCTGGATCCTTCTTCACGGTTAACTCGATCCAGCACATCTCCCATTCCTCCACGTACAGATGTGTAATCATCAAGATTGAGTCCTCCTGAAGGAGATGAACCGGAGTGGCAGCCAATACAGTTCTGAGTAAGAATGGGAGACACTGATTCTTCATAATATGCTTCAACAACGGAACATTGGTCCGGATCATCCGCTACATTGTTTTCGCACCCGAAAAAATAAACCAAAGCAACTGGAAGTATACGTATAACTAGTTTTACCATTATTTCTCTACATTTGTGAATAAAACGATTTGCATTTTGGCAGTACTCAAATTTAGTATCAGGCATGACCCGGGCCGAAATGAATTGGAAAATAGTCCGTTCTATAATACCCATTATTGTATTGGCAGTATTCGTCTATTACACCCAATCCTTAAAACCCGATTATACATCCAAGGAACCTATCTTGACAACCGATGCCAATGAACTGGTTTGGCGCTTTCAAATGAACGAAGGCACTGAACTTTTGAATCAGGTAGTCCAGGTGAATGGCAAGGTAACCGGGATTGATTCTTTACTGGTTATCTTAAATCACCGAGTCATCTGTGCCCCAGATCCATCTGCAGGTTTAGTCCCAGCTATCGGCGAGAGCATAACGGTAAAAGGACGGTGTATCGGGTATGATGATCTTTTGAAAGAACTTCGGCTGGATCATGTGGTCCGAATCACGAACTGATCTGGTAAAACGTCTTAAACATAAATGTAATGGTGGATTCAGTATCCAAGTCTCAAATTTACCCATCTACTTTAAAAACAAAACTTTTCTTGTCTCGGTATGTTCACTGGTTTTCATGTGTAAGAAGTAAAAACCGCTTCCCAATAGATTATTTATATGAATGGGGATACTTTGATGACCAGGATGGTACACTTCAAACTGGGTTGTAAAAACGGTCCGGCCTGTAAGAGAGATAAGGTGTATTTCCACCGGGTCATGTACTTTATCCATAGTGAATTCCACCAGTAAAGATGAATTAAATGGATTCGGATAAAGGCGGTTAATTCGAAAAGCATCTGCAGGTACGGGATCATTCTGGATCATCAGACCAGAATTCGTTGCTCCCGGTGAAGGCGTCATATAGATCCACTGATCTTGATCATTGGCTGACCGTCCATAAGACACATCCTGATCCTGAACAGGAAATGTAATTGAATCCAAAATAGTCTGACCATCTGGTAAAACCAGCGCCAGGTATTCACCACCTGATGATAGTTTAAAGTTTGTATGGAGACTCCCCTGCTCCTGATCTTCATCGCACCAAATAGTTAAAAATTCGCCTGGATCGATCACAACACTGGAGTCTGGGAATTGCCATTTTTCCAGATTATCATTTATATCGGTTAAATAATGTCCCGAAAGATCAACGTGGACATCGGAATAATTCCAAAGTTCGATCCAGTCATCATATTCACCGGCTTCATCCATGTTCGTGGTCTCATTTATTGCGAGCAATTCATTAATCACAACTGGCTGCGCTGCAACCTGATCGATCACTTCAAAAGACATAAAATCATAAACAGGATATCTCTCACTAACTCCTTCGCTGGTTGCAAACAGGTACCAATAATAGTGTCCGGCACTATCGGGGGCAATGTCCGCTGTCCACCGATCATGGTCTTCAATGAGATCACTGAGTGTGTCAGGAGAAAAAATAACCGGTTCCGAATTCCAGCCTGTTGCACCTTCCTTTGCATAAAACATATGAAAATTGGACGGTGAACCAAAAAGTGAAGCAGCCATGTTTACCGTATCCCCTACTACCATAATATTATTTTCAATACCAGCTTCATAAATAACGGTTGATCCATCTTCAAAATTGATCTGGTTATCTAAAGATGTTTCGCGGTGGCTAAAAAATTCCATGATACCCTGTTTCACATGTGCATTTTGAAAATCATATCCGTAGCTGTTTACAAAATCATCCATTGTAAATCCATAATCCAGGGTTCGGTAAATATCTTCTTCCGCAGCGGTGTATAAATAGTCTACAAAAAATTCCATATTTGTTTGAAGTGTATCCAGGTTCATGAACTGGTTTTTATAAAATTGCAGGAAATGTGAGAATAAATTTTTATATCGTATTTGGGAAAACAGGTATTCGGTTAATGGCCGTCCATCATTATCGATCACAGCATAATCGTAGGGATCAACGGTGGACCAGTCAATATCGAACCAGTCGATGCTGAAGGTGTTATCATAATCGTAAGGGATCCAGTGGATCAAATCATCAGACGGATCGTGGTACAGGTAATAATTATTTTTCAAAAAACGATAATCATCCCAACTGCCGGTCAGGATATTCATGGCAAAATATTGGATTGTTTCTTTTATATCCAACACCAGCTCAAGTGAATCCGGCGTCTGGTGTAAAATCCGGATCAGTCTGGCAAGTTTGCTGTAATCATACTCATCCTTATTTGTTTTTAACTCATAGGGCCTTTTATCATCATAATAGGGATGATAATCTTCTGGGTCATCACCCCTGTAGCTCAGGTCCGCCGGCCAGAGACATTTCCACAAATTCCCCGAATCATCGGCGTAATTCCTTGACAGAAAAGAATCGTCAACATGCTCCACAGAAACATACAGACCGAAATAGTCCCCATTGATGAAGACCTTTGCGTGTGCTGCCCTGCTGCCAACCATGCCAATATCCTGAAAAAGATCCCAGCAGACCTTGGAGCGGACAATGGAAGGATCGTTATGCTCCCCGTTCAGGTTCAGTTTTTCGACGTCAAAAAATTCCCGACCGGGGAAAAAATGATTGAAATCAACCTTGAATGATTTTTTCGCAGATGTACGGGATGTGTTACCCCTGAGCCTGAAGCCAATGGAATCAATTGTCTCATCGATATATGCATTCTGAAAATGAATTGTTGCAGGATGGAGAGAATCACTTTCTACATTTTGCCAGTTATACATCCACTCTAGATCATCTGCATCAATAGTAATGTTTATAGTCGCTATCTCCGTATCATCGTATACCTTCCATGAATCATCCGCATATAGCTGGCAGGACAAAACAATCATGAAGAAGACAAGTTTATTCTGCAGCATAAAAAAAGATGGTTGTATGATTTTGTTCGGCAAAAGAGAGAACACTTTTTCAAGCATATCCATAATCTGTAATTTAGTTACTCTGTTTAGGGTGAATTACTACAATCATCCAATAAATATGAAAAATTATACCCTTAACATATCCATTTTATTTCTGTCACTCTTTTTAACTTCCTGCATGCAACCTATAAAAAAACTTGGCCTGAGCTATGGTGCTTTCCTGAGACCGGGAGGCATTGAATTCAGGGTCTATGCACCCTCTTCTGATACAGTAAAACTTGTAATTTTTGAAAAGGTAGATGACGAATCTGGCAATGAATATCCAATGGAAAAATTAGAAAATGGCGATTGGACATACTTTTTAAAGAATGCACCATTGGGCACTCTGTATGGTTACCGGCTCACCGGACCATGGAATGATGACAATGTCATTGTAGCTGATCCTTATTCCAAAGCTGCAGTGACTCAAAACTCCTGGCGGCATGTTGCAAAGTCTCTAGTGGTCGATAATGCATTCGATTGGGAAAACGATACATGGCAACCAACACACGTTCAGGATCTTATTATCTACGAAGCACATGTAAGAGATTTAACGCAGCATGAATCATCGGGCGCAAAATCAAAAGGGTCCTATCTCGGCTTGATTGAAAGAGGACAAAAGGGTGGTGTTGAGCATTTAAAATCAATGGGTGTGAATGCAGTTCAATTTCTTCCGCTTTGGGACTTTGCCAATGTTGAAATTCCCTACAAACAAAAAGCAGATGGCATGTATAACGACTGGAATCCATATGAACGTAATCATTGGGGTTATATGCCCACATTTTTCATGGCTCCGGAAAGTTATTATGCCAGCGATTGGACAGATGAGCGGGGACAATGGAATGGGAGAGACGGTCGCGCTGTCAGAGAAATGAAGGAGATGGTCAAATCTCTTCATAAAGAAGGGATGGCTGTTATTTTAGATGTTGTCATAAATCATGTCTCCAATTATGACTGGCACCCACTTAAATATATTGATCGGTCTGTTTATTTCAAACTGGATGAAAATGATAATTATATAAGCCAATGTTGCGGCAATTTATTAGAAACCGACCATGAAAAGGTTCAGCAGTATGTTATTGAAAGTTTAAAGTACTGGATGACCGAATACCATGTTGATGGTTTTCGTTTTGACCAATGTTTTCTACTGTCATCCAAAACAGCCACCCTGATTATAAATGAACTAAAGTCCATTAACCCAGATGTAATTATTTATGGTGAAGCCTGGTCTGACCGTGAAGTAGAGTTCTCTAAAATAGGTTGGGGAGCTTTTAATGGAAAATTTAGAGATGTTCTCCGGGGTGATCTGCATAACACGGATATTAAAGGATTTCTCTTTGGTCAGTATCGAAATGGTGAATCTCTTGAAGACCTTAAAACAATTATCATGGGATCTTCTTATGGAAAGAAAAAAATCTATCAATCCACCAGCCATTCAATCAATTTTCTAGAAGTTCACGATGATTATTGCTTTAGTGATTATTTGCGTTTTTCCACCGGGAAAAACTCAAAGGATGATATTATTAATGATCAAATGGAACATATTGCACTTACACCTGAAATTTTCAATATCAATAAACTGGCCGCTGTTATCCTTTTAACAAGCCAGGGTGTTCCTCTGATTCACCAGGGGCAGGAATGGGCCCACACCCAAATTATCGCAGAAACAGATGCTCCCGACACTGATATCGGAAAAATGGACCGAAACCCTTATAATAAGGATAATGAAACCAATTGGGTTAATTGGGTTGAAAAGGAACAGAACTCGGAATTGGTGGATTATTACCGGGGATTGATTTCAATACGGAAAGCTCTTCCCGAACTGAGACATGTCAGAACAAATGATTTCAAATTCCAGGGATTATCGGAAACAGCCCTGGGCTACCTCATTAAAAACAGTGTGGCCGTTTACCTGAATGGCAGTAAAGCAGAACCAGTATCAACTGAATTGCCAGAAGGGGAGTGGAAACTATTGGCCAATAAAGAACAAGTAAATCCGGACGGAATTCAAACCATGTCCGGTATGATTACCCTCCCCCACACTTCCGGGATGGTTTTACAAAAAATAAATTAAGATTTGCTGTAACCGTAAATCCGTTCGCCACGTTCTCGGATATTTAACTCTTCCTTTGATCGTTGACCGCGGCTCCGATTTTCTACACTTAAGAATACTTTTTTCCATTCTTCCTTTATAACGCCAGGCCGGAATCCATCCAAGGCGGTGCGGGCATGATTTGCCATGGATGCACGGTCATCAGGATGAGTGTCCCAAAACCGCACAACCGCTTCCTTGAAATTTTCAATATCCTGTTCAAAATCCTTTTCCACATGATATTCGAATACTGAATCCAACACCAATTCACAGATTTCCTTTGGGCCGTCGATATCCTGAACAATAGCGGGTACTCTTCTGTCCAAGGTTTCGCACATGGTATAGCCGAAAGGTTCATAGACCCCGGTAATGCAATTGGCGCCAACGCTGTTCCAGTAAAAATGGACCGTTTCCTTATTTGAACTAAAAGGGATAATCACAAGTTGTTTTGGATGTTTTCGACCCATTTCTTCCCAAAACGGATTTCCTGTTTCACCGCGATAATCCACACCCATATTAAAAACACGAACATCATTCCGGTTTGAGCGTTCAACCGCTAAAATGGGTAAATCCGGACGTTTCCGTGGCACATGCCGGCCAATATACCCAATATCATTCAGTGCATAATTGGGTCGCCAGTCAATCTCGTCCAATTTGGGAGTGTAACTGTTATAGATAACGATAGGTTCGGCATCATATTTATCATATCCAAACGATGTGTAATGCCCCAGTTCAGCCCGGCTGATCAGTACAACAGCATCAGAATATTGGAAGGTGATCTCCTGCTCGTAAAAACTTTTTGTCGCATCTCCCCCCAGGTTGGTCAAATGTTCCATTTTGATCAGGGAATGACAAACGGAGATCATTCGTTTTTCTGGATATCTGTCCTTGATGGCTTTTGTCGTATCAAAAGCCACCCACAGGTTATTTACGGTTATATCAATATCCTGAAACGTTTTTTCTATATCCTGGGGACCATGGATAATTCTTATTCCAGGATAACGTTCAGGAAAGTCAGTTGGCGGCTCATCCAAATGTGCTAAAAAAACAGGAATGACTTCAATGTCCGGATCATCTTTAAACATATCCAGAAAGTTGAGTATCCAAGTGGCAACCCCACCGTAAACAATAGGCGGGATTTCGTTGGTTAAAAGGGCTATTTTCATGTTAAAAACTAGGGAAAATAAAAATAGAATCCAGATGGAATTATTATTTTATTGCACGAAATCGAATTGCTTGCTTTTATTTTAAATAAAGGACTTTTTGGTTTTTTATACCTATTTCAGTCTGTAAAGACACAATATAAATACCTGAAGAAATATTTTGCGGGCGCCACTCAATTCGGTGCACACCTGATTCAATTGAATTCTCTAGAAGAGTTTGAATAAACCTACCATTAATATCATAAATGTTGACTTCTACATTCATATTCGTTTGAGTAATATTTTGCAGCTCTAATTGAATGGTGATAATTGGATTGAATGGATTTGGATATGCAGAAAGGGTTTGAAATTTTCCAGGAATAAATGAAGGTGTTTCCACGCCCAATTCATATTGGTTCTTGGAATAAATAGCGGCTGAATATGAAGGAATTGAATATTCACCGTAATTGCCGTCGGCGGTATAAAGATCATTCCCGGGG
>Ga0208881_1000917_pt1 | contig 10366 bp, 10 predicted proteins | sample Knorr_S23_td_AAI_FD_185610 | JGI IMG/M metagenome (GOLD analysis project Ga0208881, IMG submission 185610) | Marine microbial communities from Southern Atlantic Ocean transect - Knorr_S23_td_AAIW_ad_876m_LV_B (SPAdes) (version 2) | ecosystem: Environmental > Aquatic > Marine > Oceanic | place... | reverse complement strand
TTTTGCAGAATATTTTAAAAAGCTATGGCTTCCGACACCTGTTGCCACAATGGACATGGTAATTAGCCACCATGAAAATCTGCGTCCACTAAAAAAGAAATCTTGAGTCGTTTTATTGTACCGAGCGAAAAAAGATCCAAACCCTAAGACGATAGCAAAATAGCCAAAAATAATGATCCAAAAGGACGGAGACGTTTGAATTACGCTATCCATCAGCCCACTCCTTTAAGTTTTTTTGACATGGTAAAAATCAAATTGATTGTCATTGCTAGCATTATTAAACCGATTAATGTCGCAAAAATCTTATTACCGATTGCTACAAATGTAAAAAAACCGTGAATTCCCATATAATAAAAAAAACCAAAAATGAGAATTTGATACCAATTTTTATGTCTAACTCTTTCAAGTTTCAATGACTTTGACCTGAGAATGATAAACATCCCGATTAAAAATATTCCTCCGCCAACACCATACAAATAAATGTAAGGTATCCAAGTTCGACTGAAATCAGGCATCTGTACTTTCCTTTAGTTTGTCAAAGTATGGTTTCAAAATATTCCAAGTCTCATTCAATCCTTCAACCATCACTTTTGTGTGCCCAATTACGGGCATAAAATTTGTATCACCGTTCCAACGCGGTACAATATGATAATGCAAATGTTCTTCAATGCCAGCACCACCTGCCTTACCGAGATTTGCCCCAAAATTGAATCCTTCCGCATTCATGGTATTTCTCAAAATATTCATTGAAGCATTTGCTAATTCCATTATTTCCAAATTAAAATCCTTCGATAAATTGTTAGTATCCGCAGTATGTTCAAAAGGTGAAATCATGAGATGACCGTTGGAATAAGGGTAAAGATTCATGAGAATGAAGGACTTATTTCCACGATATAATATAAGGTTTTCTTGATCATCATTTGCTTGTGATTTATTGCAAAATATGCATCCATCTTCTTTCGGTGAACGGATATAATCAATCCGCCATGGAGCCCACAATCTTTTCATGGAAGATAGTTAACGTGAAACATGCGAAACAAAAAACATGTCATATATGGATTTAGCTTTTCCAAAAATTCATCTCATAAATTCCATCATGATTCACCATCATCATTTTTCCGATCTTTAATTACCTTGTTTTGCTGGTCTTTGGGCATTTTTTCATAATGGCTAAAAGATTCTGCATGAATTCCGCGTCCGCCAGTCAATGATCGAACAGTTGTTGCATAATTATATAATTCTGCTTGCGGCACTTGGGCTTTGATTACTTGGAATTTACCATCAGCGTCCATTCCCATAATCTTTCCACGTTTACCGGAGATATCTCCCATAATGTCACCCATAAAATCTTCTGGAATAGTTACTTCAATATCCATAATTGGTTCTAACAAACAGGGTTTTGCTCCAAGGAAGGCCTCTCGAAATGCATGTTTTCCGGCAGTTTGAAATGCAATATCCTTTGAATCAACTGGGTGCATCTTACCATCATAAAAATTTACTTTTAGATCTACAACCTTACATCCTGCAATTATTCCATCTGCACAGACAGTCTTTACTCCTTTCTCTACAGAAGGAACAAAAACACGGTCCACATTTTGTCCTACTAGAGAATGGGTAAATTCTACACCGTCACCTCGTTGTTTAGGTTCTATACGCATCCAAACTTCAGCGAATTGGCCTGCGCCACCTGACTGTTTTTTATGCCGGTATTTTGCTTCGCCATTTCCCAAAATTGTTTCGCGGAATGGGACTTTAGGCTTTTCTAATTCAATTTCAATTCCAAACCTACGTTTTAACCTTTCAGTTGTAACTCTTAAGTGAAGTTCTCCTTGTCCGGAAATGATTGTTTGTTTCACTTCGCTATCCACACGATAAATAAAGGTCGGGTCTTCTTCGTGGAGAGTAGCAAGTCCAATGGCAAGTTTTTCCTCATCTCCTTTTGCTGTTGGAACAATTGCTGCATGAATATTTGGATTGGGAAAATTCATAGGGGGTAATGTGACATGTTTCCCTGAACATAATGTATTTCCGGTATGTGTATTTTTCAGTTTAACTACACCGGCAATATCTCCTGCCGATAATTGATCCACTTGAGTTCGATTTTTTCCATTCAAGATAAACATTTGACCAAATCTCTCGTTGGTATTTCGGTCAGAATTATAATAGTCAGCCCCTATTTTTACCTGACCTGAATACACACGAAATAGGGATAATTCTCCAGTGTGTGATTCAGTCATCGTTTTAAATATTTGGAGAACTGTTTCCGATCCATTTAAAGAAACTTCCACTTCGTTTCCTGACTCATCGTGGGCTATCACCATTTTACGATCATCAGGTGATGAACCATATTTACTAATAAAATCACACAATCGAGCAACGCCAATATTGGATGTTGCTGAGGTACAAAATAAGGGGATAAATGTTTGATCTTGTATCGCCTGATGGATTCCACCTCTCATTTCTTCTTCAGAGAGACTTCCTTGATCAAAGAATTTTTCCAAAAGAGAATCATCAGATTCAGCTACATATTCAATCAATACCTCATGGAGTTCTTTTACTTTGGCTTCGAAATCTTCTGGAAGTTCACTTTCAGTCATTTTTCCAGAACCGTCGTTCACATATGTAATTAATTCTGTACGTAACACATCTATATTCTGATTATATCCGGGTCCTGCATTTACAGGCAGTTGCATGGGGAACACATTATTTCCGAACCGTTGCTTAGCTTGAGCCAATATTTCGTCAAATCGCGTGTGTTCCCTATCGAGTCCATTGATGACAAGCATCTTTGGGATACCAAGTTTTGTTGCCTGATTCCACATAGTTTCTGTTCCCACTTCAACACCATTAACAGCATGGATGGCGATGACTGCTAGATCAACAACGTTTAATGATCCAGTTGCTTCTCCAATAAAATCAGAATAACCTGGTGTATCAATCATGTTAAATTTTTTGTCCATCCATTCCAAATGGAGCGGTGTGGCATGGATGGATATTTGGCGAGTTTTTTCTCCTGGATGATAGTCGGATATTGTGGAACCGTCTTCGATTTTCCCAAGACGGTTAGTCTCGCCGCCAAGCATTAACATTGATTCTGCTAAGCATGTTTTCCCAGCAGCACCATGTCCCACAATTGCAAAGTTTCTAATATCTGATGATTGATAGCGTTTCATAAGTTAGCCTCTTTCAAGTCGTATAATGTTTAAAGGAAGGGTGTGAAGTGTAACCTCACACTTTATCTAAAATCAAGAAATTTAAAGAGCGAGAGAACGGGTATTTTCGATAAAAGCTCTTAAGACTGGAATCATATAAATATCATCTAGATTATATTCTAGAAAACTAGTTGCAAGGATTTTTAATCGATGTTCAATTGGTTTCATTTTATTAACAACGATTACAGTTTCATCTTTCACAATACAAATTCCTCCAGTGAAATTCCCTTTCCCTTTTATTATTTTTACACCAAGTCGGTGGCCTAATTCTTCAAATTCAGAATAAAGTTTTTCTTTTTTCATCAGGTTAGCTCTTGGTTACCACTATTTTTCAAAAAATCGACTAATTCTTTTACTTCTTCAACTTTTTCGCGGGGAACCACCAATGTAGCATCATCAGTATTAACAACAACCAAATTACTCGCACCTATGATCGCTGTAAATTTTCCATTGGATTGAATTAGGTTATTTTCCCCATCTAACACCTTTCCACTCCCTCGGATGATATTATTGTCAGCATTGGAAGTCAAAACATCATATAATGCATTCCAGGATCCAATATCATTCCATTTGAAATCACTACTCACCACATAAATATTTTTTGCTTTTTCCAACAGCCCATAATCGATGGATTCTGGTTCAATTAAATCCCATTGTCCTTGAAATGATTTACCTTTTTGAAGCCGTGGCGCAATTTCATTGAGAGATTCCATCAATTCGGGCATATATAAATCCATCGCAGATAAAAATGTGCTCACCTTCCAAAAAAACATACCTGCGTTCCAAACAAAATCTCCGCTAGCTACAAATCGTTTTGCCAGATCTTTGTGAGGTTTTTCAGCAAATGTTTTTACACGATGGGCACCCAGATAACCTTTTTCATCGGCATCATCATATTGTATATATCCGTAAGCGGTAGAAGGGTTTGTAGGGCGAATACCAATTGTTACCAAATTGTCACCTTTTTTTGCAAGACGATCTGCTGTACTTATGGCCTTTGAAAAAGCACGGTGTCCAACAATTAAGTGATCTGCTGGGAAAACGCCCATAACAGTATCTGGCTCAGTTAAACCAAGTAACGCTGCAACTAGCCCAATAGCTGGGGCAGTATTTTTACCCGAAGGCTCAGCAATGATATTTTCTGATTTTACGCCCGAAATCTCTTTGATGACACTATCTTTAAGATCTTTTCGAGTAATAATATAGATATCCGTTACTTTTTTAATCTTAAGAAGTCGATCTACAGTCATTTGTAACATTGACTGATTTCCAACTATTTTCAAAAGTTGTTTCGGTCTTTTGTATCGGCTATAAGGCCAAAATCGGGTACCGCTACCTCCCGCAAGAATTACACATTTCATTTACGGATGCTGCTCCATTTTTATAGAATTGAGTTCAATATCCCAGTTAGTTCGAATATTGACCGTATCAGGATAAGTATAAAACCATTCAGATGGTTTATATGGATCGACTCTTCCGTAAGAATACCGATCATTACCATCTGAATCCTGAAAAAAGAACAAAGAATAATTTCCTTCAGGTAACTTTTTCATATCAAAATTTCCATCCGAATTTACAACAGATCTAAATACGCTGGGTTCCTTTTCCATTGAAGCAATTTCAGCGAAAATTTTCGAAGACAATTTTTCTGATAATGTTCCTATAAGTCTGCCATATCCCTGAAAATCAGAAGTTTTAAAGGAAATAGTTTTTACTGAATCTTTGAATGCTTGTCCAAAAATTGGATGAATTTCATCACCAAACAATAATATTTTATAGGAGGTTCTAGGTGCCCAGTTTTCCAATGGTGTAATTGTTGAATGTAGTGGTGTAATCCATGTGGAATTGAAAGGAATAGAAATCGAATCTTGCATTAATACAAATGAATTCTGGCTTTTCTCAGAGTCAATCAAATTTGAAAAAACAATTTCAATTGGAATGATATTATCTTCCTCGATTGAAAGCACAAAATTCTTGGTGGGTGCTTTTATTGAGATATTTGTCGTATCAGTGGATGTATCTACTCTTAATTTAATCAATCCAGAATCTATAATGGTTTCTTCGCCTCGCATGATTCCATTTGTCAAGATAGTGACATATTGATTTTCCTCTAAATCCGAAAAAGTAAGGTGAAGTTTTGTTTCATCCAATATATTCAGAAATTGACTCGGCTGATGTATTGATGAATCTTCATAAATTGCATGTATTTTTATAGCTGATTCCCATTCTGTAATATTATCTGAGAAAGAAATGGTACTCCAATTTCCAGTTTCCCATTCTGCTTGATTCATCTTGATTCCGCCCATGTTATTTGGGATCCGAATATTTTGTCCGGTTATTTCTTTTGAATCGCGAATTTGAATTAGTGGATTCCATGGTAATCCATACACCGTCCTATCTGAAGAAATAGGTGAACCTGATGCAGATCTATCCACTGCCATTAATCGATAATTACCATCCGATAAATATTGAAATTTATACTTTCCACTATCAGAAGCATCCACCACATAATCTGGGATACGTTGATAAAATCCTGTTAAATCCTTTTCATTTTGAACCTTCCAAAGATGGACTGAAGATGTTTTATCATAAGTTATAGTTCCAGAAATTTCTCCTTTGTCAATTTTATCACCCGTCGTGAAAGCAACTTGAATTCCCTGTGCAAGAGCAACCTTATGTTCATCTTTTAAGGTTCTGTCAATGGATATTATATAAGTTTGGTTTTCAATTAGGGTATCCGGGAATTCCACAAAAATTCGTCTACCTTTATAAATGATTTTGGGTTCTTCAGGCAGTGTCGGTAATACATGAATAGCTTTTTCTATAGAGTTGGCATCTACAAATTCTGAGAATATAAGTTCTACTCGCTTACTGTTAAAATGGATGGATCCACCACTTGGAATAGTCTGAATCAATTCCGGAGGTGTTTCGTCCTTGGGTCCACCCGAAGGACCCTGAACCGCAGCACAGGAATACACAAGTATGAGTGTTGTAATTGATAGAGATTGATTTAAATAATGTATTTTGAAATCCAATTTAAATATTTTGCAATTCCAAATTTACAGGAATCTCTTTATTAAATGTCATATCAGTTTCGGATACATTTAATGTAATACACCATATCTTTACTCCTGCATTATTTGCTTTCAATACAGCATTCGCCAGTTTGGGGTCTCGTTCCCACATTGGGCGAAAAGAAATTGCATCTGCCCTCTGACACACAAACAATATTCCGGCTCCTTTTCCTTCTTCAACTAGTTTTTTTAATGCCAAAGCATGTTTGGTTCCACGATCTGTTATAGCATCCGGGAATTGTGCTACACCATTTTCCACAAAAGTAACCGATTTAACTTCTAAATAAAAATCAGCTCCAGTTGAATCTTTTAATAAAAAATCAAACCGGTGCCTACCAACTGCTATTTCCGGTCGTACAAGTGCGTAATCCTTAAATATCGGAATTTCATTTTTTATTAATGCTTCCTTTACAAATCTATTTGGTAATGCAGAAACTAATGAGATTAATTGTCCTTCATGATTAACCATAATAGTAGAATATTTTGTTTTTCTTAGTGAGTTTTTTGGTGCTGCCCTAGCCAAAAGTTTTGCGCCAGGAAATAACAATTCTTTGAGTCTGCCGGGATCAGGTAGATGACTTCGATGAATTTCATCATCAATTTTAATCATCGTGATAAAACGGTTGGGTCGTTCAACAAATATTGCAGGAATTAGAGGCCCTTCGATTTTCATGGAATAATCAACATAAAATAAGGTGAAGTTTATTCATGAAAGAACCTATTACCACTCCCAATATTCTAGATCTCTGAGCTTGTCGAAGAGAAAAAGTATTAATTAAAACAGAATATAATTTTGTATTTTATAATTTTTACCATATTTTCTACTATATTATTTTAACTACTTAGAATTTTTAATGAATATTGACCAAAAAGACAGACAACTATTAGAAGCACTTCAATCAAATAGTCGGACGACCAATGCTGAACTGGCTAAACAAGTCGGTCTTTCACCTTCAAGTACATTGGAACGAGTAAAAAAACTAGAAGCCAGTGGAATCATTGATCGGTACATCACACTTTTAAATCCACGAAAAGCTGGGTATACCTGTTTTACATTTGTGGAAGTCAAACTAGCTCGGCATGGTGAAACACCGGTTGAAGATTTTTTCAAATCCATCGCAAATATGTCGGAAGTCTTAGAATGCCACCACATCACAGGGGAAGCAGATTTTCTCTTGAAAGTGGCAACTAAAGATATTCCAGCTTATGAAGAACTTATTCTCCATCAACTTTCAGCTTTGCCAAACGTTCAGAATATGAAAACATCCGTTATTCTTTCTACTTTTAAGCAGGAAACACAACTGGTGGTTTGATCATGGCACTCGTTCCTTCCTATATTCAACGACTGGCGAATTACAAGCCCGGCAAACCCATTGCGGAAGCACAACGAGAACTTGGAATCCAAAATTTCATAAAGCTTGCTTCCAATGAAAATCCTTTGGGATCTTCTCCAAAAGGGTTGGCTGCTATTGAGCATTCACTGACAAATCTCCATCGCTACCCCGATGCCACTGGATATAATCTCCGCACTAAACTGGCCAACCGATTCAATGTAAAAATAGACAATGTAGTTTTGGGCTCCGGATCGGAAGGGATCATGTCCACCATCATGCGCACATTTTTACTCAGCGATGATGAACTCATCAGCGCCGCCAATTCATTCATCGGATTTCGTGTGTTGGCCAAAGCTTCGGGAAGGCGCGTCCATTGGGTTCCAATGAAAAACTATCGTTACGACTTGGAAGCCATGGCAGACAAAATCACCGATTACACCAAAATCATTTATATTGCCAATCCGGATAATCCCATGGGCACCACCATCACCCGTCAAGAATTTGATGAATTTTATAAACATGTTCCGGAGCGGGTGCTCATTATTTTGGATGAAGCCTATTACGAATTTGCCAAAGATTCGCCGAATTATCCCGATTCCATGAGCTACCGTTATGATAATGTGATCACTCTACGAACTTTTTCCAAAGCTTACGGTTTGGCCGGCGCCCGCATCGGCTATGGATTTGCCCATGATTCATTGATCCAAAATTTGATGAAAGTAAAAGTACCCTTTGAGCCATCACTCACTGCCCAAGTTGCAGGGCTGGCTGCATTGGATGATGAAGCATTTTTAACTGAAACATTGCAAGTAAATAAAAAAGGAATGGCCTTTTTAAAACATGAATTCGATGCCCTTAATATTCATCAAGTTCCCTCCGAAGCTAATTTTATTACCACAGTTTGGGATAGTGAAGAAAAAGCATCACAATTAACACAATCGCTTTTAGAAAATGGTGTCATTGTACGCCAACTCACTGGATTCGGTTGGCCCAACTGCATCCGCATTTCTGTAGGACTGGAATCAGAAAATCAAAAATTTATTGACAGTTTAAAGGATATATTATGAATGAACTTAGCTACTCAATAAATGGCTTTGACCATTGCGAACTGTATGTGAGTAATGCCAAACAAACAGCCCATTATTACCGTACCACTATGGGATTCCAGCCCGTGGCCTATCGCGGATTGGAAACAGGAAACAGAGAAAGTGTTAGTTACGTTTTGAATCAGAACCGCATTAATTTGGTTATCACCTCGCCCTTGGAAAAGAGCACAAAGATTGGTGCCCATATTGATCGCCATGGTGACGGGATGAAAGATGTAGCATTTACAGTGGATGATTCTGAATTAGCCTGGAAAACATCACTTGAGCGTGGAGCCAAAAGCGCTATGGAGCCCAAAGAAATAAAAGATGGCGATGGGGAAGCAGTTGTCTCTGCTATTGAAACTTTTGGAGATACAATCCACACATTTGTAGAACGAAAAAATTATAATGGTTCTTTCCTCCCCGGATTTGAGGCCAACGATCTAGGACTCAAATCTAATTCCACAGGATTGGTGCACATTGACCATGTAGTTGGGAATCAACCCGATGGCGAAATGCAATCTGTTTGCAATTTTTATGAAAATGTTTTTGGCTGGCACCGATTCTGGAGTGTGGATGATAAAGACATTAATACCGAATATTCAGCCCTGCGGTCCATTGTCATGGCAAATGATAATGAGATTATAAAAATGCCAATCAATGAGCCAGCGGACGGTCTCAGAAAATCCCAAATTCAGGAGTATATCGATTATTATGATACGGGCGGCATTCAGCATCTTGCCCTGTCCACGAAGGATATTATTTCTACAGTTCGCATGATGCAAGCCAACGGTGTAGATTTTTTACCCACGCCCAGGGCCTACTATGATACATTGACTGATTGGATTGGCCCCATCGATGAAGATATTGAAACGTTGGCGGAATTGGGCATCCTAGTGGATATGGATGAGAATGGATACATGCTCCAAATTTTTACGCAACCCTTGCAAGATCGCCCCACCCTTTTCTTTGAGGTCATCCAGAGAAAGGGCTCTAACAGCTTTGGGAAGGGAAATTTTAAAGCTTTATTTGAATCAATTGAAAAAGAACAAGAAAAAAGAGGAAATTTGTAAATGAAATTTGTAACCTACATGCTAGATGGCAGTACACAACCGAGATTCGGATTTAAAAAAAATGAATATATTATTGATGTAATTCGTGCAGCCATTTGGGCAAAAGAAACCCATGCCGATCTCAGTTTTCTAGAGATCCCTTCTACCTTAAAAAAAGCATTGGAGAATTGGGATATAAACTTTCTAAAATTGAAAAATTTAGATGCTTCTTTGCCTGAGATGAATATTCAATCTCATTCTGGTGGTGGGAAATCCATCGCTGTTTTGGAAGAGGAAGTTCAATTGTTTTCACCAATTCCAAATCCCCAATCTTTCCGGGATTTTTATGCTTTTGAACAACACGTTCGCGCCGCACGGAAACTCCGGGGAGTAGATATGCATCCGGACTGGTTCAAAATTGCCATTTTCTATTTCTCAAATCCTGCCGCACTTTACGGACACGGCGAAGACATCCCTTATCCTCGTGGAACCGCCGAACTCGATTATGAATTGGAATTTGCTATCATTATCGCCAATGGCGGTTCTGATATTTCACAAGAAGATGCAGATCGATATATCGCCGGATACACCATTTGCAATGATTGGTCT
>Ga0208881_1000915_pt1 | contig 10379 bp, 8 predicted proteins | sample Knorr_S23_td_AAI_FD_185610 | JGI IMG/M metagenome (GOLD analysis project Ga0208881, IMG submission 185610) | Marine microbial communities from Southern Atlantic Ocean transect - Knorr_S23_td_AAIW_ad_876m_LV_B (SPAdes) (version 2) | ecosystem: Environmental > Aquatic > Marine > Oceanic | place... | reverse complement strand
GTCGAGGCTTGAGGAATACCACCGGTTCGACGGGCTCCGGGCCATCGCCCACGGCCGGACACTGGAAATGGCATGGCCCGACCACCCCACGTACCCGACCTACGGCTACGTGGTCCGACGCTGTGAACTTGACGCCTTCGTGGCCGACCACGCAGTGGGTGCCGGGGCCACCCTCCTACAGGGAACCGAAGCAGTCCGACCGATTGACCCGCCGCCCGGCTCGCCCGACGGAGCCATCGGCGGCGCTCTGGTTCTCGACAAAGCCAGCGGAACAGAACACCGGCTGCGGGCCCGCCACGTGGTGGTGGCCGACGGGGCCAACTCCCGGTTCGGCCGAACCCTGGGAACCGAACGGGACCGGGCCTACCCCATGGGTATGGCCATCCGCGGCTACTTCGAGAGCCCCCTCCACGACGACCCGTGGATCGAGTCCTCCCTGGACGTCCGGGACCGGCATGGCAACGCCATGCCCGGTTACGGCTGGATCTTCCCGGTGGGCAACGGGACCATCAACGTTGGCATTGGGCTGCTGTCCACCTTCCGGGACTACAAGGACATCAACACCAGCCACATGTTCGAGGAGTTCGCCCGGACCCTGCCCGAGCACTGGCAGATCGACCCGACCCGTCCCATCGCCCCGCCAACCGGTGGACGCCTGCCCATGGCCGGATCGGTGGGTCCCAAGGCCGGGCCCAACTGGTTGGTGGTCGGCGACGCCGCCGGCGCGGTAAACCCGTTCAACGGGGAGGGCATCGACTACGCCTACGAGACCGGTCGCCTGGCCGCCTCCCTGATCGCCGAGGCGACAGCCCGGAACGACGACGCCCTGCTCAGCCGGTATCCCGACCTACTAGATGAGGAGTACGGCCTCTACTTCAAGGTGGCCCGTTTGTTCTCGAAGGTCATCGGCAACCCGACCCTGGTTCGCGAGCTGACCCGTGTGGGCATGCGATCCCGCCCCCTCATGGAGTGGGCACTGCGGATCATGGCCAACCTGTTGCGTGACGAAGAGCGGGGAACCGCCGAAGCGGCCTACTCGGCCATCGCTGGCGTGGTCCGCCTCGTGCCGGATCGACTGGTCGACGCCTGACGGGCCCTCCCGGCATGACCCCCGGTCATCGTCCAGCCGGGGGAGAATGGCCGCCGTGAGCCACCCCCTCGACGATGGACTTCCCCTCGGTGGGCCGCCCCACGCCGCCTCGGCCTGGACGGAGCTCGAGGACCACGCCAAGTCGGAGCTCCCCCACCTCCGCGACCTGTTTGCCGATGACCCATCGCGTGACATCCGGATGGGCTTCGAGTGTGCCGACCTTTGGATCGACCTCTCCCACCAAAACCTGACCGACGAGACCATGGGGTTCCTCGTGGACTTGGCAACCCAGCGGCAAGTCGTCGGCACGCTGCAAAAGACCCTGATCGGCGACACGGTCAACTCGACGGAGGGCCGGCCAGCGGTCCACGGTGCCATGCGGAGCCCACGGACTGTGGTCCAGGGACTCGCCGAGGTCGAGACCGGCAGGGCCACCTTTGACCGGATGGCCGCGCTCGCCTCGGAGATCCGCGACGGTGAGGCTCGGGGAGCTACAGGAAGGACGGTGGATGCGGTGGTCCACCTCGGGATCGGTGGGAGCCACCTGGGTCCGGCACTGGCCGTCGACGCCCTGCGTCACCTCACCCATCCCAGAGTGGAGGTCCGATTCTCGTCGGGCATCGACCCCGACGACCTAAACGAAGCGCTGGCCGGCCTGGATCCGGAGACGACCCTCGTCGTGGCCTGCTCGAAGTCGTTCACCACCCTTGAGACCCTCGCCGCTCTGGACGGTGCCATGACGTGGTTGTCCAACGGGATCGGGGAGGCAGCTATCGACCACGTGATCGGCGTGACCGCGGCACCCGAACGGGCCCGCTCTCTCGGCCTCCCAGAGGAACGGATCCTCGAGGTCCCGCTCGGCGTCGGCGGACGGTTCTCACTGGGCTCGGCGGTCGGCTTTTCGGTCATGGTCGCCATCGGACCGGAGGCCTTCCATGAGGTGCTCGAGGGGATGCACGTCATCGATGTCCTCTCGGCCGCCGAACCGCCGGAAGAAAATGCCGCCGTCCTGCTAGCCCTCGTCGACGTCTGGAACCGGTGCTTCCTCGAGCGAGGATCGCTGGCCATCGTCCCCTACGCCCACCGCCTGAGACTCCTCCCCACCCATGTCCAGCAGGTCTCGATGGAAAGCCTCGGCAAGGGCGTCTGCCAGAACAGCGACGACCCGGAGACCGCCACCGGGCCGGTGGTCTGGGGCGCTCCGGGAACTGACGCCCAGCACGCCTTCTTCCAACTCCTCCACCAGGGAACCGACGTGGTCCCGGTCGACCTGATCGCCGTCGCCCGTTCGTTGACCGACGACGACCGGTCGGTCCACGGCCAGGACCTGCTGGTGGCGAACCTCATAGCCCAGGCCGACGCCTTGGCCTTTGGTCGGACGCCCGACGAGGTCAGGACCGAAGGAGTGCCCGAGGACCTGGTCGCCCACCAGACGTTTCCGGGGAACCGCCCGTCGACGACGATCCTCATGCCCGAACTGTCGCCGTCTACCCTCGGCCAACTGATCGCCCTCTACGAGAACCGTACGATCGCCATGGCCGCCCTGCTCGGCCTCAACCCGTTCGACCAGTGGGGGGTTGAGCTCGGCAAGGAACTGGCCACCCGCATCGGCGATGGCCTGACCAACCGGGACGGTGCCCAGGACCCGTCCGCGACGGAGCTGCTGAGACGCTACCGATCGCTGCGGGAGGGCTGACCAGAAGCGGTCAAGACAGATCGGCGACTACCGCCTCAGCGGCTACCCCCGCTACCTCCGCCGTCTCGTCCACCACGGCATCAGAGTGGGCGAGGCTGGGAAACATCGTCTCGTAGGCCCCGGGAGCTAGGGCCACGCCCCGTTCCAGGAGGGCGTGGAACACCATCGGGTAGAGGCCGTTCTCGGCCAGAGCCTTCGCCTCGTCGAAATCGGACGGCGCCACGTCGCCGAAGTAGATGCCGAGCAGGGAACCCACCCGCGGGAGTACTGAGGCCAGCCCGGCGGTGGTGAACGCGTCAGCCAGCCCGGTGGCCAACCGGGCCGTGGTGGCGGCCAGTCGATCGAAGGCTCCGTCGTCGAGGAGTTCCAGCGTGGTCCTCCCCGCCGCCATAGCCAACGGGTTCCCGGACAGGGTGCCTCCCTGGTACACGCCTCCCAGCGGCGCGAGATGCTCCATCACGTCCCACCGGCCTCCGAAGGCCCCGACCGGGAGGCCCCCGCCGATGACCTTGCCGAAGCACCACAAGTCGGGGATGACACCGAATCGCTCGGCCGCCCCGCCCCGAGCCAGACGGAACCCGGTAATGACCTCGTCGAAGACGAGCAGGGCCCCGGCCGCGTCGCAAGCCGACCGGAGACCTTCAAGGAACCCGGGAGCCGGCGCAATAAGGCCCATGTTGGCGGCCACCGGCTCGACGATGACCGCGGCCACCGTGTCGTCCAGATCGGGCAACACGTTGTAGGGAGCGACGATGGTGTCGGCCACCGCCCCGGCGGTGACCCCGTCGCATCCGGTTAGGCCCTGGTTAGCCACGCCGCTGCCTCCGGCTGCCAGTAGGGCGTCGCCGTGGCCGTGGTAACAACCGGCAAACTTCACGATGCCCGACCGGCCGGTGGCGCCCCGGGCTAGGCGGATGGCCGACATGGTGGCCTCGGTACCCGACGAGACAAACCGAACCGACTCCAGTCCGGCGATACGGTCCACCACCATCTCGGCCAAGACCACTTCGGCTTCAGTGGGGGCACCGTAGGAGGTCCCGTTGGAGGCAGCACGGGCGATCGACTCAAGGACTGCCGGGTGGGCGTGGCCCAAGATGCCCGGGCCATACGACTGCACGTAGTCGATGTAGCGCTTCCCGTCGGCGTCCCACACGTACGGGCCGTCGGCCCGCTCCACAAAGTACGGGGTGCCGCCCACCGAACCGAAGGCCCTGACCGGCGAGTTGACGCCTCCCGGGATGACCCGGACGGCACGTTCGAAGAGGAGCCGGTTGGCGTCCGTCAAGGGTTCAGCCCTGCAGGATCTCAGCGGCCCGGCCGGCCAGGTAGGTCAGAATGAAATCGGCCCCCGCCCGGCGGATGGCCAGGAGATGCTCCATGCCCACCGCGTCGCCATCCAACCAGCCGTTGGCGGCCGCCGCGGCCACCATGGCGTACTCGCCGCTCACGTGGTACGCGGCCAACGGCACGTCGACTGAGGCCCGAATGTCGGTGATGACGTCCAGGTAGGCCAGTGCCGGCTTCACCATGACCATGTCGGCGCCCTCCTCCAGGTCGGCACCCACCTCGACCGTGGCCTCCCGGGCGTTGGGCGGGTCCTGCTGGTAGCCCCGTCGGTCCTCTCCCCCGACGATCTCAACGTTGACGGCGTCTCGGAACGGTCCGTAGAGGGCCGAGGCGTACTTGGCGGCGTAGGCCAGGATCGCCGTCTGGTGGTGGCCGGCGTCGTCCAGGGCGGTCCGGATGGCCCCAACCTGGCCATCCATCATCCCGGACGGGGCGGTCACGTCGACCCCGGCGTCGGCCTGGGCCACCGCGGCCCGTGCGTAGAGCTCGAGCGTGGCGTCGTTGTCCACCGAACCATGGCCGTCCAAGACCCCGCAGTGGCCGTGGTCGGTGTACTCGTCAACGCACAGATCGGCTAGGAGAACCATGTCGTCGCCCAGGTCGTCTCGAAGGTCCCGGAGGGCGACCTGGACGATCCCGTCAGGGTTCCAGGCCTCGGAGCCCACGGCGTCCTTTCGCTCGGGGATCCCGAAGAGGATGACGCCCGGGACACCGAGGTCGTGCAGGGCGGATACCTCAGCCCGCAGGCTGGCCCGGGTGTGCTGGAACACCCCGGGCAGCGAAGCCACCGGCTGGGGCTCGTCGATACCCTCCCGGACGAATAAGGGGGCCACAAGGTCGTCGACTGAGAGGCGGGTCTCGGCCACTAGGCGGCGGAGAGCGGCGGTTCGGCGCAGGCGACGGGGCCGTGAGACAGGGAAGGTCACCCCCCGAGCCTACGGACGTCAGCCCGGAGGCGACGAGGCAGCAGCCCAGGTCAGCACGGCGTCCACCAGCCCGACCACCGAGTGGGGTTTGGCCTCGACGACCGTGAACCCAAGCTGTCGTGCAACGGCGGCGCTGATCGGGCCGATACAGGCCGCGGTGGCAGGCGTCGGGCCGCCAGCAAGATCGTGGTACCTGCGGACGGTCGACTGGGCGGTGAAGGTGACCAGGTCGGCTGACCGGGCCTGTTCGCGTATCTCCGGGTCCACATCCGGGGCCACGTTCCGGTAGGCGACCACGACGTCCACCTCCCATCCAGCGTCCCGGAGCCCGTCGGGCAGGACGTGGCGGGCCGTCTCGGCCCGGGCCAACAGGACGCGTCCGGTTCCGTCGGATGGGGGGAAGGCTTCCAGCAGACCTTCGGCCACCGCCCGGTCTGGGATCAGGTCGACGGGGTGTCCGGCCGCCGACAGCGGTTGGGCGGTCTTGGGTCCGATGGCGGCCAGGCGGGCCGTGGTCGGTCTGGCCAACCCGTCGGCCACTCTCCGGGCCCCGTTGGGTGAGGTCACGACGATCCAGTCATAGCGATCGGCCCGGGCCAGGGCGGCCGACAGGGCCTCCCCACCGTCCGCCGACTCCTCGATGGACACCACCGGCAACTCGACCACCTTGGCCCCGTGGTCTGCCAGCGCTGTTGACAGGCTGCCTGCCTGGTCGGTGGCCCGAGTCACGACCACCGTGCGACCGATTAGGGGGCTCATCCGGCCTCCATCAGCCCGACACCGCCGCGGTCGTCGAGGAGGTGACGGGCCACGGCTCGGCCCAACGCCTCTCCGTCGACTGACCGGCGCTGCTCGCGGAGTAGTACCGAGCCGTCCGAGGAGGAGACGGCACCGATGAGCACCACCTCGTCACCGTCCAGCACGGCGTGGGCGGCGATCGGGAGGTCACAGCCTGCGCCCAGCTCGGCCAGGAAGGCCCGCTCGGCGTCCACGGCTCGGCGGGCCACCGGGTCCTGTACGGCCTTTAGGACCTCGCCGACGTCGACGTCACCGGAGCGGCATTCGACGGCCAGCGCCCCTTGGGCCACCTGGGGTAGCAGGACCGTCGGGTCGAGACGATCGACGATGTCGGGCACCAGTCCCAGCCGGTCCAGGGCGGCGGCGGCCACCACTACGGCGTCGAACCCCTCCGCCTTGGACAGCCGGGTCTCGATGTTGCCTCGCAGCCCCGAGAAGGCGAGATCAGGGCGGAGGTGGGACAGGTGGGCCCGACGCCGGATGGACCCGGTGGCGACCGTGGCCCCTGGTCCCAGGTCGGCCCACCGACAACCGACTAGGGCGTCGCGGGCGTCGGCCCGCTCGGGTACGGCGGCCAGCATCAGGCCGTCGGGTGTGGCGGCCGGCAGGTCCTTGGCCGAGTGAACGGCTACATCGGCCCGTCCGTCGAGCACCGCGGCCTGGACCTCCTTCACAAAGACCCCCTGTCCCCCCATCTCATCTAACGGGGTGACCTGGTCGCGGTCTCCGGCGGTCTCCACGACTACCGGTTCGAGAGTGACGTCGGGGAGGACGGTGGCCAGCAGCTCGGCCAGCCGGTCGACCTGCCAACGAGCCAACGCGCTTCCCCGGGTGGCCGCCCGGATGCGCACGGCGCCCGCCCCCGTCCTAGAGGTCGAAGAGGTCGCGTAGGGCCTCGGCCAGCCGTTCGCCGCGGGCTGAGCCGGCGGCGTCCTTCATCCGGACCGTCGGCTCGTGCAGGAGCTTGCCCACGATCCCGGCAGCCAGCGCCTCCACGGCCTCCTTCTGGCGGGGATCCAGATCACCCAGCCGGGCGGCCAGGCGCTCCAGCTCGCCAGCCCGTACCTCCTCGCCACGGTTCCGGAGGCTGGACACCAGAGGGGCCACCGACCGGGCCGTCGACTCATCGACGTAGCGGTCCAGCTCGGCGTCCACGATGGCCTGCACGGCGGTGATCTCGCGCTGGCGTTCTCGGATGCCAGCCTCGGCGAAGGCTCGCAGGTCGTCCATGTCCAGGAGGGTCACGCCGTCGATCTCGCCGGCCGTCGGGTCCACGTCGCGGGGCACCGCGATGTCCACGACGAGGAGGTTCCGTCCGTCGCGCCGACCGACCACGGTGGCCAAATCTCCGTGCTCCAGGATTACGGCCGACGCTCCGGTGGAGGTCAGGAGCACGTCCACCGTAGCCAGGTGCCGGGGGAGATCATCTAGGCGGACCGGTGTCCCACCAAGGCGTTCGGCCACGTCGACGGCCCGCTCCCAGGTGCGATTGGCGACCAGGATCCCGGCCACACCACCGCCGTGGAGGGCGCGAGCCAGGCCCTCACCCATCTCACCGGCCCCCACCACCAGTACCTGGCGGCCTTCCAGGCCTCCGAGGCGCTCGGTGGCCATGGCCACTGCGGCCTGGGAGACCGACGTGATGTTCCGGGAGATCGCGGTATCGGTCCGGACCCGCTTTCCCACCTCGAGGGCGTGGCGAAACAGCGGGTTCAGGACCGGGCCGACCGAGTCCTCGGTAGCCGCCGTTTCCCAGGCGCTGCGCACCTGCCCGAGGATCTCGTGCTCGCCCAGCACGGCTGAGTCCAGGCCAGAAGCCACTGAGAACAAGTGGCGAGCCGCGTCGGCGTCGTAGAGGCCGGTCAGATAGTCGGAGAACTCTTCGGGCGCTACGTGGGAGGACTCGGCGAAGAAGTCTCGGATGTCCTGATAGGCGCCGTGGAACTTCTCGGCGAAGGCGTAGACCTCAATCCGGTTGCAGGTCGACAGGACGACGGCCTCGGTGACGTGCTCGCGCGAACTCAGGTCGGCCAGCGCCTTGGGCAGGCGGGATGCCGGGACCGTCATCCGCTCCAGTAGGTCGAGCGGTACGGTGCGGTGGTTCAGACCAACTACGACGACCGACAAGGGCCTGGACTCCTGATTCGGCGGTAGTTCGACCCCGGGGTCAAACCACCGATGGCGGGGTGGGGGAACGGTGCGTGGTCGCGCCGTTCAGGGGGGCCAGCATTCCCCATCGCGGGGGTGCTTTCCAACCCTCCGGTTCGGCGGGTACAACGCGGGTCCGACACCACAGCCACCTATCCGGCGACCCGACTCATGATGGGGTCGGCGTCCGAACGGCGGTGTTGGTGATAGCCGAGGATCTGGAGCTCGGTGGCTAGGTCGACCTGACGAAGGTCGACCTGGCCGGGCACGACGACGACGGCCGGCGCGAAGTTGAGGATGGATCGGATTCCGGCGGCTACTAGGCGGTTGGCGGCCTCCTGGGCGGCATGGGCCGGAGTGGCCACGATGCCCACAGTGCTCCCTGTCTCAGTTACTAAAGCCTCGAGGTCGTCCACCGCACGTACGACCTTGCCGGCAATTCGTCGGCCGACCACCGTCGGGTCTGCGTCGACCAAGCCCGCCACTGGGAACCCGCCGGCCACGAAGCCGTCGTAGCTGCTGAGGGCCCGTCCCAAGTTGCCGACGCCCATGATGATCACCGGGTTGGGCTCATCGCCTCCCAGGACCAGGGAGATCTCGGTGATCAGGTGGTCGACGTCGTAGCCCACCCCGCGGGTCCCGTGGGCGTGGAGGTAGGACAGGTCTTTGCGGACGTTGGCTGCGTTCACCCCGGCGAGATCGGCCAGTTCCACCGAGGACACCGTCTCCACCCCCGCCTCGGCTCGGTCGACCAGGCCCCGGAGATAGAGGGGTAGGCGAGCAACGGTGGCCCCGGGGATGGGCTCGCTCGGTTCCGATCCTGCGGCTGCCGTCATGACCAGAAATCTAGACGCTTGTGCACCATTTCACATGACACGGCCGACAATCGTGCCTTATCCGCAACGGCCGGCACGGACCTCGGGTGCCGGTGGTTCCGGATCCGCCAATACCGTGCGGAAGGTGAGCCACCAGATCGCCCTCGCCGCGGCGGCCACCCTCGTGTCGCTGGCCTTCGCCGCCACGGTATTCGAGCGCTGGCTGGACCGGCGACGCCCCCAGGACCTGGCCTGGGCGACGTCGCTGGGGCTGTTCGCCGCCGGTGCCGCCTCGCTCTGGTGGGGGGCGTCGGCCGGATGGTCTCCCGGACCCTTCCGGGCCTTCTACGCCTTCGGTGCCGTGCTCAACGTGCCCGTACTGGCCCTGGGCACCGTCTACCTGCTGGTCGACCGACGTCGGGCCGACCGGATCGCCCAACTCACCGTGGTGGCCTGTGCCATGGCCGCCGGCGTCGTGGTAGCTGCGCCGATCGAACCGGGCTTCGCTTCAGACGTCCTCCCACAGGGCAGTGACGTGTTCGGCGCCGGTCCCCGGGTGGTGGCCGCCGTGGCCTCCTCGGTCGGTGCCCTGGTGGTGATCTTGGGCTCGCTCTGGTCGATGGTCCGCCTGCTGCGCTCCTCCGCTCCGAAGGCCCGTACGGGGGCCGTGGGCAATGGGCTGATCGTGCTCGGTGCCCTGGTGCTCAGCGCGGGCGGGCTGTTGAACTCGGTGCTCGACGAGATGACAGGCTTCGCCGTGTCGCTCCTGGTTGGCATCTCGCTGATCTTCGCCGGCGCCCTGGTGGCCACCGGCTCCCGGAGGAGTGACTGAGCCGTCCGTTCAGTCGACCAGTAAGACGAACTGCACGACGGCAGCGCCCAGGATGGCGGCCAGCAGTAGAGCCGTCACGATCGTGGTCCCGTAGCGCATCAGGCTTCCCCCGGCGTATGGGAAACAGACCGGTCGCCGAGGTGGACCGACGTGGCCGACCGGTCGGTATCGGCGCCGACGGTGAGGACGACAGCGGCTCCGGCCACCAGCCCCAAGTCGGCCGCCGCCGAGGCCCGGGCGGCCACCACGGACACCAGACCACACGAGTCGACCAGGACGCCCAGTCCGCCGGCCGGGACGTCGTCGTAGGCCGAAACCCGCTGGGCGGAAACGAGGCGGTCAGCCAGTCGGATCCCGAACCGGTCTCCCGGTCCCAAGCCGCCCAGTTCCTCAGGGCCCACGTTCAGCTGGATGTTGCCGAACCGGTCGATCCACAACACCTCGGCGTGCAGGCCGTCGACCTCGGCCACGGCCACCGGGAGGACGCCGGGGAACAGGCCGGCCGGCTGGATCTGGTCTCCCAGCTCGGCCAGGTCCACCCCGGTGGCCAGGTGGGCAGCCACCGGCGCGAAGACGTCACGACCGTCGAAGGTCGAACCGGGGGTCGGAAGGTGCCAGGTCAGGTCGGTCAACGAAACGGCCCGGTCGGCACCCCCAACCATGGCCACCGCCGGAGCCAGCAGGCCGTTGTCTGGGCCCACTAGTACCGACTCCCCGTTACCCACCT
>Ga0208881_1000907_pt1 | contig 10430 bp, 7 predicted proteins | sample Knorr_S23_td_AAI_FD_185610 | JGI IMG/M metagenome (GOLD analysis project Ga0208881, IMG submission 185610) | Marine microbial communities from Southern Atlantic Ocean transect - Knorr_S23_td_AAIW_ad_876m_LV_B (SPAdes) (version 2) | ecosystem: Environmental > Aquatic > Marine > Oceanic | place... | reverse complement strand
TCAACCAATTTCAGGTTTTCAAGGGCAAGCTTCGGATATTGATATTCAAGCGAAAGAGATTTTAAAACTCAGACAACGTTTGAATGAAATTTTGTCCACTCACACAGGTAAAACAGAACAGCAGATAGCATCAGATACAGATCGTGATAATTTTATGAAAGCTTCAGAAGCGCTTGAATATGGGTTGATAGACATTGTTCTTAGCAATCGAAGCCAACTCGGGAAGTGAGACAAAAAAGCAAGTGATATGAGTAATAAAACTAAAGACAGTAATAAAGATAGCAAAATTTTGTATTGTTCATTTTGTGGAAAGGGCCAAAATGAAGTGCGTAAGCTAATTGCAGGCCCTTCGGTTTTTATTTGTGAGGAGTGCGTTGATTTGTGCAACAACATCATCGATGAGGAACTGAATGATGGATCACCTGACCAAAAATTAAATCTTTACAAACCCAAAGAAATTAAATCCATGCTTGATGATTATGTAATCGATCAAGATGAGGCTAAAAAAATACTTTCAGTTGCAGTGTATAACCACTACAAACGACACAATGACAAGTCCAGTGCTAGGGACCGAGACAGTGTAGAGATAGGAAAGAGCAATATTTTATTGGCCGGTCCAACCGGTTGTGGAAAAACATTATTGGCCCAAACACTGGCAAACATACTAAATGTTCCATTCGCAATAGCTGATGCCACCACACTTACCGAGGCTGGCTATGTTGGAGAAGATGTAGAAAATATCATCCAAAAGCTCCTTCAAAATTCAGAATACGATATCGAGAAGGCCGAGACTGGAATCATTTATATTGATGAAATTGATAAGATTGCAAGAAAAACAGAGAACCCATCAATTACTAGAGATGTTTCCGGCGAAGGGGTCCAGCAGGCATTGCTTAAACTTATTGAAGGCACCATTGCTTCGGTACCTCCACAAGGGGGTAGAAAGCATCCGCAACAAGAATTTTTACAAGTAGATACGTCTAAAATTTTGTTCATATGTGGTGGTGCTTTCGCAGGTTTGGATAGGATTGTGCAAAACAGAACAAATCATTCAGGGATTGGTTTTATTGCTGAAGTTAGGGCGTTATCAGAGACTAAAAATATTGGGGAAATTTTTCAAGATATAGAACCTGAAGATCTCATTCAATACGGTCTTATTCCTGAATTTGTAGGCAGAATGCCGGTAGTGGCATCACTAAGTGAGTTGAATCAACGTGCGCTGGTTAGGATTCTAATTGAACCCAAAAACGCCTTGACCAAACAATATCAGAAACTTTTTGCAATGGAAGATTGCGAATTGGAATTTCTCCCAGAAGCTCTGCAAACAATTGCAAAATTGGCGATGCAGAGAAAAACAGGAGCAAGGGGCTTGAGAACCATTATGGAAGACATTTTATTGGATACGATGTATGAGATGCCTTCCGATCTAAGCCATGAAAAAACAAAAAAAATAACTGTAACTCAAAAATTTGTAGAAAATAAATCCAGGCCTTTTCTTGTTTTTTCAACGGAAAACAATGAATCAACTGCTGAAACAGCAGAATCAGAAAACACAGCATTGCTAGCAAGTTCTGAGTAAGTAAAGCTTACTGAAATATTTTTCTTGTTGAAAATACTATTTTTGACCCTATAAGTTATTTATGCTTAATTATTCAAGGTGTTTCTATGCTAAGCAAAGAAGAAAAAATTTCTCTTGATATTATTCTAGACAAACCTCTGATGCCGTTGAGGGATGTGGTGGTTTACCCACACATGGTGATTCCATTGTTTGTGGGCAGGGAGAAATCTAAAATGGCTCTTGAACGGGCTATGGCGGAAGAAAAGAAGATATTGCTGTCCTGTCAAAAAAAATCCGACATAGATAATCCTGGCATTAAAGATATAAATACAGTTGGTACTTTAGCAAACATACTTCAACTAGTTACCTTGCCCGATGGCACCGTTAAACTGCTCGTCGAGGGAGAATCACGGGTTGATCTTTTAGAAATAAGATCCGATGATTATTTTACTGCTGATTACTGTGTTCTTACAGAAACCTACAATGAGGAAGACAAAGAAATTCAGGCACTCAGAAGAACCCTGATCTCACAGGTAGAAGATTACGTCAGAATCACCAAAAAAGTTCCCGCTGAAGTGGTAACAACATTGGCAAGTATCAAAGAGCCGGGAAGACTGGTGGATACGATTGTGGCTCATATGTCATTGCAATTGCCGGAAAAGCAAAAAGTTTTGGAATTGCTGGATATCAAGGAAAGATTGGAAAATGTGATTGGCTTGATTGACATTGAGATTGACATGATGGAAGTGGAGCAGAAAGTTCGAGGTCGGGTCAAAGATCAAATGGAAAAGAGCCAGAAGGAATATTATCTGAATGAGCAAATGAAGGCCATTCAGAAAGAACTGGGTGACATGGACAATGCCGCCAATGAATTTGATGAATTGGAAGAGAAGATTAAAAAATCGGGTATGCCTGATGAAGTCGCTAAAAAAGCCAACGCAGAACTAAAAAAACTGCAAATGATGTCCCCCATGTCTGCCGAGGCAACGGTGGTTAGGAATTATCTGGATGCTTTAGTTGATGCGCCCTGGAAAAATAAAACGAAAGCCAAAGTTAAGTTGGATAAAGCAGAAAAAATATTAAATGAAGACCATTATGGCTTGAAAAGAGTTAAAGAAAGGATCACAGAGTATCTGGCAGTTCAGACGAGAACCAAAAAACTCAAAGGGCCGATACTGTGCTTGGTTGGACCACCGGGAGTAGGTAAAACATCCTTGGGAGCAAGCATCGCTCGAGCAACGGGCCGAAAATTCATAAGAATGTCCCTCGGTGGTGTTCGTGATGAAGCAGAGATTCGAGGACATAGAAGAACGTACATAGGGGCCATGCCTGGAAAAATCATTCAGAAACTCACCAAAGTAGGCGTCAGGAATCCACTTTTTCTCTTTGATGAAGTTGATAAGATGTCTATGGATTTCAGAGGCGACCCATCTTCGGCACTGTTGGAAGTGCTCGATCCTGAGGTCAACTCTACCTTTAACGATCATTATCTCGAAGTTGATTTTGATTTATCCGATGTAATGTTTGTTTGCACGGCAAACACTCTCAATATACCCCCACCACTTTTGGATCGAATGGAGGTTATAAGAATTGAAGGTTATACCGAGGACGAGAAATTAAACATTGCTGACCAATATCTTGTCAAGAAGCAAATAGAGGCAAATGGACTTAAAAAGGGTGAAATCAAAATTACAAAAAGCGCAATCCTCTCAATTATAAGGCATTATACGCGAGAAGCAGGGGTCAGAAATTTAGAACGGGAAATCGCAAAGATTGCTAGAAAAGTGGTTAAGTCATTGGTTCTTAAGGCAGTGAAAAAGACCACACACATTCGCCCTTCAGGTTTGGATAAATATCTTGGTGTTAGAAAGTTCAAATACGGAATTGCAGAAAAAGAAAATCAAGTTGGCCAAGTAACAGGTTTGGCTTGGACTCAGGTTGGTGGGGAGCTGCTGACTATAGAATCCATGGCGATACCGGGTAAAGGTAAGCTGATTAATACTGGACAATTGGGTGATGTCATGAAGGAATCCATTCAGGCCGCAACCACAATTGTCCGAAGTAGGGCCAAAAGTCTTGGAATTGATGAAGAATTTCATCAAAAACTTGATCTCCACGTTCACGTCCCAGAAGGTGCTACGCCTAAGGATGGGCCCAGTGCAGGGGTAGGTATGACTACAGCTTTGGTTTCAGCTTTGACCCAAATTCCTGTTAAGGCAAATGTTGCCATGACCGGTGAAATTACCTTAAGAGGTGAGGTCCTATCTATAGGGGGTTTGAAGGAGAAGCTACTGGCAGCTCACCGTGGAGGCATTGCTACTGTTATTATTCCTGAGGAGAATTCTAAGGATTTAGTTGAAATACCTAAAAACATTAAAGAAAAACTCAACATCATTCCGGTTAAATGGATCGATCAGGTTTTGGAAATTGCATTGGAGAAAATGCCTGATGTGACTCCAAAAGAACCAGAGACTGGTACTGTCGAAACTCCACCTGTTTCGGAAAAATCTCCCCTGGAAACAAATTTACCCCACTAAATAACTAAAAAATATTTGAAAGCCTTTGTTGACAAGGCTTTCAAAGGCTTATATAACTTGTATGTCTATACTCTAGTAAAGTAAGACAAGGGGATTTGTTGATATTGTTCAAAATATTAATGAATTAAAAAAAAACTTATATCTAAAAAGGATAAACATCATGAATAAAGGTGATCTTATTAGTGCAGTAGCAGCTGGTACAGGACTTTCAAAAGCAGATGCAGGAAGAGCAATCGATGCAACAACTTCCGCTATAGCTGGAGAATTGTCTGGCGGTGGCTCAGTCTCCCTTGTGGGTTTCGGAACATTTTCAGTAAGCCATAGGGCTGCAAGAATGGGACGTAATCCAGCTACAGGTGCAAGCATTCACATTAATGCAAGTAATGTGCCCAAGTTTAAAGCTGGAAAAGCTCTAAAAGAAGCTTGTAATTAAGCTGTAATACAAAAAAGATTGTGTTCGTTAAGTCGGACACGGTCTTTTTTTCTTTTTACTACTCTGATCTATTTGAGTGTTTAGCTCAGCTGGTAGAGTCTCGACTTTGATCACTGCTACCCCAACTCCGAGCTCCAAAACAAAACAGTATCGTTCAGCGTGGCATCGTAATCATTGAGAATCAGAAGATCAGCTACCAAATCCACAGTTACCATTGAATGTTCTAGGGGTTGTTGAACCAAGCCAATCGGATCATCCCCATCCACCAACAATGTATTCTGGTAATCGATGGCCACAGATGGAGTCGGATCTATCAGTTCAGTGAGTAAATTCAAAACATTTTCTGTTGACAAGAGGGGAGGTGAAACAGCAAGCGGTGCTGCAATCTCTGGTAGAACAATACCCTCGACCGAGGCTCTCGTGTCGCTCGGAACCAATGGGTTATGCTCTGATGTGATTCCGTGGGTATAGTCCTCGTTCGTTTTGTCGATTTGATCAAACTGTTCACGTTCAGATCCACCGGATTCTAAACTTCGTCCAGATTCAAGGGTGTCGCGGACTCTAATAACACACATCTCAGTGGCACGACCGCCGAAACCATCACTGACCGTGACTTGGACCAAGTAGTAATTGTCCTGATCACTGTCCCCAGGGTTCTCGTAATCGGGAGCGTTTTTAAAACTCAGAGCCCCGGTACTGGCATCGATGGCAAAGAGTGCATAATCGTCGCCGCCATCAATGGAGTAAGTGAGGGTATCACCATCGTTATCGGTGGCCATAATGTTCGCCACTGCAGTGGTGTTTTCATCGATGGCAAAGTTGGTATTGGCTTGGATTTTTGGGGCATCGTTGATGTCCACGGGTATGAAATTTGTCGCGGTAATATCACTCGCGTTGGTGTTTGCGATCATTACTAAGTATTCCCCGGTGGCGGTGATGCGAACTAAGGTGTGACTTGTGTAATCATAGTGGAAATTGTAACCGGCAACTTGGAAAGAACCAGCCGTGCCTTGTTCAATGGTAAGTTCAGCAAAGGTTAGACCATTGTCCAAACCAATAAGGTCAACACCATTTTCAAAATCATGAATGAAATTGGTTTGAGGGAATATATAGCTAGATGAGCCGTCGCCTGCACGGATCACAAAAGTGTCGTTGCCATCGCCTCCGGTGAGTATGTCCCTGCCAGTACCGCCATCGAGGATATCGTTTCCAGTTCCGCCTCTGAGGGTATCGTTGTCTGCACCACCATACAAGGTATCACTTCCTGCACCACCTTCCAGGGTATCGCTGTCTTCATAGCCATAGATTGTATCGTTGTCAGAACCGCCAAACAAAGTGTCACTTTCTGCAGTGCCTTCCAGAATTTTATTAACCGTAATCACATAACTCTGGCTGACACTACCCCCATTGCCATCACTTGCTGTCACTTGTACCAAGTAGATATTATCCTGATCGCTGTCCCCTGGGTTCTCGTAATCGGGAGCAGTTATAAAACTCAAAGCCCCGGTACTGGCATCGATGGTAAACAGGGCTTGATCGTCGCCACCGGAGATGGAGTAAGTGAGGGTATCGCCATCGACATCGGTGGCGGTGATGGTCGCTACCGCAGTGGTGTTTTCATCGACGGCAAATTCCATTATCCCAACCAGTTCCGGTGCATCGTTCACAGGGGTTACCGAGATGGTGACCGTACTCGAGTCGCTGAGACTGCCATCGGAAACGGAGTAGGTAAAAGCACCAAAAGCAGTGGTGTCATCGTTGAGATTGGCATCGGGGGTAAACACCAGGCCGGTAAGCTGGGTAATGGTGAGCGTTGAACTGGTGGTCACTGCGGTACCGTCTGCCATGGCTAAAGTACCCCCACTGGGTACCGCAGTTACAGTGATGGTTAAACTGTTGCCATCGGCATCTGTTGGTGTGGTGATCTCCAGAGCGGTATTGGTGGCATCCTCATCCATGCTGAGCGTCTTATCGGCCTCTGCCACTGGAGCTCTATTGGCAGGAGGGGGTTGGACTATTGGTCCACCACCACCACCGCCACAGGCGGCTAAGGTTAGGGAAGCTAGGCTGGGGAAGGTAAGGAGTTTTAAACGCTGATTAGTATTGTCTTTGGAAGTGCTCATCTGACGATCACAGAAAAATACACTCCTTTATGTTTTTCATATTTTCATCAATCCCAATCGGATGAGTTAAAAACCATAAAACACTAATGCGCCTACGATTAACACGATCCAAATGGACCAAATGAGCCATGCTGATAGAGCCAAGGAAACAGCCACACAACAACCCACTATAAAAAGAATGAGAATAATAAGTTCCACCATGTCTCTATTATGCCTTTTTTATCTCACTTTTGGCCAAAGCCCTACTTGCTGTAATCTTCGTTTTTTCCATTGTTTTCTTACTTTTTCATCTACAGGAGTATAAGGAATTACAACATCCTTATACATTACTCTGAGTTTATCGATGCACTCTCTACAATATCCAGATTTATGTATTTCTTCGATTGCAAACGATTTTTTACAATACATACACTCTATGTCTTTTATGATTACCATTATTTCAATCCCTCATTTATTAAGGATACTCTTTTAAATGTAAGTATTGTCTTTGGAAGAAGTCATCAGATTGTTAAATAGAATACACTTCTTTTAACCCAGTAATGAATTTTATGCAGATAATGGCACAGATTTTAATGTTACATTAGTGAAACAGGCTTAAAGATGATGTATTATCGCGAGGTGAATGGGTTGGTGGAATCGGTTATATATAAAGATTGCAGAAGATATTGAGAATATGATTCGGGTGCTTAGCTCAGCTGGTAGAGCGTCGCCCTTACAAGGCGAAAGTCGGCGGTTCGATCCCGTCAGCACCCACCATTCTCCTAAAGAAATTCCCCAAAAAATTCAATTCAAAGTATAATTGCCTAGGATTCTGAGGCTTCAAAAAGTAGTGGGGAGTGGTAGTTCAGTTTGGTTAGAATACCGGCTTGTCACGCCGGGGGTCGCGGGTTCGAGTCCCGTCCACTCCGCCACTTAGTTGGAGGATAACTTAAAAAGATATGTTAGAAACCATTAGGGAAAAATTTACTGGATGGATTGCAGCGTTGATCATTGGAGCAATCTCAATCGCACTGGTGATCAGTTTTGGCAACATGAACCAGACGCCTCTTGAACAAGACGTCGTCATTACCGTCAACGATAGGGAGATTACCCTGGTTGACTATCGGGAAGAATACACCAATCAGTTGTTGCAATTTCAGGAAGTTTTTGGCGATGAAATTCCCGAATCTCTCGAATTCACCATCCAGGAATCTGCAACTGAAAATCTGATCATGAAAACATTGTTGAACGATTACGTGGATGCTCAGGGTTATCGGGTGAGCCCTGAATATGTTGCTGAGTTAATTACCACTAACCCCAATTTTCAGCTCGGTGAAGGGTTCAATCGCGAGAATTATCAGGCTATCTTGTCAAGCCAAGGGGTCAGTCAGTCCAAATATGAAAACGATCTGAGGATCGAATTGCAAATCAATCAATTAAGACGAGGATTGATTGAGTCGTCGTTTATTACACCCTCCGAATTCAGGCGATTTGTGGAATTACAGATGGAAGAAAGAGATGGCCAATACCTGTTGATTCCCAGCAGCAAGTTTACCGATCAGGTCAGTTTGGACAAAGAGGTAGTCAGTACTTTCTACACGGAAAATATCACTTCATTTATGACCGAGGAAGAAATCGATGTTGAATTTCTCTCCATTGACACTGAAGAAATTGCTCAGTCCATCGAATTCTCACCCTTGGATGTGGAGCAATACTACAAGGAAAACATCGAACGATTTAGGTCAAACGAGGAACGAAAATCAAGCCACATATTGATCTCGTTTGACGATGAAGTGATCGAAGATGCAGCTCAAGAACAAAGCAAAGACATTCTAGTGAGAATCAAAGGTGGCGAGTCGTTTGAAGAATTGGCACAGGAATTTTCTGACGACAGTGGCTCGGCTACAAATGGAGGCGATTTGGGTTGGGCAGAGCCTGGCTTGTTTGTGTCCGAGTTTGATCAGGTGTTGTATGCACTTGAGATCGGCGAAATCTCTGATCCGGTGAAAACCCAGTTCGGCTATCACATTATTAGACTGGACGATGTGAAAGAAGGGAGAAAAAAGGAGTTTGCAGAAATTGAAGAGGAGTTAACCGAAGAGTATTCACAGTTACTGGCGGAAGACCGTCTCTACGATCTAGCTGAACAACTGGATGATCTGGCATTGCAGGCATACAACGAATTAGATACCGTTGCCGACCGCTTGGCTTTGGAATTGAATCAAATCTCAGCGATTACAAAAAACGGCTCTACGTTTTTAAATCAGCAGCCTGAACTGATCGATATATTGTTCAGCTCGTCCTCAATCGAACAGTCTGAGAACACACCCGTGTATGAATTTAACAATTCAATTGTTGTGGCAAGAGTCGTTAATCATCGATTGCCTGAGACAAAGAACTTCAGTGAGGTTGAGGATGAGATAGTAAATCTTTTGACAGTACAAAACTCAATTGAGATTGCAAATGAGACAGCTGCACAAATGTTGGAGGAGCTTTCATCAGGGAAAACATTGACAGAATTGTCGGATCTGTACCAGCTTGAATTGAAAGAATTCAATGAACTCAAGCGAAATGATGATGCTTTGCCCGGAGCGGTAACGGATGCAGTTTTTGCAACATTAACAAACAAGATTGATAGCAATCATTACAGTACCATTGCCACGGGCGAAGAGGTTTATGTGTTTGAGGTACTCCAGCTCAATTCAGGCAAATTGGATAACTACAACGACCAAGAACGGGATTCAGGAAAAATAGCACTGGCCGAACAATTGGGCACATATGAGCTGGCTTCGCTTACAAAGGAATTGAGGGAAAATGCTGAAGTCGAGATCAATCCAAATCTGTTCAGCGATGCTTACGATTTATAAAGTCTTTTCCAGGATGGACTCAATCGACTTCAAAAGTCATTCCTAGATTGTGGTAACCCCCATCTACATAGAGTACTTCTCCAGTAATCCCGGCGGCCAAGTCAGAACATAAAAAGGCAGCAGCATTGCCAACGTTTTCAATGGTGATGTTGCGATGCAATGGAGACATCAACTCAACATGCTTTAATAAATCCCTGATTCCACCTATACCTGCAGCTGCCAGTGTTTTGATTGGCCCTGCAGAAATTGCGTTGACTCGAATCGCATCCGCTCCTAAATCAGCAGCTAGGAATCGAACATTGGCTTCCAGACTAGCCTTAGCAGGTCCCATTACGTTGTAATTTGGCACTGATTTTACCGCGCCAAGGTAACTCAGGGTCAGCAGTGCCCCGTTGGCATTCAGCATGGGTCGGGCTGCTTTTGCAAGGGCTGCAAAACTGTAACTACTGATTTCGTGAGCCAATTTAAACCCGTCTCTGGTAACAGAATCAATGTAAGTGCCTTTGAATTCTTCAGTGGGGGCAAAAGCAATTGAGTGCACTAGGATATCCAGATCCTGCCAATGACTGTTAAGCACCCTAAAGGCTTGGTCAATCTGTTCATCCTCAGCAACATCAAGTGGAATACAAATTTCAGAATCCAGGCTTTTTGCTATTTTCTCCACTCTGGGTTGTAATTTTTCATTCTGATACGTAAACGCGAGCTCGGCTCCTTCACGAGCCATACACTGAGCGATGCCATAAGCGATTGACCTGTTGCTTGCTACACCGGTAATTAACGCTTTCTTTTCTGCAAGAAATCCCACTTTACACTCCAAGTTTTGATTCCATTCTGCCCCATCAGTCGAATTGCAACCTGTTATATTTTACATCAAAATCATCTATCCTATTAGGTAAAAGTTACAGGGATTATTTTGCATGCAACCTCTTTGGT
>Ga0208881_1000901_pt1 | contig 10448 bp, 9 predicted proteins | sample Knorr_S23_td_AAI_FD_185610 | JGI IMG/M metagenome (GOLD analysis project Ga0208881, IMG submission 185610) | Marine microbial communities from Southern Atlantic Ocean transect - Knorr_S23_td_AAIW_ad_876m_LV_B (SPAdes) (version 2) | ecosystem: Environmental > Aquatic > Marine > Oceanic | place... | reverse complement strand
GTCGCGATGGTGATTGGAAACGGTCGCGGCAAGCTGTTCTGGGCCAAAAGAGTTGGTCAGAGAGCTTGGCAATTTCCTCAGGGCGGCATTGATCCTGGGGAGTCTGCCGAGCAGGCGCTGTACAGAGAGCTCTACGAAGAGGTGGGCTTGGAGGCCGGCGATGTTAAGATTGTGCAGCAGACTAAAAAATGGCTCCGCTATCAGATACCGGAGAGGATGCAACGCAAGCATTCGAATCCGCGCTGTATAGGTCAAAAACAGCGGTGGTTTTTCTTGCGCTTAGTTGGCGATCAGAAGAAGATCAATTTTAATGCGACGGGCAATCCCGAGTTTGATGCTTGGGAATGGGTTAATTACTGGTACCCCATTAGTGCTGTGGTGTCATTTAAGCAAAAGGTCTATCGCAAAGCCCTTGTCGAATTTGCGCCTGCCAATGCGGGTTTTGAAAAGCGGAGAAAACATAGATAGATGAATATATTGGATTCTTTAAGAGCCATAGTTCAGGAAGTAAACAGCGCGCGCAGTTTGCCTGAAGTGCTCACTATCATTGTCAAAGAAGTTCAAGAGGTAATGCAGGCTGAAGTCTGTTCGGTGTATTTGTTCGACGAGACTGACCAGCGCTATGTGCTGATGTCAACCGAGGGGCTGCGTCAAGAGTCCATTGGCAAGGTGCGGCTGGCCATGGGTGAAGGGCTGGTAGGGCTTGTGGCGGCAAAGGAAGAGCCTCTCAACCTACAGGATGCGGATAAGCATCCCAACTTTGCCTATTTTGAAGAGATTGGCGAAGAGATTTTCCATTCATTTTTGGGTGTCCCCATTATCCACCACCGCAAGGTTTTAGGCGTATTGGTGTTACAGCAGCAAACTCAGCGCCGCTTTGCAGCTGAGGAAGAGGCTTTTATGGTGACGGTTTGCGCTCAGTTATCTGGTGCCATTGCCCATGCTGAGGCAACCGGCGCTCTGCGCGAGTTGGCGTCCGCTGGCCGAGGGAAGAGCCGCGAGGCAATTTTTCACGGTATTCCCAGCTCCTCAGGCGTGGGTATTGGCCGTGTTGTGCTGGCGCATCAGACTATGGATTTGGCTTCTGTGCCAGAGCGCTATACCGAGGATCCAAAGGCTGAAGTAAGAATTTTCAGAAAAGCACTGAGAGCAGCCAAGCGAGATATGCGAAATCTTGGGGTCGGACTGGAGGACAAGCTCAGTTCTGAAGAGCTAGCCCTGTTCGATGTCTATATTCGAATGCTCGATGACGACTCTTTGGGCGGAGAGGTTGTCGAGGCGATTAAAGCGGGACAGACGGCGCAGAGTGCTTGGAGTTCAGTGATTCTGGAGCATGTGCGCACCTTCAGGCAGATGGACGATCCGTACCTGCGTGAGCGCGCCGCAGATGTAGAGGAGCTCGGCAAGCGGGTGCTGGGCTATCTGCTGGCGACCAACACCCAAAAAGCCCCGTTGCCGCGCCGTGTTGTGCTTGTCGGCGAAGATCTTTCAGCAACCGCGTTGGCCGATATACCGGTCAATCAACTGGTTGGAATTATTTCATTGAAGGGGTCCAGCAACTCCCATATGGCCATCGTTGGTCGAGCTCTGGGTATTCCAACGGTTATGGGCGCAGTTGATATCCCCTGGGCTGAGCTCGAGGGGCAGGAATTAATTGTCGATGGCTCTACGGGCGATGTGGTAAGTCGTGCCACCAGAACCTTGCGTCGCGCCTATGTGCAAAGGCAGAGGGAAGAGAAAACCCTTATTGAAGACCTAGAAAAATTACGCGATGTTCCCTGTAAAACCTTAGATGGTTCCAGCTTTTCGCTGTGGATTAATACCGGATTGCGACAGGACAATGTGCAGTCATTGCGCAGTGGTGCAGAAGCGGTTGGGCTATTTCGTACGGAAATACCCTTTTTACTGCGCTCCAGTTTTCCTACCGAGGATGAGCAGATTGCAATCTATCGTGAGCACTTAGAAGCATTTTCTCCGCGCCCAGTGACTATGAGAACCCTAGATATAGGTGGAGATAAGGATCTACCCTATTTTCCCATTGAGGAGGAGAACCCCTTTCTCGGCTGGCGTGGCATTCGTATTTCACTAGATCATCCGGAGATTTTCCTAGTGCAAATTCGCGCACTGTTACGTGCTAGTGAGGGTCTAAATAACCTCCGCATCATGTTGCCAATGATCAGTAATGTGCCCGAGCTGGACCGCGCCTTGGCGCTTATTCATCGGGCCTACACTGAATTGACCGAGGAGGAGGGATATAATATTCAGATGCCGCCACTCGGAGCTATGATCGAAGTGCCCGCTGCGGTTTATCAGGTTGCAGAGATAAGTCAACGGGTGGATTTTCTATCGGTTGGCACCAATGATCTGACGCAGTATCTGCTCGCGGTGGATCGCAACAATCCCAGGGTGGCAGGCCTCTATGATGCACTGCACCCCAGTGTTCTAAGGGCCCTGAAAATTATCTATGATCAGGCGTCAGCGGTTGATTGTCAGCTCAGTGTCTGTGGTGAAATGGCCGGGGATCCGCTGAGTGCTGCGGTGCTTTTAGGTTTGGGTTATGAAAACTTTTCTATGAGCGCAACTTCATTGCTAAGAGTTAAGGCGATGCTGCTTAATATCAGTCGCAAAGGAGCTGCTGATCTTGCCAAGCGTGCATTGCGCATGTCTGATGCCGCCTCTGTTGCGGAATTTATGTCGACCGCTCTCAATCAACTCAACAGTACCGAGAGCGGGGCTGCCTCTTGAGTATCTCAACGCAATGCAAATCTTTTAATGTTTTTTCCATTATCCTTCGTAGCAGAGGCTAAAAGAAACCGCTATGATCTGCGCATAAATTTCCATTGAGAGCGCTTTGATGATTGCCCATCCAGCCATAGATCCTGTTGCTATTAACCTCGGGCCTTTACAGATTCATTGGTACAGCCTTATGTACCTAGCTGCCTTCGCCTGTGCCTGGATACTTGCGCTGCGCAGCAGTCGACGCTCTTGGTCGCCAGTAAAGCACACGCAGGTGGAGGATCTTATTGTCTACGGTGCCTGGGGTGTTCTATTAGGTGGTCGATTGGGCTATATGTTTTTCTACAGCCTCGATAAATGGCTTGCTGATCCCGCGATGTTGTTCAGGCTTTGGGAGGGTGGCATGTCTTTTCATGGCGGCTTGATCGGTGTCACCATTGCCCTATTTACCTATGCGCGCAAGCATCGTATCCCATTTCTTGCACTTGCAGATTTTGTGGTGCCCCTGGTGCCGAGCGGGTTATTTTTTGGACGCATAGGCAATTTTATTGGGCAGGAACTTTATGGGCGGCCCACCGATGTGCCCTGGGCCATGCTATTTCCCTCAGATCCATTGCAATTGGGGCGGCATCCATCACAGCTTTACGAGGCTTTTCTAGAGGGATTTGTATTGTTTTTTATTCTCCATTGGTTTGCGCGCAAGCCGAGACTGTTTGGTGAAGTAGCGGGTCTGTTTTTGATAGTCTACGGCCTATCCCGTTTTATGATTGAATTTGTCCGCGAGCCAGACGCCCAGTTCGCTGGACAGACGGCCCTGCTGGAGGCATTTAATTGGATGACGCGAGGTCAAACCCTGTGTATTCCAATGATAATTCTAGGGCTGTGGTTTATGCGCAAATCCCTTCCGTTTGGCAGCTCACAATCCAGGCCGTCGATTCGCTGATGGCGCGCAAAAAAATAAAAGGCAAAGAATGAAGCAGTACTTAGATTTAGTAACACATATTCGTGATCAGGGGGTGTTTAAAGAAGATCGCACCGGCACCGGCACCCTGAGTGTATTCGGTTATCAGATGCGCTTTAATCTCGCCGAGGGGTTTCCTCTGGTCACTACTAAAAAGGTACATCTGAAATCTATTATTCATGAACTCCTTTGGTTTATCAGCGGTGATACTAATATTCGCTATCTGGTGCAAAATGGTGTCGGCATCTGGAATCAGTGGCCCTATCAGAGCTGGTTGCGCCAAACCGGGCGCGATCAAGCGCTTGAAATGCACTCTCCCGAATGGAAGGCCGGTCTCAAAGAGTTTGTTGAGTGCATTAAAACCGATACAGATTTTGCCCAGCAGTACGGCGACTTAGGCCCAGTATATGGTCGACAATGGCGCAATTTTGAGGGGGTTGATCAGTTGGCGCAGATCGTCGACGATATTCAGTCAAATCCAGATTCTAGGCGTCTAATTGTATCGGCTTGGAACCCCAAAGATATTCCTGTTATGGTCAAGTCCGGATTGCCACCCTGTCACAGCCTATTTCAGTTTTATATCTCCGAGGGGCGCCTGTCTTGCCAGCTCTATCAGCGCAGTGCTGATGTGTTCTTAGGCGTGCCCTTTAATATTGCCTCTTATGCAGCCCTTACCATGATGATTGCGCAGGTGACCGGCTTGCAATTGGGCGACTTTGTGCACAGCTTTGGCGATGCTCATCTATACACCAATCATATGGATCAAATTGAGGAGCAGCTGGGCAGGAGTACCTTTCCTCTGCCCAAGTTGGCCATCAATCCGCAGGTTAAGAGTCTGTTTGATTTTGTCTACGATGATTTTGAGCTGCATGATTATCAGTCCCATGGGCCAATCTCAGCGCCAGTGGCGGTCTAAGGTTATCCGATGAAGATCTCTCTGATCGTTGCAGTGAGTCAAAACAATGTCATCGGTCGCGATAATCAGCTGCCTTGGCACTTGCCGGAGGACCTTAAATACTTTAAGGCGGTCACTATGGGCAAGCCGCTGCTGATGGGGCGAAAAACCTTTGAGTCCATAGGGCGCCCGTTGCCCGGACGCACCAATATAGTGATCACCAGAGATGCCGCATGGGCAGCTGATGGGGTCGAGGTCGCCACTGATATAGATGCCGCATTGGCGGCGGGTAAGAAAGCTTGTAAGACGACCGGCAGTGATGAAATAATGGTGATTGGCGGCGATCAGATTTACCGTGTTTTTCTGCCCTTTGCCGACAGGCTGTACCTCACTAGAGTAGAGGCCGAAGTGGAGGGCGATGCATTCTTCCCCGAGGTTGATTTAAGTGATTGGAAACAGGTAGCTGAGAAGATTCCAGAAAAGATTCACAGCCACCCCTACCGCTTTTTAGTTTTAGATCGAGTGGCGGCCCAGTCATCAACAGATTAATTTTGCAATCGTTACCTAAAGTAACATAAGGACTATTTCTTTTAACTTTAGATGCAGGTTGTACATAGGTGCATTGATTCTTGCTCTATAGACTGATACAAAGTCGACCCGAAATAAAGTGTATTCAACTTTAAAGGTAAAAGTTTGAAGTTGAGCTAAGACAGATAACCAATCCGATAGACCCAAATTGAGGGAACTATGAATAAGCAACCACTAAAAGCATTGGCATCCATGGTCATTTTTGCTTTTGCTATAACCGCTGTGGCACAAGAGGCCGCTGTAGTCGAGTTAGAGAGCACGGCACAAGTAAGTGATGTTCTAAAAGCTGGAACCGCAAAGGTGTCGGCCGCCAAAAAAGCGCAAATTAACGTTGATCGCATTGCCGACCAGACTGATGGCCTATTGCAGGAATTTAAACAGGTCAACAAACAGATCGAATCGCTGCGAGTTTATAACTCGCAACTTGAGCGCCAAATCGTCAGCCAAAAGAAAATGATGGCTGAGCTTAAAGAGTCGATTGAGAATGCCACGGTTATCGAACGCGGTATCTCGCCACTGATGGTGAACATGCTAAGCGCACTGGAAGACTTCGTAGCCCTTGATATGCCGTTTAAGACAGAAAAGCGCGAACAGGCGCTTGCTGAGCTCTATGTGAACCTCGACAGCGCTAAATTCTCAGCGGCTGAAAAATTCCGTCAGATTCTAGAGGTCTATGATATTGAGTCCGAGTACAGCCTATCGATGGAATCCTACACCGATCAGATTGATATAGAGGGCGATGGTTCTGAGGTGGAAGTTAAGATGCTGAGGATTGGACGCATTGCATTGATGTACCAGAGCAAAGACAAATCTCGGGCTGGCGTCTGGGACAAGACAACTAACAGTTGGCAGGTTCTAGATTCTGGATACCGCCGCGCAGTGGATCAGGCTATCCGTATTGCTGTGAAACTATCGCCTCAGGATGTTATTGAAATGCCGATTACAGCTCCGGAGACAGCACAATGAATAATAAATTGATCAATATTTTCGCAGCACTATTCGCAGCTGTTGCCCTCTCTGCCCCCGTGGTGGCGAGCGAAGCTAAAACGCTCGATGAGCTGTTGGAGATGATTCAAACAGCCAAAATCTCGGAAACTGCAGAGTATCGTCAGCGCGAAGCTGAATTTAAGAAAGATCAGCGCAAGCAGACTCAGCTATTAAAAAGCGCCGAGAATACCAAGGCAGCTGAAGAGCGTCGCTCCGACCGTTTAGAGCAGACTATTCGGGACAACGACATCAAGCTGGTGGCTCTTCGTGAACAGCGCGATAAGCGACTGGGTTCTCTTAAAGAGCTATTCGGACATCTGACTGGTGCCGCTGGTGATATCAGGGCCAAGCTCAATCAGTCCATTGTCAGCGCACAGATTCCCGGTCGAACTGAATTCCTCGATGTACTTATCGATAAAATGAGCAGCGATACTAGGCTCCCTTCAATCGCAGATATTGAGAAATTATGGTACGAGCAGCAGCGTGAGATGGTGGAAAGTAGCCGAGTTGTGAAATTTAAGCGCACTGTACTGCGTGCCGATGGTGAGCCAGTCGACATGGAGGTAGTTCGTGTAGGTACTTACAACCTGCTGGCCGATGGTATGTATTTGGAGTACAGCCCTGAGACAGGGTTGGTCTCTGAATTATCTCGCCAGCCATCCGGCTTTAAAGGCGGCGCTGAAGATTTACAGGAAGCCACTTCAGGCTTTACAAAAGTGGGTCTGGATCCTACAGGGCCATTTGGTGGCGGTCTTCTAGCGGCCTTGATCAATGCCCCCACACTGATCGAGCGCTGGCATTTTGGCGGCATTGTAGGCTATGTGATCACTGCGGTATTCGCTTTTGCGATTGTCTTAGCGGTTTGGCGTTTTGTTGTCCTATTTGGTATGTCTAGTGCGGTTAAAGATCAGCTCAATGCCGAATCCGCCAACACTGGGAATCCTCTTGGGCGTGTACTCAAGGTGGCTGCCGATAACCCGGGGTTGGATGCCGAGTCCCTTGAGCTCAAGCTTCATGAGGCGGTGCTAAAAGAACGGCCGGGCATTGAATCGGGCTTAAACCTGCTGAAAATTATCGCCATGGTGGCACCGCTACTGGGTCTGCTGGGTACGGTGACCGGTATGATTATCACCTTCCAGATGATTACCCTATTTGGCGCTGGTGATCCCAAGGCGATGGCCGGCGGTATCTCACAGGCTTTGATCACTACCGTGTTGGGTCTGGTTGTGGCCATTCCAACAGTGCTGTTGCACACCTTGGTCAGCGGCAAAGCACAGGGTATTCTGCATGTACTCGAAGAGCAGAGTGCTGGTATTGTTGCAGGTTCTGTAGAGGGACGCTGAGATGGGCATGTTTTTCGTTGATACCTGGGCTGAACTGGGGAAATTTATGGATTCGGGCGGCATGGTTCTCTGGGCCATTGTCGTCCTGTTATTCGTAATGTGGACCCTACTCTTTGAGCGTATGTGGTATCTGCGCTCAAGCGTCGGTCAAGATGTACAGGTGGCCCTCGATGAATGGGAAGGTAGAGCCGAGCGCAAATCAAAACGAGCACACCAAATTCGCGAGAAGCTTATCTCCGAGGTCAGTGTCAAAATTGATGAAAATCTTATGATGATCAAGACCCTGGTCGCCGTGGCGCCCCTATTTGGATTGCTCGGTACCGTGACTGGCATGATTGTGGTGTTCGATGTGATGGCGTTTACCGGTGGTGGCGATGCCAAGGCCATGGCTGGTGGCGTTTCACAGGCCACGGTTCCCACCATGTCCGGCATGGTCGCCGCACTTTCCGGCGTATTTGGACTGACCTATGTTGAACGAGAGGCAGAGCGAGAAAAGAATCTGTTGGAAGACCATCTGACAATGGATCACTAATTGGGTTTGAATAGCCGTTGGGCATCACCCTGTGAGAGATAACTATGCGCAATAGAACAAATAGATCGCAAGAGCAAGGTCAGGCCATTGATCTGACGCCAATGCTCGATGTGGTTTTTATTATGTTGATCTTTTTTATTGTTACCGCTTCGTTTATCAAGTTGCCCGGTATTGAGGTCAACAAGGTTGACACTACTATTGCAGATCCCTACAAAAAAGTGGGTATTCTGCTGGCAATAAGCGATACCAATGAATTTTGGATTGATAAAAAGAGAGTTGAAGCTACAGCTCTTAAAATCAATTTAACCAGATTATTTCATGAAAACCCAAAGGGCGGCATGGTTATCCAGGCCGATAATGATTCTGACATTGAAGCAGTGGCAAAGGTAGCTGATATCGCTCAAGATATTGGCATTTCTCCCGTGGCCATTTCTGTAGAAAACGACTGAGTTAACTGAGTTAATAGTATGGCTGGATTGAGAGTAGGGGTTTCCGCGGTGCTGGGGGTATTAGTTACCCTAGCGCTAGTGTTTGTAATGTTTAAATTGATCGATTCGGGCAATAAGGAGCTGAATGAAAACGCAGGCATTAAGATTCCTGATTTTCTCCATGTTGAACGCGATCGCACTGAACATGCCAAGATGACCGAGGTTGAGAAGCCCGATGAGCCGGAGGAGATGCCAGATATTCCCGAGGAACAATTGGAGTTTGAGGCGCCAGAGAATGTAGTTAATATGGCGGCCCCCAAGGCCGGCGGCAATCTCAGTATTGGCAATTCGGGTTTTGCTCGAGATTCTGATTATATCCCTGTCTACGTGCCATCGCCGCGCTATCCGAGTCGCGCCCAGAGCCGCGCCAAAGAGGGTTATGCGGTGATAGAGGTGATTATTACCACCACCGGTGGGGTGCGAGATCCTAAGATGATCGAAGAATGGCCAGAGGGTTGGGGTTTCGGGCGCGCGGCGCTCAAAGCGGCCAACAAGCTAAAATATAACCCCAGAGTGATTGACGGTGTGGCTCAAGAAGTGCCGGGCGTACTGTATAAATTCACTTTCCAGATGGCGAAATAAAGGATATCTGATGTTTAAAAGCACAAAAATCCTAGCTGTATTAGGTACTGCTTTTTTATTGCCGTTGATGGTAGCAGCGGTGGATCCACAGTCTGTGTTGGGTTCCTCTGCCCTGGCGGAAGAAGAGAAAAAAGAGCCAAAATATAAAAATGTTAAGACCCGCAAGCGTCAGTCAGTGGGTGCAAAATGTGCCAAGGCGCTAGAAAAGGTTCAGGTGGTTCTGGAAGAGGAAAACTGGACTGAATCAATGTCCATGCTCAACAATATAGAGTCCAGCACCAAGACCTGTAGAACCCCTTACGAGCAGACGCAGGTCTGGAAATTTCAAGGCTATGTCTACTACTCATTGGACGACTTCCCCGGTGCTATCCGTGCCTATAAGCGCGTTATTGATAGCGAGGGAACCCCGGAAGACCTAAGACTTGATACCAGATATACACTGGCACAGCTGTATACCGCAGAGGGACATTATGCTGAAGCGGCGCAAGAGCTAGAAGTCTGGATGCAAGCAGCGACGGTTGTGGGCAATGATGCCCGTGGGTTGCTTGCGCAAATTTACTATCAGTTGGAACGCAAAGCGGATGCACTGCGTATGATTGAGTTGGCGATTGCCGATGTAGAAGCTAAGGGTAAATTGCCAAAAGAGCGCTGGTGGTCATTGCAACGGGTGCTTTACTACGAGAAGAATGACTTTAATCGAGTTATCGCAATCCTCGAAAAGCTGATTAAACACTACCCCAAGTGGACCTACTGGAAACAGTTGGGTGGCATGTACGGTGAGCAAGAGCGCGAGATGGATCGGTTGGTTGCCTCGGAGGTTGTGTATCTCAATGGTGAGTTGGATAAAGAGAGCCAAGTGATGGGCATGGCCTATATGTATCTGGGTGCAGAAGTGCCCTATAGAGCGGCCAAAATTATCGAGAAAGGCATGAACGACAACATTGTTGAGCGCGATGCTAAAAATCTCGAGGTGCTGGGCACTGCATGGTATCAGGCAAAGGATTTACAGAGCGCGTTAAAATCGCTGGAGACTGCCTCACAATATTCTGACTCGGGGGATTTGCAATCGCGAATTGCCGGTATCTATCTCGACTTGGGTCGCGATAAGGAAGCCTACAAAGCCTCGGTGAAGGCGGCCAAAAAGGGCAGTGTTAAGCGTGCCGACTCCAACTACTTGGTTATGGGCAACGCGCTGGTTAACCTGCACTGCTATAAAGACGCCATTGTCGCATTCCAGAAATCCTTAAAAGTGGCGACCACCAAGAAAGCCAAGCGCTATCCAAAGCAGTGGATTAAGTATGCCGATGTTGAGGGAACTAGATTGGGTAAACTTCGC
>Ga0208881_1000900_pt1 | contig 10455 bp, 5 predicted proteins | sample Knorr_S23_td_AAI_FD_185610 | JGI IMG/M metagenome (GOLD analysis project Ga0208881, IMG submission 185610) | Marine microbial communities from Southern Atlantic Ocean transect - Knorr_S23_td_AAIW_ad_876m_LV_B (SPAdes) (version 2) | ecosystem: Environmental > Aquatic > Marine > Oceanic | place... | reverse complement strand
TTTGGATGCCCATATTGGTGAGATGAAATCACCTTGTCGAACAATGGTTCTATACGCGTGACTGAGAATTTTAATGCGACAGCATCAGGGTGGGCGTTAGTGATCAGTACGCATTTTTTTTGATGGGCTTTTAGTGCTGAAAGAAAACTATGTGCTTGAGGTCGCTCGTTAATAAGGTGGCTTACCTCTTGTTTCAACGCGATGATATTGACACCTAATTGACTAGACCAGTAGTCAGTGCAATACCATTCGAGGGTGCCTTGCTTGTCAAATAGCTGTTGGCGCAGAGTAGCGATTATGTCTCGATCGCTATCTTGATTCTGGTCAGCATAGCGTTTCGGTAAATGTTCTAGCCAGAAGAAATTATCAAAGTGCAGGTCAAGGAGAGTGCCATCCATGTCTAGGAGCACTGTATCTATATTCTGCCAATCTATATTCATTCATTAAATCTCGTTTAGTCTAGCGGCCAAATTGGCATCTCTCTTAATGATTTAAAATAAATCATCGGGTAGCGGCTGTTGTTCGGACTCAGTAGTGGAATTTTCGTCATCGGGCGCAGCCGGGACATTTTCCGATTTGAAAAACTCATAAATACCTTGCTGATTGGGAGGCACTCTTTTCCCCGTTTCGGCATCAATTTTTACCATAACGATACCGTTTGGTTGGCGTTTCACCATAATAGGTTTTTCGGACAGTGCTTCGCCCATAAATTGAATCCATATTGGCAGGGCGGCAGATCCGCCATATTCGTTGCGCCCTAAAACTGAATTATCGTCGAAGCCTACCCAGGCTGTCGCGACTAGATCTGGAGAATAGCCGGAGAACCATGCGTCTCGCGGACCGTTTGTAGTCCCTGTTTTGCCGGCGATATCAGAGCGATTTAATGTTTTAGCTTTTCTGCCTGTTCCCCGTAAAATAACATCTTTCAACATAGAGTCCATTAAGAATGCAGTTTGTTGATCAATGACTCGTTCAGCCGGTGTCGAGACTGCTGTAGGCTCCAGTATTAAGCTTTGTTTTACCTTTTCCCAGCTGTACTTATCGCCTTCCGCAAGAGAGTTTTGTTCAATATCACTGAATAATTGCTCTAACTGTTGTTCGACTGAGTCTTTAGAAGGATTGTTAGCTGTCTGTGGCAACTGGTCACCTCTGATATTTTCTGGCACGCATGGATTGCAAGCTAGTTCAGGCTGTGCCTGAAATATCACGTTGCCATTTCGGTCTATCACTCTATCTAAAATATGAGAATTGACTCTGAAACCATCGTTGGCAAATATGGCATAACCTGTGGCGATGTCAATTGGCCTCATGGCATGACTGCCTAGGGCTACTGATAAATCCGATGGCATATCACTGGTGTTGAAACCAAATGATTGCAAACTCTCTAAAGTGCGGTCAACGCCTATTCTGCGAAGTAAACGAATGGAAACAAGATTTCTTGACCGGTACAGGGCTTCCCTAAGGCGAGTTGGGCCATAAAATTTGCCGCCATCATTCTCAGGGCGCCAGGTATCTTCAAGTTTGGCGTCTTCAAATACCACAGGAGCATCATTGATAATTGATGCTGTCGTGAAGCCATTTTTCAGTGCTGTGGTGTAAATGAAAGGCTTAAAGTTGGAGCCCGGCTGTCGGCTTGCTTGGGTGACGCGATTAAACGTGCTTTGACGATAATCGAATCCGCCCACTAGAGCTCTGATGGCGCCACTAAAGGGGTCAAGTGCAACCATTGCAGACTGGATAAGAGGAATTTGGGACAGTGTGACGCGACCATTTTCATGCTCCTCTATTCGAATTAGGTCCCCAGTTTCAAATATACTCGCAGCTGAATCAATTAGGGGAGATTGGACATTCACTGTTTTAAATAGGCGCAGGGTATCTAGTCCATCTGCCCAGTTGAGTATTGCGGATTCACCATTCTTTTTTAGTAATATTAACCGATCATCATGGACGAAAGAGATAATTGCTGGTTGTAGCGGGCCGATTGTGGGTGTTTTTTGGAGAGTTTCTTCCCATATGGTTGGATCAATATTTTTACGTTCGGCACCTCTATAGCCGTGCCGTTTGTCATAGGCGCTTATTCCCGATTGGACTGCGCTAACAGCACTCGCTTGGACAGATGAGTCTATTGTGGTGATCGCGGTATAGCCTTCTGTATAGGCTTTTAGGCCAAATTTAGCGATAACTTGTTGACGGACCATTTCTGCCGCATAGGCTGCATCTAATTCCGATTGAGATCGGTGTAGGGAGGCATTATCCACCTCTACTACAGCTGCTCGATACGCTACTTCGGTGATTTTATCCAAGTTATACATTCGCCCTAGGATCCAGTTCCGACGAATGGTTGCCCGCTCTGGGTTAGCTAGAGGGTTATAAGATGATGGAGCTTTAGGTAATCCTGCAACCATTGCTATCTGGGCTAGGGTTAATTCACTAAGCGGTTTCCCATAATAGACATGGGATGCCGCAGCAAAGCCATAGGCTCTGTTGCCGAGAAAGATTTTGTTTACATAAAGCGACAGAATTTCTTGTTTGGTAAGTGCCTTTTCAATTCTAAATGTCAGTAATATCTCGTTAAACTTCCGCGTGAATTCTTGGCGTTTCGATAGGAAAAAATTGCGGGCTACCTGCATGGTAATAGTGCTTCCGCCGCTCCTAATACGACCTTCTGTGGCCAGCTGAACTACGCCGCGCATTAGACCGGAGATCACAATTCCATTGTGATCAAAGAAACTGTCATCTTCTGCCGCTAAAATCGCGTCGATCATCAAGGTGGGTATTTCATCAAAGTCTATTGGTGATCTTTTTTTCTCTCCAAATTCGCTGATGATTTTCAAATCTCGAGAGGTAACTCTCAACGGAATCTGCCAACGAGTGTCTTTTAATTCATCGATGGAGGGTAATTTAGGGCTGAGGTAAAGGAAAAGGCAGGAGCAGACTAAAAGAAAGCCGCCGAGTCCCGATATGATGCATATCGCGGTTATTTTAAAAGCTTTACCAAGGTTCATTACTTGAGGTTCCTGATCATTACGGATTCATTATATCGCTATCCTTTCATTATAGAGCTTTGATAACGTGAAGTGCATCACAGAAATCAAGAAAGTGTGTTGTTACCGTGGAACCACTGTATTTTAGCTTGGCATATCTGTGGATAGAAAAAAATAATTGCTAAAATAACAGCATTATTGGATGCATTACTATTTCGTACGCCTGTCCACACTGCTCTGTTAGGCATAGATATCTCTTCGTCTGCTGTCAAATTAGTCGAGCTTCATGTTAACCAAGAACGGCATTTTGAAGTGGTGACCTATGCCGTTGTACCCCTTCCAGAAGGCGCTGTCAGGGATCATGAGATAGCTGATGAGCGCGCTATTGCAAATGCGATAAACGAGGTGCTTAAAAAGTCAGTGAGTCGATATCATAACGGGGTTGGTTACTGACCCTACTAAACAAATTTCGGGGCTTTTAGAAACAGATCTGGGGCTGTCGTCTTCAACTAGCGCGTTTAGCCTTGGTTATTTATCGGACAAGTTTTTGATTGGTCTTGAGCTAAACGCCCTACAAGCTAGTGGCTTTGGGGGAATAGTATCTAGGCCAAAAGTTCTTACAGCCGACAAGGAAACGGCATCGATAAAATCTGGAATCGAGATCCCCTATCAAGCCGTTACGCAGTCTCAAGGAACCAATGGAGGTGTGGTGCAGACTCAATTCAAAGAAGCGGCATTACTGCTGGAGGTCACGCCACAAATAACCCCAGACAATAGAGTTATTATGGACTTGCTGATTAAGCAGGACTCAGTGGGCAGTCTTAGTGTTAATGGTGAGCCAGCCATTGATATTACTGAAATTTCGACACAGGCCTTGGTTGGAGATGGGCAAACATTGGTCTTAGGCGGTATCTTTCAATCGGAAGAAATTAGTAGCGTAGACAAAGTCCCCTTTTTAGGGGATTTGCCTGGTGTGGGCGGATTGTTCAGAAAAGAACTGCGTGTTACGGATAAACGTGAAATACTTATCTTTATAACTCCTAAGGTAATAGACGATAGTTTCGTGGATAAATGACTGAAAAACATATTTTTTTAATAGGCCCAATGGGCGCCGGCAAGTCTACCATTGGTAGGGAAATGGCTAATGCATTGGGCAGGCCCTTTTTTGATATCGACCATGAAGTTGTTAAATCTAGCGGAGCTGATATTCAATGGATCTTTGATGTCGAGGGTGAAGAGGGATTTCGTGAGAGAGAGACTAGGGCGCTTCGGCATGCTATTGATACCGCTACTACAGCGGTTATAGCAACTGGGGGTGGCATTGTTCTGCGTGGTGAGAACCGTATTGCTATGGCTGATGCCGGTCAGGTCGTTTATTTGTCAGCAACCAAACAGCAGTTGTATGAACGCACTAAGAGGGATAAAGCGCGTCCTTTACTGCAGGTTGATGACCGTAAAGCTGTCATCGATAGTCTGTTTGATGAGAGAGACCCTCTTTATCGTGAAGTTGCTGGCCTCATTTTTTCTTCTAGCGGAACCAAGGCCTCGAAGGTAGCTATGGAGCTTATAAGGACACTCGCGAGCAATTCAGATTAAAAGGGTTAAACAAATCTGTAATTAACAGGTTAAAATAGAGCGCTTATTTTTAAGAGTGCTTGTTATGATGACTAATTCTGAAAGCCCTGACTCTAAGGCTTCAAAACATATTACCGTTGATTTAGGGGATAGAAGCTACCCTATCATCATCGGTCCCAAGCAAATCTCTTTAGTTGATCTGAATCAATATGTTCAGGGCGGAAAGGTTCTTATCGTTACCAATGAAACGATTGCCCCTCTGTATCTAGAATCTATAACGGCAGGTTTGGAGGGCAAGCAAATTGACGTAGTAGCATTGCCTGATGGAGAACGTTTTAAAACTCTCGAACATTTGAACAGTATTTTTACTAAGTTGCTCGAGCAAAACCATGACCGAAAGACCACGCTGATAGCTTTGGGGGGCGGAGTTGTGGGAGATATGACTGGTTTTGCAGCAGCCTCTTATCAACGAGGTGTTCCTTTTGTTCAAATTCCGACCACGCTATTGGCCCAGGTTGATTCGTCAGTTGGCGGTAAAACGGGCGTGAATCACCCTTTAGGCAAAAATATGGTGGGCGCTTTTTACCAGCCAATAGCAGTGATTATAGACACCGATACTCTTGATACGCTGCCCGACAGGCAGTTTTTCGCCGGTATGGCTGAAGTTATTAAATATGGGCTGATAGCAGACTATCCGTTCTTTGAATGGTTAGAAGCCAATGCCGGTGCGCTAATACGTCGAGACAAGACAGTCTTGAGTGTTGCTATTGAGAGATCTTGTATCAACAAGGCTAAAATCGTGAGTGCGGATGAAACTGAGCATGGCATTAGAGCTATTCTTAATCTTGGCCATACTTTTGGCCATGCTATTGAAACTTTTCAGGCATACCAGGGGTGGCTGCATGGCGAAGCAGTAGCCGCGGGCATGGCAATGGCGCTTGATTTGTCGATGAACGCAGGCGATCTTTCTCAAGTAGATGTTGATCGAAGTAAGAAGTTAATCAGCCTCTTTTCTTTGCCGGTGGCTCCTCCTGAGGACATGCCGGCAGACGCCTTCATGACGCTAATGCATCGAGATAAGAAGGTGCTTGATGGGCAATTGAGGTTGGTTCTACTAAGAAGGCTGGGCGAGGCGTATGTTAGCCAGGATTTTCCTCAGGAATGGATGGATACCACTCTCGCTAAATTTTGCCATAGTTAATTAGAGTGAATCTTGGTAAACGTCTTGGGTAAATAAGGGCCAGCTAACTAGGTATGTGTTTAGTGAATACTCTGTATTAGTCCAAAATGGCTTAAAAGAGCTAGCCTGTCTGACCTCCAATACTCACCGTTTAACGTAATCGGATAGCCAAAATCGGCCTAAAAGTGTAGAATAGTAACCCTTTCGGCGAAAGAATGCCGTGTAAGATTGCGCGCGCAACTATTGCAGTAATTGTCCTCAACTAAGAATCTGTGCTTATGAATGATGTAAAAAACTTTGGCCTATACGACAGTACTTTTGAAAAAAGTAGCTGCGGCGTGGGTTTTCTTACTCGAAAAGACGGTAAGCAGACCCATGAATTATTGGTTAAAGGCCATGAAGCACTGTGTGCGGTGCCTCACCGCGGAGGCATGTCAGCTGAAGGGGTTGGTGACGGAGCTGGTGTCTCAATTGACTTGTCAGTTACATTTTTCAGCAGAGTTGTCGGCGCTAGTCTAGTGCCTGGTGAGTTTGGAGTGGGTAATTTCTTCTTGCCCAACGATAAAAGTCAGCATGTTAGAGCTAAAAAACTGATTGATGATGCCCTTAAAGCAGAGGGTATGATTACATTAATTACGCGGAGTGTAGACGTTGATGATTCAGTGTTGCGGCCAGCTGCAATTAAATATCAGCTACCTATAGCTCAATGGGTTTTCGCGACGCCAAAAGGAATAAGGGGTGCGGCGCTAGAGAAAAGGATACACAAAGCGTTACTCTCAATAGAGTCAGAAGCTTATATCGATGAGGACCTTGAAGGAATGTATCCTCTTTCAATGTCATCTCGCATGCAGGTGCTTAAAGGTCGTTTAAATTCCCATGAAATTGTGCCTTATTTTTGTGATCTTAATGATCTAGATCAAAGTATTCATACGCTCTACTTTCATACTCGATTCTCAACGAATACAGACCCTCACCCCTCTATGGCACAGCCATTTAGATTGATGGCGCACAACGGAGAGTTGAATACTGATAAAAAGAATCGATTGTCCGAGGCCGCTATTGCGAGGGCTAAAGAAAACAATATTATCAGGCCAAAAGGACAGTCAGATAGCTGTCGTTTGGATCAAACATTGCAATCTCGTGTTGTTGAAGACGACCTGGATTTAGTGACTGCCGTTGTGTCTATGATGCCACCGGCTTGGGAAAACGATACAAGCTTATCGTTTCCTGTGCGCTCTATGCTTGAGTACTTTTCCTTGTATGAAGAGAAAAATGATGGTCCCGCTGCTCTTATTTTTGGCGATGGTTCGATAATCGGGGCGCGCTTAGATCGTCTTGGCTTGCGGCCATTAAGAACGATAGAAACAGAGCGTTATCTCGCCGTGATGTCTGAAGCAGGACAGGTAGATTTTGGTGATGAGGCTGTATTAAGCCGCGGACGAATTGAGGCTGGAGGTATGCTGTACTATGACCACCAGAAACAACGTTCTTTTACTACCTCTGAGGCTCTTGAACTCTTGGCCAGCCAGCGCGACTACGTAAAGCTGGTGGATCATGCACGCATCCTAATCGAAGACCTGCCACCGGTTCCTGAATTTCAGAAAACATCCTCGTCGCGCTATTCTGGTAATTTGCCTTTGGCGGGTCGATATGTTGCCTATTCACAGAATCAAGAATGCTTTCGATTTATGATGGATCCGATGCTAGCGACGGGTACTGAAAAGGTGTCAGCAATGGGTTATGGCAACGCGATTAATGCGCTGTCAGATAATGAAGGCGGTGTTGCTAAATACTTCTCTCAGCGGTTTGCGCAGGTCACTAACCCTCCTTTAGACTCAATTCGTGAGGCTGAAGGGATGACGTTGCGGGTGGCTCTCGGGACTAAGCCTAATATTGGAGCAAAGGCGGGCAGACAAATTGTGGTCCAATCACCGATTCTCAGTCACTCACAAATGCTGAGTATTGGCGCTCAAAAAGAGGCTCCAGTTGGTCACTTCCCAATGCTTTATGAGCCTGTATTTGGTGATGTGAGTGCCAACGAAGAGTCTTTAGTCAACGCGATAGATGGAATCTGTGATTCTGTAGAGCACTTTGCTAGAGAGCAAGGTGGCATAGCTATCATAAGCGATCGTCATGTTTCTCGTGCTAAGACGTCTATATCAATGACTTTAATTGTATCCGCCATTAATCAACGGTTAATAGAGTCAGGTCTGCGATTACGAGTATCACTCATTGTTGAAAGTGGACAAATTTGTTCCTCACATCATGTTGCCTGTGCTCTTGGTTTTGGCGCATCAGCCGTATATCCCATGGGATTGCAGATGCGTGCTGAGGAAAAATTTGCGGATAACGTCAATGGGGCTTATTTAAAGTTTACCAAGGCTGCGGAAAAGGCATTGATGAAGACAATGGGCAAAGTTGGCCTGTGTACTGTTGAAAGTTATTCCGGTGGTGAGTTTTTTGAGCCCAATTTTTTAAATACTAATGATCCCGTATTTCGTCGTTACTTTCCCAATATGAAATCGCCCGTGGGAGGCGTAGGGTTTACTGAAATAGCTCAGGCTGCTGCTGACTGGCATGAGCGTGCTCTTTCCTGTGAGGTGGAGGGTGATATACCCATGTTGGGATTATTTAAAGAGCGTGCAGAAGGCGCTGGGCATTCGTATGGGGTCACAGCGGTACGAAGTTTTGTTGAACTCACCGAAGAAGACATTAGTTTTGACAAAAAAGGTGACGGTGATACTAATGAAGCATTGCGCTTACTGACACTAAACCGCATGGAGGGTGCTTTTGGCATCAGCGATGAGGGCTACACTAACACCAGTTTTGACCGACTTACCCACGCTGAAATTGATAATTTCAATATAACGCCCGGCTATAGAGATTTTTCGCGCGCTATGACTGAAGAGCGCGCGCGACGGCCTGCGGCACTTCGAGATGTTTTAGCTTTTCCCGCGGACATTAGTTTTATTTCAGAAGCCGATGATTTTCGCCATGAGATGATGCTATTCAATCGCGCTGGCAATAACCATTTTATTATTCGAGGACTAGCATGTGAAGCTCTCGGAGATGATACCTTTGCTTTGCAATTAACCGGTCCGTTGCCTGATCGGGGAGATCGATTACAGGCCTTGGCTAAATCGTGCTCGGATCGCTTTGGTGTGCATATCGTTGAGCAATTGGTTAGTGGAAAAATACTATCTATTGTTGCTGCAGGGGAAGCTAGAGATTACTTCGCTCGACTTCGTTCGGCACCCTCATTAGTTGACCTCAGTGACGTTCAGTCTGCGAGCGAAATAACACCATTTCTGGCGTCGGGAGCAATGAGTCACGGTGCATTGGTGGCTACAGCCCATGAAGCGGTTGCGCACGGCACCAACATGGTAGGTGGAATGTCTAACTGTGGGGAGGGTGGAGAGCATATTTCTCGTTACGGGACTATTAGAGCTTCACGTATCAAGCAGTTCGCATCAGGACGATTTGGTGTTTGGGCAGGTTATCTTGCTGATCCAATGCTTGAAGAAATTGAAATTAAAATTGGTCAAGGTGCTAAGCCTGGAGAGGGTGGCCAATTACCGGCCCCTAAAGTAAATGTAGAAATAGCCGCTGCTCGCGGAGGCGTTCCGGGAGTAGAGTTGATATCGCCGCCGCCCCATCATGATACCTACTCAATTGAGGATTTGGCTCAACTTATTCACGATGCGAAAGCGGCACGAGTTCGAGTGATTGTAAAGCTTGTCTCGTCTGATGGTATAGGTACGATTGCTGTAGGGGTTGCGAAAGCGGGTGCAGACGTCATTAATGTTGCAGGCAGTACCGGTGGCACAGGCGCTGCTTCTGTCACCTCTCTCAAGTACACGGGCCGCGCCGCTGAAATCGGTATTGCTGAGGTTCACCAAGCTCTCTGTGCCAATAGTCTGCGCGAGAAGGTGGTCTTACGTTGTTCTGGTGCTCATCAAACTGGGTCAGACGTGGTTAAATCCGCTCTTATGGGAGGAGATAGCTTTGAGTTTGGCACCACTGCCCTAATGATGCTGAAGTGTGTCATGGCTAAAAATTGCAATATAAAATGCCCGGCGGGCTTAACCACAAACCCTGAAGTATTTGATGGTGACCCTCGCGCTTTAGGGCAATATCTACTGAATATAGCCCATGAAGTTAGAGAAATACTCGCGCAACTCGGGTTACGCTCATTGCGTGAGGCTCGAGGGAGGTGTGATTTCCTGCACTTGCTAGATCATCCATCATCGGTTGGTCAACTCGATCTGCGGGCAATGTTGACCGTGGTTGAAGAATATAAGATTGATAATCCGATCTATATGGAGCGAGATTTTAGCGTCGATGATGGCTTTTTGGCCGTGATCCGAGATGCCTTAATTGATAAAAAATACGTATCCATTCAATTGCCTGGTAGCCAGCTTCTTAATAACAGTAACAAGAGTGTTGGTGGACAGCTGGCCATAGACATTGAGCGAATGCTTAATTATGAACTTCGGGAGTCTCAATTACCCGCAGTATTTGAAGATAGTCGGGGACGCCGGTTTCTCGCTAGTAGAGCCGTACGCATCGCCACTCATGGTACTGCGGGGCAGTCCTATGGCGCATTTTGTAACGACGGCATGGTCTTAGAGCATACCGGCACTTGCAATGATGGTGTTGGGAAAACCGCTTGTGGCGGAGAAATTATTGTTCATGCGCCGCCTGGTGGTAGTGACA
>Ga0208881_1000893_pt1 | contig 10475 bp, 13 predicted proteins | sample Knorr_S23_td_AAI_FD_185610 | JGI IMG/M metagenome (GOLD analysis project Ga0208881, IMG submission 185610) | Marine microbial communities from Southern Atlantic Ocean transect - Knorr_S23_td_AAIW_ad_876m_LV_B (SPAdes) (version 2) | ecosystem: Environmental > Aquatic > Marine > Oceanic | place... | reverse complement strand
TCCTCACCCCACGGGGGGCCAGGACGCCCCGTGGATCGGGCGACCACCAGGCCATGGGCCCTCCGGCCTCGATCGGCATGGGGAACATGCCGCTCCGATAGGCGGCCAGCAGGGTGCCGGGATCCACGTCGGCCCCGACGCCGACCACACCGTGCTCGTCGGCCGAGCGGGCCGACGGGAACGCCCACGTGCTGGCCGGTGGTTCGACGGGTCCCTGCCCGGCCATCGGACGGCTCCCGATCCGGTTCCGACCCGGGGGTCAGCCGACCTCGATGGTGACCGACCGGACGATGACCTCGCGGATCGGTCCACCTCCGTACTGCGAGGTGTCGTCCAACCGGTAGAGGCCCATCATCGCCTGCAGCACGGCGATGCCGGCCTCGTCGGCATGGCCGAGTACCAGGTACGTGCCCTGGTTGTCCAGGAGCGCGACCTCCGGGCCCGTGGCGAAGAAGAACTGGGCACCCGAACTGTTGGGCCCTGCCGAGCGGGCCATCACCAGGTCGCCGGCCCGGTAGGTGAAGGGTCCGCGCAGGCCACCGCCGGACAGCGGTAGGAACTCACCGCCCTCGTCGGGGATGGTGTAGCCGGGTCCCGGGTCCGACCAGCTGTTGGTCGTGGGGGCGCCGCCCTGGATGATGGCGATGGTCGGGTCGAAGCGGAAGAGCAGGGTGCCGTCGTAGTACCCGTACCGGGTGAGGACGACGAAGTTGTTGACGGTCTCCGGGGTCCGCCCGCTGTCCAGGGCCACCCGGATCTCACCCTCGGTCGTGTCGAACACGGCCGTGTAGGTGGCGCCGGATCGGAGGCACCACGTGGGGCGGCTGTCGAACGTCAACCGGGGTGCGTCCGATTTGTCCGTGGCAGGGCAGTCGTCGGGCGTCGGGACGGTGGGTGCCGGGGCGCCGGAGTCCCCTCCGGAACCGGCCACGACGACGAATATCAGGCTGCCGACCATCATGAAGGCCAGCAGCCCGGCGACGAGGCGGGTCGTCGGGGAGAACCGGTAGGCGGCGGGCTGGGTGGCGGGGCGACGGGACTTGGTGGCCATGGGGCGGCACCCTACCGAGGCCCGGCGGAGGACCGGAGAGCCGTGGCCGTGGTTCGGCAATACCGTCGACAGTGCCCCCGAGCCGCGCCGATAGCGTGGTGTCCCGTGGCCCTCCTCGTCCAGAAGTTCGGTGGCACCTCGGTCGCGGATGCGGATCGCATGCGCGAGGTGGCCGACCACGTTGCCCGTACTCTCAGGTACGGCAACCAGGTGGTGCTCGTTGTTTCGGCCATGGGCAAGGAGACCGACGAACTCCTGCGGCTGGCCGGCGAGGTGTCAGCGATCCAACCGGGCCGCGAGATGGACATGCTCATCACGGCCGGCGAACGCAAGGCCATGGCACTGGTGTGCCTGGCGCTACACCACATCGGCATTGACTCAGAATCGTTCACCGGGAGCCAGGCCGGGTTCCTGACTGATACCAGCCACCAGAACGCCCGGATCGTAGAGGTCCGCCCCGACCGCGTCCGGGCCTCGCTGGATGCCGGGCGGGTTCCGGTGATCGGTGGGTCCCAGGGCGTGTCGACCAACAACGACGTGACCTTCCTGGGACGGGGCGGCTCGGACACCACGGCGGTGGCCCTGGCCAACGCCCTGGGCGCCGACGCCTGCGAGCTCTACACCGATGTCACCGGGGTTTTCACCACCGATCCGCGCGTGGTGCCGACAGCCCGACGGATGCACAGCATCTCGTTCGACGAGTTGCTGGAGATGACGGCCACCGGGTGTCCGAAGCCGTCCATGCGATCCGTTGAGTACGCCCGTACTCATGGTGTGCGACTGCATGTCCGTTCCGCGTTCACTTGGCAGGAGGGGACGTGGGTCGATGAGGAGGAAACCGATATGGAACAGGCCATCGTCTCGGCGGTCACCCACGACACGACCGAGGCCAAGATGACGATCGCTGGCGTGCCCGATCAGCCGGGTGTGGCGGCCACCGTGTTCCGCGCCATGGCCGACCTGGACGTCAGCGTGGACATGATCGTGCAGAACGTTTCCGACCGCGGGGTGACCGACATCTCGTTCACCGTGCCCCATGGTGACCTGGCCCGGTCCGTGGATCTGGCCGAGCGGCTGGCGGCCAAGATCGGCGCCACCGGGGTGTCGTCCGACGACTCGATTGCCCGGGTGAGCGTGATAGGTGCCGGCATGCGGACCAATCCGGGCGTGGCGGCCACCATATTCGAAACGCTCTCGGCGTGCGGGGTGAACATCCAGATGATCTCCACGTCGGCCATTCGGGTGAGCTGCATGGTCGACGGGGACCGGGTCGAGGAGGCCGTCCGGGCACTCCACGACGCCTTCGGCCTGGCCGAAGCCTGACCCGTACGGTGCGGTTCTCCGGACCGGCGTGGGCCGGTCCCGCCACCTTGGCGGTCCTCTCTATAGTCCTGCTCCTGAGTGCCTGCGGGTCGACCGCCGACGGAACGGAGCGGGCGACGGTGGTACCGACGACCACGATCCTGGAGGTGGCCACGACCACGGTGACGCCGGCCGCCGCCCGGTCCGGCTTCGTGGCCGGAGTGGCCGATGGCGCCCCCATACTCGGCGGCCTGACCGACCACGACTTGGGCTGTGTGGCCGATCGCCTGCTCGAGGACCTGGAACCGGCAGAGGTCATCGCCCTGACCCGAAACGGCCCACGACCGGGCCAGTCCGCGCTGGCAGTGCAGGCGCTGAGTGCCTGTGACCTGGTCATCGAGGTGGTCACCCTCGGGCTGCAGGACGCCATCGAGGCGGATCCGGAATCCCCTCCAATCGACGCCGCCTGCCTGCTCGAGGGCGTGGATCCCGTTGACCTGGCCCCCTACCTGGAGGCACGGTTCGCCGAGGGCTTCGTGACCCTCAGGGACGAGGAGGCCTCCGACCTGCTGGCCGGGACGCCGATCATGGCCAACACGATGCGGTGCCGCACGCTGGCGGCGTTCGGGGTGGCGGACGCAGACACCCCGGCGGTCTGTGCCGGCCTCGCCCAGAGGCTCGGAGACATGATGGCCGTGCTGCTGGAGGCCGACGACGTTGACAGGGGACCGGACCCGCTGGTCCTGGCCCGGATATTCGCGGTCACCAACGAGATCTTCGCCTGGCTAGTCGATGAGGTTCCTGCCGGCTTACAGGCAGATGCCGCCCTGGTGCACGACACCACTGCCCGCGTTGGGGACCTGATGGTCGAGGGGTTCGCCCGACTCGACCTGGACGATGCCGATGATGAGGAGGCCATGCTTGCCTTCCTCGGTGTGATGGCCCGCATATCGGCTGAGCTCGATGCGTCGGAGGACGACCTGGACACCGCCACCAGGCGGCTGCGGACCCACGTGGTGGAGACGTGCGGTGAGTCCTCCTCGATCCTGTTCGAGCTGCTCGTCGGGGTCGGAGCCACCGCCTGATGGGGTTGACACGACGGTTCCCCGTCGTGGCCCACCGGGCCGCAGCGGTGGCCGTCCTGGCGACGACGGTGGCATGTGGTGGGGCCGCGCTCACGGTTCCCACCCCGACCACCGTCGGGTCGGCCGATGTCGCACCGAGTTCCACCATCGGGGCGGTAGCCGAGCCGGCGCCCACAACCGTCGCTCCCGTACCGGTATCGACGACGGTGGCACCCGTGCCGGTTTCGACGACGGTGGCACCGGTGCCGGTTTCGACCACCACTCTGGCTGGTGGCCCGATTCCGGCTGCAACACCGGGCTTCTGTTCCGACTTGGCGGTCATCTCCGGCGAGATCGTCCTGGAGGTCGAGTCCGTCGTGGCCGCCGACGGGGTGCTTGACGCCCGCAGCCACCACGCCCTGCTGTTGGCCACGCGGAACCTGCTGGCGTGGACCAGCAATCGTGTACCCCCTGCGATGTCGTCCGACCTGCGCCTGCTCACCGGGGTCTACGCGGACCTGGGCATCCAACTTGACAGGCTGGACCCGGAGACGGTGACCATGCCCCGCCTCCAGGCCCTCGTCTTCACCTACGTCTTCGACTCGGCGGAGGTGGACGGTGCCGAGTTGGACTTCTCGGCCCGGCGCCTCTCGGCGTTCGTGGCCACTTCGTGCGGCCACGGCTATCCGTTGATGGAGTCGCTGGCCGACCTGTTCGCCGACGTCCGCGAGGACTGAGGCGCTGGGTGACAGTCCCGTCTGTTCTCATGGCGAGCGCCGGATGGTGCGTCGATAGCCTGTAGCCCATGAACATCGCAGTCGTAGGCGCCACCGGTCAGGTGGGTGGGGTCATGAGGGCCCTGCTCAACGAACGCGCCTTCCCAGTCGGGAACCTCCGGTTCTTCGCATCGGCCCGCTCGGCCGGTACCACGCTGCGGTGGGCGGGTCGGGACCTGGTGGTGGAGGACGCTGCCACGGCCGACTGGTCGGGCATCGACATCGCCCTGGTCAGCGCCGGTCGGACGGCCTCCATGGAGTATTCCCCGAGGATCGTCGCGGCCGGTGCCACGGTCATTGACAACTCCTCGGGTTGGCGGATGGACCCCGACGTCCCGCTGGTGGTACCCGAGGTGAACGGGGCGGCTCTGGACGACATCCCGAAGGGCATCGTCGCCAACCCGAACTGCACCACCATGGTGGCCATGCCGGTCCTGGCGCCCCTGCACGCCGAGGCGGGTCTGCGGTCGCTGACCATCGCCACCTACCAGGCCGTGTCGGGTGCCGGTCTGGCCGGCGTCGAGGAACTGGTCTCCCAGGTGGACGCCGTGCTGGACGGGGCCCCGGACCTGACCCACGACGGTCGGGCGGTCGACTTTCCCGAGCCGTCGTCGTTTCCACGACCCATAGCCTTCAACGTGGTGGCTCATGCCGGCTCTTTCGTAGACGATGGTCGAGGCGAGACCGACGAGGAGCAGAAGCTCCGGAACGAGAGCCGCAAGATCCTCGGGATCCCCGACCTGAAGGTCTCCGGGACCTGTGTACGGGTCCCGGTGTTCACCGGCCATTCACTGGTTGTCCATGCCGACTTCGACCGGCCTATCAGCCCCGAGCGAGCCACCGAGCTGTTGGCCGGGGCGCCGGGAGTCGAGCTGGCCGACGTTCCCACGCCGCTGGACTCCGCCGGGGTGGACCAGACCATCGTCGGTCGGATCCGTACCGACGAGACCCTCGAGCACGGCCTGGCCCTGTTCCTCTCCGGGGACAACCTTCGCAAGGGAGCGGCTCTCAATGCCATCCAGATCGCCGAGGAACTCCTGCGTCGTAGGGCGTGACGCCCGCCACCCGCACTTCGCCGGCCGCTAGGGCGGATCGGTCACGTAGCGCGCCATCGCCTCGTCGAGCGAGAGGTCCAGTTGGTTGGCCAGGCTGGCCAGCCATGCCAGGACGTCGCCCAACTCGTGGAGTTGTTCGTCCGGGGTGCCCTTGCGGGCGGCCTGGGCCAGTTCGCCGAGTTCCTCGCACAGCCAGGCCACGGTGGCCGGGACCCCGCGCTCGCGATCGGCGGTTCCGTAGAGCTGCTCCATGAGCTGCTGGACGTCGGTGAGTTCCATGCAGCGGACGGTAGCGGCCGGCGGTGATCGACCATGTCGGAGGATCCACGCGTCGCGCGTGTGTTCGGTCCACACTCGGGTCGTGCTCACCGACAGCGAGGCGACTCAGGTCCTGCGAGCCCTGGACGCCCTCGACGAGTTGGAGGCGGCAGCGGTCAAGTTGGTGCGGGCCGAGCTCGCTTGTGGTCCGGCCCTCGATGGCCTGATCGCCGACCCGCTCACCCTCGGTACCCGTCTCGACGTGCTTTGCCTGGTCGACACCATGGCCGCCGACCTCCTGGCTGCCCTGGGACGCCGCGACACGGTCCGACGCCTGGTCGACGAGGCCCCTTCTGGTAGCGCACGTGATGCCCTGGACGAGCATTTGGCGGGTCACGGCAGCGCCTGAATGTGGTCCTGCTGGTCTGGCTGGGACTCAGGAGTCGGCGGAAGCCGGGTGGGCGGGTATCAGGCGTCGTCTGGTGCCGGTCGGGCCAGGCCGTCGACGGCCTCGGCTGTGGGGAGCTTCAGGAGTCCGGCGGGTGGCAGCAGGAGCTTCCGATCGCGGCTTCCACCACCCACCACGACCCGGCCCCGCTTCATGACGGCGGCGTCGATCCAGATCGGGAGTTGGGACGGTAGGCCGAAAGGAGTGACTCCACCTATCGCCATGCCGGTGATCCGTGCGGTCTCCTCGGCTCCGGCGAACGAGGCCTTTCGGGTTCCGAGCCGTTTCCGCACGGCGCCGTTGACGTCGAGGCGGTGTGTGGCGAGCACCAGGCAGAGGGCCAGCGGCCGGTCCTCGTCGGGCCTCGGCTTCCCGGCTACGAGGATGGCGTTCGCCGAATCCTCGGGATCGATGCCGTAGGCGGCGCAGAAGTCGGCGGTGTCCGCCAGGTCGGGATCGCATGCCATGACCTCATGGTCCACGCCCAGATCGGCCAGATGGGCGAGCACCGGGTCGAACCCGCCGGTCGGGGAGGTCACAATGATCTCGGTGGGCCCGCCTGGACCTCGGCGGCCGGTCCGGTCAGGCCGTAGAACACGGCGACCACCACGATGGTCCCACCGATGAAGGTCGGGGTCGGGGGCACCTCGTCGAACCACATCCACACCCAGAGGGAGGCGGCGATCGTCTCGACCGGGGTGAACAGGCTGACCTCGGCCGCCGTTGCATGGCGGGTGGCCGTCGACATGCAGAGCCTGGCGATGGGCCCGAAGAATCCCCCCATGAACAACGTGGCCACCAGGGCCCGTCGATCCAGCAACGAGGTGTCGGCGGGGATGGCCGTCGCCAGGGCGGTGGCTGTAGCGGTGGCCGCCACCACCAGGGTGCGGGGAAGGTCGGGGTAACGACGCCAGATCACGAGGTTGACGGAGAAGACGATGATGGCCACGAGGGCGAGCAGGTCCCCGTTGCCGCCACCTGCGGCCATGGAGCCGCCGACGATGATGGTGACGCCGACGACCGTGGCGCCAATGGCCCGCCAGGTCCGGCCCGACGTGCGTTCACGGAGGGTCATGCGCGCCAGGACGGCCGCGAAGATGGGGGCGGCAGCGATGATGGCCACGACGTTGGAGGCCGCGGTCAGAGTCACCGCCGTCAGGAAGGACGTGGTACCGACCGCACCCAGGATGCCGGTCAGGAGCAGCGTCCGCTTCCAGCGGACGACCGTAGGGACGGTGGCCCGGCCCAGGGACCGGATGGCGATCGACCAGGCCACCGGCGTGGAGAACAGGCCGACCATGAAGGCGATGGTCCACCCGTCCACCTCCGAGTCGCGTTCGGCTACCCGGATCAGCAGCGAGTCGGTGGAGACCAGGAACATCCCGCTGAAAGCCAGGAGCAGTCCCAGTCGGCGTCCCGAGCGCGGGATCCTGTCCAGGAGGAAGGTGACCATCGTCGGACACTAGTTGCGGGGGCTGGCAGGATGACCTGACGGAGCCCGGGCCCGGGAGGGGTAGGCATGCGTCGTCCGAACATCCTGTTCATCACCCTCGACCAGTGGCGCGGCGACTGTCTCGGCTCTGCCGGGCATCCGGTGGTGGAGACTCCGAATCTGGACCGTCTCGCCTCCGAAGGCGTCCGGTTCACCTCGCACTACGCCCAGACTGCCCCCTGTGGCCCCAGCCGGGCCAGCCTGCTGACCGGTACCTACCAGCACGTCCACCGGTCGGTCCAGAACGGCACGCCGCTGGACGCACGCTTCACCAACGTGGCCCTGGAGGCCCGTGCAGCCGGGTACGACCCGGTGCTGTTCGGCTATACGGATACCACGGTGGACCCGCGCACCGTTCCCGACGACGATCCGCGCCTCGAGAACTACGAGGGACCCCTTCCCGGATTCCGGGTGGCGCTGGACCTCCCAGAGGACCGGGAGGCCTGGTACCGGTGGCTGGAGGACCGGGGTCACGATGTCTCGGACCGTGACCGCTTCCTGCGGCCTAGGACCGATGTGGCCGTTCCACCGGGACGCGGCGCCTCCTGGGCACCCCCACCCTTCGCCGCCGACGAGACCGAGACGGCATTCCTGGTGGGCGAGGTGGTCGACGAGTTGGAGGGCCTGATTGCCGGCGGTCGGCCCTGGTTCGTACACGCCTCGATCTACCGACCGCATCCTCCATTCGTGGTGCCCGAGCCGTACAACGACCTGGTGGATCCGGCATCGGTTCCGGAGCCGCTAGCCGACGAGTCGGGCGACGAGCATCCGTTCCTGGCTGCTGCCCGGTCCTGGCGACACACCCGTCCGCCGTCGGAGCCGCTGGACCTGCGCCAACTGCGTGCCACCTACTACGGGATGATGTCCGAGGTGGACGACCAGGTCGGTCGGCTGCTCGCAGCCCTGGAATGGACGGGTGCTGCTGACGACACCATCGTCGTCGTCACCTCGGACCACGGGGAGATGCTCGGCGACCACGGCCTCATGTCCAAGTTGGGCTTCTTCGACCAGGCGTTCCACATTCCGCTCATCGTCCGCTACCCGCCCGTGACGGGCAGGTCCGCGGAAGCCGGCGGCGCCGGTCGGGTGGTCGAGGCGTTCACCGAGAACGTGGACGTCATGCCGACGCTCCTGGACCTGGCAGGCGTCGACGTGCCACGCCAGTGCCAGGGGCGGTCGCTCCGGCCCTGGCTGGAAGGGGCCGATCCTTCCGACTGGCGGTCGGCGGTGCACTGGGAGTTCGACTTCCGCCTGTTTGCCGGGGCCGTGGACCTACCGGGTCACCTCTGCAACCTGGCGGTGCACCGGGACCGTGCGGGAAAATACGTGCACTTCGCCGGGTGGCCGGCGTTGTTCTACGACCTCGAGGACGACCCTGAGGAGCGTCGGCCGCTGGCTGGCCACCCCTCGATGGCCGGGTACGCGGCGTCCCTCATGGACTGGCGAATGGCCACCGACGACCAGGTGCTTGCAGACCACCTGGCGGTTCCCGGCGGGATGGTGGTGCTGGACGCGTAGCCCCGGGGGCGGCCCTGCGACAGGCGTCACGTGTGACCACAGTCGCCGTGCTTTCGCCTGCACCGGCTCCAGAATGGTGCCACGGCCACAGCGACCGGCAGCTCCCTCAGGGGTGCCCGTAGCTGCAGGTCAGACACGCAAACCAGCAGGCCCGGGAGTCCCCGGAACCACCTACCAGTGCCATGAAGGCAGGATTCCCGATGCGATTCAGCACACGTTCCATCCACAGCCTCCGTCATCCGCAGGACGACGTCTACCGGACCGTGAAACGTTTCGTCGGCCCTGGCTTCGCGATGGGCTCCACCGACCTGGTGCTGAACATCGTCCTCGACGGTGCCCGTCAGATCGCCGCCAACCAGCGGCTCGCCGTGGACCCGGTTGCCCTGCCCGTCGGCCCGGACGCCGACGCGTACCTGGCGGCATAGGCGAACTTCCACCGGCACCTGAAGCGTGCCAGAGTCGGGCATGGGCAGTGCCGGACCCGACGACAAAGGTGGCCTCGACCTGGCCACCGCCTATGCGGTCGAGACGCCCGACGACAGCCGTGACCTGTATGCACGCTGGGCCACCACCTACGAGTCGGGCTTCATAACCGACAACGGGTACGTGTACCACCTGGGTGTGGCAGGTGCCTTCGCCGGGGCTGCCATCGACGCTGACGGCCCTGTTCTGGACGTCGGGTGCGGCACCGGTCTGGTGGGTGGCGTGCTGCGGTCATCCGGGCCGTGGACCGTCGACGGCCTCGACCTGTCTCCCGAGATGCTTGACCAGGCCCGAGCCAAGTCGGACGAGGGTGGCGACCCGGTCTACCGCCACCTGCACGAGGGGGACCTGACCGCCACCCTGGACCTGCCGACCAGTGGCTACGGGGCGGTGGTCAGCTGCGGAACCTTCACCCACGGACACGTCGGGCCGGGGGCGTTCGACGAACTGCACCGCATCGCCCGACCGGGTGCCCTGTTCGCAATCGGGATAAATCCCGACCACTTCACCAACCTCGGCTTTGCCGACCGGTTCGCAGACGACGTGACGGCGGGCCGCATCACCGAACCGGTGGTCCACCGGGTGGACACCTACGAAACGGGCGACCACGCCGGGCAACTCTCCCCGGTGGTCGTCTTCCGGACGTTCTGACGGTCGGCGATCGAGTCAGGTCAGTTGACGGCGCACGACATGTCGGCGCCGCAGCACATCGGAGACTTGATCTTGCCGTGGTCGTTGGGGCACCTCGAGACCTGGACGGTCGAGCCATCGTCCTTGGCCAGGGTGTCGTTCACGAGCGGGGCGCCACAGGCACCACAGGTGGCGTTGACCGACATGCCGCAGGACGGACATTCGTAGGTGGCCATTGGGGTTTCCCTCTCCGTAGTGGTCGCCACCGATCCTGCCACACCGGCCCCCGACCCTCCGAACGGGCAAACCAGCCCCGGTGGTAGGGCTCGTTCCTGCGGTCCGGCGTTTCCGAACCGGTTCGAACCGCCGCTCCGTGCCCCGGTCGCCTTGTATCCGTC